>Ga0157370_10001868_pt1 | contig 25985 bp, 25 predicted proteins | sample C35metaG_FD_113463 | JGI IMG/M metagenome (GOLD analysis project Ga0157370, IMG submission 113463) | Corn rhizosphere microbial communities from Kellogg Biological Station, Michigan, USA - C3-5 metaG | ecosystem: Host-associated > Plants > Roots > Rhizosphere > Soil | place: USA: Michigan...
ATTTCCGGTGAGCTTCACGGGTTCCCAACCTGCAACGTGCCAGACTTCACCGGCACGCATCGGCCGGCCGTCAATCTCTCCCTCGCCTTCAATCGCGGTCAAGAGCACATTGCGTGAGGATGGCGAAAACGTGATTGCGCCATCAACTTTAAAAGGCTCGGTAAGAAAGTAGTCGCATTCGACCCTCTCCGCCCGGCGCGCGTCATGCGGACCCAAATGGCTCACCGCCAGCGCGCTATCCAGATGCAACTCCCGCCCGCGACCGTAATCGAAAAAACGGTAAGTGATATCCGACTGCTGCTGGATCTCGCAAATCGTCAGCCCCGCGCCAATCGCGTGCACCGTTCCCGCTGGGATGAAAAAAGTATCGCCTGCCTGGGCGTCGAACCATTCGAGCATTCCCATGATGGTTCCGTCGAGCGCGCCCGCACGGGCTTGCTCGCTGGTAACGGGCTCGCGAAATCCAGCGGCGATTTTCGCGCCGGGCTCGGCTTTCAGCACGTGCCACATTTCGGTTTTGCCGGGAGAGCTGTGGTGGAACCGCGCGTACTTATCGTCAGGGTGCACCTGCACCGACAAGTTCTCCTTGGCGAACAAAAACTTCACCAGCAGGGGAACTTCCGGCGTTTCAAACCACACCTCGCCGATGGGAAACGGGCCCGCCTTGGCGCGAACGTTGGGGAACCACGGTTCCAGATTCCGTGTCCCCCACGGGCGTTCGCGAAAACTAGGCTCCAGTTTGCGGAGCGGCATCAGTGTTAAAGGCGAGCCGCGATGAAGCGCTGCAGGCGGTCGAGGCCGCGCTCCAGTTCCTTCATCGAAGTCGCATAGGAAATGCGGATATGCTCGTTAGTGCCGAACGCTTCGCCCGGAACCACCGCGACGAATTCCTCGGCCAGCAGCTTCTCCGAAAATTGCAGTGAGTTGGTGATGCCGTTCGTGTACGCCGCACTGACGTTGGGATACGCGTAGAACGCTCCCTTCGGCATTTGCGCCGTGACGCCGGGCATGGCGCGCAGACGGCCGATCACGTAATCGCGCCGCTTCTTGTATTCGGCGAGCATGATGCCCACCGATTCCTGCGGACCGCGCAGCGCTTCGACCGCGCCCTTCTGCGCGAACGATGTCGGATTGGAAGTAGCATGGCTCTGCAGCTTCGCAATCCCGCTCACCACCGGCGCCGGGCCCAGCACGAAGCCGATGCGCCAGCCGGTCATCGCGTAAGTCTTCGAGAGCGATCCGGCCACCAGCACCGTGTCCTTCACGCCCGGGATCGCCGCCAGCGAGTGCGGCTCGCCGTCATAGAGAAAGCGGTGATAGCACTCGTCCGTCATCACCCAGATGCCGCGAGCCTTGGCCGTCGCGATGATGCGCTCCATCTCGCCGCGATCGAAAATCGCGCCGCTGGGGTTCGACGGCGAGTTGAGGATGATCATCTTGGTCTTGGGCGTGATGGCGCGCTCCACCATCGCGGCGGTCAGCGAGAAGCCTTCCTGCTCGATGGTGTCGACGAACACGCACTTGCCGCCCGCGTAGTTCACTACGTCTTTGTAAGTCACCCAGTAAGGCACCGGGATAATGACTTCATCGCCCGGGTCGACCAGCGCCTGCGTCAGATTGAAGATGGCATGCTTGCCGCCCACCGTGACGATGCACTCCTTGGTGTTGTAGGAAGTGCCATAGTCGCTCTTGTGGCTGTCGCAGATGGTCTGCTTGAGCTCTTCGGTGCCGCCAGTATTCGTGTACTTCGTGAAGTTCTTCTCGATCGCTTCAATCGCGGCCCGCTTAATGTTCTCGGGCGTCGGGAAATCGGGTTCCCCGGCTCCGAAGTCGACTACATCGTTGCCTTCGCGGCGCAAGCGGTCGGCGTCGGCGGCAACTTTCATGGTTGACGAGGCGCTGATCAGCGAAATTCTGTCGGCTAGTGCTTGGGTTGTTGGCATGGTTGTCCTGCTCCTTCTAATATCTCATTTGGCACATATCATTTTGCAACGCGGCTCTTGAGGCGCTCTTCGATCAGCGGGGGCACCAGGCCCGAAACGTTGCCCCCGAGCGATGCCACTTCCTTCACCAGTTGCGAGCTGACGAAGGAGTACGCTTCAGCCGCCATCAGGAACACCGTCTCAACGCCCGGGCTGAGGCGCCGGTTCATGTGCGCGATCTGCAATTCGTATTCGTAATCGGAAATCGCGCGGATGCCGCGCAAAATAAAATTCGCGCCCCGCGCCGCCACGTAATCCACCAGCAGGCCGTGAAAACAACCGACCTCGACGTTGGGGAACGGCTTGACCACTTCGGTGAGCATTTCGACGCGCTCTTGCACCGTAAACAGGCTCTGCTTGCGCCGGTTTTCCAGGACCGCCACGATCAGCCGGTCCGCTAGCTTGCTGCCGCGCGCAATCAGGTCCAGGTGCCCGTTGGTAATTGGGTCGAACGAGCCCGGATAGATCGCGACTATTCTTGATGGCGGCGGCGCAGCCACACGCTCTCCTTGTGAATGGTGGGATTAAACTTCAATTCTAGCAAAAGCGCTAAAGGCGGATCGTTTTCTGCGACGCGCATTGCGGGCGCCCTCGGTACCCGCCGCCCGCTGTGATATGCTTCCCCAAGGCTGGAACCCGACTTATGAAAACTCTTCTATGGATATCGATCTTAAGCGCCGCCACTGCGGTAGCCCCCGCGCAGCAAGCCAAATCGACCCCTCTGCCGGCCGATATAAATGCTACGACGCTGACCCGCCTGCCTCCGGTACAACGCCAGGATCTCGACGCGGACGGCCAGAAGATTTTCGATTCCCTGGCGGGCCCCACCAACAAAGGTCCCTTGCGCGGCATTCTCGGACTGGGAATTTACGATCCTAAACTCGCCGAAGCGCTCCACCTTTTGCACGATTCCGTTACCAAGTACGGCACTCTCGGCAACCGCACTGACGAGTTGGCCATTCTGGTCGCTACCCGCGAAGAGCAGATGTCGCTCAATGAATGGTACGGCCATGAAGCGTCCGCGCTCAAAGCGGGATTGGATCAGTCCATCATCGACGTGGTCAAATTCGGCAAAGAGCCTGCGGGCCTCGATCCCAAGGACGCCCTGATCATCCGCTTCGGGCGCGAGTGGTTCCGCGGCCGGCATGTGAGCTCGGAAACCTTCGCGAAAATGGTCGAGACCTTCGGACAGCGCGGCACCGTGGAGCTCATCGGCGTGATGGGCGATTACGCCATGGTCGGCATGATGCTCGAAGCGGTTGATCAGCAGCTTCCCGGACGCCCGCCCCTGCCGCCGCTCCATACCAAATAAGGCCCGTTTCGGGCTCTATCGCGATGGTCTAGGCCACCCGATCCATCGCCAGAAACTCCTGGATATGCGGGTGCTCGGATTTCTCCAGATCCACCACCGGCCCGAAGTAAATGGCCTTGCCTTCGTGCAGCACCACTACCGTATCAGCCACTTTGCGCATCAATTCGAGATCGTGCGTAACCACCACGCCGGTGAGCTTTAATTGCCGTTTTAGACGCAACATCAGATTGCCGACGTGGTCGCTCATGATGGGATCGACCATGGTGGTCGGCTCGTCGTAGAGAATACATTCGGGCTGCGCCGCCAGCGCGCGCGCGATCGCCACCGCCCGGCGGTGGCCGGTTGAGAGCTCTCCCGGATAAACATCGCGAAAATCTAAGAGGTCCACCATCGAGAGGAGTCCGTTCACCACGTCCTCTTTGTTGTGAGGCGTATAATCGTCGCGCAGCTCGAGCGAAAACAGGATGTTCTCGCCCACCGTAAGTGAATCGAATAGTGCCCCGGATTGAAAGACCATGGTCACCTTCTTGCGAATCGGGCGCAGTTCAGCTTCGGTGAAATCAGTGATGTCCTGGTAGGCAACGATCACCCGCCCCGCATCCGGCTTCAAAAAGCCCATGATGTGCCCCAGGCTCACCGATTTACCCACGCCGCTCCGCCCGATTATGGCCAGCGTCTGCCCCGCATCGACGTGAAAATTCACATCGACTAAAACCGGGTAATCGAACGTCTTATATACATTGCGGAATTCGATGTAATGCTCGCTCATCGGGAGCCCCACTCGAGTGGTGTGTTCACGTTTTCAAGCATCGAAGCGTCCGCAACCGGCCAGGGTACGGCCCCGAGGATTTTAAGCAAATCATGCATTTTGAAAAGTTTACGTTCGATAGCAGATGCGACCGCCGGTTCGGCGCGCCGGTGGTAAACGGCGCACAACGGGTGCAGTCCGGACTCGGTTTGGGGCACCAGGCAAGTGCTGGCGCGCGCCTTGGCGGCGTCCAGCAATTCGCCCAGGAATTCGGACGTGATTCCCGGCATGTCGCAGGCGACCAGAAGATTCCAGTCGGCGCGGGTCGTTTGCAAAGCGGTGTACAGCCCCCCCAAGGGCCCGCAGTCCTCCACCAGATCGGGCGCTACTTGATACCCCAGATGGGCATATCGCTCGGGAGCGCCGATCAAAGTCACACTGCCGGCCGCGGCGCGGACCCGTTCGGCGGTGCGCTTCACCAGCACGGACCCTTCAATCGGCAGCAGCGCCTTGTCCCGTCCCATGCGCGAGCTGCGGCCGCCGGTGAGGACGAATCCCGCGCTGGTCTCCATGAGAAGATGGTAGCAATGCGCCGGCATGAAAACAGAGGATCTTCGCCGCTAAACAAAAAGGTGTATATTTGTTGTTTAGTATTAGCTATGCTGGCCGCCTCCCCCATGCGCGCAGCGGATCCGTACGCCCCGTCGTCGTTATTGACGCCGCGCGCGGACGCCGGAAGAGTGTCGGTGGTTCGCGTTGACCGCCGCACCGGCAAATTGGTGCGCACCGTCTCGGGCGGCGAACTTCACCCCCAGACACCCGTCGCGCCGCCACCGGCCCACATTCAGCAACTGGTGGAAAAGAGCGCTCACGCACACAACGTCGACCCGCTGCTGGTGCAGTCAGTTATCCAGGTGGAAAGCAATTACAACCATTACGCGGTTTCGCCCAAGGGCGCCGAGGGTCTGATGCAGTTAATGCCAGGCACCGCGCGGATGTTAGGCGTGAGCAATAGTTTCGATCCGGCGCAGAACATCGAGGCGGGTGTAAAATACCTTCGGTATCTACAGAGCGTGTATCAGGACGACCGTCTGGCTCTGGCCGCCTACAACGCCGGGCCGAAAGCGGTGGATCAGTACAAAGGGACGCCCCCTTTCGCGGAGACTCAGGATTACGTGAATCAGGTGGGCCAGCGCTATCAGATGGCGAAGCACGACGAAGCCGTGAAAAACGCGGCGCAGCCGCCCGCGGCCGCCCCGGCGGAAGAAGTGCCGGTTGAAGAGCAGCACCCCAAGGTGGAGCAGTCCATCGACCAAAATGGCAGACTGGTTCTCAGAACCGCGCAAGAATAATTCAGGAATTCGCCGGACGCTTGTCGTTACCTGCATTTTCCTGACGGCCAGCGTGTGTTCCGCCGCCGCGCCCGATTCCGCCAAGGTAACCGCCGTTCGCTTCTGGTCGCTGGGCGATGTTACCCGCATCGCCATTGAAGTTTCTTCGGACTTTACATTCAAATACAGCCAGCTTTCAAACCCGGAGCGCCTGTTCTTTGACATCCATGGCGCCCGCCCGCAGATGGTGAGCAAAGGTGTTCATACCATAGCCGTGGGCGACGCGCTGCTACAACAGATTCGCGTGGCCGAAACCCAGCCGGAGGTAACGCGGATCGTTTTCGATCTGGTCCAGACGGCTGTCGTTACCACCTCGCAGCTTTCTAATCCCAGCCGGCTGGTGATCGAATTGCGCTCCAAGGATCGAACCCCGTCCCCGGCGCAGTTGAGCGTCACCGGTGGCGAAGACCTGACAACTCCGTCAGAACGGGTAGAATCCGCTGGCGCCGCGCTTCCCTCCCTCAAACCCGAACCGCGCAAATTTGAGCTTCCACCCCCCCAACTCAAGGCGCGGGCAAAATCCGCCCCCTTGATCCCGGAAGCAGAAGCGCCCACGAAAATCGCCGCTTTATCGAAGCCGGCGCGCTTGCCCTTGATGACGTCATCGATGCCGCGCGAGTTGCCTCCGCCGCCGCCCGAAGCCGTTCCTGGTACCCGGCCGGGGCCGCCCCCTACCCCAACCGGGATTAAGGAAACGTCGCCTCTTAAAGTAGCGGCTCCAGCCAAGCGCGGCGACCGCTCGCTCACGCGCGCACTGGGACTGAAGCTGCAACGCGTGGTCCTTGACGCAGGCCACGGCGGCAATGATGTCGGCACGCACGGGCCCTCCGGATACTACGAAAAAGATCTGACTCTGGACGTGGCCCAGCGCCTGGGCGCGCTGATCGAGGAACGCATGGGTAGCGAAGTTATCTATACCCGCTCTGATGATAGTTACGTTGGGCTCGAAGAGCGCACCCGGATCGCCAACCAGCACGAAGCCGATCTGTTCCTTTCAATCCACGCCAATTCGTCCCCCTATCGCGCGGCGGCCGGTGTTGAGACCTACGTGCTGAATTTCACCACCTCGAAGACCGCGCTCGAATTGGCCGCCCGGGAAAACGCCACGTCGGAGCGCTCCATCCATGACTTGCACGATTTGCTTGAAAAAATCGCGCTGAAAGATAAGATCGACGAGTCCCGTGAATTCGCGTCCAAGCTGCAGAGCTCGCTTTCCGTGGTTTCAAAGAGCGGCACCGAGTCTGCTAAAAATCGCGGTGTAAAAATGGCACCGTTCGTGGTGCTGATCGGCGCGGCTATGCCCAGCGTGCTGGCGGAAATCGGTTTCCTGACTAACTCCACCGAGGAAGCCCTCTTGCGGAAACCCGAGCATCGTCAAAAGATCGCAGAGGCGCTCTATAAAGGCATCGCCGCCTACGCCGACACCCTCAGCCGCATCGACGTTGCCAGAAAATAGGGCGCGGAGCCTGGTTATGATTCCAGACCGCCTGCGCCGGTCTTCTTCCCCTTTTTCCCGCGGACCAGCTTAGCTACTTTGGCGAATTGCGCGGCCAGCCGGAACGTTGGCGAGTGGAGTACTTTCTCCAGCGTCTGCGTGAACTGCATCTCACGCTGGTACAGAAAGCGGATGTAGTGGTCCCGGCGCGCGAAAAGCCCGGTGACCTCCTGAACGTCCGCGTCCGTCAGCGTATAGCCGGCGCGCAAGCGTGCCGGCATCGGCCGCTGATAATAGAAAGTGGCGTGTGAAGGCGCGGCGCCCTGCGTCGGAGCTTCCTTGGTATAGAAATACACCGCGATCGAACGGCGCGATGTGTCTTTCTCCGGCGGCATTTGGATCCGCCGGAAGCCGTGCCAGGAAGCTTCGGTGGTTTCGAAAATCACCGCCCGGTTGGCCAGCGGAACGACGCTCTTGCTTTCGGTCTCGAAAGGATCGCGCAACAATTCCAGGCACCCGCCCCAGGATTCTTCCCACTCCGGATTCAGGAATAGAATCAGGTTCAGCCGCCGGTGAGTTTGTGTGGTGGGGTGAAAATTGAAATCGACATGCGTGTCGAGTTCCTGCCCCTGCAGGTTCTCATGCGTTCCGCCACCCACGTATTCGGGATCGTAGAGCAGGTTGGGAATGCTGGTGATGCGCCCGGCGAGCGCGAGAAACTCTGGATCCTGCATCAGACGGTCGAAGCGTCTGTAAGCCGGGCCAAGCGCGGCCAGATTCGAAAACACCGCCTTCCCGGCCACTTCTCCAGTTTCGTTGAGCGCTTTGGTGCGGTCGAAGCGCGGAAATTGTGCCATCAATTCGGCGCAGAAGCCCGCCTCTAAAAACGGTTCGATCACCACGTAACGGAACGGCTTCGCCGCCAGAAACGCCTGGCTCAATTCGTCAACACGGGCGAGAACGCCGGGGTCCAGGGCAGGAGGCATCTCCTCTAGTTTGCATCGGAACCTATGCTTATGGCATCAAAGAGGGTGTGACTCGGTCTGTTTCCTGCATTATTCCCGGTTTTGAAACTTACGAGGGCGAAGGATTCCTGGTACATCGGCCCTTCCCTACCCGTACGCTTGCCGATTTCGATCCGTTCCTGCTGCTCGACGAGATGGGCCCCATGAATTGCGCTCCCGGCGAGGCCAAGGGTGCGCCGGACCATCCGCATCGCGGCTTTGAAACCGTCACTTACATGCTTTCCGGCAGCTTTGAGCATAAGGATTCGCAAGGGCACTCCGGCAAAATCGCGCCGGGCGATGTGCAGTGGATGACCGCCGGCGGCGGAGTCATTCACTCGGAGATGCCGGAGCGCGAGTTCACCCGTACCGGAGGCCTGCTGCACGGCTTGCAATTGTGGGTGAATCTGCCACGGCGCGACAAGATGATGACGCCCCGCTACCAGGACATCCCTGCGAATCGCATCCCGGAGGCAGCCAGCCCCGATGGCACGGTAAAGGTTCGCGTACTCGCCGGCGAGGCGCTGGGAGCGCGCGCCGTCATCGATACGCGGACCCCTATCCAATACCTTCACTTCCGTCTGGCAGCGGGCGCCAAAATCACGCAGCCCATGCCCCGGGAATACAATGCGTTTGCCTACGTGCTTAGCGGCGAAGCAGGATTCGGAACGCAACGCGCCGCAGCCAGCCACATGGTCATGTTCTCGCGCGATGGCGATGAAGTCACGCTCGAAGCCTCTGCAGCCGCTCCGCTTGACGTTCTTTTGATCGCGGGCGTGCCGCTCGGTGAACCGGTGTCCCGCGCGGGCCCCTTTGTAATGAATACCCGCGAAGAAATCCTGCAAGCCGTGGAAGACTATCGCAGCGGCCGCATGGGTGCCATTACCCACTAACCGAAACCCAGTGTCAAGCGCCGTTCCTAATCGTCGTTGCGCCGGAAATCACACTGGCAGCAATCGCTGCACCGCTTGCATTTTTCGCACAAATGGTTGGGACAGGTGTCTTTGGTGCAGTAGACGCAAATATCGGTGGAAGGCTCGTTACAGATGTTGCACTGAAAGGTGAGGATCTCGGCCATGGTCAGGTTCTCCCGATTATTTTGCGGGTGCGGGCGGGGTGCCAGGATTGGGCTGCGCGGCGGCCGCGGGCTTCGGCGCGGAAGCAGCGGGCCGTGCGGCAGGCTGGCGCATTAACGTGCCGCGGCAGCGCTGGGCTTCCGCATCCACGATATGAAATTCCTGTTCCTTGGTTTGCGCCAGATCGCTCACATATTGGCGCAGCTGATCGCGATTGGCCGAATTAGCCGACACCACGCTCACTAGCAAATCTCCCACGGCTGGATTCTGATAGCGCCGCACACCTTCGACCAGCGAATTGACCTGGGATTCGACAGCCTGCAGCCGGAACAGGGTTTCGAGCGCCAGCGTCAGTTTTTCCGGCTGCTTCCGCAAGGACTGCGCGTCCCCCAGCAAATACCCGACCTCACTACGCGCGCTGCGCAATTGCACGGCATAGGTGGCGGGAGCACCTTTGGCTTCCCACTGCTCCGGCGTCAATTGCTCCAGAATGGGCGTCAGCCGCTGGGTCTGTTCCGCCAGGGAAGCGAGCGTCTGAGAAATATCCCAAGGCGCGGAAACACCTTGCGCTTGCGCCGGCAGGGTGAGCGCCATCGGAAGTAAAAGCGGGAGGATGTACTTCATACCTATCCGCTAGTTTCGCACGCGGGCTGAGAATAAGTCAGTCGTGCGTCACTGAGGACTCTGGCGCGCGAGCTTGAGACCCGCCCTAGATCGTCGGGGCCGGGGGTGGAGGTGGTGGCGGAGCAGGAGTTGGCGGAGGCGGTGGAGGCGGCACTTTGGTGGTATCGCCGACGCCGCCGGTCGAACCACCTACGCTGCCCACGCCCGAGCTCGGCATGCGTGTCGCCATGGTTAGCGCTGCGTCCGCCATCGAATGCAGCACCCGCCGCGCCAGATTTCCCTTGTCGAAGGTGCGAGCGATGGGTTCGTTGCGATACACCCGCAGCGACTCACCGGGATTCAGGACTTTCGAATTTCCGCGCGGCAGCAGGGCGTGCTGCACTTCCACTTGGCCGTCTTCTACTTCGACCAGGGTGGTTTCGTCGTCGTCATCCACGGAAATGTCAAAAGTAGTGCCGCGCACCGATATGACCGCGGTCGGCGTCAGCACCCGGTTGGGATTCGGCTGGTTCCCCAGGTGCTCGATGTGCACGCGCACGCGACCCACCAGAACGTCCAGAAAGTCGCGCCAATTCGGAGGATTCTTACGAAACACCACGCGCGAATTGGGAAATACTTCAAAAGTGCTCCCGTCTGAAACTTGCAGCAGGGCGTGGCCATCTACTCCAGTTATGATCAAATCCCGAACCTGCACCGAATCGCCCACCGACAGCGCCCAGGGTTGGGTGTCCTTGACGATTGAGACTTGGCCCGTTTGCGTGATGACTTTTGCCGCGTAATTGTTTGAGCTGAAAGGATCGAACTGCGCCGAACACACCCCGGCTACAGCCGTCAGAAGCAACGGCAGCACCGCCAATTTATTGAGATACACCACGCGCAGCATAAATACTATTCGGTCAGTGTAGCATTAATCTACATATGCAAGTGTCTGCCCGCAAAGAATTTCTCAGGGAATTACCTCTGGAATCAGGAGTTTCTGAACGCGACTGCCGATAGATATGGTTACAATGAACAGGTCTGATGTATAAGTTGTCCACAGTACAGTGGCGCTTGGCCACAGTACTTTTGAGTGTTTTAGTCGCGAGCCCAGCACTGGCCCAAGGTGTGCCAGCAGCCGCATCCCTTGCCGACTGGCGGCACATCGGCAGTTTCACCGTGGATCGGGCATTGGCGGGACCCGCGTCGGGCCCGGTGAAACGCGTGTGGTACGGAACCGGCGGCGCCCTGTTCGCGCAAACGGAATCCGGCCGCGTGTACCAGACAGCGGATCTTGAAAACTGGCAGGCGAGCGCCGCGCCGGTGCCTCCGGCTGCTGTAAACGCAATCGCGGACGCCGGAGCCCGCACTCTTCCCGAGGCGGGAGCGCAGACCCGCGCGTTGGCCGGTGACAACAGCCGCGTGTACGCGTTCGGTAACTTCGTTTATCGCTCCGACGATGGCGGTGCGCATTGGGAAAACATGACCGCCTACCGGGGCGCGTCGTTAGTGGGCGGCGGACTGGTGGATCTGGCAATTGCTCCCGGCAACAGTGATGAGATCGTGACGGCGGGGGCGGCGGGCGTATTTCGTTCGGCGGACGGCGGACGTTCGTGGAGCGGGCTGAACCAGGGATTGCCGAACCTTCGGGTGACACGGCTGCTGGATCTTCCGAGCGCTGATCAAGGAGTGCGTATCGCGTTCGCAAACGATGCCACAGCGGCCTGGCCCCCCGGCAATAAAGAAGCGTGGGTCCCGGCCGGCAATACCGACTTGGTAAGCGAAACGCAACTGCGCTTGGCGCTTTCCTCCTTGCGCGGCGTAAATGTGACGGCCCTCGCAATCTCGGGCGATTTCATATACACCGGCATGCAAAACGGCGATGTCAGCGTCTCCGCCGATCGCGGCTTGAGTTGGCAGACGTTTTCTTCCGCCGGCTCGGGAGCGGTGGAACGCTTCTGGGTGGACCCGCGCGATCCCCGCATCGCGCTCGCAGCGTTAGGGGCGGCTCCCGACAACCCGTTTCGCACCAGCCCGCCAGCGCATGTTCTGCACACGGTGAACGGCGGGGGGTTCTGGGACAACTTCACCGCGAATTTGCCGGATGCGGCGGCGCATGGCGTAGCGGCGGATGGTGCGAGTGGTGTCCTCTATGCCGCCACCGCTGCCGGCATGTTCATGGCGTATGCGGATTTGAGCGCGTTAGGAGCGGTCGAAACGTGGACCGCCGTGCCAGGCCTGCCGGAGGGCGCCGCCATGGACGTGAAGCTCGACGCGCAAGCGAATCAACTATGGGCCGCGATCGACGGTTACGGCGTGTATTCGACGCTCGCTCCGCATCGCTTGCGGGATCCTAGCGTGGTGAGCGCCGCGGATATGATCGCACGGGCCGTGGCGCCGGGGTCGCTGGTGAGTATTTTGGGCGCGCAAGTCGACAGCGTGCGGGCGGGTGGCGTCACCGCTCCGGTGCTGGCGGCGACCGGCAGCGGGTCGCAAATTCAGATTCCGTTTGAAGTGTCCGGCGATACCTTATCGCTGACGGCGAGTTTCGGTGGTAACGGCGTCAAGCTCCCGTCTCTGCCGCTGGCCGCCGCCGCGCCGGTGATCTTTGTCGCCCGCGACGGCTCGCCCATGCTGCTCGATGCTGATAAGGGACTGATGCTCGACGCCATGACCACGGCGCACTCCGGCACGCGCATCCAGATTCTGGCCACCGGGTTAGGTCGCGTCACGCCCGCGTGGCCGACCGGAGTCCCGGCGCCGCTCGAAAACGCCCCGCGCGTGGCCGGCAACGTGGCGGTTTACCTGGACCGCGCGCCAGTAGAAGTAACCCGCGCCGAACTCGCGCCGGGATATGTGGGCTTCTATCTGGTGGAGATCACCGTGCCCAAGATCAGCAACTACGGGCCCGCGGAATTATACCTGCAAGTGGATGGCGCAGCGAGCAATCGCGTGCGTGTATATATCGAGCCCTAATGCGTCGAAATGCAATTTTATTGCCGCTAACCGGACGCAACAACCCGCGTACGCTCTGCCGGGGCTAACTCATGATTCCCTATCAGGGCCGTTCCGCGATACGCGTCGCCCGCGTGGTGCTGGCACTCACCTGCCTCGCCTGGTTCCCGTTCACGGGCGGCCGCATATCTTCCTCCCTGGTGTTCCTGATCGCCTACGCGATTTTCGCAGTGGGCACCTTGTTTGAGACCCGGTTTGACTCGACTCCGCGGGCGCTAGTGGCTCTGGTGATCGACTTCGCGTTCTTTGCCTTCGCGAAGTGGTTACTTCCGGTCGATTGGGCTTCCGCGCTGGCCTATGGCTTCCTTCTGATTTCTGCCGCCACCTTGCACGAATTCGTCAGCGTTGTGGTGGTAGCCACGGCGGCCATGGTTCTCATCGTGCTGCTGACCGCGCCCGGGGGCGGTCTGATTTGGGCCGACTGGGCCGCGGCCGCAATGGCCGTCGCCTTCTCGCTCTATAAGCGTTACCTCGAAAGGCGCATGTCGAATACCCTGCGCTACAACATGATCATCCGCTCGCAGGCCGAAGGCGCGCGCGAGGCCGAGCGCGAGCGCATCGCGGCGGATTTTCACGATGGCCCGCTGCAGAGTTTCATCAGCTTCCAGATGCGTCTGGAGATCGTACGCAAACTCTTCGGACGCGATATCGACGCCGCCGGCGACGAACTGCGCCAATTGCAGGAGTTGTGCCGCAACCAGGTCACCGAGCTGCGCAGTTTCGTGCGCAGCATGCGGCCGGTCGAAGAAGGCGTCAGCCTGAGCGCATCGCTCAGCCGCATGGTGGAACAATTCCAGCGCGACACCGGCATCGCGGCGACCTTTACTAGCGCCGAAGTCATCGATCCGCCGCAAACTGATGTCTCGCTCGAGCTGCTGCAGATCGTGCGCGAGACCCTGAACAACATTCACAAACATTCCGGAGCATCGCGCGTCGCCCTGACGCTGGGGAAGAATGGCCAGAAGCTGGAAGTGCGAGCGGAGGATAATGGCGGCGGGTTTCCGTTCAGCGGTGTGTTTTCGCTCGAGGAGCTGGAGCTCTTGCGAACCGGCCCGGTGAGCATCAAGCGCCGGGTGCGCTTGCTGGGCGGCGAATTGGTAATAGACTCGCGGCCGGGACAAGGATCGAGTTTAGAGATTCGCGTGCCGCTCTGACCGCCAGCCCGCCTCCCATCGAACCCCGACGCGCTAAAATTGATGGGAATGCAATTCCTCGCCGAAAGCCTCATTGAACTCATCACTCAGACTTCCACCAATCTCCCGCCCGACGTCCGCGCAGCCATGAGCAGCGCACTCGGCGCCGAGCTTCCGCATACTCAGTCCTCGCAAGCCCTGACCATCATCGCTTCGAACATTGACATGGCGGCTGAAGATGAAGGTCCGCTGTGCCAGGACACCGGCATGCCCACCTTTGTGGTGCACACGCCCGTCAGTGTCAATCAAATCCGCCTGAAACGGGCCATTCAGGAGGCCGTCGCCGAAGCCACTAAACGCGGCAAGCTGCGGCCCAATTCCGTCGATTCGCTCACCGGCAAGAACAGCGGCAACAATCTGGGCGCGGAAACTCCGGTCATTCATTTCGAACAATGGGAGCAGGATGAGATCGAAGTAAAACTGATTCTCAAAGGCGGGGGCTGCGAGAACAAGAATATCCAGTATTCGCTGCCCTGCGATCTCGAACACATGGGCAAAGCCGGACGCACTCTCGAAGGCGTGCGCAAGTGCATCTTGCATGCCGTCTGGCAGGCGCAAGGCCAAGGCTGCGCCCCCGGAGCCCTGGGAGTCTGCATCGGCAGCGATCGCGCGCACGGCTACCAGCTCGCGAAGGACCAGCTTTTTCGCACTCTCGACGACGTGAATTCTAATCCGGCACTGGCGCAGCTTGAAACCGAAATCATGGAGGAAGCCAATCGCCTGGGCATCGGCGCGATGGGTTTCGGCGGCAAGGTGTCGCTGATCGGCTGCAAAATCACCGCCGCCAACCGCCTTCCCGCCAGCTTCTTCGTGTCGGTGGCCTACGATTGCTGGGCCTACCGGCGTTTGGGTGTGAAGCTCGATGCCGCGAGCGGCGCCATTACCCAATGGCTGTATCGTGACCCCTCGCGCCCCGTGGAAAAAATGGTCCGGGGCGCGGGCTTCCCGCTCACCGGACGTGAAATCATGCTGCGCCCGCCCATCAGCGAAGAGCAAATCCGCGCGCTCAAGGTGGGAGACGTGGTCCTCATCACCGGCGAGTGCTATACCGGACGCGACGCCGTGCACGCGCACCTGATGAAGAATCCGCTGCCCGAGGGCGTGGATCTGCGCGGCGCACTTCTATACCATTGTGGTCCCGTGATGCTGAAAACCGGAGATCAGTGGACCGTCAAAGCCGCCGGGCCCACCACCAGCAGCCGCGAAGAGCCGTATCAAGGCGACATCATCAAGAACTTCGGCGTGCGCCTGGTGATGGGCAAAGGAGGCATGGGCAAAAAAACCCTGGCCGCGCTTCAGGAGCACGGCGCCGTCTATCTCAACGGTATCGGCGGCGCGGCCCAGTATTACGCGCGCGCGATAGATAAGGTGCTGGGTGTGAGCCTTCTCGATTTCGGCATTCCCGAAGCCATGTGGAAGCTCCACGTAAACGACTTCATGGCCATCGTCACCATGGATGCGCACGGCCACAGCCTCCACGCCGACGTCGAGCGCGACACCGGCGAGAATCTGGAATCGCTAGAGATCCCGGTGACTACCGCGAAGCACTAGTTGCTTCCGTCCGCGTCAGGTACAACATAAATGGCGTCACCTCAAATGGCATTTTCTCACGCGGCGCGAGGAGCGCGAGTGGCCGGGTCTTAATCAAACTCAGTTGGTTGTTCCAGGAATTTACTTTCACCCGGGAACCTAGCGGCAGCGCCGCAATCTGCTCCAGCTTGTCTTCCTCTAAAGGCGGTGCGGACGCCGCGAATCCGGCCAGGCGCGCCAGCGCCTCCGGGTCGGCCACCTGATCGCCGAGAGTAGCCTGCAGGAGGCGCGGCAGAGCGGCGTGGTGCGCGCTCAGGGCTTTCAGGAATAACCCGGCGTTTGCTGTATTTTGATACGGGGAATCGCGCATGATCGCTATGGTCTTCTGCGAAGCCGATAGCATCTCCGCGGGAGGACGCTCAAATCGAAAATGCTGCAGCAAGTCGAAATCGCTCAACATGGTCTGGTTGTTAAACGCAAATTGCGTGGGCGTCGATTGCCCCAGTGCAATATGCGCCAGCTCGCTCGCGAGCGCCAGCGCCAGGCTGGCTTCGTCCGGCAACACGTCGATCAACCCGCGGCTGATGACGATCGTGCGGCCGATCGCGAAAGTCTCAAACGGCGTGGTCAGCAGCACCCGGCAGTGCGCCTCGACATTCAGCTTTGCCGAGACGATCAGATTGTTGACCACGGTATTCAGAACTTCATCCACCGGCCCCGGCGGCGCCAGGAATCCACCCTTTTCGAGGCGCGCCAGCAGGTTCTCTTCGGCTTGCCGCTCCCAGGCACGCTGGCTTTCGAGCGGGGAAACATCCTTGAGCGCAGCTTGATCTTTCAACCCGGACGCGCCGTCAATCAGGATGCTGGTCAGCTCATCGATCTTCCGCGTGGGCGCCGCCGCGTAATCCCAAATGCGTGTTTGTGCCTTGAAATGCGGTGTGGCGCTGGCTCCTGCCCGCCCTGGCGAGGCTTCTTCCTCCACATAGATCTGCGCCGGAACCCACAGTGCTCCGCCGGCGTTCACGCGCCAGCTGTCGAAATGAAAGTAGCGTTCGGTCCGGGCGCGCTTGGAAGGCGGCGCCTGCACGTAGGTTCCGTTGAAACGCAATATTGCGTCATCGCGGTCTTCCACCCAGATGCGGCCCACGAATTTCCCGGGCTGCAAGCGATTGACTGGCGTCACATCGAACACCAGGCAGCGCACATCGCCCAGAAACTCCTGGCGCACGTATTCAAAACGATAAGTTTCCCGATTGAAATCGCGCAGGTCTATTACCGCCATCTGTGCGAAGCCCCGCGGAAGAAACGTGAGCGCTTGGTTCTTCGAAGTTCCCGAGTGAAACGGCAGCCAGGAGCTGGACTTCGCGGGCGGGGCGTCGGTGCGCTCGACCAGCGATTCATAGGTGAGTGTGTCTCCTAACCGGAACCGGCCCAGGAAATAGTGGTCCTTGGTGGGACGCGTCGAGGCGTCGCTATTTTCCGGCGTTTCCTGAATATAGGTCTCAATCAGAGGCGTCCGCGCTTGTATGCCCGTCAGGAATGCGCGCTCCCGTGCGACGATGCGGTCGAGCAGTTTCCCGACCAGCGCGCCGGCGGGCTCGGCCGCGGCCAGCGGACCGGCGGCGAACAGCATCCAAGTGACACCAGCCAAAACTGCGCAGCAGGTTTTCATAAAGATTCTCAATAAGCCAGTTGAAACACGATGTGAACGATGGCGGTCGAATCGACCGCAACCCCGGCGCGCTCGGCGGGCCGGAAGCGAATCGCTTTCGCGGCGGCAATGGCGTTCTGGTCGAGGCCATAGCCCAAGCCGCGCACGGTCTCGAGCACCTGCACCTGGCCGGACGCCGAAAACAAGATCTGGAGCGATACCTCGCCCTCAATGTGGCGGCTGCGTGCTTCTGCGGTATACACCGGCTTGGGCTTCGCAAGAATTTCGACCGGACGTGTGACCGGCGGAGCATCCGTGGTAGCGCTCCTCGTGGCGGCCGCTCCCGGAGTTACAGTGGCATCCTCGAAGCCAGCCCGCGTGAGCAAGCCCTGCGGTGCCGCGGCTTCTGCCGTCGAGGCACTCTCAAATCCCGCCCGCCGCAGTGATCCCAGGGGACGCGTATTTGTCGATGTTGCACCAGAGAATCCTGCCGCCCGGACTACCGCCGGAGTCTCCGCAATCCGCGTCACGGCAACCGCCGCTGTGAGATTGTCGGTTCTCAAGGGAGGCGCCGGCAACTCCGCAATCGGCCGCGGCTCGAGCAAAACCAGCATCGGTCGCGGGATGTCGATAGCGGGTTCCGGCACTCGTTCGCCGCGCGGCGTCGCAGCGGTCGGGACCGCGGGTGTGCGAAACCTGCGAAACGTGGGCCTCGAGGAAGATTCGCGGGGAATCGCCCGGCGCACTCGAACGGCAACGCGAACTGCCGGCGGTAGCGGCGCCAGCAGTATCAACGAACTCGTTCGCAACCGCGGCGGCTCCTCTATCCGGTCCGAAAAACTAAACGTAAAAACCGCTGCCAGGATCGCCGCATGAAGCACCACGCTCACCAGCAACGGTCCGCGTGGCAAACGCGCGGTGGGACGCGGACTTCTCCAAATATCGCTCACCTAGAAGCTCATCGGACCAAGCGGTGTAGGGTTGAGTGGCTCACAACGACTTTCCGCTCAACCGGACGATCACCCAGCACACCAGGGCCAAGGCGGCGGCGCCGGATCCCATCATCAGGTACCCGGCCCATAAAGGACCTTCCGGATCGCGATTTCCGATCGGAAACGGTGAAGTGCCGAACCACGCTTTCCGCGAGCAACAGTCGTGACAGCGGCAGATCTCGCCCCCCATCGACTCGAGCAGCGCCTCCAGCGGACCCCGGCGCCGCGAGTGGCGCACCCGCACCGAGCCGCATTTGGGACAGTGCCGTACCGGATTTTCCGTGGCCGTCATAGATTTTTCAATTCGACGGAAGCAAATTCCGCGCGTCCTTCTATGTGCGTAGTTCCCGGCACCCGGCTATAGACCAATCGCAGTTGGTAGAATCCTGGTTTCTTCACGCCAAAACTCCAGTCCGTCTTGCGGTCGCCGGCTGCGAGCCCCGCTGCCCGCGTCAGCACCGGCCCGCTAGCTTCCTCGATCCCGTGGCGCACCGCCGTCCAGTGGAGTCCAGTCTCCTCAGCTAACCCGTCAATGCGATATTCAAACCGCAGGCGGTAGCCTCCCGGATCGAGCACCACCCACTGGTCGAGCAAAGCACACGCGTCCGGAGTCGAACGAGCCAGCCAGAATCGCACACGCCCGGATTCCCAGTGAGCCGCTCCCCCCGGCGGCGCCGTCATCCGCCAATCGAAACCGTGCCCCGACGGTTCGATGCGAAAGTCTCCATTCGTCACCGCCCCGGCGCGGGCGCGTGCAATCGCCAAGGCCGCCTCCGCTCGTCCTGCCACGATCAGGCGATCGGTCAAGGCCAGCAGCAGTTCCCTGTCCTGCGCGCCCCGGCGCAAGGCCAGCCGCCCGCCTACCTCTTGCGCCTCCTGCCACCGGCCCTCGGCGATCAGGAAATGAAGGTACCCGCGTTCCAAACGCGGCGTATCTCCCAATCGCTCCAAAGCCGCTACGGCCTTGAGTTCGCGATGGTCAGCCAAATCGATCAGCGGTGCCGGATCATCATAGAACATTGCCGCCGCCTGTCGCGCCGCTCGCCAGAATTCGGTGTCATTGGCTTGCCGGAAGAAAAAGTTCGCCGCGGTCCAAGCCGGTAGATATTGTCGATCGACCTTCTCCGCCTGTAACAGGCAGTAACGCGCCCGGTCTGTGTCGCCCGCTCGTTCCGCCGCCAAGCCCAGAGCGATCCACGCCGCGCTATCCCGTGGATTCGCTGCCACCGCGCGGCCTAGCGCGCTCACTTCGAGCGCCGGCTCGCGCACCGCCAGTTCTTCGTAGTAACTCGAGTTGCCCACCGACATGGGCCACCCGCCGGCCGCCAGCGATCCGGTGCGCCAAAGCGACTCGGCAATCGCCAGCCGCAGCGTACCTGCGGCCGCGAAAACAAAAGCGGCGAGACTAATTGCCGCACATAAGCGTGTGCCGATCATGTTCAGCGGCTTACCGGCGCGGCCGCACTCCCTCCCAGGCTCCCGCTCGCCGCTAAACCACCGACCACCGCCGCGGCAGCGACTCCAGCGATGACCGCAATCAATGTCACCGAGACCGCCGCGCCTCTCGCCGCTCCGCCTCCCGCACCACCGGCTGCTCCACCCGTGCCGCTAGACCCGCCCGCACCAGCCGGGGCGGTGGCCGGCGGCGGTGCGGGCGTGGCTTGGGCTACTTCGATGAGCTCCGTGGCGTCGCTCACCGGCGTCGCTACCCCGTCACTCGATCCGGTCACCTCCAGGCGCTGTCCGATTTGGTTCGCCAAACTCTTTTTCGCCGTGAGTTCCACGGTGATATTCGTGGTTTCATCCGTCAGCAGGTAATGGCCGCCGAGCTTCACCAGGCGTCCGGTCACTCGCGTGGGACCTGTCGCTTGCTGCGGCTCCAGTACCAGCGCTTTTCCTGATGCAATCTTGGCCACCACCATGCCTCTGGAATTCAGCACCCGGAAAGAACCCGTCAAGGCCGACACTTCCACCCTCGCACTGCCCGGCAGCCGGATGCGGCCGGTCGACCCGCCAGTGTCCGACAGAACCGTCAACCCGCGCGCCTCCACGCGAAATCCCAGAGATTTATCGATCTTGCTCTGCCCGCGCTCAAGCACCAAATGGTCGCCGAAGAAGCGGCCCCTCGATTCCGGTCCCAGCTCCAGCCGCGTGCCGCTCGCGAGTTCCATGAGCGACCCCGCGGCTCCGGTTTCAATCGTCGCCCCCGCAAACAGCGTGGCATTGCTGGTCAGGGTAGCCTGGTTCATGCGAAAGGCCCCCAGGGTTACTATGGTGCCGATCGCGGGGGAAGCAGCCACCGCAAAGCCGGAGTCTATTCCCAGCTGCATAGCCAGTAGGACGGCCAAGAAGGCCTCCAAAGAATTTAGTCGCATCACTCTCTCCTTCTTCTCTTCTGTTGTTGGTTAGTGGACTGCCGGGCTTACTTTTCTCACCGAAGCCACACTCAGCGCTCCCATTAGCGCGAAATTCCACGCGGTAAGCCCAAAGCGGGCGAAGGGATAGTCCATGAGCGCGTGCACAAATACTGCCAGAATGCCGATCCCCCAAACCGAACGCACCGCCGGAACACTAGTCCCGAGCGCCAGCACCAGCCACACCAGCGCCAGCGGGATCCCTCCTTCAGCGCCCCATTCGAGCCAGTAATTGTGCGCATGCTCCACGACGCCGCCTAAATCGAACCTGGAGTAAGCCGGGTATACGTAAGCGTAGGTACCCAGCCCGTATCCTCGCCAGGGATGGTCCCGGATCATATTGGCGGTGGAGGCGGCCATCTCGCGCCGGTAGCGCAGCGGATCTTTTTCGGCGAAGCGCCCAGCCAGTGTACCGGCTCCCGCCATCGCTGCCAGTACCCCCGCCAGCAGGAAAAATTTCATCGCGGCGCGCCGCCCGGAAATCAGACTCAATATGAGCGCCGCTTCCGCAACCAGCAAAATCGCCCCCGCCCGCGAGCCCGATGCCAGTCCCGCCGCCAACATCCACGCCGGAACCCCTATCGGAACTCCAAACCGCAAGGGCTGCCGTTCAAAGGCATGACCCAACGACAGCCACAACGCCACCGGGAAGCTAAGCTCCATAAATCCGGCAAAATCGTTGCGGCTCAGAAACGGTCCCCAGACGTCCGGATAGGGGCTTGCGAAAACCCACAACACGCGCCCCGGCGAGGTGAAATACGCCACCACGGAAACCAGGCTCAATGCGAAGCCGAACCACGCAAAAGCGGCGAGAAACCGCAGCCGCAAACTCGCCTCGCCCAGCGCGCATGCCGCCACCCAGACCGTTGCGCCCAGGGCCATCGTGCGCAGCGAGGCGTCCCAGGTTGCATAGCGATATACCGTCGCACCCGTCACCAATTGTGCGAAACCCCACAGTGAGATTACGGCAATAGCGGCACCGGGAACGGTAACCCGAAAAGCGTTTGGTACCAGAATTTGTCTTACGGAACAGTATCCCCCGAATAAGAAAATCCCTAGTGCGTAACCCCAACCCGCCAGAGGACCGCGTAAAAAAATGGTCAGCGTGGCCGCTGCCGCCAAGACAAAAAGCCCAATGGCGCTAACACTCGACGACCGTCCCGCGTCCGCCTGAGTACTTCCGATCCATAGGGTACTCAAACCAATCCGGTGGAAGGGTTTCCCCGGTAGGATTACTCTCATTACTTAAGACCGCCCCGCTGTGGGATAAAGGAAACCTCTCATGAAAATACTTATCACCGCATTCGCTGCAGTTATACTCCTCGGCACACTCGCCGGGCCCGCGCGCGCACAAGAAGCGGACGCGCATGCTGCCACTTTCGTCCCCGCGATCGCGGCTGCCATCATTCCAACCGGTCATCGCACCATTGACCAACTCTCAAGCAGCGACTTCATCGCCGTCGAACATGGTGGCGAGCTGGCTGCCGCGAGCCATGCCAAGTGGCGCCGCCAGTGGGCTATCAGCCTCGCGCCGCTATTCGTCAGCCAAGCGCTCGATGCCTCCAGTTCTTACGGAATGCGCGAACTCAACCCGCTACTCGCGAGTCCCAATGGCGGCTTCGGCATGAAGGCCACCGGCCTGAAATTCGGCGTGATCGGAGCGCTCGCCGCCACCGAATATTTCCTGGTTAGGAAATATCCCCGATCCGCAAGAGTCTTTACCATCGTGAACTGGACCACGGCCGGCGCCACCAGCGCCCTCGCGATCCACAATTATTCCCTGCACTAACCGGCCTGGGCGAGGGCGTGGCGTTCGCCTTCACCCAATGCGCGCCGCAAGACAAAGGAACTCGGATTATAGTCCGGGATCAGTTCCTTTAGGCACAGCACCGCGCACGCCGCGTCCCGCGCTTCCACCGCGTTGCGCAAATCCTCCAGGCACCGCGACAGCGCTTCCCGCGCCACTCCTCTGCCGGTGAAGATCCGGATCTGCGAGTGGGTCGTCGGCAACGTACTCTCTTCGTACGCGCTTAACTCTTCATATAATTTTTCCCCCGGGCGCACGCCGGTAAACTCGATGCGGATGTCGGCATCGGGGCGGAGTCCGCTGAGCCAGATCATCTTTCGCGCCAGGTCCACAATACGCACCGGCGCTCCCATGTCGAGCACAAACACTTCGCCCCCGGGGCCCATGGCCGCCGCCTGCAGCACCAGCTGAGCCGCCTCCGGAATTGTCATGAAGAAGCGCCGCATGTCGGGATCGGTAACTGTCACCGGACCTCCCGCCGCGATTTGCCGCTGGAACCGCGGAATCACGCTGCCGCTCGAGCCTAGAACGTTGCCGAAGCGCACTGCCAGAAAGCGCGTGCCGGGCTCGGATTCTCCCGCCGCCATACACACCAGTTCCGCCATGCGTTTGGTCGCGCCCATAATATTGGCCGGCCGCACCGCCTTGTCGGAGCTGATCAGCACTACGGTTTCCACGCCCGCAGCGCTTGCGGCTCGCGCCACCTGATGCGTGCCCAGGATGTTGTTTTCGATGGCCTCAAACAGGTGTGCTTCCATCAGTGGCACGTGCTTATAGGCGGCGGCGTGGTATACCGTGTGCGGCCGGTGCTCGCGAAAAATCTCATGCAGGCGCGGCCGGTTTTGGATACTGCCCACCTGCGCGTGGAACACCGCTCGCGGAAACCTCTCGCGCATCTCCTGATCGATGTGATAGAGCGCCGTCTCGGATTGATCCAGCCCCACAATCGACGCCGGCTGGTAGCGTGCGATTTGGCGGCATAGTTCACTGCCGATCGAACCGCCCGCGCCGGTCACCAGCACCACTTTGCCGGCGATCCCCGAACGGATGGCGCTCTCCTCCAGGCGCACCGCCGGCCGTCCCAGTAGATCTTCCATACGGACTTCGCGAATCTGGCCCACCAGGATGCGATCCTTCATCAGTTCGGCGAGCGGCGGAATCCGTCGCGTCGCCACCGCTGCTGCGCGGCATTGTTCGAGAATCGAGACGATCTCCGTCCCCGGCGCCGCCGGCAGCGCCAGCAGCACTTCGGTAATACGCTCGCGGCGGACCACTTCCGCCAGCATCCCGCGCCCTCCCCACACGCGCACGCCGCGCATCCGCAGATCGCGTTTGAGTGGATTGTCATCGAGGAATCCAGCGACTTCATACCTTAGTTCAGGATGCTCCCGGATCTCGGAAAGCAGCGTGATCCCAGCCCGGCCAGCCCCGTAGATCAAAATCCGCCGGCTTCCCGCACCTGTCCCCCGGCCGCGCTCGAATTCCAGCCGCACCGCCAGCCGGGTTCCCGCCATGACTGCTAGGCACAAAAGAAAATCCTGCAGGTAAATGGACCGCGGGAATCCCGATCCCAGTTGCCAGCGCAGCAGTGGCGCCGCCAGCAGACTAGCCATGAAATTGGCGGACGCCATGCGCGTCACCCCTTCGAGTCCGATATAGCGCCACGGCAAATCGCACAGAGCATATCCCCGGAACACCGCCAGTTTCACCGCGATCGCCATCGGCAAGGCCAGCGCCAGCATTCGGCCGTAGCGCGTGTCGAGCGTGAATTCAAAGCGCAGCAGAAACGCGGATGCCAGCGCCGCGGCCACCACCAGCGCGTGAAATACCGCGGAGCCCGCCCGCCGATGCTGCCATAAGGCTGCCCTCATGCGGTTTTCATCCGATAGCGCGAAACCACGGCGCGCGCCCCCGGCGGCGGATACGCCAGTAGCGGCGTTTGACGCCGCGCCATGCTAAGCAATGGCTCACCCACTCCCCATTGCTCCAAAAGTTTTTCCACGCGCGCCAGCGCCCACGGCCGCGAAACTACCGCCCCTGCGCTCCACACTAAAATCCGCAGGTCCGTCGGCCAGCAGCCGCGGTCGACGTATAACAGCGCCAGCCGGCTCTTCCACGGCCGAATGATCTGGTTATAAAGCAGGTCCGGATCCGCGCTCCCGGCCAGAATCTCGCTTTCATCGGAAAACACAATCGATGCTAGATCGCTGATGCCCGGCCGCACCTCCAGCATCCACAACTCTTCGGAAGTATAGAGCGCCGCGTCCTCCGGCACCTGCGGCCGCGGACCCACCAGGCTCATATCGCCCCGCACCACATTCCATAATTGCGGCAGCTCATCAATTTTCCAGGCGCGCAGGAATCGGCCTACCCGCGTGATACGCGCATCTCCCGCCGCGGTGGAATTCACTCCGGTTTGCGACGCCCCCGTCCGCATGCTGCGAAATTTCAACATTCGAAATTCGCGGCGGCCCCGGCCCACGCGCACGCCGCGATACCACGGCGAGCCCCGGTCTTCAAGCCACACGGCGACTGCGATCGCCGTGAGCAGCGGGATCAATAGCAGCAGCGCGACGACCGCGATCCCGCAATCCACCACGCGTTTCATGCCGCCACTCGTTTCACGTTGCGTTCAACCAGCCCGCGCGCGGCGGACGCGATCCGCTCGGCTCCCGGGTAGTACGCCGTTTCTTCCGCGCGGCTCGCGGGCGCGGGCGCGTCGGGCAACGTTACCCGAATAACCGGAGCTAACAGGTTATCGAAAACGCGCTCGGTGATCTCGGCGGCAATGTCGGCCGCTGCTCCCGCCGTGCGCCAGCCGCCATCGGCCACCACGGCCCGGCGCGTTCGCGATACGCTCGCCGCCACTAGTTGCTTATCCCAGGGCTTCAGAGTACGCAGATCGATGACCTCCGCATCGATCCCCTCGCGCTCCAGTATGCCCGCCGCCCGCACGCATTCGGCCGCCATCCAGGAAACTCCAATCAATGTCAGGTCGGACCCCCGGCGCCGTACCGCCGCCTCGCCAATCGCAACCGTAAAGGGCTCGACGGGGACCTCGCCGGTCTCCGCATACAGCCACCGGTCGTCGATATAAAGGACCGGCCCCGGATCCTCCAGCGCCGCCATCAGCAGGCCTTTGGCGTCGTAGGCTGTCGCCGGCATTACCACTTTTAACCCGGGAACGAGCATGAACATCGCGTGCAGCGCCTGCGAATGCTGCGCGCCCTGCTCGCCGCCGCGATTGATCACCGCGCGAATCACCAGCGGCACGCCGCCGCCCGCGAACAAATACGACCAGTTGGCGGCCTGATTCACGATAGGGTCCATCGCCAGCAGCATGAAATCCATGCGGGGATGAAACACGATCGGCCGCAAGCCCGCGAGCGCGGCTCCGACAGCCATGCCGGTCACCGCGTTTTCTGATACCGGACTGTCCACCATTCGCGCGCACCCAAATTCGCGATCGAGTCCTTCTAAACTCGACCCCGCGTACCACGGGCTCCATAATCCTTGCCCCACGACAAACACGCGCGAGTCGAGCGCCAGTAATTGCGCATGCGCTTCGCGTATCGCCTGGGCGTAATTCAGCGTGCGCATGCCGCCTCCGCTTGCGCCGGCGACGGATGCGAAGCACAGCGAGCCGCCGCCACCGCGCCGCTAATCCGCAGATCGATTGCCTCTTCGCGTAGCGCCAGATCCCCGACCCCGCGCTCGATCAATTGATCCGTCAACCGCTTCAGCGGATCTCGCAGCAGCCACTCGGCGAGCTCGCCCTGCCGTTCCACCCCCACGTCGAGATCGAAACTCGCGCCCACATGCCCGCGCCAGCGAA
>Ga0157370_10001872_pt1 | contig 25939 bp, 19 predicted proteins | sample C35metaG_FD_113463 | JGI IMG/M metagenome (GOLD analysis project Ga0157370, IMG submission 113463) | Corn rhizosphere microbial communities from Kellogg Biological Station, Michigan, USA - C3-5 metaG | ecosystem: Host-associated > Plants > Roots > Rhizosphere > Soil | place: USA: Michigan...
GACCCACTGGCGCCGCTTGCCGTCGAAGGCGACGTCACCGCGACCGACCCGCTCGCCCTGGAAGGCCGCGGCGACCACCCGCTGACGGCAGTCACGCCGATCGACATGGAGCCCTCGCAGTTCCTGCTCGACGAGGTGGCGAAACACATTGCCGAGGCCGACATCGGCGTGATCGTCGCCGGCCGCCAGCTCGACCCCGAGCTGCGCGAGCCGCTGGCCCGCCTCGCCCGCGTGGCCGGTTTCCCGATTCTGGCCGACCCGACCTCGCAGCTGCGCTGCGGCCCGCACGAGCGGTCCTACGTGATCACGGCGTATGACCTGCTGCTGCGAAACGAGGAGTTCCGCGAGACGGCCTCTCCCGATCTGGTCTTGCGCTTCGGCGAGATGCCGACCAGCAAGCCGCTGCGCTCGTGGCTGACCGGATCCGGGGCCGACCAGATCGTCGTCGACCCGCTCGGCGACTGGCACGAGCCGACCCGTCGGGCAGCGGCGCTGCTCCGAGCGGACCCGACTGAGCTTGCATCTGGCTGGGCGGCGCGTCTCGGCGAGGGTCGTCCCCCGCCGGCGATGTGGCTGCAGGCAGAGCGCTCCGCGCGGGAGGCGATCGAGTCGGAGCTGGCGAACGGCGAAGCCCTCGGCGAGCCCGGCCTGCAGCTGGTGCTCGGCGAGGCGTACCAGGACGGCGACCTCGTCTACGCCGCGTCGAGCATGCCGATTCGCGATCAGGAGGCGTTCCTTCCGAGCAGCGATGCCGACGTCACCTTTATCTGCAATCGCGGCACCAATGGGATCGACGGCCTGATCTCCTCCGGAATCGGCGCCGCCCACGCAACCGGCAAGCCGACCACGATCGTCACCGGCGACCTCGGGCTATTGCACGACCTCGGCGGATTGGCGGCACTGCGAGATGTCTCGGCGCCCGTGCGAATGGTTGTTATCGACAATGACGGAGGCGGGATCTTCCATTTCCTCCCCCAGCAGGAGGCGCTCGGCGGGGACGAGTTCGAGGCGCTTCTCGGCACCCCCCGCGGCGTCGACGTCGCCAAGGCAGCGGCCCTCTTCGGGCTCCCTCATCGCAAGCTGAAGTCGCTAGAGGAGCTACCCGAAGCACTCGCCGCCGGCACCGGTCTGATCGAGGTGAAGACGGACCGCAAAACCAACGCAGCCCTTCATCGCAAGCTTTCCGAACGCGTTGGCGCCGCTCTCGCGGATCTGTAGCTCTGACCAGGATGCTCCCTCACCGCGCTTACTCAGCGACGAGCGGCAGCAACGCCTGCAGCTTGACCTCGGTCTCCGCCAGCTCAGCGGCAGGGTCCGAGCCGGCGACCACGCCCACGCCGGCGAAGAGGCGAGCCTCGCGGTCGCGGAGGAGGGCGCTGCGCAGGGCTACGCAGAACTCGCCGTCCTCGGTGGCGTCCATCCAGCCGACCGGGGCGGCGTACCAGCCGCGGTCCATCCGCTCCAGATCGGCGATCGTCTCGGCCGCCTCAGGCCAGGGCTCGCCGCCGACCGCGGGGGTCGGGTGAAGCATTCCCGCAAGCTCGACCGCGGAGCGCGGTTCGGCCAGCTGGGCGATCACCGGCGTGGCCAGGTGCTGGATGTTCGCGATCTTGACCAGCTCCGGCTCCGGCGCGGTCTGCACCCAAACGGCGTGCGGGCGCAGCTTGCGGACGATGCGCTCCACGACGATCCGCTGCTCGCGCCGATTCTTGTCGCTGCGCAAGAGCTGCTCGCCGAGGTGGTCGTCGACGGCCGGGTCGGAGCTCCGCCGGGTGGAGCCGGCCAGCGCGACGGTCGAGGCCCCGGCGCCGGAGCGGCGGATCAGCAGCTCCGGAGTGGCACCGAGGAAAGCCGCCTCCGCCGTTCCGCAGCAGAAGCAGAAACACGAGGGGAACTGTTCGCGCAGGGCGCCGAAGATCGCTGCCGGATCGTGAGCGGCGGCAGCTTCGACAGTCACCTCGCGGGCAAGGACGACCTTGCTCATCTCGCCAGTGGCGATCCGCTCTGTCGCGGCCTCGACGGCCGCTTCGAACTCGCTGGGCGGGAGAACGCTGCGAATCTCGGGACGTTCGGTGAGGTGCGGGTCGAGCATCGACAGGGGATCGATACGCAGGCCGGCGACGCGGGCCATCAGGCGATCCACGACCCGATCCGGATCGTCCCCTTGCGAAACGATCGCGTTGAGCGTGAAATAAGAGTCGTCGCCGAAACGACAGATCGACAGCTCCGGCAGGACCAACGACGCCGGGGAGAAAGACGACCAGGCCGACGAACCGGCCCCCTCTGGATCGAACGCAAACCCGCCGGTCCAAACGGGCCCTGCGCCCGATGGCAATCCCGAGGGCTCGTCCAGCACGGCGCCCTCGTTGAGGGCCAGGCACTCCCGCGCCACGTCCTCGAACCGATTCCTCCCGCGCGAGGCAGCTTCGTGCGCGACTCCAATCGCTGCGAGGGAAAACTTCCGATCGGGTTGCTCCCAGCAAAACCAATGGTCTGACGCGAGGCGCGAGGAAAACGCCACAGCGCATGGATCTACGAGATCTGCTGGAGCAGTAACGCTAACCAGGGTTCTCCTGCCACGGGCCAGAGCGCGGGTGACCGCCGGTCGGAGGCTGGGAAATGACGAGATCCGGAGGTTGCCAGGCAAGGACGCAGGGAGCTCGAATGGCAGGGCTATTCGAGCGAGTGAGGACGCCGCATGGCGACGTCCGGGGCCGTCATCTTCAGTCTCCGCCGCGGGCGATTGCGATCTCGCCCGTCCGAACCATCTCGATCAGGCCATGTGGCCGGATCATCCGCTCGAAGGCCTCGATCTTGTCCGCGGAGCCGGTGACCTCGATCGTCATCGCGCGCCGCGAGACGTCGATGATCTTGGCCCGAAAGATCTCGGCGAACTGGATGATCTCGGCGCGGCTCTCGACCGCGGCGGAGACTTTGAACATCGCCATCTCACGGGCAACCGTCTCCTCCGGCTCCATGTCGCGGATTTTCAACACGTTGACGAGCTTGTGCAGCTGCTTGGTCACCTGGTCGATCGGGTGGACGGCGCCGTCGAGGGTGAGCGTGATCCGGGAGACGCTGGGATCGTCGGTCGGCCCGACGGCGAGCGTGTCGATGTTGAAGCCTCGGCGCGAGAAGAGTCCCGCGATCCGAGCCAAGACACCTGGCTTGTTCTCGACCAGGATCGAGAGGATGTGCTTGCGCCCGCTCAGTTGACCCGGCACATGAAGGTCCTCGAGTCGTACGGCTTGAGGGGTCCCGGCCTCCATCAGCCCACCGCTTTCGGTGCCTCGACCATGTCGCGGGCAGCTTCGCCCGGCGGGATCATCGGGTAGCAGTTCTCCTCCTGGGCGACGCGCACGTCGAGCAGCACCGGGCCATCGGTCTCCAGCGCCTCGACCATCGTCCCCTCGAGCTCGTCGGCGTTCTCACAGCGCACGCCGGTCGCGCCGAATGCCTCGGCCAGCTTCACCCAGTCAGGGCTGGCGCCCATCTGCACCGAGCTATAGCGGCGGTCCCAAAAGAGCTCCTGCCACTGGCGGACCATTCCCATGTAGCCGTTGTTCATCAGGAAGACCTTGACCGGGATCTCTTCGGTGACGCAGGTTGCGAGCTCCTGGCAGTTCATGATCAGGCTGCCGTCGCCGGCGAGACAGACGACGTCGTCGTCGGGCCGGGCGACCTTGGCGCCGACCGCCGCCGGCAGGCCGAAGCCCATCGTCCCCAGCCCGCCGGAGTTGATCCAGTGGCGGGGCTGCTCGAAGCCGTAGTACTGCGCCGCCCACATCTGGTGCTGGCCGACGTCGGAGGTGACGATCGCGTTGCCGTTCGTCGCCCGGTGCATCGCCTCGACCATGAACTGCGGCTTGATCTCGCCGTCGACCCCGGGCTCATAGCGCAGCGGGTGCTTTTCCTGCCACTCGCGCAGTTGCGCCCACCACGGATCGAGACGACTGGAGTCGGTCTGCAGCGCCCTGTACTCCCGGGTCAGCTCCGGCAGCACCAGCTTGACGTCGCCGACGATCGGGATGTGGGCGCCGATGTTCTTGGAGATCTCGGCCGGGTCGATGTCGATGTGGATGACTTTGGCGTGCGGCGCGAACTCCGAGAGCTTGCCGGTGATGCGGTCGTCGAAGCGGGCACCGATCGCGACGATCAGGTCGGCGTTGTCCATCGCCCAGTTGGCGGTCACCGTGCCATGCATGCCAAGCATCCCCAGCCAGTGCTCGCCGGAGGCCGGGTAGGCGCCCAGCCCCATCAGGGTCGAGGTGACGGGGAAACGATCCGCGCCGGCGAGCTCGCGCAGCTCCTCGGAGGCGTTGCCGTTGACCACGCCGCCACCCGTGTAGAGGATCGGCCGTTTGGCGTTGGCGAGCGCTTTGGCGGCGATCCGCACCTGTTTGATATTGCCCTTGCTCATCGGCTTGTAGCCGGGCAGCTCGACCGGCTCGGTGCGCGGCGAGTAGTCGATCTCCGCCCGCGAGAGGTCCTGTGGGATGTCGAGCAGCACCGGTCCCGGCCGGCCCGTAGCGGCGACGTGGAAGGCCTCGTGCACGTACTCCGGGATCTGGCGCGGGTCGGTGACCTGGAAGGAGTGCTTGACGAAGGGCAGCGTCGCGCCGAGGATGTCGGCCTCCTGGAAGCCGTCCGTGCCGATCAGCTCGGTTCGCACCTGGCCGGTGACGAACACGGTTGGCACCGAGTCCATCATCGCGTCGGCGATTGCGGTGACGAGGTTGGTCGCGCCCGGGCCCGAGGTGGCAAACGCCACGCCAACCCTGCCCGATGCCTTGGCGTAGCCCTCGGCGGCATGCCCACCGCCCTGCTCGTGGCGCACCTGGATGTGACGGAAACCGGCATCGACGAGCGCGTCATAGGTGGGCAGGTTGGCCCCACCGGGGATGCCGAAGATGTTCTTCACGCCCTCGGCCTCGAGGCTTTTCATCAACGCGTCCGCAGCTCTCATGACAAATCCTCGCGCTCCGCTCCCGGCGCGAAGAACCAGATATGCACGCTTGGTCGCTCCGCACTCATAGGACTCGCGATGGTACCAGCGGACCTATGCCTGGCCAGCGGGGGTTTTTGCGCCGCCGGCCGGATTCCAGCGCGTGCGCGGATCGATCGCCGCCTCGATCGCCTTGTCCTTGTAACGCTCGATCGCGTGGATCATCGACTCGACCAGCTCCTCGCCGAGCAGGGTCGGCTCGAGGCCGAGGTCGAGAAGCTTGGTGTGGATCGCGTTGTAGTAATGCTCTTCCTTCTCGACCCGGGGGTTGTCGCAGTGCTGGATCTCGACCGTGTAGCCGAGGTGCTCGGCCGAGAGCTTGACCAGGTGCGCGAGGTCGATCACCGAGAACTGCTCGGTGAACTGGTTGAAGACGCGGAACTCGCCGGCTCCGGCCGGGTTGGTTGCCGCCAGCTCGACGCAGTTGAGCGTGTCGCGGATGTTGAGGAAGCCACGCGTCTGGCCGCCGCTGCCGTAGACGGTCAGCGGGTGGCCGATCACCGCCTGCAGGCAGAAGCGGTTGAGCACGGTGCCGAAGAGCTCGTCGTAGTCGAAGCGGGTGATCAGGCGCTCGTCGCGCGCGGTCTCCTCGGTCTCGATCCCGTAGACGACGCCCTGGTTGAGGTCGGTCGCGCGCAGGCCCCAGGTGCGACAGGCGAAGTGGATGTTGGTCGAGTCGTGGACCTTCGAGCAGTGGTAGAGCGAGGCTGGCAGCTTCGGGAAGGGCAGAGTGTCGCTGCGGCCCTTGTGCTCGATCCGGATGTAGCCCTCCTCGATATCGATGTTGGGCTGGCCGTACTCTCCCATCGTGCCGAGCTTGACCAGGTGGCACTCGGGGACGTGGTCGCGAATCGCGAAGAGCAGGTTGAGGTTGCCGATCACGTTGGCGTACTGGGTCTCGACCGCCTGCTCGCGGGAGCCCATCGAGTACGGCGCCGAGGCCTGCTGTCCGTAGTGGACGACGACCTCGGGCCCGGTCTCGGCGACGACGCGGTCGAGGAACTCGCCGTCCTCGACCGCTCCGACGAAGCTGCGGATCTGCTCACCGGAGATCTCCCGCCAGGCAGCGATCCGGGCGTCGAGATCGAGGATCGGGGTGAGCGAGTCGCTGCCGGCGCCGGCCACCCAGCGGCGGCGGGAAAAGTTGTCGACGACCGAGACCTCGTGCCCGCGGTCGGAGAAGCGCAGCGCAGTCGGCCAGCCGAGATACCCGTCTCCGCCCAGGATGAGGACACGCATGGTCGCGGCAGGGTAACGAACGGGGGCGACATAGCATCCGCAAGATGAAGGGACTGGCGGCGCGCAACGGCGGGCGGATCGGGCTTGCGGCGCTGGCCGCGATCCTCGCGCTCGGTATGGGCCTGCGCGTGGACGACGCCTGGCGGGGCCGGTCCCCCGTGTACGACGCCGCCGCCTACGCGACGATCGCGGCCAACCTGCAGCACGGCGAGGGCTTCACCCTCGGAGACGGCGCCACCCAACCGGCGAGCAACTACTCGCCCGGGTTGCCGCTCCTCGTGGCCGGGGTCTACGAGCTGACCGGGGGCGTTCACGAACGGCTCGCCCGCCTTGCCCTGGCCCTGATCGGATCGCTTGCGGTCCTCTTCGCCTACCTGATCGGGCGCCGCCTCTCCGGGCCCGCCGCGGGCCTGGTCGGTGCGGGCGCCGTCGCCACCTATCCCGCGTTGCTCGAGTACCAGGGGATGTTCATGTCCGAGCCGCTGGCCGCAACGCTGCTCTCGGGTGCAGTGCTGGCGATGCTCTGGGCCAGTGGTCGGGAGGAGGGTCGGGGGTCCTCGGGCGATCGCTGGGTTTTTCGCTCGGGACGTGGAGAGCCGTCCGAGGTTGTGGGCGGGGCGAAAAACAGGACGCCGCGTCCGCCCGAGAACCCCCGCCCCTCCCCTGTCGGATGGTTGGTGCCAGGACTACTGCTCGGAGTGCTGGCGTTGGTCCGGCCCGAGTATCTAGCGATCTCCTTGCCGATAGCTGTCGTGGTGTTCGCGCGTCGGGGGCGGGACGATTGGCTAGCTGGTCTGGCTCGAGCGCTGGTGATGCTCGTTGGGCTGGCGGTGGTCGTTGCGCCATGGACCGTGCGCAATGAGGTGGCGCTTGGTCGGTTCGTGCCCATTTCCACGGGCGGCGGGCAGGTGCTGTTTGCCGGCAGCTACATGCCGTCGGGCGGCGATCCCGAACGGGTCGGTGCAGAGGTGCTGGAGAGACACCCCGAGCTGCGTCGCGAGCTGCCGCCGAGCCCGCGGCTGGAGCAGATCCTCGCCGCGCTGGCAAAGCAGCGGTACCCGGAAATGGAAAGCGATGCCGCCCTAGGACGCATGGGGCGTGAACGGCTTTGGGACGACGTCAGCGAACGGCCGGTCGAATATGCCGGGTTCATCGCCGCGAAGCTATGGCTGATCTGGGGGCACGGGCCGCGCAACGTGATGCGCCAGCCGGCCTGGGCGGTGATGCACTTGCTGCTCGTTGCGCTTGGGCTGCTGGGGCTTGGGGTCCTCGCCTGGCAGCGGCGTTGGGAGGCTCTGCTGCTCGGTGTGGTCCTGGTCGCGGTGACCGCTACCGGGGCCCTGCTCGTCGCCTCGCCGCGGCGGGGCCTGGTGACGATTCCGGTGGTCGCGGCGCTGGCCGGCGCCGCGACCACCTGGGTCGTCAGGACTTGTACTGGATGGCGAACGTCAACTTGACGAAGGTCGCGGTGTCGGCGCCTTTGAAGGTGCAGACGTAGCTGACGAAGTCAGGTTCGGTCGCGAACACCGTCGGCCGGCAGTAGAAGCCGGCGACGTCGCCGCGAGGTTGCTCGAGGCCAAGCTGGGCGACTTTCTTCATGACGCCCTTGGCGTGCCCGCAGGTGGCGAACTGGGCCTGCAGCGGATCGACGTTGCTGGAGCTGAGCTTGCCGTAGATCTTGCCCCCGACGACCTTCGGCGACGTAGTCGTGCAGGGCTTTGGCGCAGAGCCGTTTTCGGTCGGCATCGCGAGCGCAACCGACGCGAGTGCGAGGGCGGCGAAGAGGGATGCGCAGAGCATGGTCAGCGGGAGACGTCTCATTGAGGTTCCTTCCGTGCGTGATTGTCGATCGGTGACTCCACTTCGACGCCTCGGCCCGGCGCCCTTGCGCCGGATAGCCTCAACCGCCTTGACCGCGATCGGCAACTGGACCCGGACGCTCCCCGACCGGCACGGGAAGAAGACGTTGATCCTGCTCGCGGCGATCCTCGTCCTCGGCTTCGGCCTGCGCGCCTATCGTGTGGTCGAGCCGCTGGCGACGCCAGGCGACGACGCCCACGCCTACTACGCGCTCTCCAAGGCGCTCTACCAGGAAGGCAGCTACGGGGGGCCAAGCTTCCACAACGCCAGCGATTGGTCACCTGGGGCGCCGCTGCTCTACGCGGCCGCCTTCTACGCGACCGCCGGTCCCCGCGAAGGCACGGCGCGGATCGTCGAGCTCTTACTTGGCCTGGCGGCAATCGTCGTCGCCTACCTACTCGGCCGCCGGATCAACTGCGCCCCAGCAGGCCTGATCGCCGCCCTCGGCGTAGCCATCTACCCGCCCTTCATCCACTCAACGGGAGCCCTCTACAGCGAGCCCCCCGCAATCTTCATCCTCCCAGCAGCGATCCTGGCATTCCTCTGGGCGGCGGAAATAGGCGTCTCTCGCGCGGGTGGCGCGGAGGGAGGGGGTGTTCGGACGGGTGAGTCCGCTGGCACCCCCTCACTCCGCGACAGGACCCGCGCGCCACTGTGGCTCGTCCCCGGCTTTTTGTTCGGCCTGACGGCGTTGATCCGGCCGGAGTATTTGCTGGTCGGGATAGCATTCGTCGCACTGGCAGCGATTCGTCTCTGGCGCGGGCGGGGATGGCGCTCGGGTCTGGCTGCCGGAGCGCTGCTGGGCGTCGGTCTATTGATCCCGGTCGTCCCCTGGACCGTCCACAACCAGGTGACCCTCGACCGCACGGTGCCGATCTCGACCGGGGGCGGCAAGGCCCTCTACGTCGGCACCTTCCTTCCGGCCGACGGCGAATACCAGCGGGTCAAGGCGATGTTGGTCGAGCGCTATCTGCATCGCGACCTCCCCCCTGATTCCGAAGCCCTCGAACGGGTCGACCCCACGCCGCTGTTCGACCGCGTAGCCGCGCGCTATCCCGACCTGCCGCGCGATTCGGCGCTGGGCAAGATCGGCAAGCAGAACTTCTCCAAGTACTTCGACGAAGATCCGCTCGGCTACGCGGCGATGACCGTGCGCAAGGTCTGGCGGATGTGGAGCGCCGGCATCGGCGAAGCGATGGAATCGCGCGCCGGGCGCGTCACCCAGGGGCTGCTGGTGCTGCTTGGCTTCGCCGGCCTCGCCCTGCTCGGGCTGCGCCGCCGCTGGTGGGAGCTGGTCGCGATGGCCACTCCGATCGCCCTCGTAACCGTCGTCGGCGCGGCCTCGCTGGCGGCCCCGCGGCGCAACGAGATCCTGATGACGCTGATCTTTCCACTTGTCGGCGTAGCCCTATCGCGGGCAGGCGCAGCCATATCCTCCAGCAGCTCATGGTCCCAGAGGCAGGAGTCTTCCCCTCCGAGCTGACGGCGCTGCGCGCCGCCGGCCTGCTGATCGCGGCGGCGACGGTCGCCTACGCGATCCTGCGCCGCCGCACCCTGCGCAACGTCGACGTGCTGATCCTGCTCGCCGCCGGGATCGGCCTGGCGATCGTGTCCGGGACCGAGCTGACCGACAGGCTGCTCTCCGCCTTCTCCTTCGAAAAGGGCAACGGCGGCCGCATCCTCGGCCTTGCCGTCTTCTCGATCTTCGTCCTCTTCCTGCTGGTTCTGCGTGCGCTGTCTCAGGCCGCCCGCAACGCCCGCCAGCTCTCGGCCGTGCTGGAGGGTCTCGCCTGGGAAGAGTTCCGCCAGGCGAATCTGCCCGAACGCTTCCGCGGCAGGATCGCGATCCTCGTCCCCGCCTACAACGAGGCCGAAAACGTCGGCCAGGTGCTCGACCTGATGCCGGCCGAGGTCTGCGGCGTGCAGACCGCGGTGTTGCTGGTCGACGACGGCTCGCGCGACGGCACCGGCGACGTCGCTGCCGAGCACGGTGCCGTCGTCGCCCGCCACGTGATCAACCGCGGCGGCGGCGCTGCACTGCGCACCGGCTACCGGCTGATGGTCGAATCGGGTGCGGAGATCGTCGTCACCCTCGATGCCGATGGACAGCACCTGCCCTCCGAGATGCCACGTCTGGTGCAGCCCGTGCTCGACGGCGAAGTCGACGTTGCGCATGGCTCTCGCGTCCTCGGCGATGCGGACGACAACCATTTCGCCCGCGAGATCGGAATCGTCTTCTTCAACCGCCTCGTCTCCTTCATCACCCGCACCAAGGTCAGCGACTGCTCCAACGGCTATCGCGCGGTCCGCACGACCGTCCTCCCACAGCTCGTCCTACGCCAAGAGCAGTTCCACACCTCGGAGTTCATGATCGAGGCGATCAAGCGCGGCGTGCCCGCCAAGGAGATCCCGGTGACCGTCGCCAAGCGGCTGCACGGCCACTCGAAGAAGCCGGCCGTCGTCCGCTATGGCCTCGGCTTCGCCAATGCGATCGTGCGTACCTGGCTGCGGTAGTCGCCGCTCGGGACCAGGGCGCGGAAGGTCGAACGGCGATCGATCCAGCTGGTGGAAGCGCGCAATGCAGCGCTCGTCGAGCCGCTTGCGACCGGCTCGACGACCGCCGCGGTTGAGCTGCACCGTCTCCCCTCCCCGGTCGCCGCACGGCGTCAGGCGCGCGGTGAGCAGCAGCCGCAGCCCGCGGTGCAACCGGTGCGTCCTAACCGAGAGCCGCAGCCGCACCGGCACCCGCTTGCGCTCCGGCGTACCGCCCTGTCGCGGCGAGGTCGGTGGCGCGGGTGCGGTGGCACAGACGGAGGCGGCCGCCCCGATGAAGCGATACACCGTGCCGGCTCGAGCGATGACATAGAGGCGGTCGCATGAGTCCTCGCCGAAGGAAACGGGATTGGCGACGTCCAGTCCCTCGGATCGGTCCCCGCCGGCGAGTCCGCTGCCGCCGGCGGGCAGGACGAGCGAGCGAATTTCGCCCACGCAGAAGTCTGCGTAGACATAGCGGCCGTAGAGACCGCCGAGGCCGGGATCTCGCACGACGTAGCCGCCGGTGATCGCGCAGCCGTGGGCACCGCCATCGCCCGGATCTACATGGGGATAGTCGAAGACCGGTTCGGCGAAGCCGCTTGCCCCGGCACAGGTCGCACCCGGTTCGGAGTAGGCGATGAAGCCCTCGCGGCAGTTCCAGCCGTAGTTGCTGCCCTCACCGCCGACCACCCCCGGGGCAGGGCTCGGGGCGACGTCGATCTCCTCACGGGCGTTCTGCCCAACGTCGGCGATCACCATCGCCCCGCTGACGCGGTCAAAGGAGAAACGCCAGGGATTCCTCAGTCCGTAGCTCCAGATCTGCGGTTCCGCGCCAGGGCGCGGTTCGAGGCGGAGGATCTTGCCGAGCAGGCTGCCGAGGTCCTGCCCGCTTTCGAACGGATCGCTGCCACCGGATCCGGCGCCGACCGAGACGTATAGGTTGCCGTCCGGGCCGAACTCGAGCTGGCCGCCGTTGTGGTTGGCATTGACCGAGTGCACGACGGAGAAGAGCGGTTCGCGGACGAGCGCGCCGCCTTCGTGGCGGAAGGCATCCACGTGCACGTCGCCTTCCGCGCCCCCCGCAGCCGCGTTCCCCGTGTAGGCGGCATAGAAGCGACCCGACGCGTCGAAGTCCGGGGCCAGCGCGATCGAGAGCAGGCCGCGCTCGCTTTCGCAGCAGCTGACCAGATCGGTGAGATCGGCGAAGGCGCTGCGGCTGCCGGAGTCGTCCTCGACGACCCTGCCTTCGCGCTCGACGATGAAGAGATCGGCTGGGTTGCCGGGATCCGAGGTGACGTAGATCGGCTGGGAGAAGTCGCCGACGGGTTCGAGCGTGGCGGCACCTGCTCTGGGGACACAGCAGAGCCAGAGCAACAGCATCAGCGAAGCTGGCCTCGAGATCCAGCCCACACGATCTCCTCGTCAGATTGTCGCCGGACCTCTACCCGGTGCCCCGCTCCCTATTCCACCCCCGGATGCCTGACGGCGGCGGGGTCGGGCAGATACAGGTCGGTTCCGCAGCGGGGACAGACCTGGACGTAGAGCTTGACCGCCTTGTGGCAGTTGGGGCATTGCCGTTCCGGTTCGTCCTTATCGCGCCGGTAGAGGATGACCGCGATCAGGGCGAGCGGCGGCAGCACGGTGCCGATCAGCAGCCAGAGCCAGAACGAGCTGCCCTTGGCGCGGCCGATGATCGCCGTCGCCAGGCCGAAAAGGCCGGCTATGAGGAGGTACTCGAAGCCCATGGCCCCATTGTCGCGATCAGTCGCCCAGCCGCTCGGGATGGCCGATCGACCCCACCTCGGCGAGATCGCGACGGAAGGGCAGGCTCGCCGTCCAGTCGATCACCGCACGTGCCTTGCGGGCGGCACCCGGGATCTGGCTCATGTGGTAGGTCCTGGCCATCCACCAGGCAGGGAAGCCTCGGAACTTGCGCCCGCCGACCCTGCCCACCGCCTTGTAGCGGCCGAGGTTGACGAAGGACGCGTTGCCGCGGTACTCGAAGGGACGCGCGGTGCCGACGCCCAGCTCGGCGGCGATGTTGCGCGCCGCGACAGGCCCCTGCCGCACCGCGTGCTGGGCGGTCGGCGGGTAGAAGCCGCCGCCGGGGTCGGGGGCCGCGGCGCAATCGCCGACGGCCCAGACCGAGTCCGATCCACGCACCCGCAGGTGGTCGTCGACCGGGACGCGGCCGCGCTCGTCGAGCGGCAGGTTCAGCTGGCGGAGGCTCGGGTGCGGCGCGACCCCCGCGGTCCAGACCACGGTGCGGGTCGGCAGGGTCTCGCCGCTGGAGAGGCGCGCGCTGTCGGCGCTGACCTCCTCCAGCGTGGTCTCGAGGCGGATGTCGATGCCGCGGCCGCGCAGCTCGCGCAGCGCGTACTCGGCGAGGCCGATGTCGATCTCGGGCAGAACCCGCCCGGTCGCCTCGACCAGCACCCAACGCATGCCGTGCAACCGGGCGCGCGGATAGCTCTCCATCGCGTCGGCGGCGAAGTCCTGGAGCTCGGCGAGCGCCTCCAGGCCGGCGTAGCCGCCGCCGACGAAGACGTAGGTGAGCAGCTCGTCGCGGCGGGCCGGGTCCTCGCTCGCATTGGCCGCCTCGAGCGTCTCGACCACGTGGTTGCGCAGCCAGATCGCGTCGGCGAGGCTCTTGAAGCCGACCGCGTGCTCGGCCAGGCCCGGTACCGGCAGGACGCGTGAGACCGAGCCGAGGGCGAGCAGGAGCTGGTCGTAGGGAAGCTGATCGACTTCGCCGTCGCGGGTGCGCAACTCGACCGTGCGCGCCGAGGGGTCGTGACCCGAGATCGTGCCGAGCCGCAGGTAGGTCCGATCGAGGATCTCGCGCAAGGGCGTCACCACATGGCGCGGCTCCAACGTCCCCGCGGCGGCCTCGGGCAGGAACGGCGTGTAGAGCATGAAGTTGACGTCGTTGACCAGAGTCAGCCGCGCCGACTGCCGCGGCATGATCCGCTCCAGCTCCCGAGCCGCCATCGCCCCACCGAATCCACCCCCCGCGATGACGACATTCCAGGCCATGCGCCCACCGTAGCACTTTGTAACAACTTGTTACAAAGTGACGTTCAGCTCAAAGCGCAGGCCGCTCTCTGCTCGCCTTTCGCACCGCACCCGTCTGGGGAGGTCTCGACGGAGCCTCCGAGCTGTTGCTCCGTCGAAACCTCCCCAGACGGGCGTCCCTTACTACAGCCCGAGCTGTGAGCGGATCAAGCGGTTGACCTCGCCGCCGTCGGCGCGGCCCTTCGTCTCCTTCATCACGGCGCCGACGATGGCGCCGATCGCCTTCTGGTTGCCGGAGCGGATCTGCTCGACGGCGTCGGGGTTGGCCTCGACCGCGGCGGCGACTATCGACTCCAGCTCGCCGCTGTCGGAGATCTGGGCGAGGCCGTCGCGCTCGACGATCGCCGCCGGGTCGCCACCTTCGGCGACCAGCGTTGCCAGTACCTGCTTGCCGCTGCCATGGGAGATCTTCTTCTCGCCGACCATCGAGAGGAGGGCGGCGAGCGACTCCGGTGTGACCTTTGAGTCGGCTGCGGCTCCACCCTTGGCCTGGCGCAGCGCCGCCGCCAGCTCACCGGTAACCCAGTTCGCGACCGTCTGGGCCTCGACCGCCGGCGCCTTTTCGCGGACGACTTCGAAGTAGGCGGCCTCGCCTGGATCCGCCGCGAGCTGGGCGGCGTTCTCGGCCGAGAGCTTCAGCTCGCTTTCGTAGCGCCGCGTGCGGGCCTCGGGCAGCTCCGGAAGCGAATCGCGTGCTTCCCGCAGCATCGCCTCGGTGGGCGCCAGCGGGACCAGGTCCGGCTCCGGGAAATAGCGGTAGTCGTGCGCCTCCTCCTTCGAGCGCAGCGCGGTCAACGAGCCGTCCTCGGGATGGAAGTGGAGGGTCTCCTGGACCACTGCCCCCCCCGCCTCGACCAGCTCGCGCTGCCGGCCGAGCTCGGCTTCGATTCCCCTTTCTAGGAAACGGAAGCTGTTCATGTTCTTGAGCTCGGTCTTCGTCCCCTGCGTCTCGCTGCCCGCCGGCCGCACCGAGACGTTGGCGTCGATCCGCAGGCTGCCCTCCTCCATGTTGACGTTGGAGACGCCGAGCTGGCTGACCGTGGTGCGCAGCAGGCGTGCCCAGGCGCCGGCCTGCGCGGCGCCGCGCAGGTCGGGCTCGGTGACGATCTCCACCAAGGGCGTGCCGCCACGGTTGAAATCGACCAGCGAGCCCCCGGAGCCATGGATGCGGCCCGACTCGCCGAGGTGGATCGTCTTCGCCGCGTCCTCCTCCAGATGGGCACGGTGGATGCGAATCCCGCCCAGCGTTCCTTCGACCGCAAGCGGCAGGTCGTACTGACTGATCTGGTAGGCCTTCGGGTTGTCGGGATAGAAGTAGTTCTTGCGGTGGAAGATCGAGCGCGGCGCGACATCGCACTCCAGCGCAGCGGCGATCTTCAGCGCGTAGCGGATCGCCTCTTCGTTGGGCACGGGCAGGACCCCGGGATGAGCGAGGCAGATCGGGCAGGTGTGGACGTTCGGCTCGTCCCCGAAGGAGAGCGCGCAGCCGCAGAACATCTTCGTCCGGGTCGAGAGCTGGACGTGGATCTCGAGCCCGATCACCGCCTCGAGCTCAGCCATCGGCTTGTCCCCCGGGCTCGGCCTCGAAGCCGATCGCCCGCTCGAGCGCGTACGCGGCCTCGAGCAGCTTCTGCTCGGCGAAGGCGGGCGCCGCGATCTGGAAGCCGACCGGCAGGCTCGGACCGCCGCCTTCGGGCTCGGCGAGCCCGGCGGGGATCGAGATCGCGGGGATGCCGGCGAGGCTCATCGGCACGGTGAAGAAGTCGTTCATGTACATCGCCAGCGGGTCATCGGTCTTCTCGCCGAGCCCGAAGGCGACTGAGGGCGAGGTCGGCGTGACGACGAAGTCGACCCCTGAGAAAGCTGCGGAGAAGTCCTCGGAGATCTTCGTGCGGACCTTCTGCGCGCGCCCGTAGTAGGCGTCGTAGTAGCCGGAGGAGAGCGCGTAGGTGCCCAGCATGATCCGCCGCTTGACCTCGTCGCCGAAGCCCGCGGCGCGGGTCGATTCGTACATCTCAACCACGTCGCCGCCCGCCTCGGCCCGCATTCCGTATCGAACGCCGTCGTAGCGAGCCAGGTTGGAGGAAGCCTCCGCGGGGGCGATCAGGTAGTAGGCCGAGATGCCGTGCTCGGCGTGCGGCAGCGCCACGTCGGCGACCTCCCCCCCCAGCTCCTCGATCCGCTTCAGGGTCGCCTCGAAAACCGCCCGGACGCCGGGTTCGATCGCGTCCTGTGACAGCACGGCCGGAACGGCGAAGCGAAGCCCGCTCAGGTCCTCGCGGCTGGGCGCACCGATCCCGCCCTCGATCCCGACCGAGGTCGAGTCGCATCGATCCTTGCCCTGCATCACGCCGAGCAGCAGCGCCGCGTCCGTTACGTCGCGCGTCAGCGGTCCGCACTGGTCCAGCGAGGAGGCGAAGGCGATCATCCCGTAGCGGGAGATCGCGCCGTAGGTCGGCTTCAGGCCGACGATGCCGCAAAGCGCCGCGGGTTGCCGGATCGACCCACCGGTGTCCGTGCCGATCGCGCAGGGGGCGAGGCCTCCCGCGACGACTGCTGCCGAACCGCCGGAGGAGCCGCCGGGAACGCGGGTCACGTCCCACGGATTGAGCACCGGCCCGTACGCGGAGTTCTCATTCGAGGACCCCATCGCGAACTCGTCCATGTTGGTCTTGCCGAGCACCTCCGCCCCGGCCTCTGTCAACTTCCTCACCGCCGCCGCCGTATAGAGCGGCCGATGGCTTTCGAGGATGCGGGAGCCCGCGGTGGTCGGCACGGCCTCGGTGCAGAAGAGGTCCTTGACCGCGACCGGGATCCCCGCCAACGGGCCGTCGCTCGCCACCGCCGGATTCTCCGCGCGCCAGAGGTACGCATTGAGCGCGTCGGTCGCGGCGGCGTCCCGCCAGGCCTCGAAGTACTCCTCGCGCGAGAGCTCGACCGCCTGGATCCGCGTCGCCGCTTCGGCGACGCTCATCGCCAACAGCTCGCTCATCAGGACTCGGCCCGCGGCGAGGGAACTCGAAACGCGCCCTCGGCCGGATCGGGCGCCTGGGCCAGCACGTCGTCCCGAGGCCAGCTGGGCCGCGGCTCGTCCGGCCGCAGCACGTTCTCCAGCTCGATCACATGCGAGGTCGGCGCCACATCGTCCAGCTCCAGCTCTCCAATCCGATCGACGTGCCCCAGGATCCCCGAAAGCTCCCCGGCCATCCGCTCAACCTCCTCGTCAGAGAGACGGAGGCGGGCCAGCTTGGCCACATGCAGCACTTGCTCCCGCTCGATCACGGCCGGGATTCTAGGCGTGGCCCCTCGCGCGGGTGGCGCGGGGTGAGGGGGTGCTCGGCCGGGCGAGGTCGCTAACACCCCCCTCACCCCGCTACAGGACAGGCGCGCCGACAACCCTGGCCAACCAGCCAGTATTGTGCGCCAGCAATGCGGGGAGCGAAAGCAGAGGACTTCGTGGTGCTCAGCCTGCGGCTGCTCGCAGTCAGCTTCGCAGTGGTCGGGATCCTCTTCATCGCCGTCCCCAGCGGCGTCCTCGATGTCATCTCCGACGTCGGCGAATGGTTCGGAAATACCACCCGGGCGCCGCATGGCGAGGAGCAGCTCTGGCTGGCACTTGCCTTCGCCTACATGGTCGTGATCACCGGCATCTGCCTGGTCGCGCAGGCCGACGTCGTCCGCTACCGGCCGATCCTGCTGGTCCTGGCTGCGGGCAAGACCGCTTCCTCGCTCGGCTCGCTCGGCTTCTTCCTCTTCGACCAGCACGTCTTCATCTACCTGCTCAATTTTCTCGTCGATGGCTTCCTCGCGCTGTTGGCGCTCTGGCTCTGGTCGCTTGCCGGTCGGGTCGACCGGCTCGCCGCGCCTGGCTGACAGCGCTCGCCGGGGTTGTCGGCCACCGAGCAACGCACCCTGAGCGCGATCTGCGAGGCGATGGCCCCCGCCGTCGACGGCCTGCCCGCGGCCGAGCGCGAGGTCGATGTCGCGGGACCGGTCGGCGAGTTCCTCCCATCGCTCTCGCCCCGCGTCCTGACCCGGGTCCGCCTCGCATTGCGGGCCTTCGAGTGGCTGCCTTTCCCGTGGCGTTTTAGCCGCCTCGACCTGGGAGCGCGGGAAGACTTCCTGCAGCGCATGGAGCGCTCCCGTCTCGGCCTCTACCACGAGCTGATCCTGATGGCCAAGACCTTCACCACGCTCGGGTATGCGGTCGACCGGCGAGTCGAGGAAAGGCTTGGGCTGGAGACGAGCTGCCGCGTCGGGAACGGCCCACCGCCCGAGCCGGCCGGATCGCTGGGCGACACCCGGGGGCCTTCCGAAGGCGAGGAATGCGACGTCGTCGTCGTCGGCTCCGGCGCCGGCGGCGCCGTCGCGGCGGCGAGCCTCGCCGAGGCGGGCCTGGACGTGATCGTGCTCGAGGCGGGCGACAGCTATAACCGCGAGAACTACCCCGAGAATCAGCTCGATGCAATCGCTTCGCTCTACCGCGACGGCGGCCTGACCATCGCCGAGGGCCGCCCACCGATTCCGGTGCCGGTGGGGCGCACGGTCGGCGGCACGACCGTGATCAACTCCGGGACCTGCTTCCGCGCCCCCGATCCTGTGCTCGAGCACTGGCGAGACCGATACGGAATCGAGTGGGCCGACCGGCTCGACCCCGACTTCGCCGAGGCCGAGGAGTTCCTGCGGGTGACCCCGCTGGATCCGGAGCGGATGGGCCGCAACGGCCAGTTGGCGATGGAGGGCGCTGCCGCGGTCGGCGCCAGCGGCGGGCCGATATCCCGCAACGCCGGCAACTGCGTCCAGTGCAGCTCCTGCCCCTATGGCTGCAGGATCGACGCCAAGCGGGGAATGCACGTCAGCTACATGCCGCGCGCGGTGGCGGCCGGGGCTCGACTGCGGACGGGGGTCGAAGCCCGCCAGATCGTCGTCGAACACGGCCGCGCCGCCGGCGTCCGCTGCGTGGCGGCGCCGAACGGAGAGCGCAACGGCAACCGGCGCCCCTACACGGTTCGCGCCCGCCGGGCGACGATCGTCGCCGGCGGAGCGCTGGGCACGCCGGAGCTGCTGTTGCGCTCAGGTCTCGGCGGCAGCCAGGTCGGCCGCAACCTCCACATCCACCCCGCCTGCTGGGTCGGGGCGCGCTACGAGGAGGAGGTGCGCGGCTGGGACGGCGTGATGCAGAGCTACTACGTCGACGAGTGGGAGTCCGAGCGGATCCTGCTCGAGGCGACCTTTACGCCGCTCCCCTTCGGCGGCGCCTGGCTGCGGGGCTCGGGGCACGAGCACCAGGAGGCGATTCTCGACTTCGGCCACATCAGCTCGATCGGCGTCCAGCTCACCGACGAGTCAGCGGGCCGGGTGGGGATAGCGCGCGACGGCTCGATTCGCGCCGGCTACGCACTGAGCGACGACGACGCCCGGCGGGTCGTCTTCGGCATTGCCCGCGCCGCCGAGATCCACTTTGCGGCCGGGGCGACCGAGGTCTACCCCAACATCGGCCGCGCGCCGGTCTTGCGCCCCGGTGGAGTTGCCGAGTTCGAGGCAACTCGCTTCAAGCCCTCGGAGCTGCGCCTCGAGGCCTTTCACCCCCAGGGGACGGCGAGGATCGCCGCCGACCCAGCGGAGGGAGTGTGCGCCGCCGACGGCTCGGTCAACGGCGTCTCAGGGCTTCACGTGGCCGACGCCTCCCTCTTCCCCACTGCCGTGGGCGTCAACCCGATGATGACCATCATCGCCTTCGCGAAACGCGTGGCAGACGGGCTCATACCGGCATAGGGCGTTGTCCTCGGTCGTCCGCCTTAGGGTCACGCTCGAAGGTGCGCTCCCCTCGACTGCCTCCCTGCGTCCTAGCCCTACTTGGTCTGAGCCCGTCTTGGCTTAGTCCGTTGGGGGTGAAGGTGGTGGTGGTGGTGGCTGTTGGGAAGAAGGAGGCGGCGGCGGGGTCGGCGGAGGCGGACCACCTGAGAGGCGGTCGGCCTCTCCCCCGAAGGTCGCCCCTTCCTCGCGCATGGCGCTGTAGCCGCCGTAGGCGATCCCGGCGGCGGCGATCAGGCCGAGGAAGATGCCGAACTTGAGCGTCGCGTCGACCGAGACCCCGCCGAAGGAGCCGAAGTCGGGCGGAGAGACGATTCGGTAGAGGATCAGCAGGACCGCGAGCCCGCCCAGCGCTGCGACGATCGCATTGAGCGAGACCGGTGGCTCGAGGTCGGCATCGGTGAGGCGGATCACGGCGACGCCGATCGCGACCACGATCGCCAGCATGAGGAAGATCGGGATCACGTCGAGCGCGTCCCAAGCGCTGCCGCCGCTGCCCGAGACGTCACCCGAGAAGCCGGCGACTCCCGAGATCTTGACGCCGAACCAGTCGAAGAACATGAATATGAAGAGCAGGATCGCGGAGATCGCGGAGACCTTCTCGCCCGTGTTCAGCTTGTCCACTTCCATCTACATCTCCTCCGGGAGTAGGGGTCGCAGCGACACTACACCCGGGCTCGGGCGGCAGCCAACGTATTTACGAGCAGCATTGCCCGCGTCATCGGTCCCACGCCGCCCGGCACCGGGGTGATCGCCCCAGCGCGCTTGGCGACGGATTCGAACTCGACGTCGCCGACCAGCTTGCCGTCGACCCTGTTGGTGCCGACGTCGATCACCGTGGCCCCCGGCTTGACCATCTCCCCGGTGACCAGGCCGGGCTGTCCGGCCGCCGCGACGAGGATGTCGGCCTCGCGGCAGACCGCTCCCAGGTCGCGCGTTCGCGAGTGGCAGTGGGTGACGGTGGCGTTCGCCGCCAACAGCAGCGCCGCGAGCGGCTTGCCGACCAGGATCGAGCGGCCGATCACCACCACGCGGGCGCCTTCGACCTCGACTTCGGCGTGGCGAAGCAGCTCCATCACGCCTGACGGCGTGCACGGCGCGATCGCCCCTGCGTTCCCCTGGACGAGCAGCCCGGCGCTGAGCGGCGTTAGGCCGTCGACGTCCTTGGCGGGGTCGATCAGCCCGATCAGCGGATCCTGGTCGAGATGATCGGGAAGCGGCAGCTGCAGCAGGATCCCGTGGACCCGCTCGTCCGCGTTGAGCGACTCGATCAGCGCCGCGAGCTCCTTCTGGGAAACGTCGCCGCCGGGCTCGTGATGAAAGGACTCGATGCCGACCTCGGCGGAGTCCTCGCGCTTCATCCGCACGTAAACGGCCGAGGCGGGGTCGTCGCCGACCAGGATCGTCGCCAGGCCCGGCGGGGTGCTCATACCGGCGACCTGCTCGCGCACCAGCGTCCGCACCTCGGCGGCGACCGCCTTGCCGTCGATCAGCCTCGCTGCCACGCGCTCACCGCCTCCGAATCGGGGCGTAGTCGGCCATCAGCTTGCGCTCGGAGCCGTCGCCGGCGAAGCGGACGACAACGACCCCGCCGGGCTCGACCGCGGTGACGACACCGTCGCCGAAGCTCGCGTGGACGACGTCGTCGCCGGTATGCAGCTCCAGGGTCGGGCCCGGATCGACCGGGGTCGCTGCTTCAGTCGCCGAGCCAGTCCCCCAGCCGGCGCCGGCCCCCACCGCGCTGGAGCTGCGCTCGGTCAGCTCCTCGGGCAACTCGTCGACGAAGCGCGAGGGCAGGTTGCGCTCGGCCCGGCCGAACAGGCTGCGTTCGCGCGTCCAGGTCATGTAGAGGCGGCTGCGGGCACGGGTGATGGCGACGTAACAGAGGCGCCGCTCCTCCTCCTCGCCCCCCTCTTCGAGCGCTTTCATATGGGGGAAGGAGCCGTCCTCGCAGCCGACGACGAAGACGGTCTCGTACTCGAGGCCCTTGGCGTTGTGCAGCGTCATCAGCGTGATCACCGACTCGTCGCCGAGATCGTCCTGCTGGGAGTAGAGGGAGATCTGCTGCAGGTACTCCTCCAACGGCGGCACCTCGCTCTCCCCCTCCCGCTCCCGCTCGATGTCGAACTCGGCGGCGCCGGCGACGAGGGCCTCGAGGTTCTCGGCTCGCCCTTCGGCTTCCACGGTGCGCTCCGCGGCCAGCGCTTCCAGGTACCCCGTCTCGTTGAGGACCGCCTCGAGCAGGCCCGCGACCGGCCCGCCCGCGTCGGCGCGTTCGCGCAGGCCGGCCATCGTCTCGTAGAAGCGGGAGGTCGACTTGATCGCCGCACCGCCCAGCCCCGGCACCTCCTCGACCCGCTCGATCACCTCCCAGATCGTCGTCCCGGTCGTGTTCGCGTGGGAGAGGAGCCTGCCCTGGCTGGTTTTGCCGATGCCGCGCCGGGGCGAGTTGACGATCCGCGCGAAGGAGACCTGGTCGGCAGGGTTGGCGAGCAGGCTGAGGTAGGCGACCGCGTCCTTGACCTCCGCCCGTTCGTAGAACTTGGTCCCGCCGATCACCTGGTAGGGGACATCGAAGCGGTTGAGAGTGTCCTCGAGCACCCGGCTCATCGCGTTGGTGCGGTAGAAGACGGCGACGTTCTCGCGCTTGACGCCCTCCTCCCCGCCGAGGCGCTCGATCTCCCCCGCCACCCAGCGGGCCTCCTCGTGCTCATCGGAGAGCTCGCGCAGCCGCAACGGCTCACCGCCGGCCAGCTCGGTCCAGAGCCGCTTCGGCCGCCGTTCCCGGTTGTTTTCGACGACCGCGTTGGCGGCGGAGAGAATCGTCTGCGTCGAGCGGTAGTTCTGCTCGAGCTTGACCACGTCGGCCTCGGGGAAGTCCCGCTCGAAGTCGAGGATGTTGCGGATATCGGCGTGGCGGAAGCCGTAGATCGAGTTGTGGGTCACCAAGCCGTTGGCTACGAAGTTGTGTGTTCCCTCGACGTTGATGTCGTAGACGGGTCGATCCAGTTGAACTCTCTCGACCGACTCGACCCAGTCATAGCCACCATCCTCCGTGAACATTGTCATTCCAGGCCGCACGGATCCTGCTGGAATGCTGGGCAGTGAATTTCCGCTGATCCGGCCGCTCTGCATTTCACCGAAGCATCCATAGAAGCTGACATCTACCTTGAGCGCCGAGCTGATGTCCCCGGCGAGCCGAATTGCCTCATCGAAATCCTTCAGCACGGTCTCGAACCGCCAGGATTCCGAGTCTGCCTTTGCCTCTCGCGTCTCGAGGCCGATTGCCTCAAGAGCTCTTCGACCCCCGGGGTCTTGACCGGCGAGTGCAATTCGATGCATCGGCGTGCTGCCTCTCTTCTCGGCGCAGAGGGTGATGCGAAGTACTCGCCTGCGCCCCTCCGAGGTGGAAGCAAGATGATGTGGGTGCTGGAGACTGAGGCCCTCGTCTTTGAGCAGGCGGAAGCCGCCGCGCTCGGTATCGACCGTGGAAAAGACCTGATCGATGGGGCCTTGATTGCCAATCAAGCTCTTCCCTGAAGCCGACTTGCGTTGGACAAACGGCAACATGGGCAAGCCGTAGCGAAGGGAAAGGGCAATCTCTGCCGCCCTTGCCTCGGCATCGGTCTCGTGCGTGGAAATGACCCAAACGGCGTCCGCATGCTCGTGCAAACACCGCTGTCGGATTCCGACCGCAGCTTGCCCTCCGGTCGAATAGACGCCGGTGACGCCGACCCGAAAGCCCACGTCCCTCTTCCAGATCAGGTAGGTCAAGTTCAGCTGTGGAGCCGTTCCCAATCGGTACCCGGCAAAGTGCATGTGCTCGGGCGTGCTGGTCAGGTAGCGACCGGAGTGGGTCTTGATTGCGACCCCCTCCCTCTCCCACGCTTTGAATACCCCCGTTACGCGAGCGGGGCGAAAGTCCGCGCTGCCGTGACAAGACATGACCATGTCCCCCTCGGACAGCGTCTCAATCGGTGCCTGAGACCCATTCCCCATCGTCACAAGCGTGCCCTCCACCAGGCACTGGTCCTCGTCGCCGACGACCATCAGGTTGCCGTGCTCGGAGGTGAGCAGCTGCAGCATCCGGTACTGGGCGTGGTTGGTGTCCTGGTACTCGTCAACGAGGACGTGGCGGAAGGTCCGGCGCCAGCGTTCGCGTACCTCCTCGAACAGCTCCAGCCCGTTCACCGTGCGCACCAGCAGGTCGTCGAAGTCCATCGCGTTGGCCTCGAGCATCCGCTTCTCGTAGAGGTGGTAGACGCCGGCGGCGGTTTCCTCGAAGACGCTGCCCTGCGCCTGCGCGTATGCATCGGCGTCGACCAACTGGTTCTTGGCTCCCGAGATCTGCGAGCGGATCGCCCGCGGTGGGTAGCGCTTCGGATCGACGTGGAGCTCCTCCATGCAGCGTTTGAGCATCCGCAGCGAGTCCGACTCGTCGTAGATCGTGAAGCCGCGCGAGTAGCCGAGTCGCTCTGCATCGGCGCGCAGCATCCGCGCGCAGGCCGAGTGGAAGGTGGTCACCCACATCGCCCGGGTCGCCCGCCCGACGAGGGATTCGACCCGCTCGCGCATCTCGGTCGCGGCTTTGTTGGTGAAGGTGATCGCCAGGATCTCCCCCGGCCGCGCCTGCCCGGTCGCGAGCAGATAGGCGATCCGATGGGTGAGCACGCGGGTCTTGCCGGAGCCGGCCCCGGCGAGGACGAGCAATGGTCCCTCGCCGTGGCGCACCGCCTGCTGCTGGGGCTCGTTCAGCCCGGCCAGCAGGCGCTCGGCACGATCGGCGCCGGCTTCCGTGGGCGCGCCCAGAGAAGCATCTGGCTCCCCGGCGGGCGTCTCGGGCTCGGTCTGCAGCATCGCTCCGAGAATAGAGACGGGGACGGCTGGCTCAGCCCCCGGCCGAGGAACGGCCGGTCCGGGGCCGCAGCTCCTCCCCGTGGTCGCTCGCGCCCTCGCCGCCGTCGAGCTCGGCGAGGCGCTGCTCGAGCCTGGAAATCCGCTCCGAGAGCGTCTTGATCGCCTCTGCGATCGGGTCGGGCAGGTGGATCCAGTCGGCATCCGGACCCTCAGGTCGCCGTCCTTCCACCTTGACCAGGTGGCCGGGATTGCCGACGACGGTCGAGGAGGGCGGCACATCCTCGACGACGACCGTGTTGGCGCCGATCTTGGCGCCATCTCCGACCGCGATCGGGCCGAGCAGCTTTGCGCCCGAGCCGACCGTGACGTTGTCCCCGAGCGTCGGGTGTCGCTTGCCGGGCTGAAAGCCGGTGCCACCCAGCGTCACGCCCTGGTACAGGGTCACCCGCCAGCCGATTTCGGCGGTCTCGCCGATCACCACGCCGGAGCCGTGGTCGATGAAGAACTCCCGCCCGATCTTGGCCGCCGGATGGATCTCGACTCCGGTGACCGCCCGGGCCACGTAGGCGATTGAACCGGGCAGCACCGGGACACCCGCGTCGCGCAGAGCATGGGCAAGGCGGTGCGCGAGCAGCGCCTGCACGCCGGCCCAGCCGATCAGGATCTCGAAGGAGGAGACCCCCCGCGCGGCCGGGTCCCGATCGCGCGCCGCGGCGATGTCGGCTCGAATCTCGGTCAGCACTCGCTTGATCACGGTGCGAAGAAGGGTAGGGACATGTAGCGCTCGCCCGAATCGCAGACCACGGTCACCACGCGCTTGCCTTCCATCTCCGGCCGCGCGGCCACCTCGAGCGCCGCCTTTATGTTCGCTCCGGCGGAGATCCCGGCGAGCACCCCCTCCCTCTTTGCCGCGATCCGCGCGGTCTCGAGCGCGTCCTCGTCGCTGACGCCGATCGTCTCGTCGATCACCGAGCGGTCGAGCACCTCGGGGACGAAGCCCGCGCCGATCCCCTGGATCTTGTGCGGACCGGGCGCGCCGCCGGAGAGAACGGGAGATGTGAGGGGCTCGACCGCGACGACCGGCGCGTCCGGCCTGCGTTCGCGCAGCATGCGGCCGACCCCGGTGATCGTCCCCCCGGTTCCGACGCCGGCGACGAAGGCGCCCACCTCCCCCTCGGTGTCTGCCCAGATCTCCTCCGCGGTGGTTCGGCGGTGCACCTCGGGATTCGCCGGGTTCGAGAACTGCTGCGGCATGAACCCCTTGCGCTGCTCGCATATCGCCTCGGCCAGCTCGACCGCCTCGGTCATCCCACCGAGCGAGGGGGTCTCGCGCACCTCGGCACCGTAGGCGCGCAACAACTTGGCACGCTCGCGGCTCATTCCCTCCGGCAGAGTCAGGATCAGCTCATATCCCCGCGCTGCACAGACCATCGCCAGCGCGATCCCAGTGTTGCCGCTGGTCGGCTCGACGATCACCGACCGCCCCCGCTCGATCTTCCCCTCCTCCTCGGCGGCATCGAGCATCGCCACCCCGATCCGGTCCTTGACCGACCC
>Ga0157370_10001873_pt1 | contig 25937 bp, 19 predicted proteins | sample C35metaG_FD_113463 | JGI IMG/M metagenome (GOLD analysis project Ga0157370, IMG submission 113463) | Corn rhizosphere microbial communities from Kellogg Biological Station, Michigan, USA - C3-5 metaG | ecosystem: Host-associated > Plants > Roots > Rhizosphere > Soil | place: USA: Michigan...
ACGGCATCGTGATCGCCAAGCGTGCGATGGAAGCGCCGCTGCGCGAAATCGTCGCCAACGCCGGCGAAGAGCCGTCGGTGGTGCTGAACAAGATCGCCGAAGGTAAGGGCAACTACGGTTACAACGCCGCCACCGGCGAATACGGCGACATGGTCGAGATGGGCATCCTGGATCCGACCAAGGTCACCCGTTCGGCGCTGCAGAACGCAGCCTCGATCGCCGGCCTGATGATCACCACCGAAGCCATGATCGGCGAAGCGCCCAAGAAGGAAGAGCACAACCACGGCGGCGCCGGCGGCATGGGCGGCGGCATGGGTGGCATGGGCGGTATGGACTTTTGATCGGTCATTCATGACCGATCAACCCGGGCTTCGCGGCGGAGCCGCTCAACCCGGGCTACGTGGTGACGCGAACCTTCCTTGGTTCGCGCCGCTTCGAACGAAGTCCAGGGCAACAAAAGCCCTCGCCTTGAAGGGAAGAAGACAAACAAAGCCCCGCGCAGATCGCGGGGCTTTTTCTTTTTTCCTCTCCCTCGGAGCGGTTGCCCGAAGGGGCGGGTAAGGGTCCGGTTCCGCGTCGTATAGCATGCTGCGAGTCAAACCCGGCGATCGCGGCGCTTTTGTTCGCCGCTATCCTCGCGCGATGACCACGACCCTGAAAACCTTCGCGCGCGTGATCCTCACGCCGGTGCACCTGAAACGCACGCTGCTGATCGCGTTCGTGGTCGGCAGTTGGCTGAACCTGTTCAACCACGGCGACGAGTTGCTGCTCGGCGCGATGAACGCGCATCTCGCGGCCAAGCTGGCGCTGAATTACCTGACGCCGTTCGTCGTTTCGAACGCGGGCCTGGTGGCGCACCGACGGCACTGATTCCATGCGGGTGTGATGCCTTCAGATCCGGTGGGCACGTCACCGTTGCAGAAATCGCTCGCAGGCGTGGTCGGCCGGCAGTCAAAAAAACACCCCCGGAATCGCTTCCGGGGGGTAAGTGTGTAACAACGACTGTGCGACCCTCGATGTTGCTATGGCTGCTCGCTGCCCGATGAGGGAGGGGCCTGGTTCAGGCGATGCCCGCGATCGCTCGCGGAGTGGGTCTGCGCAGCCGTGCGACCGCTGGCCGAGGCGTCGGCATTGCCGCTGGCATTGACGCTGTTCACTGCGCTGCCGACCGAGCCGGCGGTGCGGCTAGTGGACTGGACCGCAGTGTTGGCGGCGTTGCGCACGGTACCGCCGACACCTCGACCGGCTTCACCGGCGTTGCCTGCGGCGGCCGCGGTGTTCAATCCCGCACCCGCCATGGAACTGGTGCCGACACTGCCACTTGCCGAACCGCCAGCGACGCTGCCGCTGCCACTGGCCGTGCCATTGGCATTGCCACTGGCGTTGATGCCGTTTACCGCGCTGCCCACCGAGCCCGCGGTGCGGTCGGTGGACTGGATCGCGGTGTTGGCGGCGTTGCGCACGGTGCCGCCGACACCGCGGCCGACTTCGCCCGCCTTGCCCGCAGCCGCGGCAGTGTTCAACCCGGCAGCGGCGTGGGCCGAACCGCTGGCCTGCGCGTTGCCCGCGGGGGTGGTCGCGGAAACCCCGGTTTGCTGACTGGTGTCCACGCCGACGCGCGCATGGGTCGAGCGGTCCGCTGTCTTGCGCACCTTGTGCGTCGTGCGGTGCGTGAACCGGTCGCTCTGTTGCTGCATCTGCTGGGCGGTCTGCATGGTGTGCGGTACGGGGTTGGGCAGCATCTGATGGGCACTCGCCCCCAAATTGCCGGTGACTTGGCCGACGCCGCCCAGATGCACCTGCGCGAACGCGGGCGCGGCGAGCGCACACGCCGCGGCGATGGACGCGGCGAAAAGGGTCTTGCGCATGGGAATCCTCCGAGGGAACAGCGTGCGACGATGCGCACGGTGACCCCGAACCTAGTCAGACCAGGCCAACCGATGCTGAATTCCTGATGACGAAATTCAGCATGCAGACGAGTTGCTGAACGGTTCCGCAGCGCTCAACCCCCGGCTCGTTCAGCGCGTCGACGGCCACGTCCAGTACAGGCCAAGGTATGCGACGGTATGCCGCGCGCCGGCCACGCTGCCGCCCGCGGAAAACAGCAAGCTGAAGTGCTGCGAGAAGTTGAGGTAGCCGCCCATGTTCAGCAGGGTATAGCCGGGCTCGTCGGCGGCCAGCGCATTCTGGCGGAACACTTCCACGCCCAGTGTCCATCGCGGATTGAACGAGTATTGCGCCAGCGCACCGCCGAAACTCGCGTCGTACATCCCGGGTGCGGGATTCACGATCCAGCCGCCGCCGCCGTCGAACGTCCACGCGCCGACGCTTTTCTGCACCCACAGCGGCAGCCGGTACCAGGTGCGGCCATTGCCGAGTCCGCGCCGCGCGCTGCCCGTCCCGAGTTCGACCATCGGAAAAACGCCTAGCTGAAACCCGTCGTCCCCGATGTCCACGAAGCGGTACTTGATGCCCACTTCGATATCGCCGATCCCGGTCGCGGTGGCGCCTTGCGCCGGCACGTTCCACGCCATCGGCAGCACGATATGGAATTGGGTGCTCGGCGCAATTCCACGGTTGTATTCGATAGCGGGACCGGTGATCGCGCTGGCGCCGTCGGCGTGGTCCAGCGTGCCGAACACGTAGAACTCGTTGTGCCGCAATTCCACCGGCTCGGGATCGTCGGTGAAGAACGGCGGGCCGGCGAGGCATGGAGTGACGCCGGCGATCAGCGTACAGATCGCCAGCACGCCGCAGCCGAACAACCTCCGCATGGCGCCTCCCGTGCGAACCATCGCGGACCACGATAGCGCGATCTACCGAGGATTAAGCAGGCCACGACCAATGGCCCATTTGCGGCCGCGTCGGCGTGGCTACACTCGCAGCGAACATCCGCAGGGGAATCCCGATGCGCGCGATCCATCTTGCCGCCGTGGCGCTGCTCGCGACGCTGGCGTTTCCGCTGGAAGCTGCGATCGATGCCGCACCGTCGCCGAAGCCCAGTTTCTCGCAGCCGGCGATTTCGCCGGATGGCAGTCGCATCGCATTCGTGTCCGGTGGAGCGATCTGGGAAGTGCCCGCTGCGGGAGGCGCGGCGCACCTGATGGTGGCCGACAAGGGCGCGGATTCGCGGCCGCTGTTTTCGCCGGACGGCAACAAGCTGGCATTCGTATCGGATGCCACCGGCGACGGCGACGTCTACGTCCTGGACATCGCGACGGGCACGCTGACGCGCCTCACCCATGCCGACGGCCGCGACGAATTGAGCGGCTGGTCGCGCGACGGCAACTGGATCTATTTCAGTTCGGCGCGCGACAACGTGGGCGGTTTCAACGCCGTGTACCGGGTGCGCGCATCCGGCGGCACGCCGATGCCGGTTTCGCTGGAGGCCTACCGCAACGAAGAGCAGGGGGTGCCCTCCCCCGACGACAAGACCGTCGCGTTGGTAGGCGGCGGCATGGGCGCGTTCCAGTGGTGGCGGCACGGCAGCGCGCACATCGACCACGGCGCGATCTGGCTGCTGAAGAATGACGGTTCGCACGCGTATTCGCAGTTGACGCCTGACGACGCACGCGCGGACTGGCCGATGTGGGCGCCGGACAATCAATCGCTTTATTACATGAGCGATCGCGGCGGCACCGAAAACCTCTGGCACGTGCAGCGCAACGGCAGCGAAGCCGCGCTGACGCATTTCAGTGATGGCCGCGTGCTGTGGCCCACGATTTCCACCGACGGCAAGATCATCGCGTTCGAGCGCGGTTTCGGCATCTGGACGGTCGATACGGCGACCGGCAAGGCGAGCGCGATTTCGATCACGCTGGCCGGCGCAGTGGCCGGACCCGAAGACGAGCACAAGACCCTGCACGATGATTTCAGCGATCTCGCGCTGTCACCCGACGGCAAGAAGGTGGCGTTCGTTGCGCACGGCCAGGTATTCGCCGCGGACGCCGACAAGGGCGGCGACGCGGTGCGCGTGACGCGCGATCCCGGCGATGCCTACGACATCGCATGGGCGCCCGACAGCCGTCGCATCGTGTACGGCGCGTTCCGCGACGGTGGCGAGCATCTCTATCTGTACGATTTCGATTCCGGCAAGGAAACGCAGCTCACGAGCGGCGCCGGCGAAGACACCTCGCCCGCTTTCTCACCCGACGGCAAGAAGCTGGCGTTCCTGCGCGACGGGCGCGAACTGGAACTGATGGACGTGTCGAGTCGCCATGTGCGCGCGCTCGCGAATGCGCATCTCGATTTGCGCCGCCCGCTCACGTCCGATCGTCCGCTGGCGTGGTCGCACGACGGCCGCTGGATTGCGGTGCTGGAATGGGGGCCGCGGATGTTTCGCAATGTGGTGGCGGTCGACGTCGACAGCGGCAAGACGATTGCGCTGAGCAGCCTCGCCAACACGTTCTCCGACGACGTCACTTTCAGCCCCGACGGCAAGACCTTCCTGTTCGTCACCGGCCAGCGCACCGAGCAGGGTCAGATCGCCAGCGTTGACCTGGTGCCGCGCACGCCACACTTTCGCGAGGACCAGTTCCGCGATCTGTTCCGCCAGACCACGCCCACGCCGTCGCACGACGCCGGACCCGGCGGGAAGCAGGAATCGGCGGAAAACGCAGGCGCGAAAGGCAAGGCGCCGAAAAAGCCGAAGGAAGTGAAGATCGATGCCGACGGCATTCGCCAACGCCTTACCCTGCTGCCGACCGGGCTGGATGCGCAATCCATCATCATCAGTCCCGATGGCAAGACGCTGGTGGTCACCGCACGCGTCGCGGGCCGCACCAATTTGTATGCGTGGTCGCTGGACGAACTTGCGACGGAGCCGCCGGTTGCGCGTCAGTTGACGTCAACCAGCGGCGACAAGGAAAACGCACAGTTCAGTCAGGACGGCAAGACCGTGTATTACCTCGATGACGGCAAGCTGCATTCGGTGCCACTGGCGGAAGGCGGCAAACCCAAGGCCATTGCGCTGAATGCGGACGTGGACATCGATTTTTCGCAGGACAAGATGACCGCGTTCGATCAGGCGTGGACGTGGCTGCGCGACAACTTCCACGACCCCCGGATGAATGGTGTGGATTGGACTGCGGTGCGCGCAAAGTATGCGCCGCTGATCGCGGGGGCGCCGACGCCGGCCAGTGTGAACTGGCTGATGAATCTGCTGGTGGGTGAATTGAATGCCTCGCATTCGGGCGTGCGTGCGAACGGACATTCAAAACCGGTGACGGGCCGGTTGGGCCTGGTGTTCGACACCGCCGCGTACGAGCGCGACGACGCGTTGCGCGTAGCGCAAGTGGTGCCGCTGTCGCCCGCGGCGATCGCGGGCGTCCATGTTGGCGACGCCTTGCAGGCGGTCGATGGCCATGCGACAGGTGCGAGCGAAAGCGTGTACGCGTTGCTGGAAAACCGCATCGGCAAGAAGACCACGCTGCGCGTCGCGGGCAAGTCCGGCGTGCGCAATGTCGAGGTGAAGCCGATCGATTCGCACACGCTGGGCGTGCTGGCCTACGACGCATGGGTGGCGCGCAACCGCGCTTACGTCGCGAAGATCAGCGACGGGAAATTGGGCTACGTACACCTCGCCGACATGTCCGAAGCCTCATTGCGTCGCCTGTATCGCGACCTCGACGCGCAGAACATGACGCGTGAAGGCGTGGTGATCGACGTGCGCAACAACTTTGGTGGTTTCGTCAACGCCTACGCGCTGGACGTGCTGTCGCGCAAGCCATACCTCAACATGACCTTCCGCGGCTTCGAGGGTGCGCAACCCGCGCGCAGCATCCTCGGCCAGCGCGCGCTGGAGCGCCCGACGGTGCTCATCACCAATCGGGTCACGTTGTCGGACGGCGAGGATTTCACCGAAGGCTATCGCGAGCTGGGCCTCGGCAAGGTGGTCGGCGAACCGACCGCAGGCTGGATCATCTACACCAGCAACGAAAAACTGATCGACGGCTCGGCGGTGCGCTTGCCGTTCATCACCGTGACCACCGAAGACGGCAAGCCGATGGAAATGCATCCGCGGCCGGTGGACGTGCCGGTCGCGCGCCCGCTGGGCGAGGGATATCGCGGCAAGGACAGTGACCTGGATGCGGCGGTGGGAACCTTGCTGCAGCAGCGCTGACGCTGCCCCGACCGAAGCGCGTTCAATGCAACACGGCGGCCTGCTTGGTTGCCGTGGAGGCCGGCGAGATCTTCGCCGCCATTGCTGCAGCCTGGGGCCACAGTTTGTCCAGCTTGTTCCTGAGCCTAAGGTCAACCACGTTGCGCATGCCTTCGTCGAGGTGTTTCTGCCCGACATTTTCCGGCGCCACCGGCGCATCGTAGGCGCGGGTGAGGTCGGCAAGTTGGGGTGCCACCAGGCGCGTCAGCGCGAAATACGCATCGTGGCGGATGCCGGCTTCCTGCAACACCATGCCCGGCAGTTCCCACGCCGCCGCGTTCTGCTTCACGGCGTGGTCCATGTGCGCGGTGTCGATCAGGATGTACGGCACCGTCTGCGTCAGGAAGCCCTGGCCATTCCTGAAGCCGGCCTGCTGGAACGCGGGCACGAGCGCGGGCAGGTGGTCGCCGAAGAACAGGACCACGGTGCGACGCTTGCGCTGGGCCAGCGTATCGACCAGTCGCCCGAGTTGCTGGTCGGCATGCTGCATGTGGTAGATGTAGTTCTGCAGTTCCAGTTTGGCCTGCGGATTGGTGACGCTTGTGGGCACCGGGATCGCGTTCCGCACCTTGATGTCGATGCCGGGGCTGGTGTCGTAGGGCCCGTGCGCTTCGATGCTGATACCCAGAACGAAGCGCGGCGGACCGGAATCCGGCAACTGGCGCAGCAATTCGTCGGTGAAGGATTTGTCCGACATGTACTTGCCGTCGTTGATCGAGTCGTCCGGCGGGAAGTCGGCGATCGAAATGAACTTGTCGAAGCCGAGTTCCTTGAATGCCGTCGTGCGATTCCAGAAGCCGGGGTTGTTGCCGTGCACGGCCAGCGTGGTGTAGCCGTCGCCCGCGAGCAGGCGCACGATGCCGGGAACCCTCTTCTGGTGGATCTGCAGGTACGGAAACTGCACTTCGGGGAAATAGCGCAGCGACAAGCCGGTCAACACTTCGAACTCGGTGCGGATGGTGCCGCCGCCGAAGGTGGGCACGTGCAGCCATCCCGAGATGCCATGCTGTTCGAGGCGGTGCAGGTTGGGCGTGAGGTCGGTGCCGGGTGGGTAGCCATTCATGATCGTCGGATCGAAGAACGACTCCGACAGGATCACCACGATGTCCGGTTTTTGCGTATCGCTATCGACGGGCGCGCGCGTTTGCGCGGCGATTTCGGGTTCGTAATGCGCCATCAAGGACAGCGCGGCGGGCACGTTCGCCTTGCGATGCTGTGAGCCGAATTGCAGGTGGAACAGCAGCAGCGAGCCGATCAGGCCATCGTGCTGGCGGGTCGCGATGGGCGACCACGGCTGCATCCCGAGCAACTGCTGGTTGTAGACGGTGCGCCAGAACGGCATGCCCGCGATCAGGGAGCCCAGCGCGGCGAACAGCACCACCGATGCAATGCCGCGCCAGCGCCGCGGGTACCTGCGCCAGACCGGCGGCTCGAAACGGAACCACGCGACCAGCAACCCGATCACGACGATCGCAGCCACGATCAGCAACACGATGTGCGGCAGGTAACCGGAAAGCAGGTCGGCGCCGCCGTGATTGAGCTGGCCCAGCATGCGGAAATCCGCGGGCATCAATGGAATCGCGAGGTTCTGCACCTTCAGTGCGTTGACGCCGTAGATCAGTGCCTGGATGCCGAACGCCAGCGCGAACGACCAGAATGCGCGGCGCGTCCACGCGAGCAACGCGAGCGCCAGCAGCAGCCCCGGCAACGCGTTGCCTGCCAGCCGCCACGGCGCGTTCCACCATGCCACCCAGAAGGGGTAATGCCACAAGGCGCTCGGCACCATGTCCGGGCCGCCGTCCAGCCACGACGTGCACAGCACGAACGCCGCCGCAAGCGCGACGATCAGTGCGATGCGGGCAGCGAGCGGGTAGCGTGCCGGTAGGAGCGTGGAAGCGGGGGTCATGCGGACGGCTGGTGAGGGATGATCGGAAAAGCCTACCCGACCTCGGATGAACGTTTCAGGCGGTCACGAGTTGACCCGCAACAGCCTGCATAATTCCCTGATGTCCTCGTTGCCGCCCGCGCTGGAACACCTGGTCGCCGAACGCTACACCGAACTGGCTGCGTGCTGCCGCGCCGCCGGCGTGGCGATGCACGATGATGCCGGCGTGGGCGAGCGCGTGCGCCGCCTGCTGCTGGCCAGCGATTTCGCGTTCGAAGCGCTGCGTGCCGACCCCGCGTTGCTGACCGCCGCGGGCCTGGAACGGTTGCGCGATCCCTCGCCCGCGTCGGCGCGCGCGGATGCGCTGAGGCACGCCGGCGACGTGTTCGCTGCGTTGCGACGGTTCCGGCGCGCCGAATCGGTGCGGCTGGTGTTTCGCGATGTCAACGGGCCCGATGAAGTCACCGACACGTTGGCCGGCACTTCGGACTTGTACGAGGTGCTGATCGCGCACGCGCTGCACCACGCGGAAAGCGCTGCGCGTGCGCGCCACGGCACGCCGCGGAACGCCGCGGGCGCAGCGCAGGCGCTGGTGGTGTTCGCGTTGGGCAAACTGGGTGGCGGCGAACTCAATTTTTCCTCGGACGTCGACCTGGTGCTGGCGTATCCCGAAAGCGGCGCGACCGACGGCGCGCGTCCGCTCGACAATGCCGAGTTCTTCGTGCGGGTCGCGCGCGATTTCGTGCGCCTGTTGGCCGACATGACCGCCGACGGCATCGCCGCGCGGGTGGACCTGCGGCTGCGGCCGTTCGGCGACTCCGGTCCCATCGTCGCGTCGTTCGCGGCGATGGAACAGTACTACCAGCGCGAGGGCCGTGACTGGGAACGTTACGCGTGGATCAAGGCGCGCCCGGTCGCGGGCGATCTCGTGGCCGGCAAGCGCCTGCTCGAAACGCTGCGGCCGTTCGTGTATCGCCGCTACTTCGATTACACCGCACTGGCGGGACTGCGCGATATGAAAGCCCTGATCGATGCCGAAGTCGCGCGCCGCGATCTGGCCAATCACCTGAAGCTGGGCGCCGGCGGTATCCGCGAAATCGAATTCGTGGTGCAGTTGCAGCAGTTGATCCGCGGCGGCCGCGATGCCAGCTTGCGCGCACGCGGCCTGCTGCCGGCGCTGGACGCGTGCGCTGCGCGCGGTTACGTCTCGCAAAAACGCGCACGCGAACTGCGCGAGGCGTATCTGTTCCTGCGGCAACTGGAAAACCGCGTGCAGATGTTCGCCGATCGCCAGACCCATGCGCTGCCTTCCGATCGCATGACACGCGAGCGCATTGCGCGCGCGCTCGGCCACGCGGACTGGCGGGCGCTGGGCGCCGCGTTGAACCGGCAGCGCGACAAGGTCACCGCGATCTTCGCGGACGTGCTGCAACCCGAGGGCGGCCCGGACAACGATGGCGGTGACCGCGCCACGGCCGGCGAAGGCGTGCGGCTGTGGCAACGTGTGCGAGAAGGCGGGCTCGAGCACGCGATATTGAAAGCCGCCGGTTTCGTGCCGGCCGAGCCGTGCGCCGACGCGCTGCGCCAGGTCGCCGGCATGCACGGCTTGAGCGCGCGCGGCGCGCGCCGGATCGAGCACCTGATGCCCGCTTTGATCGACGCGGCGGCGGCGACGTCCGTACCGGCCGACGCACTGGTCCGGTTGTGCCGGCTGGTGCAGGCGGTGGCCCGGCGTTCGGCCTATCTGGCGTTGTTGCAGGAACAGCCGGCCGCGCGCGCACGGGTGGCGGCACTGTGCGCCGACAGCGCGTTCCTTGCCGAGGATGCCATCGCGCAACCGTTGCTGCTCGACGACGTGCTGGCGCCGCGGGTGGAATACCTCGCGCATGGCGCGGCGAACATGCGGGCGGAACTCGCGCAGCAACTTGCCGTCCTGCAGGGCGGCGACGCGGAGGCGGCGCTCGCGGCGATCGCCGAATGGCGCGGCAGTTACCGCATGCGCACAGGGCTTGCTTTCCGCGACGGCGCCGCCGGTGCGGTGGCGACCGCGCGCGCGCTGGCGGAACTTGCCGACACCGTGGTCGGCGCGGTGCTGGAACTGGCGGTGCGCGAACTCGTGACCCAGCACGGCCGGTTGCCGGGCGAGGGCAGCGGCATCGCGGTAGTGGGCTACGGCAGTCTCGGTGGCGAGGAACTCGGATTCAATTCCGACCTGGATCTGGTATTCGTGTACGACGCCGCGCGCGGCGAAGCGACCAGCGACGGCGCACGACCACTCGACGGCGCGCGCTGGTATGCGCGGCTCGCGCAGCGGGTGGTGCACTGGCTTTCCGCATCGACCCGCGGCGGCCGCCTGTATGAAGTCGACACACGCCTGCGGCCCGACGGTGGCAAGTCGCTGCTGGTCGCCAGCCTGCCGGCGTTCGTCGCGTACCAGCGCGAGCGCGCGTGGACCTGGGAACAGCAGGCACTGGTGCGCGCGCGTGCGGTGGCCGGTGACACAACGCTGTGTGCCGCGTTCGCGCGCGAACGCAGCGAAGTGTTGCGTCAGTCGCGCCAGGGCGTCCAGGTCATCGCCGACATTTGCCGCATGCGCAGCGAGTGGCGCAAGCAGCGCGACCGTTCCGACGCGGGCGCGCTGGATTTGAAGCAGGGTGCCGGCGCATTGCTGGACATCCAGTTCCTGCTGCAGGGGCTGGTGCTGCTGCATGCGCGTGCGTATCCGGAACTCGCCGCACACGGCGACACCCCGCGCCTGCTCGAGGCTTGTGCGCAGGCGGGCGTGCTGTCCGCGCAAGATGCCGACGCGCTTGCCACCGCGCACGCGGAATTGCTGTCGCGTGCCTTGTCGGCCACCCTGGCGGGGCAACACCGCATGGTGCCGCGCGACCTGGTGCTGGACGCGCGTTGTGCGAAGGTGCTGGACGTGGCGCGTCGCGCCGGTTTCGATTTCGGCGCCGGATGACCTGCGCTGCTTTGTAGGTTGGGCTGAGCGTATGCGAAGCCCAACATGATCCCGCAGGAATGTTGGGCTTCCGCCGATGAAGCTGGCGTCAGCCCAACCTACATTGAGTTGGACGGGACGTGCGGCAAACGGGGCGCCGCCAGCGGCACGCGGGCGGAACTGCTACGACGCGCGTGTTGCCATGCGCACGCGCAACTCGGCCGCGACCGTCTGCGTCTCGCGCAGCGGCGATACGTCCGTGTGCGCCGCGCCCGGTTCAGTGAGCGATCCGCGTTCGCGCAATGCGGCGTGGAAGCGCGAGATTTTTTCCGGCAACGCGGCGGCGGCCATCGTGTGTACCGGAACGCCGACGGCGCAGGCTTCGGAAAGCATGTTGACCGAATCGGGTGTCACCACGATGTGGTCGGCCCAGCCCAGCAGGCCCGGATACGGATTGGGTCCTTCGCCGTTCCAGAAAATGCCCGGGGTTTTCGCAAAGGTGTCGCGAAGATGTGCGGCGAACGCGGGCGGCGTCCGCCGCGAGACGGTGGCCAGCACGGCGCCGCCTTGGGCAACGGTGCGGACCGCCGCGAGGACCGCTTTCGCCAGAGCGTCATCGAACTCGATGCCTCGGCGTGGGCCGCCGACCAGCAATGCAACGCGCGGGCGCGGCAGCGCGCCGAAATCGGGGAACGCCTCGCGGCCGGATGCAAGCCACGCATCATCGATCGGATTCAGCGAGCCGAGCGTCGTCAGCACGTTCGCGCCCTCGAGCCGGTCATGGCGCGGCGCGATCACGGCGTCCCAATGGCGCGGATCGATGCGTGGATCGAGGATCTGCGCGGTGTAGCAATCGCCGCCGGACAGGTCGCGCAGCATCCGCGTCAACAAGGCCGCGCTGCGGCCGCAGCCGATCGCAATGTCGGGCCATGGCGACTCGAAGCCCGCACGCTCGCGCGGCGCCAAGGCGAGGCGTCCCCCTGGAATGCGTCGCGGTGCGAACCACGCCCACGGCGGGCGCAGCGGCAGCATCAGCACGCGCGCGGCCACGCCCAGCGCCGACGCCAGCGCCAGCGCCTGGCGCTCGTTGCCGGCGGCGCCGTCGCTGATGACCCATGCGGTCTGGGGTGGGCGTGGCATGCGGTTGCGCGAAAGCAAAAAGGATCGTGATTATGCGGGAGATCGCGTGACGGATAGACTGCCCAAGTAAATGATCGCCGCGTTGGAATGTCGCCCCCTTGAGTCAAGGGGGCTGTCGAACCGCGCAGCGGTTCGACGGGGGTTGTGGGAGCACGGTCTTTCCGGGTGCGAAACAATCCCTGGCGTTCGGGTCATCAGAGGAGTCGAGCATTGTTGAGCACACCCGAAATCGCAATCCGCCTGTTGCTGGCTGCGGTACTCGGGGCGGTGATCGGTTTCGACCGCGAGCGCCACACCTGGGCGGCGGGCCTGCGCACGCACATGCTGGTGTGCCTGGGCGCGGCGCTGGCGATGATCGTTTCGGCGTTCGCGTTTTCCGACATCCTGCAGCAGTGGCCGCGTGTGGTGCTGGACCCATCCCGCATTGCTGCACAGGTGATCAGCGGCATCGGCTTTCTCGGCGCCGGCACCATCATGTTCATGTACCGCGAGAATGTGATTCGCGGGCTCACCACCGCGGCGGGGCTGTGGACGGTGGCGGCGATCGGTCTCGCGGTCGGCGGCGGCATGTATGCGGCGGCGGTGACCGCGACCGCGGTGGCGTGGGTGATCCTGGCGGTGCTGAAACCGCTGGAACGCCGTTTCGCGTTGCGCAAGACCCTGCCGCAGGTACGGGTGCGCTTTGCCGACCGCGCTTCGCTGGCGGCGATCGAGCAGGTGCTGTTGGGCCGCGAGCTTGCGGCCAGCACCGTCGTCACCCGCCGCATCCCCGACGACGGCGACGAGGTGACGGTGGAATTCGCGCGCGGTTTCGAGCGTGCCCGGCTCGGCGAACTGGCCGACGCGCTGCGCGCGCTGCCGGGCGTCGAGGGGGTGTCGCTGGACGTCACCTCGCGCGCGAGCTGACGCGGACTGTCGCCACGCTGCGCTAGAATTGGCCGGTCGATCCAGCGGATAACCAGCATGTCATCCCAGCCTGCCCCATCCTTCCCCGTCGGCGAGCCGGCCAACGCCAAGCGCCGCTACGAGGTGACCGAAGCCGACCTGCCGCTTGCCTGTCCGCTTCCGGAAATGACGCTGTGGAACTCGCATCCGCGCATCTATCTGCCAATCGTGGATGACGGCGGCACCACCGTGTGCCCGTACTGTGGCGCCGAGTACGTGCTGAAGCGCGCGGAGACCTGAACCGACGCTCGATCGTGGCGCCGCGGGGGCCATGCGTGGGCGCATTTCTTGCATACTTTTTGGGCATGTCCATCGCCCCCGTCCCGCAGGGACCCGTGACCGAGCCCGTCGCCCCGCCGCGCCATTTGACCGTCGTGCAATTGCTGCCGGCGCTGGAGAACGGTGGCGCCGAACGTTCGGCGCTGGAGGTCTCGCGCGCGCTGGTCGCGGCGGGGCACCGCTCGGTGGTGATTTCCGCGGGCGGACGCATGGTCGAGCGGCTGGAACGCGAGGGCGGCGAGCACGTCGTGCTGGACATCGGCACCAAGTCGCTGCGCAGCGTGGCGAAAATCGGCGCCTTGCGTCGCATGCTGACCGACATCGGCCCGGACATCGTGCACGCCCGTTCGCGGGTGCCCGCGTGGCTGGCGTGGTTCGCGCTGCGAGGCATGCGCCCGCGGCCGCATTTCGTCACCACCGTGCACGGGCTGAATTCGCCCGGCCGCTGGAGCGGCATCATGACCCGCGGCGACCGGGTGATCGTGGTGTCGCAAACCGTGCACGACTTCGTGCTGAGCCACTATTCGCGCGTAAACGCCAGCCGGCTCACCGTGATCCCACGCGGCATCGACCCGGAGGCGTTCCCCTACGGCTATCGGCCGGACGACATCTGGCGCGACCAGTTTTTTGCGGAATTCCCGCAGCTCGCCGGCGCGCCGCTGCTGACGCTGCCCGGTCGCGGCACCCGCCTGAAAGGCCATGCCGATGCGATCGCGCTGGTCGCAGGCTTGCGTGAACGCGGCGTGGACACACGCCTGCTGTTGCTGGGGGTGGTCGAGGCCGGCCGCGAGGCTTACGTGCGCGAGTTGCAGACGCTGGCCCACGCGCGCGGCGTCGCCGACATCGTGGCGTTTTCGCCGCCGCGCAGCGACGTGCGCGACGTGTTTGCGGTTTCCGACCTGGTGTTGCAACTTTCCAACAAGCCCGAAAGCTTCGGTCGCACCGTGATCGAGGCGCTGTCGCTGTGCCGTCCGGTGCTCGGCTACGCGCACGGCGGCGTCGGCGAATTGCTGGCCGAGCTTTATCCGGCCGGCCGCGTGCCCGCCGGTGACGTGGACAAGCTGATCGATCGCGCCGCGGAACTCGTGGGCCGCGCCCCGCCGATCCCGCCGATGCAGCGCTATCGACTCGCCGACATGCAGGCATCCGTGCTGGCGTTGTACCAGGAACTGGCGGCGGAGCCGCGCGACGGTTGATCCTCGCTGCGACGCGGGCATAACGCCGTTCGGCTTGGCTGCGCACCGGCAACCCGCGACAATGGGGGTCTTGTCCTCAGAAGGCCCGGCCGTCCATGACCGACACCCCCGAATCCGATAACCCCCGGATCATCTACACGCTTACCGACGAGGCACCGTTCCTCGCCACGGCCTCGCTGCTGCCGATCATCGACGCGTTCACCGACTCGGCGGGGGTGAAACTGGAGACGCGCGACATTTCGCTGGCCGGGCGCATCCTGTCACAGTTTTCGGACATGCTGAAGGATGACCAGAAGGTGTCCGACGATCTGGCCGAGTTGGGACGGCTGGCGCTGGAACCCTCGGCCAACATCATCAAGCTGCCCAACATCTCGGCTTCGCTGCCGCAGATGAAGGCTGCGATCCGCGAATTGCAGGGCAAGGGTTATGCACTGCCCGACTACACGGACGAACCGAAGACCGATGCCGAAAAGGACATCAAGGCCCGCTACGACAAGGTCAAGGGCAGCGGGGTGAATCCCGTGTTGCGCCAAGGCAATTCCGATCGCCGTGCGCCGGCGTCGGTGAAGGATTACGCGCGCAAGCACCCGCACAAGATGGGCAAGTGGAGCGCCGATTCCGAAACCCATGTCGCGCACATGGAGTCGGGGGATTTCTACGGCACCGAAAAATCGGCGACGCTGGCGAAAGCCGGCAGCTTGAAGATCGTGCTGGATGGGGACGACGGCAAGCAGCGCGTGCTGAAGGAAGGCGTGAAGGTCAAGGCGGGCGAGATCGTCGACGGTGCGATGATGTCGCGCCGTGCGCTGGCCGCGTTCATCGATGCGCAGATCGCCAACGCGCGCGCGTCGGGCGTACTGTTCTCGGTGCACTTCAAGGCCACCATGATGAAGGTGTCCGACCCGATCATGTTCGGCGTGGTGGTGGAGGAATTCTTCCGCGACGTGCTGGCCGCCCACGGTGACGTGCTGAAGCAGGCCGGCTTCAATCCCAACAACGGCCTGGGCGATCTCTACGCCTGCCTCGCGAAAATGCCGGAAGACCAGCAGCAGGCCATCAAGGCCGACATCGAGGCGCAGTACGCCGCGCGGCCGCATCTCGCGATGGTCGATTCGGACAAGGGCATCACCAACCTGCACGTGCCTTCGGACGTCATCATTGATGCCTCGATGCCGGCGATGATCCGCGACTCGGGCAAGATGTGGAACGCCGAGGGTGAGCGCCAGGATTGCAAGGCCGTGATTCCCGATCGCAGTTACGCCGGCATCTACGAAGTGATGGTCGAGGACTGCAAGGCCAACGGTGCGTTCGACCCGACCACGATGGGCAGCGTGCCCAACGTCGGCCTGATGGCCGACAAGGCCGAGGAATACGGCTCGCACGACAAGACTTTCCAGATGCCGGTCGACGGCGTAGTGCGCGTCATCGACCAGGACGGCAAGGTGATCTTCGAGCACAAGGTCGAAGCCGGCGACATCTGGCGCATGTGCCAGACCAGGGACGCACCGGTGGCCGACTGGGTGAAGCTGGCGGTCTCGCGCGCGCGCATTTCCGCGACGCCCGCGGTGTTCTGGCTGGACAAGCACCGCGCGCACGACGCGCAGGTGATCGCCAAGGTCGAGCGTTACCTGAAGGATCATGACACGTCGGGGCTGGACATCCGCATCCTCGCGCCGGAAGACGCGATGCGGCATTCGCTTCAGCGCATCCGCGACGGCGAAGACACCATCTCGGTGACCGGCAACGTGCTGCGCGATTACCTGACGGACCTGTTCCCGATCATGGAACTCGGCACCAGCGCCAAGATGCTGTCGATCGTGCCGCTGATGGCGGGCGGCGGCCTGTTCGAAACCGGCGCCGGCGGTTCGGCACCCAAGCACGTGCAGCAATTCGTGGCCGAGGATTACCTCCGCTGGGATTCGCTGGGCGAATTCCTGGCGCTGGGCGCTTCGCTGGAACACCTCGCCCGCGCGCACGACAACCCGCGCGCGAACGTGCTGGCGCAGGCGCTGGACAAGGCCATCGGGCGTTTCCTCGAAAACAACAAGTCGCCCGCGCGCAAGGTCGGCGAGATCGACAATCGCGGCAGCCATTTTTACCTCGCGATGTACTGGGCGCGCGCGCTGGTCGACCAGCAGGACGACGTGGAGTTGACGAAGCGCTTCGCCGCGCTGGCCGACTTGCTGGAAGCGGCCGAGGACACCATCGTCGGCGAATTGAATGGCGCGCAGGGCAAGTCGGTGGAGCTCGGCGGTTATTACCGGCCCGACATGGACAAGGTGAGCGCGGCGATGCGTCCAAGCCAGACATTCAACGCGGCGCTGCAGGAATTGCGCGGCGCGGTCTGACGAACGGCGCGTCGACAAGTTCCCGGCACACCCGGCTTCACGACGAACCTCGTCATTCCCTCTAACGATTGTCGTCATTGCGGGGGCCGCGCCGGCTTTGTGGCGCGGCAACCCGGAATCCATTTTTTGCTGTTCATTGACGATCAGATTCGCGGTTCCGCCCGCAGACAGCGCGGGCGGTCCGGGAATGACGACGGGAGGCGGGCATGCCCGGGTTCCCAAGCTGCATTATCGTGGGCGCGCTCCTGACTCGCCCGGTTGCCATGCCTCGATCCATCCACACGCACCTGATCGCAGCCTTGCGTTCGCCGCTCACGCCGATCTGGCTGGTGATTTTCCTGCTGCCGTTCGGGCGCGCCAGTGAATTCGGCACGCTGCTCTGCATGCTCGGTGCGATCATCCTGTTCGTGCGTGATCGGCGTGCGCTCACCGATCACGCCGGCGCACGACTGTTGCTGTGGCTGTGGGCAGCCTATTTTCTGGCGGCACTGATCTCGGCGCCGGGCGCGATCGACCCCGCGCGCAGTTGGAACAGTGTTGCGGCATATCTCCGCTTCGCGCCGTTCGGCATCTACGTTTGCTTCGCGGTGCGACGCGAATCGCGGTTGAACGCCTTGTGCCTAGCCACCGGCATCGTGGTGGCGTTGTGGGCGCTGGATGCGTGGGTGCAGGCGTTGACCGGCTACAGCCTGGGCGGACACGCCGAGATGCTGCGGATTTCGGGCATCTTCGGTGCGGACAACTTGAAGCTCGGGCCGGTGTTGGCATCGTTGTCGCCGTTCGTGCCGTGGGCGGCCCGGCGGCGATTCGGGCGCACGGGTTTGATTGCGGCGATGCTGTTCCTGCTGGTGCCGATCCTGTTGGCGGGATCGCGCGCGGCGTGGATTACCTACGGCGTCGCCTTGCTGGCGTTCTTCTGGATCGAGGCGCGCACGCCATGGCGTTTCGTGGCATGGATACTCGCGGCTTGCGTGGTGTTCGCGGCGGCGATGGGCGTGGCGTGGAAAACGTCCGCGCGGTTCGATGCGCGCATGGATCGCACGATGGCTGCGTTGCACGACAGCCGCCACGCGATCAATTACGCGTCCAGCGGCCGCGTCGACATCTGGCGCGTGGCGGGAAGGATGATCGCGGCGCAGCCCATCGCCGGCGTGGGCGTGCGCGATTTCCGTGAAGCGTATCCGCGCTATGCGTCGCCCAACGATCATTTCGTTACCGAGGAAGCTTGCGGGGTGGGCGAGGGCGCGTGCCATCCGCATCAGATCGTGCTGGAAGTCCTGAGCGACACCGGTGCGATCGGACTCGCCTTGTGGCTCGCCGGCCTGGCGCTGGCCTTGCGCGCGTGGCGAAGCGTGGGACAGGATGCGCGGCGTCGCGCGTTCCCGGTAACGGTGGCGCTGGCGGCGACGATGTTCCCGATCAACACGCATCTCGCGTTCTATTCGGCATGGTGGGGCCTGTTGTTCTGGTGGCTGTTGGCGCTGTGGTGCGCGGCGCTGTACGCGGACGTGCCGGACGACGCACCGGTAACGCTGCCTCGCACACGAACCAGGAAAATTGCGCATGGCGCGTGAAAAGTTTTCCCTCGTCATCATCACGTACAACAACGCCGACACGCTGGAGCGTTGCCTTGCCGCCGCCGACTTCGCCGACGAGATCGTGGTGCTGGATTCCGGTTCCACCGACGCCACGGTCGAGATCGCAAAGCGCCACGGCGCGCGCGTCGCAACGCATCCCTTCGATGACTATGGCCCGCAGAAGCAGCGGGCGATCGGCATGGCGGCGCACGACTGGATCCTGAACCTCGATGCCGACGAAATCCTGTCGTCCGGCACGCGCGAGGTGATCGAGCGTGCGCTGGAAAAACCGCAGGCGGCGGGTTATCGCCTGCCGCGTCGCGAACGGATGTTCTGGGGCGTGCAGCATCCGTGGAGCCATCGCAACGGCCACTTGCGCCTGTTCGACCGTCGACGCGGACGCATGAACGCGGTGCCGGTGCATGCGGCGGTGGAAGTGGACGGACACGTCGAAACCCTGCAGCACGCCGACTTCGTCAACATGGGTGACGACGACATCGCCGCACGCGTCGTCAAGATCAACCGCTATTCGTCCGGCATGGTCGCCGACAAGCTGGCACGCAAGCAACGCTTCAGCGGCCCGATGATGCTGGTGTATCCGCCGATCTTCTTCGTGCGGCAGTACCTCTTCAAGCGTTACTTCCTGTCCGGCTGGGCGGGCTTCGTCGCCAGCGTGCTCGGCTCGTTCTACGTTTTCCTGAAGTACGCGAAGCTGCATGAGGCACGCAGGCGGAGCAGGAAATGAGCAACGAGGGATCCTGGTGGGCGCCATGCGTCGTCGGCAAGGACCTTCCGTTTTGTCATTCCGGGGCGCCTGCGGCTTCATCGCAGGTGAAGCCGACTGCGTTTGCAGGACTGCAAACGCGAACGCCGTAGGCGGCACAGAGTGCGAGCGCCATGGATGGCGCGAGTCAATCGGTTTTGCAAATCCAGCGGCCAAAAAACCGATTCCGGGTTCCGCCCCCAGACAGCGCGGGCGGCCCCGGAATGACAAGAATCGCTGACATATTGCGCGAATCGAGATCCTCGTTTCGCGGCCCGGCCCCGGCCGCGCCTCAGTAAACCGGCGGTGATCCCGGCGGCCGCGTCTTGAATCGCTTGTGTGCCCATAGATATTGAGCGGGCGCCTCGCGCACCATGCGTTCGATCGCGGCGTTGACGCGCGCGGTGTCGGCGACCACGTCGCTGCTCGGGAAATTTTCCAGAGGCGCTTCCAGCCGCAGCACGTAGCCACCATCCGGCGTGCGGCGATGGAAAAACGGCATCACCGCCACGCCGGAAAGTCTTGCCAGGTGATGCGTGGCGGTAATCGTCGATGCGGGAATGCCGAAGAACGGCGCGAACACCGAATCCTTGCCACGCATGTCCTGGTCGGGCGCGTACCAGACGATGCCGCCGCGCTTCAGGTACTTCACGGTCGCGCGCAACTGGTCCTTGTCGAACATGGTGTCGGCGTAACGAAGACGCGCACGCAGCACCATGTATTCGAACACGTCCGAATCCATGCGCCGGTACATGCCGGCGATGCGGATTCGGCGCGAGATCAGGCGCGCGCACAACTCCAGGTGCGAAAAGTGGCCGCCGACCAGCAACACGCCGCGGCCTCGTGCGCGCGCGGCTTCGAGGTGCTCCAGTCCTTCGATGTCGACTTTCAATCGCTCAAGCTTCGCGTCGGACGCAAACCAGCCCAGCGCGAATTCGCCCAGCATCCGGCCCATCTCGCGCGTCGCTTCGCGACGCAACGACTCGCGTTGCGTGGCGTCCATTTCGGGAAAACAAAGCTCCAGATTGCGCGCGATCACGTGGCGGCGCGCGCGCAACAGCGGCGATGCTGCGGCACTGAATGCCGCACCCAGCGCCAGGATCCAGCGCGCCGGCAGCCACACCACCAGGCGGATGAAGCCGATGCCGATCCACGCCGGCCAGTGGCGCGGCGCGAGCAGCTTGCGGGGGAACGGCGGTGGTGTGGACATGGCGGGCGATGATAGCAACCGACGGTATTCCGGTAGGGCGGAGGAAGCGCAGCGCATCCCGCCGTGGAAGTCGACGGCGGGTTGTCACCCGCCCTACGATCACCGAGAATTGCGGTGATCTTCACCAGTTTCGGCAACGGGCAGAACATGTAGGGCGGGAGAAGCGCAGCGCATCCCGCCGTGAAACCCGATGGCGGGTTGTCACCCGCCCTACGATTCAACCCAGCATCGCAGCAATCTTCGCCAGTTGCGCGGCCGCGACATCGCGCCGCGACTGCTCGTCGGCTTCCGGGTCGGCGCCGTCGCGACGCAATTCGGCGGTGGGCAGTTCATCGAGGAATCGCGACGGTTTTTGTTTGAAAGTCTGCCCGTAGCGACGCCCCTGCACGCTGTAACTCATTTGCAGCAATTCCTTCGCGCGGGTGATGCCGACGTACAGCAAACGCCGTTCCTCGTCGAGGCGCCCCTCGTCGATCGCGCCTTCGTGCGGCAGCGTGCCGTCCTCGCAGCCGATGATGTGCACCGAGCGGAATTCCAGTCCCTTGGCCGCGTGCAGGGTCATCATCCGCACCGCGTCGCCGCCGTCGTCCTTGTCGGCGTGGTTGAGCAACGCAAGCTGCGCGGCCAGGTCGCCCGCGCGCGCCTTGCCCGAATCCATCGCATGGAACCAGTCCATCAGTTCGCGCACGTTGCCGAGCTTGCGCTCGTGCAGGGCGGGATCGCGCGATGCATGCGTGAGGTGTTCGGCATAACGGGTACGTTTCAGGATTTCTTCGACCACGTCAGCGGCCTTCGCATGTTGCGCGTGCCGCGCGAGCGATGCGGCCAGATCGACGAAACCCGCCAGTGCCGCGGCGGGTCGCGCGGACAGTTGCTGCAGGACAGTCGGGCTGTGCGCCGCGCGCAGCATCGAAAGGTGTTTCGATTGCGCCAGCTCGCCCAGTTTCTCCAGCGTGGTCGCACCGATCTCGCGGCGCGGCACGTTGACCACGCGCAGGAACGCCGCGTCGTCGTCCGGATTGGCGATCAACCGCAGATACGCCAGCACGTCCTTGACTTCGGCACGGTCGAGAAAGCTCAACGCGCCGGTCAGGTGATACGGGATGCGGCTCAGTTGCAGCGCCTTTTCCAGCGGCCGCGCCTGATGGTTGCCGCGATACAGCACCGCGCAATCCGACCACGCGAGTTCGTGCTTGTCGCGCAGGTACATGAGCTGCGAAGCGACACGCTCGGCTTCGTGTTCGGCGTCGCGGCATTCCAGCACCCGGATGCGCTCGCCGTCGGCGCGCGCGCTCCAGAGTTTTTTCGGGTGTGCGTGCGGGTTCTGCGCGATCAATGCATTGGCCGCGCGCAGCACGCGCTGCGCGCAGCGATAATTCTGCTCCAGCTTGACCACGCGCAGCTTCGGATAATCCTGCGACAACTTGTCGAGGTTGCCGGGGTCGGCGCCGCGCCATCCATAGATCGACTGATCGTCATCGCCCACGCAGGTGAACGCGCCGCGCTCGCCGGCCAGCAATTTCAGGAACGCGTATTGCGCGGCGTTGGTGTCCTGGCATTCGTCCACCAGCAGGTAGCGGATGCGTTCGCGCCAGGCGGCGCGCGTTTCCTCGTCGCGTTCCAATACCGTTACCGGCAACCGGATCAGGTCATCGAAATCCACCGCGTTGAACGCAGCGAGCCTCTTCTGGTACGCGGCATAAAGTTGCGTGGCTTCCAGTTCGCGCGGGGCACGCGCGGCGTCCAGCGCCTGTTCGGGCGTGAGGCCGTCGCTTTTCATGCGCGACAGCAGCGAACGCAACTGGAACAGCTTGTCGGATTTCACCGCGGCGCCGGCCAGTTCCTTCACCAGCCCCGCGCTGTCGTCCGCGTCCAGCACCGAAAAACCGCGCCGCAGGCCGGTGCGTGCATGTTCGATCTGCAGGAACTTCAATCCCAGCGCGTGGAACGTACACACACTCAAGCCCTCGGCCGCGTCGCCCTTGATGCGCTTCGCCACGCGCTCGCGCATCTCGCGTGCGGCCTTGTTGGTGAAGGTGATCGCGGCGATCTTCGCGGCCGGCACCTGGCCGCGTTCGATCAGGTGCGCGATCTTCTCGGTGATCACGCGCGTCTTGCCGGAGCCCGCTCCGGCCAGCACCAGCAGGGGGCCGTCGACGTATTCGACGGCGGCGCGTTGTTGGGGGTTGAACATGGGTTCGATCCGGCAAACAGCCGACGATGTTACCGTGTCGGCTTTCGATTCCTTGAGGATTTCGACACATGGCCGCACCCGACTGGACGCGCCCGCACTGGAGCCGCGACGAGGCCACCGCCATGCTGGTTTATTTCGTGTTCGGCACGTTTGCGGCCGAGCCGAAGCTCGATCTCACCGCGCACGGCAGCCACGGTTTGCCGCAGAGCGTCGAAATCCTGCGGATCCCGAAGGACAGGCTGGCGCACTGGCAAGGCCATCCGCTGCGCGGCGCGCTGGGCGAAATCCTGCGCGAAGGCAATTCCCATGCTTTCGAAGTCGCGCGCAAGGCGCCGGAGTGCGCGATGCTGCGTGGCGAGTTGGCCGATTCCGATTCGCTCGCGTACCTGCGCGACACGCTCGGCGTGGCCTCGGCATTGCTGGACGCGGGCGGCACCGCAGTAGTCGATCCGCAAATCATGGGAATCTTCTCGGCCGACGACTGGCGCGCGCGCTACGCGGGCGACGCGATCTCGACCCCGCGGAACCATGTGCTGGTGCTGTGCCAGGACGATACGGACGGCAGTGCGTGGATCAAGACCCGTGGCCTGCGCAAGTTCGCGCGTCCCGACATCAGCATCCGGCGCGTGCCGCAAGCCGAAGTGCAGCGCGCGGGCGCGGTTGCTTCGCGACTGGCGGAGCTCGAAGCGCGCGGAATGCGCTTCGGCGACGGATCGACCGTGGATGTCGAAGGCCTGCCCGATGGCCTGAAGGTCACGCGCGGCGGTTCGCTGGACGATCCCGAGTTCAACAACACGCATCTCGAATTGAATTGGCCGAAGGCGTAGCAAAGGATGACGCAATGGTTTGCCCGCAACGGTTCATCTCGGGAGTGGCCGGCAAAGACCGATTCCGGATCGCGCTGCGCGCGTCCGGAATGACGATGAAGGGCACGCAACGCTCGTACCGCGCCCCGGCTGTGCGTCGGGACCGGGGTCATGAAACGGCGCGCATCAACAAAAGTTTGTCGTTCCGGGGCCGCTCGCGCCGTGCGTGAGCGGAACCCGGAATCGGTTTTGTTTGGCCGAAACGGTTCGGTCCGGGAGCGGTCTGCGAAGACCGATTCCGGATCGCGCTGCGCGCGTCCGGAATGACGATGAAGGGCACGCAACGCTCGTACCGCGCCCCGGTTGTGCGTCGGGACCGGGGCCATGAAGCGGCACGCATCAACAAAAGTTTGTCATTCCGGGGCCGCTCGCGCTGTGCGTGAGCGGAACCCGGAATCGGTTTTGTTTGGCCGGAACGGTTCGGTCCGGGAGCGACCGGCACAGACCGATTCCGGGTTGCACTGGGTGCCGCCGGAATCATGGCGCGATCTTGTTCCGGATCGCGTAACCTTTGCGACATGCGCGTCTCGCCCTCCATTGACATCCCCGAATCGGAATTGACCGAGCGCTTCCTGCGCGCGGACGGGCCGGGCGGGCAGCACGTCAACCGCACCGAAAGCGCGGTGGAACTGCGCTTCGACGTCGCACATTCCCCGTCGCTGCCGGATGCGGTGCGCGCGCGCGTGCTGGCGCGCCACGACCGGCGGCTGACCGATGACGGCGTGCTGGTGATCCAGGCGCGGCGTTTTCGCGATCAGGCACGCAACCGGGAAGACGTGCGCGCGCGGCTCGTCGATATCATCCGCGGATCGCTCACGCCCCCGAAAAAGCGCGTTGCGACCAGGCCGACCCGCGCCTCGAAGGAACGTCGCCTCGCCGGCAAGAAACAGCGCGGCGTGGTGAAGCGCAACCGCGGCCGTCCCGGGAGCGAGGATTGAACACCGCCGCGCGCGGCCCCGCGTTGCCGGCGAGCTTGCCGCCGTCGATGCCGCAATTCCCCGACCACGGGTGGCGCCATGCGTTTCGTGCGTGGGTCAAGGCAAGCGGCTGGCGGCTGGAAGGCGAATTGCCCGACGTCGCCAAACTGGTGCTGATCGTCGCGCCGCACTCGTCGTGGTGGGACGGCATTTGGGGTCTCCTGTTCAAGGTTGCGTTGGGCGTGGACATCAGCTTCATGGCCAAGCGCGAACTGTTCCGCTGGCCGCTGGGCGGATTGCTGCGCAGCCTGGGCGGCGTGCCGATCGCGCGCGGCGCCGCGGGCGACGTGGTCGCACAGATGGTCGAGCGTTTCGGCAGGCGCGAGCGCCTGTGGCTGGGCATCGAACCCGAAGGCACCCGCAAGGCCGTCACCAAATGGAAGTCCGGCTTCTGGCACATCGCGCGGCAAGCCGGCGTGCCGATCCTGCCGGGCTATTTCGATTATCCGCGCAAGGTGATCGGCCTCGGCCCGTTGTTTCATCCCACCAGCGACAAGGATGCCGACCTCGCCGCGTTGCGCGCGTTCTACAAACCGTTCCACGGCAAGCACCGCGGCGTTTGAATCCGGGGCAGGTGATCGAAGACGTTTTGGCGAGGAGCTCCGATATTGCTCCTCATCCCGGAATCGCGAAGCGATATCCGGGCTGTATTTGCACGATTGCAAACGCGAACGCCGCAATCGGGCCGGAGGCCGATCGCCGAGGACGGCGCGAGTAGCCAGCGCCTTTGTATTCAAAGCCACCGGGTGACTCGCAGCATCCTGCGGTTCGCCCGTCTCCATCGAATGGCACGACGTGTGCAAGCAGAATCCGTGCCATTTAGTTCGTGCCGGTCGCCGCCTGCGCCCCGACCGCGCCTGGGGTATGATCGGCCATTGGCAGCAAGGGGGTCGTCGTGTCAAGCGTGCAGTCGCAACGAGTCGCCGGTGCTCCCTCCGGGCCGGCGGATGATATGCCGGTGATGGGGCGTTTGCCGCGCCAGTTGTCGCAGCGCGAGCGAGAAGTGTTCGCCAGCGTCGGCCAGCGCATCGAACTGGACGCCGGCCGCGCCGTGTTCCGGCGCGGCGAATTCGGCCGCAGCATGTTCGTGATCGAATCCGGACGCATCCTGCTGGAATTCGCGGGCGACCTGCCCGACAAGCTGATCGGTCCCGATGAATACTTTGGCGAGCTCGCGCTGTTCGTGGGCAACCACGCGCGCTCGGGCAGTGCGCTGGCCGCCGAACCCAGCGTGGTCTACCTGATAGATCCCGACGCCTTCGAGAAACTCATGCGGCGCGAACCGCTGCAGATGGCGCAGTTCATGCTGCGCTCGTTCACCTACCTCGTCGCCAGCGAGCAGCAGTTGATCGCCAACTACAAGCGCCGCAACGAAGACCTGATGCAGACGCTGGATTCGCTGCGCCAGACGCGCGACCAGTTGCAGCTCGCGCGCCGCCAGGTGTGCACCGAC
>Ga0157370_10001874_pt1 | contig 25929 bp, 32 predicted proteins | sample C35metaG_FD_113463 | JGI IMG/M metagenome (GOLD analysis project Ga0157370, IMG submission 113463) | Corn rhizosphere microbial communities from Kellogg Biological Station, Michigan, USA - C3-5 metaG | ecosystem: Host-associated > Plants > Roots > Rhizosphere > Soil | place: USA: Michigan...
CAAGCACATCGCTCACCGTAGCTGCCGCTGCAGTGCTCTCCTTCTTCGTTGGCGTTGCGATCTGCACTAATCTTGCTCGGTCCAGCTTCTGAGGAAGAATGAACGCCTTCGGATGTTCGATCACCGCTTTTAGAATGCGCGCTAGATCCTCGGATTGGTATCCATTGTGAAAGCGCAGACTGCCGTGAGACTCCAAAGTTGCTCTTTGGTACTCGCAAACCAGAAGCCAGTGGCCTCGGGTTATGCATGACCAGATTTGCAGATAATCCAATGCACCGCTCGGTGTGACGTCGTATTCGATATGAATGGACGCGGTGCCGCGCATCAGGCTTGCCCAACTCGCAACAATGGCGGACTCGAGGATCTGATCGAAATAATGATCATGGTCAGTCGATAGGTTTGTCATTTTCTACTCTCCGGAACCCGAGTTGTTGATGTCCGACCCTGGGGGCAGCGTTAAATGGCCTCGCTATTCCCACCGTCTGCGCTCGCAAGACCGTCGATATCGATTCACGATCGCAATAACACAGCCTGTCAGGAACATCACTGTAACGGCGACGGCGAGATAAAGGTCCTGCTCTGGTGTCAATGCGCCTCCATGTCGATCCGCCCGGCTTGGGCCATTACCGGCGCTCAACCATTTGCCAATTCGGAATCCAACTGGGAGGCCCGCCGTACACGAGCTGTTTCGAGATAGCAACTCCGCTGGATGTGACGGGCATGCGCGGAAACCGTCGCATAACGCACTCCCCAAAAACGCTTCTCTACGATTCCAGTTACTTCAAGGCAGTTGAAGCTCTGGGGCCTCAGCTTCGCGAGAATTCGTCGGACCGCGTTCCGCATCTTGGCGGCTCCAGGCCTTCCAAGGAACATGACTTTTACTTCCCCTACCATGAAGAAGAAGCTCCAGCCGGCTGCATGGATCTTGCGATCCAGGGCGAAGCCGTCGAAGCCTTGAACGACGCTCCATTGTCCGGAGTAGATCTCACTCTTCAGTCCGAGGAATTGCATGATCCGGGGGCGTTCTTCAATCAGAATCGATCCGACTTGTACGGTAGGTGTCATCGGTTAACTAAGTCACTCGTGGAGCCAGTCAAGAACGCGCGATCGCAGCCACTACAACCAGCGCGACCGATGAAAGTACGATCATGCCGAAGGTCAGTAGCACGATCTCACTCAGCAAGTCAGGTTTCATCAACTCATTCGGATGCATGTTGTCCCTCCTTATCACTGGAGCCAGCGCCTCAACTCCAAGATTCGGACAACCAACACCGAGCTCGCGAGTCACTCTCCGGCAACACTGGCCCAAGAGCTTGGTGTTCCGTCTGGTTTGGCGGAAGACCTCACTCCTGAGTCATCTTTGATCTTCGCTCACTTCAACGAGAAATACTGAGCGGTATGGCTCACTATTTGGGCACCGAGGTGAATAGGGTTCGAAAGGCTGCTGGACTTAAAGGTGTGTCAAACACGTTAGCGGAGATGGTGGAAACATGCGTTGGCGGGGGCAGCTTATAAATGAACCGCCGTCAGAAAATGCGCTGCGGTGAATCCGCTACGGGTGAAGGCTGCCGGCAACGGAATCAGTAGTTCGCTCGTCAGTGTCGGTTCTCACGATTGAGCATCTCGAGATATGCGCTCGCCGCATGCCCCGTGAGGGGCTCTTTCGGAGGATCCCACAAGACGGGTGGAAAGTCGCGCGTTTTGCCAGGGTCAGTGGCCTCGTTCTGACGGTGGCCGCATGACAGGCAAATAGCTCCCACTTGTGTGATCTCAGTTTCTCTCTGGATGTCACTTTCCCGCACGGCTGTCGATCCAGTTACAACCGCCCCTTGACATTGGTCACAGGAAAACGCCCGCAGGTGCAGGTAGTAGCTCTTCATGATCTCTTCCTCACAACAATTCTGCAATTCGTTCCCATGCTAGCTTTTTCTGTCGGGGAAAGCTGGTTCCAATTGCTCGCGAGTTTTCTCTGCCGTTGCGATCCGGCGCTTCGCGCGGTACTGAGCTATGCTGGCGAGTTGCAGGATACGAGAGTTGTCCTCGAGTTCGCTGTCTACCGGGGCGAGTCCCTTTGCGTCGGCAGCGTCATCTTCGGGCGACGCCGGTTGGGTCTCACTCGGAATCTGCACTATGTCGGCTGTTCGCCGGTGCAGGATCTCTTCGGGGTCACCTGACATATCTATATTCCTTTTAGAACATTTTCGCGGAGTGTCTTCAAACCGCAACTTGTTCTCGGCTATTTCCGTTGTGCGGCGCATAAGGAACGACCGTTGGAAAATGTGCGACGCTGACAATATCGTTCTGAATCGCATACAGCACCAGTTCAACAGTGGAATGCAGATTGAGCTTCATTAGGATGTTGCTGCGATGGGTTTCCGCCGTCTTCAGGGACACGCCCAGGATGATCGCGATTTCCTTCGAGGTTTTGCCTTCACCCACCAGTTGCACGACTTCTCGCTCGCGCAACGACAAGCGCGGTGCTATGAGCGTGACGGAACCCAACCGTTGGCCTAGAAGGTAGCCGTCCAGAATGAGGTCGCAGACGCGCGAACTGAAGGTGGACCGGTGTCTTTGCAGCGACTCCACCGCGGCTGTCAGTTCAACCGTGTTGTCGGACTTGTAAACCCAGCCCCGAACTCCTGCCTGCAAACAGTCCCGGATCGCTTGTTCGGAAGCCACCTCAGTCAGGACGAGGATGGTTTGCCGAGGGTTATCTCTCAAGATGCGCCGCGCCGCGTCCACACCGTTGAGCTCCGGCATGCCAATGTCAAAAATTAGAAGGTCCGGTTTCAGCTGCTTGCACTTCTCTACGGCTTCGCGTCCATCCGCCGCCTGCCCGCAGATTTCCCACCCGGAGTGAGATCCAAGCAGAGAACACAGGCCAAGACGAAATATCGGATGATCGTCAGCTAGCAATATGCGAAAGGTCCTCATACCCGAGCCTCCACAAGGAATTCGTGAACAATTGCTTCCGAGTTCCTGAATTCTGCCATCTAAAACCTTCTTGCGTCTGCTCACAATTGCTCAATGGAACCAAGTGGCCTGTACGGCCTGACCGGTGGACACCACTCGCCGGCGCAGGATGCGCAATTGCGAAACTGCAGGTGTTGTTGTAGGAGTTCCGTTGAACGTTGAGGGAAACTTAACCCGGAAGGGCGCTTCAGGCCGACTTACTTTGCGACTTGAGGAACGCCGCTTTCCACGCGGCCCGCTTCTCGGGTGAGTTCACGGAGCGCGAAAAATCGATGATGTAGGTCACTTCGTGCGGACAATAGATGCACGGAGTTCTTAAAACTTCTCCGCTGGGCTCATGATTTACCGCAAATGGAAACGACCTCAGGCATTGGGTACAAGTGAGAACAACAAAGGGCTTGCCGCTGTGGTCGGTACCATTGCGAGGAATCCAGACGGGCGCGTTTTCTCCCTTGTGCCCTGAAGGACCTCTTCGGATCAAGCCAGCGATGATTTCCAGGAGTTGAGATGCGTTTTCGTCGCCTTTCGCATAGAAGGCATCTGCTATGACTCCATTCGGGACGCCACCGGCGACATAAGCGCCGCTGGAAGCGACAACCAGAATCTCTGGGAACCTGCGCCGTACCACCGACAGCAACTCGAATCCCGACATTTGGGGCATGTTCAGGTCGGAGAGTATGAGGTCTGGAACTGTATGCTCTAGTTGCAAAAGCGCGTCGAAGCCGTCAATCGCTACAGAGACGTCATACCCCTGGTCCCGAAGCAGGGTTGAAATGGTCAGACGCACAGTAGCGTCATCTTCGACCACCAGAATCCGCTTTTTGTGCTTCGGCACCATCGAATAGGGAAGGGTCAACAGCATGATTTCGTACGTTCAGAGATACCGCGAAACTGTCCGACTCCGCACGCGAATATGGGACTTTCTTTCCACAGCATCAGCTGCCGAGAGTTTCCGGTCCCGGTGCGGCCCGCTGCGGAGGGCTCCCGAATGGAGCTCGCAGCGTTCGTGAATGGCAGCTCCACAAGTGGGACAAGGAACCAACATGACCTGCTTTGGGGTGAGTTCACGGCTTTTCACTCGGCCATCATGAAGGATTGCGCATCAAAAGAATGCTCAATATTGCTCAAGTCATCAGCTGTGAGGAAGTGTAAGAAAAGCCATGCAATTTGTTGGGGTAAAGTGAGCAAAAGTAAACATCTTTAGTGGATGGCACTGTGAGACTCTGTAGAAGAGTGTAGCTCCAGCCCCGCCGTCCAGGAGAAGTCCGCAATGTCAGCCGTTGTAGCCGCAAACGAACCGTACGACTTCGATCCAAAGAAGTTCCTGGCTAAGATCGGGGAGGGCAGGAGAGTTGTCCAGTTTTCCAAGAAGCAGGCGATCTTTGCACAAGGAGATCCCGCGGACGCAGTCTTCTATCTTCAGCACGGCAAAGTACAACTCAGCGTGGTCTCGAAGGTGGGCAAAGAGGCAACCATCGGCATCTTGAACGAGGGAGACTTTTTCGGCGAAGGTTCGCTTGCAGGTCAGGCGTTGCGCATGGGTAGCGCAACAGCAATGACGGATTGCACGGTAATGAGGATTGAACGGCGAGCCATGATGGCCGCGCTTCACCGCGAGCACACGTTCTCCGACCTGTTCGTTGCGTACCTGCTGGCCCGGAACATCCGTTACGAGGAAGATCTCGTTGACCAATTGTTCAACTCCAGCGAAAAGCGACTCGCGCGGATTCTGCTCTTATTGGCGCACTTCGGCAAGGAAGGCGTCCCGGACACGGTGATACCAAAAATCAGCCAGGAGACTCTCGCCGAGATGATCGGCACAACGCGTTCGCGAGTGAGCTTCTTCATGAACCGGTTCAGAAAACTCGGATTCGTAAACTATGACACGAACGGCCTGCAGGTTCACAGTTCACTTCTAAATGTTGTTCTTCACGACTAGTTCCCAGAATCAACTCCATCTCCAAATATATGAGCAAGTCAGGGGCTCGCTGGGAGGCCTGGTGATTACCCGGCGCTGATGTTTGTAGAGCCCCTGAACTGCGGCAAATCGGCCGGAACATGAAAAGGCGCCCTGCTGGAGAGGAGGGCACCTTTTCTTACAAGAGGTGTAAGAACCTCGGTCGTTCAATTAAAGCCACATTACAGCGCGCCCACGTTCCCCGCTGATCAATACTGCACACCCCCAGTCCAGCTGATGAGCTGAACACGCAGGTAGGGCTAGACCAGCTGAACTGATCAAAAGGACGCAGCAACCTTACGCTCCCAAGTCTAGTCTGCAATGGAGGCAACATCTAATGAAACGCATTGCAGTTCTCAGCACGGCAGCTTTGTTCGTGCTTCTTGGGGCCGCTGCTCTTGCTTACCCACAGCAAGATCAGCAGGACGAAAATCAGAACAAGTCCGACAAAGACAAACCTGCGAAACAGCGGGATCAAAAGCCACACAAGCCTGAGCCGCAGCAGGCGCAAAGGCCTCAGGACGCGAACCGGCCACAGCCCGCGACCGAGCCCCGCCAAGGCAATCAGGATACGCAAGAGCAGGTTCAGCAACAGCAGGATCGAAACAGACAAGAGCAAGAGCGACGGCAACAAGAGCAAAACCAACAGCAACAGCGCACCAACGATCAAAAGCGACAGGATCAGAACCGGCAAGAGCAACAACAGGTTCAGCAGCAGCAAAACCAGCAAAGGCAGCAAGATCAGAATCGTCAGGCGCGGCAACAAGAACAGTATCGCCAACAAGGCGAACGTCTCTCCGAACACCGCCAGCAGCAAATGGTTGCGGAGCAACAGCGACGTACGGCTCAGTTCCGGCAAGAACAAGACCAACAGCGTCAGCGCCGCCTGGAACAGCAGAGGACGGTACAGTTGCAGCAGCAGCGACGCACGGCACAGTACGGTTTTCAAGAAGACTACTTACAGCGTGAACGACAAGAACAGCTTCGTTTTGAGAACAACCGCAATCGCGACCACGATCGTGATCCCTACTATTACACCGCCCCAATTTACCGGTACCAGCGCGCCGGCAACTACTATGAGATCAATCAGTACGGCGCCGATGTGCTGCGGCAGGCTGTGAACTACGGCTACGGCGAAGGCTTCCGAACCGGACAGGCCGACCGCGAGGACCGGTGGCATTCCGATTACCAGGACTCGTACGCCTATCAGGACGCAAACTTCGGCTACGACGGCTTTTATGTAGATCAGGCCGATTACAACTACTACTTCCGCGAGGGGTTCCGTCGTGGCTACGAGGACGGCTACAACAGCCGGTATGAATATGGCCGCCGCCAGGGAGACTCGTACGTCGTGCTCGACATTCAGTTCTCGAACATTCTTGGCTTTGTCTCTCTACGGTAAGTAGTTACAAACGAACCAGACCTGCTGCCCGTTCCGTCGCAGAAGATCCTCCGCCGAGCGGCGACTCTCCTCGCCCGCTCGGCATCTTGGAGATGGTGTGCAATTGTGAACAGAATCCAGGCAGCCAGCGGTAGTACACCTGAGGCCGATATGGCCGCAAATCCTGTCCTGCTGTGTATTCATCGCGACCCGGATCGGGTGCGGGTGCTGAAGGAAAATGGATACGAATTGCTGACTGCCGCAACGGGTCAGGAGGCTTTGGGAGTGTTAGACACACGCCCTGTCGACGCGATCGTGCTTGAGTACTACAACCAAGGCCTCTTCGATGGCTCGGCAATCGCCTGCGAGATTAGACAAGTTCGGCCCAATATACCAATTGTTATGTTGGCTGAACCGGAGGAAATAGTATGTTACCGGCACCTGGCGGATATTCTCGTTTCCAAGTCTGATCCTCCTCACTTCGTTTGGGCAGCAGTGCACTTCGCCTTAAGCATGAGGCAGGTGTGAATTTCGCGCCGAGCGAGAGCGATTCAAGTTGCGGTAGCGCCCATCCAGTCAAGAAAAGCATCTCGGCTTCCGAAAACATACCGACAACTTCGCACTACGAATTAGCAAGCTAAACGAAGAGGACTGTTCAATTTTGACCAGACTCCGACAACGGCGTTTGCAACAGTGTTAGTTGTACTATGGCGTCCCTCGCTCAAGTTCTTGTTGTGGATGACGATCCAGCCATCCGTACTTCCATGTCGCTGCTGCTGGAGTCCGAGGGTTACAAGGTTGCCGAAGCTGAGGATGGCCTTGAGGCTATTGTGTTTATTAGTCAAAGCATCCCCGATGTAGTTGTCTCCGACCTTAATATGCCGCGAATGTCCGGTTTCGAGCTTCTCTCGGAGGTACAGCGCCGCTTTCCGCAGATCGTGACCATCGCAATGAGCGGCGCGTATCGAGACGCTGACGAGTTACCACCCAAGGCGAGGGCGCACGGCTTCTATGCAAAGGGCGCTCCAGCGAGCAACCTCGTGGCAACCCTGGCCCTACTCCTTGAGGGGAATCGAGCGCCGAGCGTCTGAGGTTTATAGTACCGCCGGAATACTAGGAATCGCTGGCGGCAGAAGGCATGGATCCAACTACTCCGAGCATAGCTATTTCTAGGGCAGTGCGGCGAGGCTATCTCTATTCTCCTCTTGAAGCTCTTCACGCCTGTTTTTCGTCAGTAGAAGCTGCACTAGCGCGTCGCAGCAAACTCCCTTGAGCAATTCAGACCATCTATTCGTGTTGGAGCATGCCACTATGAATGTGGAGACGAGCACATCCACTCTCTCTTTCAGGTCCTCTGAACTGAGTAAGCCTATGTGAAGCACCCTCCTCTTAGTTCTCCTGCGCGAAAGGTTGGCAAGCGCAACGAGAATTGTGCTGGCTGGAGCAAGTCATCATTCTGGCCGCCTTGAGATTGAAACTTGGGCAGCAAATGCACTATTGGTCGTCAACCATGGAGGCTGAAATGCGATGCTTTTGGGAACAAACCGGGGTTCTCGGTCCGATTTATCGTTTGCTTGGACAAGGTCTAGACGATAGCGATATCGCTGGCAAATTGAATCTCACCGAGTCTAAGGTGCAAGACTGCGTGGCGTGGATCGTTCATTTCTTGCATCTGAAAACTCGGCAAGAACTGGTTCTGTACACTTCATGTGGCACGTAATGTTCTATCACTGCAGAGAGGGCGGGTAAGTATGAAGATTAACTTTTCTCAATATTTTTGGCTGCAGATAGCATGCCTGAGTCTCTTGCCCATTCCTGCGGGTGCGCAATCCTCCGATCTCGCTCAGAACCTTGCAGACTGCAAGAACGGACGGGAGACCTGTGATCGCTCAAGATTGAGCGAGTCGGGGCTGGCTGAAGTGGCTCTCTCGAAGCATCAACGCGACGTTGCGAACTGCAGGAACGGCTACAATTCCTGCGACCGTTCAAAGCTGAGCGAATCCGAAGCCATTGCCTTGGCCGTAGCTGACCACAAGCAAAACGTTTCTAATTGCGCAATGGGTATCAGCTCCTGCGATCCTTCACGGCTGACTGGATCGGAAGCGCGCGAGTCCTCAATGGCAGCGAAACAGCGCAACCTCGAGAACTGCAGTGATGGATTTGGTGCATGCGACCTCTCTCAGCTTACTCCGCCTGAACTCAGGCAAGTGAGTATTGCGGTCCGCCAGCGAAACTTGTCGGACTGCAAAGACGGCACAAGTTCCTGTGATCGTTCCAAGCTCACTCCTTCTCAAATGAGTGAAGTGGGCTTAGCAGAACATCAGCGCAATGTGTGGAATTGTGAAAGCGGGTGGGAGCAGTGCGACCACTCACGATTGACTCCACGCGAAACGGCCCAAATTGCGGTCTCCGAACACCGACGCAACATTCTCGCTTGCACGGCCAGCGAGGAGAGCTGTAACTACTCCGCACTTACAGCCGCCGAGGCCAAGACCCTGGCAAATGCTGAGCACAAACGTAACTATGATGCCTGCCTTGCAGATTTAGGGTATTGCGACCGCTCCCGGCTCTCGGCAGCGGAAATTGATGCTATCCAACTCAAGACAGGCGTGCCTCGGTGAAAATGCCGTAGCAGACCTTCGGGGCACATCAGGGACCCTGATTCATAAACGGTGGTCCAGAGTGCGGCAAGTTGAGTTTTTGCAAAACGCTCGGCCAACGAAGTGTCAGCATTTAGTGGCCGCCCGTTCACTTGTTAGCAATGCGATTTTACCGATGCGACTTTCCACCCAGCATCAGAGGGTCCGCGCAGCAAACTTGACAGTGCTACCGCATAAGCCTAGGCTTGAAGGTGAGCAAGTACTTCCGATTACTCTTTCAGGTCCTCTGAACTAAGTCAGCCCATCTGAAGTTTCCTTTCTTAGATTGCCTCCAAGGAGAACTACGCTATGACACTAATGACCCGATGGGAACCACTCCGTGAACTTCCCGGACTGCACGAACACCTCAATCGAATGAACCGTCTCTTCCGCGAATCGTACAGCCCCGAGGCCTCGGAAGAGGCATTGATGACTACCAGTTTCGCTCCGCCGGTAGACATCTACGAAGACGAGCACGCCATCACTCTGAAGATGGAGGTGCCGGGAATTGATGAGAAAGATATCGATGTCCGCATCGACGGCAATACCTTGTCAGTGCGAGGCGAGCGCAAGTTAGAGAAGGACGAGAAAGAAGAGAACTATCGTCGGATCGAACGGCAGTACGGAAGCTTCACACGCTCGTTTACTCTGCCCAGTTCTGTGGATCCAACCCAGGTGAGTGCTTATTATGAGCAGGGCGTGCTGAAGGTGAATCTGGCCAAGAAAGCGGAAGCAAAGCCTAAGCAAATCAAGATCAATGTAGGCGGTCAGAAAGCCATCGAAGCCAAGGTCCACGGCAAGGCGGCCTAGGCACCATTGAGACTGACGAAGAATGGGAGCCGGTCTTCAGATCGCCTCCCCTCTTCTTTTGTTCGTTCAACCTCCAATGCTTGTTGGTCCTGCGCAAAAGGAGAGACTATGAAGAAGCCCAAGTTTGTTGTGAAGGTCAGTTATGGCGACATTCGTGCACCGCAATACGTGCGGCGGATTGATCGAAGTCCAATCCTGATGACCACCGATCGTAAGCTGGCACTGGTCATGGGAAAGTTTACGGCTGAAGATGCAGCCAAGTCCATTCGCACTCAGCGGCAGAGTCCGGAAGTAGTTCCGATCATGGCATGCGCAGGTTGACTGTGAGGACGGAAGAAAAGGGGTTAACGTGAATTGCGTGAAATGCCGAGAGCTAAGACAGGTTTTTGACTCCAAGCTTGGCAAGTATATTGAGGCTCGCTCCGCCCCCTATTATCGCGTGTGCACCGAGCTTGCTGCCCATAGAAACGTCGATATGGAGCGTGCGAGAAACGACTTGGAAGAACATCAATTGGTATGTGTGTCCGTTCAGCGGAGCGAAGCCATGTTTGCACCACGCCCGCGAAATTCCACTATGGGTAAGGCGAAAAATCCGGCTGTGGCAGGCAGTTGATCGTTATTGACCAGACTTGGGATCGGCCTTGCTGAAGCAGGGGTCTTGGGGCCCACACTTGCTGAATTACTGCTGTGCGTCGTCAGCAGCTCTGGTGATCGGGATCGTCGATTTCAGTTGATCCAGTTCAGTCAGCACATTTTGCCAGGCCCTGCGTTTCTTCTTGGTATTAATGGGAGCGGCGGGATCGGAATAAAAAGCGAGAATGTTATCGCGCAGTTCGGGCGTCGTCAGGCCGAACTTTCCGCCTGAAAGCCGGGCCAGCAACTTTGCATAACTATCGTCTGAAAGCGAGTATTCGGTTGCCTTGGTTGCCCGGCCGCTATCCAGATCCAGGTTGGGCAGGGCAAACTTTTTGGTGGGCACCTGTCTGAGGAAAGCGCGGTACTGATCGACAGTCGTATTGATGCTCTTGATGTACAGGTCTTCGGTCCTGGCGGTTGGAGTGTTGAATGCCAGTCCCTTAAAGGGTCCAACCTTCGGCATATATCGCAGCAGGCTTGACAGGATGCGGGTGCCCACGCCGGGCTTTACGTAATCCTTCCCCCATTCCTTCTCGTATCCAGAGCGCGAAAGACGGTACAGGAATTTCTGTTTCGCGAAATTTGGCGTCTCGCGCATCAACTCTTTTTTGTGGGTTTGCAGCGCAACCCTGGTCATTTGCGGGATCAGTCGGCTGATCGCGAAACGGTACGAACCTACCGCTAAGTCCTCGTGCGTCAACACATCTTTCAACTCCACTCCGTACACGACCGGGAATACCCGCTCCAGCAAAGGCTTGGAAACCTCGAAGCCGATAAAATCGTGATACTGCTGGGAGGCGTAGCGGTTCTTCGCGACCTGCACGGTGTCGAAACCGAATTCGGTTTTTAAATGCGCTGTCTTGTCCTGGGCATACCGTACGGACTTGCCATACTTCGCCCGCAGCTTCGGATACTCGATCGCGACTGCCTGATTGACCGCTGGGTGACCCGCAACATCCGCTGCGTAGTGCGACAGCGCGCCCAACGCGAAGGCGTACTCGTTGACATCCCGGCTCTCAAGTATCAACTCGCGAACAAAGTCTCCGCTGCGAACGCAATGCACCAGGTCGCTGAATTCTCGGCTGCCGAACGGGTAGTAGCCGAGATCCTGAATGACGGCTCCCCCGTAAGCATAGGCGTGGGCCTCTTTGATCTGGTCGTCGGTCAGTCCGGGAAATCGCTTGAGCAGGAGAGGGCGGATCTGGTCAGCCCATAGCAGGTCCACAATTTCTTCATGCGTCAGAACCGAGTACGCGGACAAGCCACCGCTGCACAGAAGCATTACAAGCAGAAGCGCTGACGCGCGGGGAGAAAACCGGAGCCGGCGCTTCGCTGCGGCCCCGGACAATATCGGAATGTCACGCATACTCTAGATCCTGCCGAGGAGCAGCAGAATCACCACAACGACAAGGATCACGCCTACCGTGCCGCTCGGGGCATAGCCCCAGCTTCGACTGTGCGACCAGCGGGGCAGCGCACCAAAGAGCACTAAAAGCAAAATCACGATCAGTATGATTCCAAGCATATTTCACTCCTTTCTCGATCTCGCAAAACGTTCGGAGTTTCTGAGTTGAACTTCCCCCGTGACCTTCGATCCCTTGTTCGGTCCGCTCCAATAAACCAGGAACGACGAAGACCACGAGGAAACTCTCGCCATTCCATCGAGATTCAGGTCGCAATCCCGACTCGACGCCGGCGCTTTTAGCGCAAGCTCCCCGTGGTTGCATCTACCGGGTGGCCGATGGCCTCGCCGGAAACCACGAGTTCAACCCTTCGGTTCTGCTGGCGGCCAGCGGCGTTATTGTTTGTGGCAACCGGTGAACTGTTGCCATATCCCTGAGCTGTCACCGAGTTCGCCGAGACCCCTTCTTGCACCAGGTAGTCACGTACCGAGCCCGCGCGATTCTCAGAGAGTTTCTGATTCATCGTATCGCCGCCCACATTGTCCGTGTAGCCGCCGACTGCGATATTCAGTCCTGGGTAGGCGAGTAGAATACCGGCCACTTTCGCCAGCTTCTCTCGAGCGCCCGACTTTAACGAGTACTCTCCGCTTTCGAACAAGACATCGGACATGCTGACGATGAGACCCCGAGCGCTGTCGCGAGTCTGAAGGACTGCGTTCAACTGCTCGGACAGTTTGGCGCGCATTGCCAATTTGTCGGTTTCGGCCTGATCGGTTTTCAATTGAGCTTGCTGGGCGGCCGCGCGGGATCGATCAGCATCAGCCTGGGCCGCGGAAACTGCGGTCGCTGAAGCAGCCTGGCTGTCCGCCATATCGGCTCGCGCTTTGTCTGAGTCCGCCTGAGAATCGGCAGCATTGGCGCGGGCCGTTGCGGCGTCAGAGTCAGCTTGTTGCTTGTCGGCTTGTGCATTCGCCGCGTTAAGTTCGGCTTGCGTTTTTGCAGCTTCAGCATTTGCGGTGGCGGCTTGTGCCTCGCGTGTCGCCGCTTGCGCGTTGGCGGTGTCTGATTCTGCCTGAGCTTTGGCGATCTCCGCTCTTGCCTGGTCCGACTGGGCCTGCTGCTTCTGCCGCGTAGCGTCGTCTGCTTCGGCCTGGGTTTGTGCTTGCGCATTGGCGGCAGCTTGACGTTCGTTGGCCTGACGTTGCTCATCGATTTTCTTGACGGTGATTGCGCGAGCGTCTTCCGCTGTCTGCACGACTTCGCGGGCGACGGCGATCATTGCCTTTCTGTCCGTGTGCTTGCTGGTGGCGAATAGATCGACTTTGTCCATCAAGCGGACAGCGTGCTGGTAGCTGTCGCTGGCGTACTGCTCTGCGCCCTCGGATTGCGCGATACGTACCGCATTGCGCGCTTCGAAGAACTCCAACGGCAGGCGAGTATTCAGAACGACCGGATCGAATTTGTAGCCGGTCGGAATATAGCCGCCGCGCTCCATGAGTTCATACTTGGCGTTCAGGGCCTCGGTGGTTCCTTTGGTGTCGGGGCGGACCACATTCTCGATCACGACCACGTTGCTGGGCTGCCGTACCGCATAATAAGGTTCTGCAGTGACGACCAAAGCAAAGGCCTGAAGGTCAGTGGTGACGTCGACCTTGCTGCGGTGGTTATAGCCCACCAGGATTTCGCCGAGATTGATCGCCCGGCCCTCTGGAGAAATTGCCCAAAGGACGTACGTCAGATACTCGCCACCGAACACCGTGGGCTTTTGCAGATTGGCAAATTCAACTTCGATTTCGACATAACCTTTCTTGCTCTCCACTTTTGCCTGGCCGGTTGCGGCAGGCATAAGGTCTGTCCCGGCAAAATCCAGCTTGGTGGTTCCTCCCCGGTGCTTGTAGTTGATCGCCTGCACGTTACGACTGGTCACTGACACGTGAAAAACGGGAGTCGGGTTCATGGGTTCGACCACGAGTTCTGTTTGAGAAGTGGTTTGGGCAAAAGCGCTGGTGCTGAGAAGCACGGCAGCTGTTAGCAAAAGCTTGGTTTTCAAAGGATCTCCTTCAGGCAGTTGTCTGCCGGGTTACCTTGTTGGAATGTTGGGTTGGCATGTCGTGTCCGGGCTGGTTGCCCTAAACTCACCCTTCACGATCCGATACGCATGCGGGATAGCGAATGAAAGAGCCCTAACGCGTTGAGCGGCCACACAACTACCGCAATCACTACCCACCGCGTTCAGAATTGACTTGATAGACGACTGCATAGGAATGAATCGGTTCACCAGCCATAGCAGGACGCCTACTACCACCAGAATCTCTACTGCTTGAAGTAAGGGCATAGTCTTTGACGTTTCCTTCCTGCGGACACCTCTCACATCTCGCGTGAAACGCGGATGCGCAAGTTCAGCTGTCGGGAGCTCTTGTGGATCGATCGTGTTCGCCGGATTGATCGACAACGCACGGCTTGAATGCCGGTCTTCTGGATGTGGTCGCTTTCGGGTGAGGTCACCAGTAACGGTCGCAGCGACCGAGAAATTGGAACTGCGAATCAGCGGCCACGATTCGATCCACACACTCGGGCAAATCAATCATGGCAGGAGCAGAGTTTCTTGTCTGAGCAAGATAGCTCACCGCGGCACGTATGGCGTGCGTGAGCATTGGTGAACTCCCGGTTGGTATCCATTCCAGCAGAAGATTAGAAATCGGATTTCAGAGGTGGTTTCATCTTTACCAAGACGGCGACATCTTTCTCGCAATTTCAACTCTATTTTGATTACACGCTGGGCGTATGCCGAATTGAGCTATCTTGCTCAGTAATTCTCTTGCAGCAATGCAAGCCTAGGATGGGCGAGCACTGATCGTATCTTGGTTGGTGTACGCAAGGATGGGTTGGACAATGACTTTAATTAACGTTGCTTTTCGCTATGGCACCCAACTAACAGAAGTTCAGACGCGCGCGATGGCCCGCGTGCGTGACGTCTATGGTATCTGGCGCATGACTGTAAACGGAAAAGAGCGCACGCTCCGAATCGAATACGATTCCTCCCGTCTATCGGAATCCGGGGTTGCCGGCTTACTGCGAAGTGCAGGGCTCGATGTGTTGGGAAAAGTAACCCTCGCCTGAGAGGTGCGGCATGCATCCTCTGATGGATCGAACTGCAGTAACGAGGAAATCCGCACAGTTATGTTTCCGAAACTAGTCACGCTCAGCAAGTCACTCCCCCAACGTGCGCGCTGAGTCTCCTTTACTAAGATCGCACGAGCCGTATACGGTCAATAGATGTGAGGACGAGATTCCCCACGGTGCAGCAGCTTACGCGCGCGTTCTTCCACCTCTGACGGCATGGTAAACAACCAAGATGAGCACCGCCCCAATCACAGCGACAAACAGGCTATACAGGTTCACGCCGGATACGCCGTGGGCTCCGAACATGGTGAAGACCCAGCCCCCAACGACAGCGCCAACGATTCCCAGCACGATATCGAGAATCACTCCTTCGCCACTCTTGTTCACTAGCTTGCTGCCTATGAACCCAGCAATCAAACCCAACACGATCCAGGCCAAAATCGACATAATCCTTCTCCTTTAAACTTGGTTATTGTTGCTCGTTGGGTTTGTATTGAGACTCTTAAGAAGTCAGCGCGGACCCTCGAGAAGCTCCAGGTTTGAGGACAGATCGAGGGTCCAAACCGACTTGTTAAGCAGCCTTGCTGTATGCATCTGAGCCGTGCTGCTTCACTATCTTGTTGTAGACGCCCATTAGCAGAAATGCCGCCGGCCACTGTCCTACAAACAGCGCCCAGTCATCCTTACCCACGATCTTCAAAATGGCTGAAGCGGTAATGGCGCCGAATGCCGCCGCCAAATAGCCCGAACTTGGGACTTTGGAGGTTTGCGACTCAATGGCACCTGTGAAACGATCTTCTAAAACGCCGCTGCGAACTTTGTCTTGCATAAGAGCTCCTTTTATTGACCCGCTATTTTATGCCGACTTCTTGACTCTGGTCTTTCCGCCGTCATCATTGACGCGTTTGTTGCTCTTGGCGGCCGTCTTTGCCTGATCTCCCTCGACGCCCTGTTCGAGTTCCGGGAAATCAACGATTCTCCAGTTGCCGCCCTCGTTCCACGGACCGCGAGCGTCGGTTTCGCCCTCATCGCCTACCCCGCTGGAGTCGTTGAAATACTCGTCCACCAAGCCAGGCGTCGGAGGTATGTTCCCGATGGAAAACCGGTCTTTCCCCAGACTTTCAAGCGCGGCAGTGAATGCTTTCATGTGAGTGATCTCACGAGTCATGAGGAATTGGAGCGCGTCTTTGGTTCCCGCGTCATCACAGAAGTTGATCAAGCGCTCGTAAACGATTTTCGCGCGCGCTTCTGCGGCAATATTGCTTCGCAGGTCAACATCAAGTTCCCCAGTAATCTTCAGATAATCAGCGGTCCAGGCGTCGCCCATGGAATTGAACAAGCCAACTCCGCCTCCACCGGCGATCGCTATGAGCGGATCAGCCTCGGCGGCATCTCGACTCTTCTTCGTAGGCTTGAGGTGCATTCGCGCCAATGTGCCTACGATTTCCAGATGACTCAACTCTTCGGTCCCGATATCCATCAGCATGTCTTTTCGCTCTGGATCATCACAATTGAGGCCTTGAACCGAGTACTGCATCGCAGCCGCCAGTTCGCCGTTAGCGCCGCCGAACTGCTCCAGCAGCATGTTGCCAAAGCGCGGATCCGCACTTCCGACGTTCACCGTGTACATGAGTTTTTTTATGTGGTGGTACATCCCTGTTTCTCCTCGTCATGTTGGTCTTTCGTTTCCGTAGAAATTGTGTTCTGGGCTAAGCAGCGTGCGTAGGCCGTTTTCGTTCTCGCTCGGATTCGTCATGCGGTCTTTCAGAAGCCTCTTCCTTGGCTTGGAAGTTGATCTCTTCCGCGAGGTCGGCCAGTTTCTCGTCGGTTTCCGACTCTTCGGCCAGGGTCTCTTCCAGCAGGGAAGCGTGCTGGGTTTGTCCAAGGGCCGTGGCGATTTCGTTGACCACCCCGTACGCAGCAATCTCGTAGTGCTCCACTCGTCGAGCGGCACCGATCAATCCTGCGTCCAAAACGGCTCCTTCAAAACCCTCTTCCATCAACTCGGACCCTTCTTTCACCAAGCCTTCCATACCGACACATTTCTTGCCGGTAGGGCTTTCGTTCAGCGATTTGAAGATCTCTTCCAGACGTTGAACGTGAACCTTAGTTTGCTCCAAGTGATTTTCGAAGCCGGCTCGAAGTTCATCTGAGGATGCGGCTTTGGCCATTTTAGGAAGAGCTTTCACCAACTGACTCTCGGCGCTAAAAAGGTCTTTCAATTCGGCTACGTATAGCTTGTTCAAGGTTTTGTTTTGCATTGTTCCTCCGGGAACCGGTTGTCGTTCGATGATTCATGAGTGCGACCTGCACACCAGACGATTGGGAGATGAGAAGCAGCGGACCGGGTTCACCCAGGTCCGCTGCACTCCTTGTGTCAAGCTACTTCGCGAATTTGGGTGGAATCGCGCTTTTCACCAGTAGCTTCACCGGTGGAAGAGACATCTTCGGCACCGGTGTGCTCGAGGATTTCCTTCGCTTTCTTGGTCCACTGAGAATCATCCGAATGCACGGAAAGTAGTATTCCGCCATCCTTGACACGGCCCTCATAACGTTTGGCTTCGTACTCGGGGATTCCCATGCCAACCAATGCGCCTGTGAGGCCGCCGATGGCTCCACCGACGCCCGCCCCGGCAAGCGCCGCCACAATCGGCCCTGCGGCAATGAACGGGCCTAGCCCTGGAATTGCGAGGGCCCCAATGCCCACTAGCCACCCCAGCCCGCCGCCCAGGAGTGCTCCGGTTCCTGCGCCCGTTGCAGCGCCTTCCGGTGCCTTGGTGTTTTTCTCATGGGCAAAATCTTTCGTGCCCGTGTTTTCGGGAAACAGCACGGAGATATCAGAGTTACGAAATCCTGCCGCCTTCAGGGCATCAACCGCACCTTCCACACTTACGCGCGTTGGATAAATGCCAAATACTGCTGTGTTTTTTCCTGCCATGGGTACTTCTCCTTTGATAAGTTCGAAATGGGTTTCAAACGTTATTGCTGCGGTTTGATGTCAAGCTCGCTGCTGACCTTGTCCTGCCCCGCCACTTCAGCAGCCTTGCTTTCGATTTCTCGCTTCTCGTCCTCTGATCTCACGGGACCTTTCAATGTGACCTGCCCGTTCTGAGTGACGATCTTTACGTTGTGGGCGTAGGTCGAGAGCGACTGGTCTTTCACGATTGCTCGTCGTATCTGTTGCGTAATTTCGCGATCAGAACGGTTTTCCTTTTGCTGATCTGCCGTGGGCTCGTTCGCGTTTCGATCTCGCTGGTTCGTCTTGGTATTGTCCGCAGCTGGCGAAGCCTGCTGACTGGCTGGTTCCTGGGCACGCGCTACTACTCCCACACCGAGTAGCAGACCGCCGCACAGCAGCGTGCGAGCGATATTTGTGTAATTAAGCTTCGTCATGTTTTCTCCTGTTGTAGGTTTGTGCGAAGTGGCCCGCCGCCGATAGGGAGGCGGGCCTTCGCTCGATGCGCTTGAGAGGCGCGGAAACTACTCGGGCCTCTGGATCGATAAATGGTCCTGGACTGCTCGATCTCCGGCATACAATTTCGCGACCCGAACAGCTTTGTCGCGATCGTCACTGCTGACCACAGATCCGGACAGCGTGACCACGTCGGAAGTCAACGTCACTTGGATATCCTTGCTATCTAAGCCCGGCTCACGCTTCAGCTTGTCTTCGATCACGCCCCTCGCTTCAGTCGAGTTGGCGTGTGCCCGTGTGTCGCTTTTCTGGGCGCGGTCTGATGCTTCGGCAACGCGTGCTTCAGTTCCATACTTCCTTACCGCCGCCAGGAAGGTATGCGAACCCTCAGGGGCTTTTACCTGTCCCTTAAGAATTTGCGCGGACGGGATCATCCGGCCGTACAGAATGCGCGTGCCGTCTTTGTCTTGAGTGATTGATGCGCCGTTCACCGTGAGCCCTGCAAACGCGCCGCGAGCGCGAGAATAGGTGAGCACTTCAGCGCGCATCTTCCAATCGGTTGTGCCTTCCACGTGGCGCCCAACCGGGCCTGCCGCTGCAGAAGCGTCAGCACCAATCTTGAACTTGCTGGCTAGCATCTTTTCCATGCCCTGGTCATTCATTACCAGCATGACGACGTCGACGGCTTCGCCACCGATCTGCAACCCCCAGCTGCCTCCGGTCACTGTGAAAGGAGCAGGCGCGCTCCATCCAAAAGTTGTGCGGCAGGTTGCGATTCCTCTTCCGTGCCGTCCGCCGAAGACGAAACCTATCTTGACCATCGACGGTATGACTGCGAGGCACTTCGCGGAATCGAGCAGTTCTTCCGGAATCCCCTTATCGGGAGTTCCCATGATCTCGTCTAAAACGGTTGCGGCTGCATCCATTCGTTTGACTTGTTCCGACGGTTCCTCAGCGGCAACCGCCATTGTGCTGACCAGAACTGCAGCGGTCAGTATCGCGAAAATCCCTGTCTTGAATCTCATTGCGTACATCCCTCTGCGCGGAAATCCGCGCGATTGTGAGTTGCCTTGGGCTGCATTCACCTGCCCTTAACTTGTTGGATTGGAGAATTGCGGGTCGCCAACCGACGTCAGTGTCGATCCCTATCGACGAGGAAGGAAAAGGAAGTCGACTTCAACGATAGGGCACGCGCCTTGCGAACACCATCCACCGCCCGCTGTAGGAGGAAGAACGCTTCACTGTACTGCCAACCCAGGCGAATTTTTCGGCTGGCCTGCAGATATGGTCAAAAGGGCACAGATATGGGCGCGCGACCGGGTATAGGCTCACTAGGGCGTATCCAACCGCGGAGTCAAACACCAGCAATCCTATGCCTGAATAGCAATTCCGCGCACGAGAGCTACTCGAGAGCGAATTATTACTACACCGTCCCACAAACGGCCTGATTCGTCGGAGATCAGGCGGCTGCTCGCCGCTACTTCTCTGATCCGCAACGGCTGTGACCTCGATCTGCTGGTCTTTTTTTACCGGCATCCGCGGACACTCTTGACCAGCGAGCAAATCGCTGCTTTTGTAGGACGCGACATGAAGGTAGTCGCGGAAGCTCTGGATCGTTTTATAGACGCCGGCTTTATGGAGCGTCTTCACAATCCAACTCACGCGGCCCGCATGTACCTCCTTGTGGTCCACGGCCCGGAGGGCAAAGGTCTGGACAGACTGCTGGAATTGGCTTCCACTCGACAAGGACGGCATGAAATCCTTGCACTCCTGAACTCCCGTAATCAACCGCTTACTGAGGGCTTACGGCTCGTCAAGGGCGTTTGCGCGTGAAGCCAGAAGAAGCGGAGAACCGTATGCCTGACCCCGATCTGGTGAAGACCGGCATCGCCGGACTGGACGACATTCTGCCCAACGGCATTCCGCGGGGCAATGTCATCCTGGTGGAAGGGGCCATCGGTGCTGGTAAGACGACGATCGGTGTGGAGTTTGTCTACCGCGGGGCGAGCCAGTTCGACGAACCCGGAATTATCGTCGTCTTCGAGGTCTCACCCGACAAAATCATGCGTGACGCACTGGGTCTGGGTTGGGATCTGCGTAAGCTCGAAGAACTCCGGAAACTAAAGATCGTGTTCACCACTCGCGAGGTGCTGCGGCAGGAACTGCAACAAGCGGATAGCGTGCTCCTGGAAGAAGCAGCAAAGATCGGCGCTCGGCGCATCTTCATCGACGGCGTGGGGCGCTTGGTCGGCAGCAATGGCGGCCCAGAGTCGCGTTCCGCCTTTCATGTGCTTACAGAGGGTTTGCAACGTGAAAACCTCACCGCCCTTCTGGCAGTCGAAGCCTCATCGCTGGACGGGAGTGCGCCCGCATCTTTGCCAGAAGAATCTATTGCGGACACGGTGATCAGGCTCAGGATGGAGGAGGCGCAGCGCGCGGTCAGCCGCTCCATCGAGATTGTGAAATCGCGAGGCCAGGATTTTCAGATGGGGCGCCACTCGTTCCGCATCATCGATGGCACGGGCATCCAGGTGTATCGCCGCGTTCAGGCGCCTCGAAGACCTAGTCGGGATCGAGCCGCTGCATTCGATCCCAATACGCGGCTCCCGTCGGGAATTCCTGGTCTCGACGAAGTCATCAACGGCGGCTACTTTGTGGGCAGCACCACGGTCGTGGCGGGAATCTCAGGGGTCGGCAAAAGCGTCATGGGACTCCAGTTCATTGCCGAAGGAGCCAGGCGCGACGAGCGCAGCTTGATGCTCTCGCTCGATGAGCAGGTCGAACAGATCGAGCGCAATGCCGCCAGCATCGGCATCGATCTCCCAGAACTTGTGAAAAGCGGCCTGGTTCGCGTGGAATATGAACCGCCTCAGGAAATCGAAGTGGATGTGCACTTCCACCACATCGAGGAATTGGTCAAAGAATTCAAATCAAAGCGGGTGCTGATTGACAGCCTTTCCACGTACGGTTCCGCTCTTGGGACAAGGGGCAGGATCTTTCGCGACTTCTTTCACGCTCTGGTGGCCCTGATGAAGGAACACCAGATTGTCGCGGTTTACAACCACGAGAACCCCGAGATGTTGGGAATGAATTCCATGATGGGCGACTTCGCCATGAGCTCGCTGGTGGACAACATCGTCCTTATGAACTGGATTGAACTAGGCGATTCTTTCCGGCTGGGATTGACTGTCGGCAAGATGCGGGCGAATCCGGTGGACCGCGTGACGCACGAATGCGAAATTCTGGATCGCAAGGGCATGCACGTGCTGCCGCGCGCCTTGCCGGCACCTAAGCTTCCATTTTCCACTTACGGGGGACTCGTCTCTCGGGCCCCCGAGCGTCGCAGCGTCAGGCGGCCTCGGCAAAGTCAGTCAAAGGATGCGCCCTCCTTATGAGTCTCTCAAGCGACGTGCTTTTCAGCTCCACCCTTTGGGGAACGGCATTGGAGAAATATGCCAGAGCTGTCCACTTGACCGTCAAGTTGTTCGACCGGGAGATGCGCCCGGCCTCTGGTCCCATCCATCCCACTCCTTTGTTCCAGTTATTCGAACAGAGTGGATACGACCCCGGCATCTTCGCTGAATGTGCACACCGCTGCCTGGCGCAGACCACAGATCGACCCGCGGTCATCGTTTCTCAATTTCACGGGTTGTCAGTCGTGGGAACCTCGCTCGTACTGGAGGGAATGGTTGTGGGGGCCGCGGTGGGGGGATACGTCTTCGCCGACTTCTCCCAGGTCTCAGAAATTCAGCATCTGGCGCGCCAGGCCGGTATCCAGTTCGAACGTTTGTGGGAAATTGCGCGCCAGCAGCAGCCGGTGCCACAGAGCCGGCTCATCGTGAATGGCGAGCTGCTGCAGGTTCTGGGCGACGCCCTGCTTCGAGAAAACTATCGCACACGTCAAAATGCGGAGACCGCCGCTATTGTCGCCTCTTCCGACGATGCCATCGTCAGTAAAGATCTCAATGGCGTGATTGTCAGTTGGAATCATGGAGCGGAACGGATATTCGGCTACACCGCACAGGAAGCGATCGGGCAACCCATCACAATGTTGATTCCTCCAGATCACGCGGAGGACGAGCCGATGATTCTAAATCGTATTCGCCGCGGCCAAGCGATCGACCATTACGAAACCGTCCGTCGGCACAAAGACGGTTCGTTGCTGGACATCTCTTTGACCATTTCCCCGATAAAAGATCGTGAAGGGCGAATCGTAGGGGCATCCAAAATCGCCCGCGACATCACCGAGCGCAAGCGTTCGGAAGAAGCTCTGCGCGTCAGCGAAGCGCACCTGCAAGCGGAACTCGACGACACAAAGCTTCTACATAGCATCAGCGCGCAGCTGATTGACGAAGAGAATGTCGAATCGCTCTACCAAAGGATTCTCAACGGGGCGGTTTCCATTATGCGATCGGATTTCGCCAGCCTGCAGATCCTTTATCCCGAGCGAGGGAGCGGAGGCGAGCTCCGCCTGTTGGCTTTCCACGGATTCAGTCCACAGGCGGCCGCATTCTGGGAATGGGTGGGAATCGACTCCTCAAATTCGACCTGCGGGGCTGCCTTGCGTACCGGCAAGCGCGTGATCGCCCCAGATATAGAAAAGTGCGACTTCATGACCAGTAGCGAAGAGAGGGCAATGTATCTTCAAACCGGCATTCAGGCTTGTCAGACCACGCCGCTGATTTCGCGAAGCGGGAAGATTGTGGGCATGATCTCGACCCATTGGCGCGAGCCGCACCACCCTTCCGAGCGCGATTTGCGCATGTTCGACCTCCTGGTTCGGCAGGCGGCAGACCTGATGGAGCGTAAGAAGGTGCAGGAAGCGATTCGCGAGAGTGAGGAGCACTATCGCATCTTGTTTGATCTAGGTCCGGTTGCCGTCTACTCCTGCGATGCCGCCGGTGTGATCAAGGAATTCAACGATCGCGCTGCGGAATTGTGGGGCCGAGCGCCGGCTCCGGGAGATACCGACGAGCGGTTCTGCGGGTCGTATAGGTTATCTCGTCCCGACGGAAGTTTCATGCCGCACGATCAGTGCCCTATGGCCGAGGTCGTGAGCGGCAAGATACCTGAGGCGCGGGACGCGGAAGTCGTGATCGCTCGGCCCGACGGTACGCAGGTCACGGTTGTCGTCAACATCCGCCCGCTCAAAAACCAGCTCGGAGAAATCGCGGGAGCAATCAAGTGCTTTTACGACATCAGCCAGCGGAAACAGGCCGAAGAAGCTCTCCAGCGAGCGCATGATCAACTCGAACTCCTGGTGCAGCGGCGCACCGAATCTTTACGTCGGCTATCGAGCCATTTGCAGCACGTGCAGGACGACGAGCGGCGAAGGATTGCTCGCGAGTTGCATGACAGTGCCGGGCAGTATTTGGTGGCACTCAAGATGAACCTCGCGCAGTTGAACCAGCCTGACGCCGTGAAAGCGCAGGCGGTGCTGGCAGAATCGAACCAGTTGCTGGACAGATGCCTGGCGGAGATCCGCACCATCTCTTACTTGTTGCATCCACCGATGCTGGACGAGAGCGGGTTGGCTCCTGCTGCGGCGTGGTATGTGGAAGGATTCGCCAAGCGGAGCGGCATTCAGGCGAACTTGGAAATATCCCCGCGTCTCGAACGGCTGCGGGCAGACGTTGAAATGGTTTTGTTCCGGGCACTGCAGGAGAGCCTGACTAACGTGCATCGGCATTCTCGGAGTTCGAAAGTAGACGTTCGGCTAGAGGCGGAGAATGGTCACGCCGTCTTGCTCGTAAGAGACTATGGCCGTGGATTCCCGCCAGGGCAATTGGAAACGCTTCACAGCGGCTCCGGTTTGGGAGTCGGAACAGCAGGCATGCGGGAGAGAGTGGTTGAGCTCGGCGGCTCGTTAGAGGTCGTCTCCGAAAGCCCCGGCACTTCCGTGAAGGTGAAACTACCGATCGCAAAGCCCGAATCGGGGAAAGCACCGCCTATGGAAAGTTCAGTAGACCGCAGCTCCGCAGCCTAATCAAAGCAAAGAATCTGTTGCAGGCTCAATTGGTTTGATCTCGAAAAATGTCTCTTTGTTCACTAGAGCCTCGATCCCATTCAAGATCCCCCGAGTATCGGACTTGGGAGCAGCTCCCTTGATTCCAGCAGCTTTGGCCTGCTTAACCAGCTCAGACGTGACGTAAATCGTGACCAGGAGAATCGGAACAGACGGAAGAACACGTCCAAGCACCCGCGCGGCATCGACCCCAGTCATTCCAGGCATAAAGAAGTCTAAAAGAATGATGTCCGGCACACATTCCTGAGCCTTGTCGACGGCGTCTGCCCCGTCCACTGCTTCTGCGCACACTTCCCAACCAGGATGCTGCTCCAGCAAACCATGCAGACTATGCCTGACAGCCCGGCTATCGTCTGCGATCAGAATTCGAAGCGGCATAAGTTTAGCGAGGCCCCGCGACATTATGATTCGGAATCCAACCAGCGGGAATGCCCCCACAGCTGTAGTTGTGGGGCAAACAGTGTGTACAAGCCTAAGAGCATTCCTGGCCACAATTCGCGGGAAGCCTTTTGGGGATGCTATTGCTCACCTTTCACCATCTCTCAAGAACCTGGACAGGGTAAGCGAAATTGTTGAACCCACCGCAGCAGGTGCGCACCCTATCCGAGCAGCCGCAAAGCGGGTAACATTGACTGCGTACGCTGACTGAGAACGCTCCACGTTGAGTCTTTCGGCGGCATTTGGCAACCGAGCGGATAATGATGCTTCCCCCACGGACGCGAGAATTGGCTTTACGGCTTCTCGCTCACGAAAGCGCTGCGGGCAAAGCCTCCGAGCCGGCGGAGTTCGCCGCTTTTCGTGTTTGTGCGAAACTGCGCGGGCCTCTAGTTACACTCGCGGGAGTTGCCGGTTTTCGCTCCCTGCTTTCGCGTGCACTGACACTGGCCAAGGCGGACGCTCCGAGTCTCAGCGCAGTACAGGTAGCAGCGGATGGCTCCTTGCACGGCCTAGACGCGCTTCGGCCGCAAATCGATGCGGATGAAGCTCGGGAGGCAGGGATAATTCTCATTACCCAGTTGCTTGGGCTGCTTGTCCGAGTTGTCGGCGAAGCAATTACGTTGCAGCTGGTAACATCTGAGATTCTTCCAGACTTTAGGTTCGTCTCGAATAGCGGCGTACCTGTGGGCTTTGAATCGATCCTACACGAAGTGGACGATCTCCAAGGCGTCAGCGCGCGTCTTGAGGAACTGGCGGAGCAATATCCCCCAGTCACAGAAGCACTGAAGACTATTTCTGGAAACGTCCTAAACTCGGCGACGGTCTTGGCGGTCGTGGCGGCAATCAAAAGCCCCAAGCCGAACTGAGTATAGAAAACTGAGTCTAGAATTTATCCCGCATGGAAAAGGAAATCGTGAGTCTTCAGGAATCACGAAATTTGGCCCAGCGCCTTCTTGCTTACGAAGCCGCCGGAACCGAGCACTCCACGGCGTCGGAGTCTGCCGCTTCTCGTGTCTGTGCGAAGCTGCGCGGCCCTCTGATTACACTCGCGGGAGTTGCCGGTTTTCGCTCGCTCCTTTCCCGTGCTCTGACGCTAGCCAGGGCAGAAGTTCCCAGTCTGAGCGCGGTACAA
>Ga0157370_10001875_pt1 | contig 25926 bp, 26 predicted proteins | sample C35metaG_FD_113463 | JGI IMG/M metagenome (GOLD analysis project Ga0157370, IMG submission 113463) | Corn rhizosphere microbial communities from Kellogg Biological Station, Michigan, USA - C3-5 metaG | ecosystem: Host-associated > Plants > Roots > Rhizosphere > Soil | place: USA: Michigan...
CAAGAAGCTCGTCGACCGAATGATCGTCGGCGATCCGTTCGCCGATCCGCAGCCGTTCATGGGGCCGGTCATCGACCTTGCCGCCGCCGACCATGTCCAGGAGCAATGGCTCAACCTGATGATGAAAGGCGGCAAGCCGATCTGCCGCCTCGACCGGCCGGAGAAGGACAAGCCCTTCCTCACTCCAGCGCTGATCGACGTGACCGATGTTCGCGATCGCCCGGACGAGGAGATATTCGGCCCCGTTCTGCAGGTCATCCGGGTCAAGGATTTCGACTCTGCGATCGAGGAGGCGAACAACACCCGCTACGGTCTTGCAGCGAGCCTCGTCGGCGGAAGCCCGGAGCAATATGACAAATTCTGGGCGAACGTCCGGGCTGGCGTGATCAACTGGAACAAGCCCACCAATGGAGCGCCCTCGAATGCGCCGTTTGGAGGCATCGGCCTAAGCGGCAATCATCGCCCGAGCGCCTTCTACGCCGCTGATTATTGCGCTTATCCCGTGACCAGCAGCGAAGCCGACCGCGCGCGCGCAGCGATCGGCCAGGGCCTTCGCGATCCGAACATGCAGGAGGATTAGTCAGCGCAAAAGAGCATCCAGGCGATCTTTGAGGTGACCAATCTTTCTAAAGCCCCGGCGGAGGCGGTGATGCCTCCAAAAGTCGGCTGAACAAGCTTGCATCCCTTTCGGCAGTCCCGGCGTTCAAGCCCTTGTGAGACAAAGCAATTGGATCGGCACGGCCGTTGGCCTTGCCCTGTTGAGCGTCGCCTTGCCCTCCTGTTCGCAGGGGGGCAATTCGTCAGGCCAGACAAGTTCGAAGCTCGCCGACGGCGAGAGCTTGCAGGTGCAGTGGAACAAGAAGCTCGAAAAGCAGCTCCGTGACGCGATCGCGAACGCCCCGGCAAATGGGCTCAAGCCCGATCTTTTCCTGAAAGGTGATGGGCACGGCGATGCGGCGCTCACCGAGGCGGCGCTGCGCTACGCAGAAGCGCTGGCGCACGGCTATTCCGACCCGACGAAGATCTTTGCCGATTACTCGATTGAGCGCCCTTCGGGGGATGTGCAGCATGGCTTCCAGCAGGCCATTCAGTCGGGCGATTTGACCAGTTGGTTCAACTCGCTTGCGCCTCGGACCGAGGAATATAAGGCGTTGAGCCAAGCGCACCTCCATTATCTCGAGCTGGCGGCGAAGACGCCCAATTTTCAGCCGGTGCCGGACGGCAAGCCGATCAACCTGCAAAGCCATGACGACCGGGTGCCTGCGCTTGCCGCTGCACTCGCTGCGACGGGCTATATTGCCCCGCTGCAACAGCAGCCGAGCCAGCAGGCTTCAACCGCCAGCGGCTCGACTCGCTACGGACCTCAACTAATCGCCGCGGTGAAGCATCTGCAAAGCGATTTCGGCCTGAAGACGGACGGTATCGTCGGCGGCAATACGCTCGCCGCGGTCAACATGGGTCCAGCCGGACTCGCCCGCGAATGCGCGATTGCGATGGAGCGGCTGCGCTGGCTGGTGCGCGATCCGCCCGGGACCCGGATCGACGTCAACACGGCCGCCACCTTCCTCGACTATTGGCGCGATGGACAGCACATGGACCGGCGCGAAATAGTCGCCGGCGAGCCCGACAAGCAGACTCCCCAAATCCAGGCGTCGATCGTGAACCTTGTCGCCTACCCGACCTGGACGGTGCCCAAATCGATCGCTCAAAGCGAAATTTCCAAGAAGGGCCCTGCCTGGCTTCGGCAGAACAATTTCGTGACGAAGAACGGCCAGTACGTGCAGCAGTCGGGGCCAAAGAACTCGCTTGGATTGGTCAAGTTCGACATGGACGACAAGCAGGCGATCTACCTTCACGATACGCCGGCCAAGGCGCTCTTCTCGCTTCCCGACCGGCACCGCAGTCACGGTTGCGTTAGAGTCCAGGATGCAGTTGCGTTCGCAAACGCGATCGCGACAGAGGAAGGCGTTGCCGACCAATTCGACAAGGCGATGGCCGGCCAGCAGGAGGCCTATGTCAAGCTCAAGAGCCCGATCCCGGTCCGGCTGCTGTATCAGACGGCGTTCTGGGACGGCTCCAAAGTCCAGTTCCGGCCCGACGTCTACGGCTTGGACGACAATGTCGCTGCCGCTTTGGGCCTCGTCCGCGGCGTACGCTGGCAACCGGTCCAGCAGAGTGGCGATATCGGGCCGTGAGCAACTGAGGGCGTCGGACCACGCCGACGCCCTCACCCCCTCCCCGTGCGCGGTCGTCATCCCCGCGCCCACTATTTCACGCGCTCAGCCCCGGATCTCCGGCATGTAGCCGTCGTCGACGAGGTCGCTGAACTTGGTGATCCGGCTGTCGAACTTGACCCGGACCTTGCCAGTCGAGCCGTGGCGCTGCTTGGCGACGAGGATTTCGGCGAGCCCGTAGGCGCGCGCCATTTCCTCCTGCCACGCGGCGAAATCGGGATGGTCGTCACCGGGCTGCTTGGCGGCGAGATAATAATCCTCGCGATAGATGAAGAGCACGATGTCGGCGTCCTGTTCGATCGAGCCCGATTCCCTAAGGTCCGAAAGTTGCGGTCGCTTGTCCTCGCGCTGCTCCACCGCACGGCTGAGCTGCGACAGGCCAATCACCGGCACATCGAGTTCCTTGGCGAGAGTCTTGAGGCCGCGGCTGATTTCCGAAATCTCATTCACCCGATTGTCGTTGCTCGATTTGCTCGTTCCCTGGAGCAGCTGGAGATAGTCGACGATCACCATCCCGATGCCCTTCTGCCGCTTCAGCCGCCGGGCACGCGCACGCAGCGCGGCGATGCTGAGGCCCGGCGTGTCGTCGATATAAAGCGGCAGGCTCTGAAGCTCGGCCGCCGCCCGCGCCAACGAGCGGAACTCCTGCTGGCTGATCCTGCCCATGCGCAGGTTTTCCGAGCTTATCCCTGACTGCTCTGCCAGAATACGCGTCGCCAGCTGGTCGGCAGACATTTCGAGGCTGAACAGTGCAACTCCTGCACCCGCCGACTTGGCGGGCTCGATGCCGTCCTCCTTATCGCGAAGCAACCGCTGCGCTGAGGCAAAGCCGATATTGGTCGCGAGCGAGCTCTTGCCCATTCCGGGACGGCCCGCGACGATCACCAGGTCGGACTTGTGGAGGCCGCCGATCTTGCTGTTGAGGCTGTCAAGACCGGTCGTGATTCCCGACAGATGGCCGCCGCTGTTAAGCGCCTTCTCGGCGAGCTGCAGCGCTTCCTTGGTTGCCTCGCCGAAGCTTTTCGCCTTGCCTTCCGCGCCGCCCTCCTCAGCGACCTTGTAGAGCTCTGTCTCGGCGCGCTCGATCTGAGCGAGGGGGGCAACGTCCTCACTCGTATCGAGCGCGCCCTCCACGAGATCGCGCCCGACGCCGATAAGGGCGCGCAGCAGCGCGAGGTCGTAGATCTGGTCGGCAAAATCGCGGGCGCCGATGACTGCAGCGCCCGAGCCGGTAAGCTGCGCGAGATAGGCGGGGCCGCCGACTTCTCTCATGCCCTCGTCCGCCTCGAACAAGGGCTTCAACGTCACCGGATTGGCGATCCGGTTGGAGTCGGTGAGGCGCAGGATCGATTCGTAGATTCGCTCGTGCAGTGGCTCAAAGAAATGGTGCGGCTTCAGCTTGAGCTGGATGTCCTCGACCAGGCGGTTGTCGATCATCAGCGCTCCGAGGAGAGCTGCTTCCGCCTCGATGTTCTGAGGCAGGAGTGGAGGTGCTTCTGACGCGGACTCGGCGATGCGGATTACTTCGGCCATGAGGGGCTCCCTACGCTCGTGCGGCCCCACATCAAGCGCGAACAAACATAGCACAAGTGTGGATAACCGGTGCGCGAATCTGCGCCGTGTCCGACGGAATTGCGGGAAACTCGAAAGCGCGCTCATCCACAGAAATAATGCGGGCAAAATTGATGCCTTGGGACCAGCTCGTTACGCACTCGCCATGGCGATTTTGTCGGACCGCTGGATTCGCGAGCAGGCTCAAGGACACGGCATGATCGAGCCGTTCGTCGAGGCGCAGCGCCGCGAGGGCTGCATCAGCTACGGGCTCTCCTCCTACGGGTACGATGCGCGCGTCGCCGACGAGTTCAAGATTTTCACCAATGTCGACAATGCGCTCGTCGACCCCAAGGATTTCGCTCACAACAGCTTCGTCGATCGCAAGACCGAGGTCTGCATCATCCCGCCCAACAGCTTCGCGCTGGCGCGGACAGTCGAATATTTCCGGGTGCCGCGCGACGTCCTCGTGATCTGCCTCGGCAAGTCGACCTATGCGCGCTGTGGGATCATCGTCAACGTAACTCCGCTCGAACCCGGCTGGGAAGGTCATGTGACGCTCGAATTTTCGAATACCACGCCGCTTCCGGCCAAGGTCTACGCCAACGAGGGCGCATGCCAGTTTCTGTTCCTCGAGGGCAATGAGCCGTGCGAAGTCAGCTACGCCGACCGCGCCGGCAAATATATGGGGCAGAAGGGTGTCACTCTTCCCAAGCTGTGAAAGGCTGAATGACTGGTAAGCCGAACCTTCCCATCGTCGAAGTCAGCCGAATGAAAGGCTTGACTGAAGCGGGAATTGCGAGCGCGGCCTCTAGGCTCGTTGGAATTTTCGCAGGCGAAGACGGGGGCTGGATAGGAAGCTGTACCGGCGCTGTTCTGGCGGCTCTGGTCCCCCTTCACTCACCGCTCGGCAAGCGGTGCCGGGTCTGGGCTGCAACTTCAAGCTTCATTACAGCAAACGCATGTGCAGCCGGGCATTTGGACTGGTCCTTCACTCACTCGCAGAGCGGCCACAGCCTTGCTCCGCTCATAGTCCTGGACATCGTTGCAATGACGATGATCATCCGTGGTTCATTCCATTTGATCCACGGCGCCCCATCTGAAGCGGTCGCCGCTATGGTCGAAGAACCCGCCTATCGCGAATGCGATCTTGATCGGTGACACTCGAGGAAGCCCGGCTGCTCGATGCCTCCGACCCTCTGGCGTTCGCGCGCGATCGATTCCGGTTGCCGGGAGGCGTGATCTACCTCGACGGCAATTCGCTCGGAGCGCTGCCGAAGGCTGCGCCCGCCGCCCTTGCGACTATATCGGAACGCCAGTGGGGCGAGGACCTGATCGCAAGCTGGAACAAGCATGGCTGGATCGACTGGGCGATGCTGATCGCCGCCAAGCTCGCGCCGATCGTGGGTGCAAGGCCAATTGAGCTGCTGATCGCCGATTCAACCAGCCTGTGCCTGTTCAAGCTGCTCGCGGCCGCGGTGAAGGCGCGGCCCGAGCGAAAGACGATCCTCACTCAGGAAGCCAATTTCCCGACCGACCTTTACGTTGCTCAAGGGCTCGCCGACATGCTCGGCCTGACGGTCAGGGTCGTCGAGCGGGACGAGGTCCAAAGCGCTCTTGGCGAAGATACGGCAGTGGTATCCCTCACCCACGTCGATTACCGATCAGCCGCATTCTATGACATGCGCGCGGTCAACGAGGCTGCGCACGCTGCCGGCGCGCTCACCGTCTGGGACCTGTCGCACAGCGCCGGCGCGATCAGCCTCGATCTCGATGGAAGCGGCGCCGACCTCGCGGTCGGCTGCGGCTACAAATATCTGAACGGAGGGCCCGGAGCGCCGGCGTTCATCTACATCGCCGAGCGGCTGCAGGAAGAGCTTGTCAACCCGCTCCAGGGCTGGATGGGCCACGCCGCGCCCTTCGCTTTCGTCGACGACTACGAGCCTGCGAGCGGCATCCTCAAATTTCTCACCGGCACGCCCCCGATCCTTGCCATGGCTGCGCTGGATGCGGGTCTCGAAACGTTCGACGGCATTGCGATGGGTGAGCTCGAAGCCAAGTCACGCAAGCTGTCGCAACTGTTCGTCGATGAGGTCGAAACGCGCTGCGGCGAGGAGGTCCGTCTCGCCTCACCCGGCGATGCCGCGCAGCGCGGAAGCCACGTCGTTTTCGCGCATGCCGAGGGCTATGCTGTCATTCAAGCGCTGATCGCGCGCGGAGTAATCGGCGACTTTCGCGCTCCGAACCTGATGCGCTTCGGCTTCTGCCCGCTCTACAACCGGTTCGAGGAAATGGTCCGGGCCGCCGAGATTCTCTCGCAGATTCTGACGACCCGTGAATGGGATCAGCCTTGCTTCAAGGCCCGAGCGAAGGTCACCTGATCGGCGCGTTCCCCAGCCGCGCCTTGTCGATGCTCCACGTGCCCGGCCCTGCTGCGGCTATATAGAGGAAGATAAAGCATAACAGGATCGCGTTCTCGCCCATGTTCGCAGCGGGCCAGAAGCCCTTCGGGAAATGGCCGATGAAATAAGCGAAAGCCATTTCGCCCGAAGCGACGAAGGCGGCTAGCCGCGTGAACAGGCCGATCGTGACCAAGGTGCCCGTAACGAGCTCGATCGCGCCCGCGGCCATCAGCATCGGCGGCAGCGGGTGAACTGGAAAGGGCACCGGGAAGGCAAAATATTTGGACAGGCCGTGCTCAAGGAAGAGCAGGCCGGTAACGATCCTGAGGATTGCGAGCAGGTACGGCTGCCAGCGCGAAAGCCAAAGCAATTCCATCGGATCCTCCACAAGGTTGGTGCCCGCAACTAGATCGCGCGTTCAGCATTCGCCAAGTATCAGGCGTGTTCCCTCGCTCGGGCGAGCTCCGCCGCATGCGCGCCATCCTCGGCGAGCAGCTGCCGCGAGCGCTGGATCATGTCGACCCAGTCGTGGAAAGCGTGGGCGAGCGCCGTTACCAAATCCTTGAGCGGACCTTCTTTCAGGCATCCGTTTTGGTCGAAGCTGTCGTCGGTAACCTGGCCAAGATATGCTTCGGGCTGCTGCATAACCGGCATGTTGAGGAACACGCATGCCTGGCGGATCTGGTGGTTCGAGCCGAAGCCGCCGATGCTTCCCGGCGAAACCGTTACAATCGCGGCCGGCTTCCGATCCCAGACGCTCTGGCCGTACGGGCGAGAGCCGACATCGATCGCATTCTTGAGGACTCCTGGAACTCCGCGATTATATTCCGGGCTGACGAACAAAATTCCATCGGCGACCCTGATCTCGTCGCGGAACCGAACATACGCCTCAGGCTGGTTTCTAAGCGCGTCATAGTCCTGGTTGTACAAGGGCAGGTCGCCGATTTCGACCATGGAACAGTCGAGATTGTCGCCGCGAAGAGCACAGATCGAACGGGCCACCCGGCGATTAAGGCTCGCTTCCCTAAGGCTGCCGACAATGATCGCGATCTTATAGGACATGGCCGCTATCTCCTCATGTCGGCCCAATTCGCATGGCGGCGGAAAGTTGCGACCGCTGGAGTTGAGCTGCGCTGCAAGAGGAGCTCGGCGGCAAGATTCACCAGGACGACAAAGGCGGCCAGTGCGAGGATTCTAAAAGTCCACCTGAACCGCTTCCGCTGCATCTGCCTTGTACGCGGGAAGATCGAACCAGTGGCGGGCCCGCCTCGACCTCATGGACGACCCCTTCTGGCGATCGGCAGCTCAAGGTAGCGCTGCTGGATCGGTTCGCGCGTATCGAATTTTACCCTCCGCGACCGAAGGCCTCATTCCCGAAGACCAGCTTTCCCGACTTCGCGGCGAGCTCTTGCGGCCGTTGCGCCGGTGGCCATTGCTTATTCGCTCTCATTGTCGGCGCTTGCGTCTGCTGTGACGGATGTTGGGCGGACGTCCGCGGCGGCCGCGCGTTCGGTCCTGACGGACGTGAGGAGCAGCCACGCCGTAGCTTCCTTCGGGAAGTTCGAAGCGCAATGCTCCAGAAACCGGATTTGATTCGGCGAGCCTCAGCGTGAGCCGCTGGCCGATGCGATAGACCTCGCCGCTCTCGTCACCGATGAGTTGCTTTGCGCCTTCGTCATAGCGGAAATACTCCCGGCCCAGATCCCTGGCGAGCACGAGCCCGTCGCCGCCCAGATCCTCGACCGTGGCGAAGAAGCCGAACGGCTGAACGCCGGTGATCCGGCATTCCACCATTTGACCGACCTGGTCCGCAAGGAAGGCCGCGACATAGCGGTCGACGGTCTCGCGCTCGGCTTCCATCGCGCGGCGCTCGAGCATCGAGATCTGCCCGCCGATCTGCTCGAAACGTTCCTCCTCGCCTGCCGGCAACCCGCCTTCGCCCAGCTTGTAGGCGCTCACCAGCGCGCGATGCACAAGGAGGTCGGCGTAGCGACGGATCGGCGAGGTGAAATGGGCGTAGGTGGCGAGCGCCAGCCCGAAATGGCCGAGCCGCTCGGGCGCGTAGCGCGCCTGCATCTGGGTCCTCAGGAGCTGCTCCATGATTTCCTCGCGGCCATCACTGTCGCCAACCCGCTCGATGATCCTGTTGAACGTGCCGGGCTTGATCACTTGCCCTAGCGCGAATTCGAGCCCGAAGGTCGCAAGATAGTCCTTGAGCGCGACCAGCTTCTCACGGCTCGGCGGCTCATGAACCCGATACATCACCGGCGATTTCTTTGCTTCGAGAGCGCGCGCTGCTGCAACGTTCGCGGCGATCATGAAGTCTTCGACGAGCCGGTGGGCATCGAGCCGGTCGCGCGGCGCAATCGAGGTAATGCGCCCCTTCTCGTCGAGCATTACTCGGCGTTCGAGCAGGTCGAGCTCGAGCGGGTCGCGCTTCTGGCGCGCCTTGAACAACGCTCGCCAGCAGCTCCACAGGGGCTTCAGCGTCTTCTCCACCAGCTCCTGCGGGACGGGTCCTTCGACTTCCGGCATCCAGCAGACCGGCGAGGAGACTTCGATCCTTTCCTCCTCCGACGCATCGATTGCGGCCTGAGCATCCTCGTAGGCAATATTTGCTGCAATTCGAACCTTCGCCCTGGTGAAGAGCCAGCTCTTGATCTCGCCGTCCTTCGAAATCTTCAGATGGCAGACCATCGCCGCTTTCTCCTCGCTTTCTCTTAGCGAGCAGATGTCGGCAGACAGCTCATCTGGGAGCATGGGCACCACCCGGTCGGGAAAATAGACGCTGTTGCCGCGAGCCCTGGCTTCGCGGTCGAGCTCGCTTGCGGGGCGGACGTAGAAGCTGACGTCGGCAATGGCGACGATCGCCTTCCAGCCGCCCTCCCCGTCCGGCTCGGCCCAGATCGCATCGTCATGGTCGCGGGCGTCCTCGGGGTCGATCGCGACAATCGGAAGGTGGGTCAGATCCTCGCGCTCACCAAGCGGGAGTTTGGAGACGCGGTGCGCCTCATCGATTGCTTCCTTTGAAAATTCATGCGGCAGTCCATGCTTGTGGATCGCGATCAGGCTGAAGCTCTTGGGCGCGAAGGGGTCGCCGAGCACCGCATCGACCCGAGCACTGACCCTTGGCGGTCGACCGCTGACTTCACACAGCACGAGGTCGCCGGCTTCAGCGTCCTTGCGATCGCTGATGTAGAGCTCGCGCCGTTCGCGCTTGTCGACCGGCGACAGCCAGAATCGCTCGCCATCGCGCCGCACCACGCCGAGCACCAGCTCGGCCGCACGGGCGAGCTTCTTCATCGGATAAGCGACATAGCTCCCGTCGCGTCCCTCGGTCCGGGCGAGCAGTCGGTCACCGATCCCAAGCGCGCTTTTCTTGCCTCGCTCGATAATGCGCAGTCGCGGCGGCTTTGTCTCGGCGTGCCACTGCTCTGGCACCGACCAGACGGCGCCGCTCTCATCCACAGCCTGAATGCGAAGCACCGTGACCTTCGGAACCCCGCCGGCCTCGTGGAAGGCGCGGCCCGGCGAACTATCGATCAGTCCCTCGTCGGCCATGTCCTTCAGCAGTCGGCTGAGATCGATCTTGGCCTGTCCCGAAAGATGGAATGCCCGCGCGATCTCGCGCTTGCCGGCCGGCCCGCCCGACGACGCAATGAAGTCGAGGATCTGCTTGCGGCTGGGGAGTCCTTCGGAGCGCTTCTTCGCCATCAGATCGTCATTGCGAGGTGCGGCACGCGCAGGCAAGCCGGCTTTGACGAGCATGCTGCACGGCGGAGCAACCCGGAAGAAGAATGGTTTCATGCGACAAGGCAGAGCAGCGGAAGATTTTCAATCGGGCGGCCATTGGACCCTTCGAAAAATCGCGTGATCGGCTCACCGGCCGCTATCCAATCTCTTCGCGCCTTTGCGCTTTTGCATGAAAGTTTCTTTTTTCTTCTCCGCTTCTCGCGCGCGAGGTCATCGCTTCGCTTTGACCGGCGGCAAATAAGGTTTGAACGCGCCGCCGGGCACGGCCGAGGCGACCGGGCTCTCAAAGCCGTCCTTGCTCACCGACGAGACGCCGAACACCCAATCGTCGATGCGGATGTGGGGGAGGACGATCCTGCAAGGATCATTTTCCCCAACGACCTTGTCCGCACTCGTCCGAACCGCTGTCTTTGGCGGGCAATCCGGGCCAACGGTTCGTGAGATTTCCCATTGGCTTGCGTCGGTTCGGCGCCACCAGACCTTGTAGGCCGAAGCGCCTCGCACCTCTGGCCAAGTGACGGTCGTCTCCGTGCTCACCGCACCCTCCACTTTTGGTTCCGGCGGCGGCGGAGCGCTTGCGATGTCGGCAAGCGCGGCGACGTTCAGCTTGGTCATCTTGGCGAGGTAGGGAAAATCGACATGGTCGATCGTATCGCCGAATTTGATGCCGTTTTCGGTCCGCAAATCCTGGTGCTCCCAATTGTAATTCTCGATCGCGGCGCTGATCCGCGCCGCGGGATATCCCAGCTGCAGGAAGGGAATATGGTCGCCGCCCCGGCCGAAGCGGTCGGTGCGCCAGATCTGGCGGACGTCGAGCCCAATGCGCAGCCGGTCGGCGAGGCTGTCGAGGAAGCGCGAGACGTTGCGCGAGGGCGCGTCATTTTCGCCGCCGAGCGCGTGGGTGGCCGCCATGAGCGCAACCTGGCCTTGCGACCGCGGTCCTTCCGATAAGACCCGCGCGTGGGTCTTATCGCACAGGCCGTCGGAGCCGCAGGTACCGCCGATGATGTCGTTGTTGAGGACGGTGACGACGTTCCAGCCCTGCGCTTTTGCATAATCCGCAAGCGTCTTGCCGCCGTAGAGCCCCTGCTCCTCGCCCGACAGCGCTGCATAGACGATGGTGCCGGAAAATTTGTGCTTCGAGAGCACCCGCGCCGCCTCGATTAGGGCGGCGACGCCCGATCCGTCGTCGTTCGCGCCGGGCGCATCGGAAGCGAAGTTCATCACGTCGCTGACACGGCTGTCGATGTGGCCGGTGATGATCACGACGTCGCCAGGTCGCTCGGTGCCGCGCTGGATAGCGACCATGTCGCAAACAAGAGTCGGCTTGGGGATGCGCGAACCGGTGACCGTCTCGCATGGCCGCACCGTCGGCAGGCCGAAGCCTTCGAACTGCGCTTTGGTCCAGGCGAGCGCTGCGCCAATGCCGCGTTTCGGATCACTCTGGGACGAAAGCGTGTGCCGAGTCCCGAACCCAACAAGCTTCTCGATCGTGTGCCGGAGCTGCGCCTGGCTGACCGGCGTGATGATCGCGCGCAGCTTTGCGTCAGGCGAAGGCGCCGCGCCAATCAAGCTGACGCACATCAAGATTGCGATCTTGCGCATCCAAAACTCCCCCACTTGCTCGTCCCGCTGAACTGGCATTTGCCGCTCCCCGGGTCTAGGGGAGCCGCGAACCCAACCATCATAGTTCAGGACGCGTAACCATGCTTCGCAGCATCGATCATTTCATCGGCGGTTCCTCCTTCGCTTCAGGCGAGCGTCAAGGCGACGTCTACGATCCCAATCAGGGCCAGGTGCAGGCGAACGTCCGATTGGGCACCGCGGCGGACCTGCAGAAGGCGGTCGATGCCGCAAAGGCTGCGCAGCCCGCCTGGGCCGCGACCAACCCGCAGCGCCGCGCGCGGATCATGTTCAAGTTCCGCGAGCTGGTCGAAAAGAACATGGATGAGCTGGCCCACCTGCTGAGCTCCGAGCACGGCAAGGTGCTCGCCGACTCCCGCGGGGACGTCCAGCGCGGGCTGGAAGTGATCGAATATGCCTGCGGGATCCCACAGGCCCTCAAAGGGGAATATACCCAGGGCGCGGGCACCGGCATCGACGTCTATTCGATGCGCCAGCCGGTCGGTATCGGCGCCGGGATTACCCCGTTCAACTTCCCCGCGATGATCCCGATGTGGATGTTCGGAATGGCGATCGGCTGCGGCAACGCGTTCATCCTGAAGCCCTCTGAGCGCGATCCCTCGGTCCCGAACCGCCTTGCCGAACTGATGAAGGAAGCCGGCCTGCCCGACGGAATCCTGAACGTCGTCCACGGCGACAAGGAGATGGTCGATGCAATCCTCGACCATCCCGATATCGCTGCGGTCAGCTTCGTCGGGTCGTCCGATATCGCTCAATATATCTATGCCCGCGGCACTTCGAATGGGAAGCGCGTCCAGGCGATGGGCGGCGCGAAAAACCACGGCGTGGTCATGCCCGATGCCGACCTCGACCAGGTGGTCAACGACCTCGCGGGAGCCGCCTTCGGCTCGGCGGGCGAGCGCTGCATGGCTCTTCCGGTCGTTGTGCCGGTCGGCCAAGAGACCGCCGACAGATTGCGCGCAAAGCTGATCCCGGCGATCCAATCCCTGCGCGTTGGAGTCTCGACTGACCCTGAGGCGCATTACGGACCTGTCGTCAGCAAGGCCCACAAGGAGCGGATCGAGCATTATATCCAGATGGGCATCGAGGAAGGCGGCGAGCTGGTCGTCGACGGACGCGGCTTCAGCCTGCAGGGCCACGAGGAAGGCTTCTTCGTCGGTCCGACCTTCTTTGATCATGTCACTCCGGACATGAAGACCTATCAGGACGAGATTTTCGGTCCCGTGTTGCAGATGGTCCGCGTGAACAATTTCGAAGAGGCGGTGAAGCTGCCGAGCCAGCATCAATATGGTAATGGAGTTGCCATCTTCACCCGCAACGGCCACGCCGCGCGCGAGTTCACCGCCCGCGTCAACGTTGGGATGGTCGGAGTCAATGTGCCGATCCCGGTTCCGGTCTCCTACCACAGCTTTGGCGGGTGGAAGCGCTCCGGCTTCGGCGACATCGGCCAATACGGCCAGGAAGGAATGCGATTCTGGACCAAGAACAAGGTCGTCACGCAGCGCTGGCCGGACGGCTTCGTCGATGCCGGCGACAAGGCTGCCTTCCACATTCCGACGTTCGGCTGAGCCGGTTGGTTTGCGGTTAATTTCGCGCTAAACGCACTCCCGTCATTTCCGGGTGATGGGGGTGCGAAATGATTCTGTTAGCGCTTGCATTGGCCGCTCAGGGTCAATGGACCGGTCCGCATACCGAGGAATATAAAGGACCAGGTTATTTCTGCGGCGGCGGCTACGCCATCCATCTCGCCAGGGGCGACAGGGCGTTGATCCTGCCGCAATCGGCAACTGGCGGAGTGCAGGGCGCACGCCTCGTGCTTGCCGGTCGAGAGGTCAACATCTGGTCCAGCGCCCCGCACGAGCCCGGACTGGTCGTGATTCGATTTGGCGGGACGGCGGTGACCCAGCAGAACGAGCGTGGGCAAGTGTCCTATACCGTCTCCGACCAGACCGATTTCGGCCTTCACCTGACCAGCGACGCGTTCCGCGGGTTCAAGCGCGATGGCTGGTTCTTCGCCAAGGCGAATTTCACCAACGGCGTCGACGACAAAGTGCGCTGCCTCGCAGCCTACAGCTACTGAGCAGAGTCTCTCTGCGGGGCTTCCTGCAACAAGTTCGGCGGCGCATGTGTTGAAGGCCTGTGATCCGAGCGCCCTTCATCAGCTGTGCCCTGATGCTCGCAATCGTCTCGTGCAGCAGCAGCAAACCCGTCGACAAGGAGGCAGACAGGACCGCCGGGCTGCCCGACCTCAACGCGCCGGCGCCAACCACGATCGGCGAGCCGCACAAGAACACGTCGCCCGCAACGCCGCTCCCGCCCCCGGAGTCGAAGATTCCGGCTTCGCTACAGGGACGCTGGGGCCTTAGCCCGCGTGACTGCACCGGCGATCCGGCGGCGGCCAAGGGGCTGCTCATCATCACGTCAGACGATCTGGGCTTCTATGAGTCGAAGGCAGTCCCCGCGGCGGACGTCGCAACCGACCAAAATTCCATCAGCGGCAATTTCGCCTTCACTGGTGAAGGACGGAGCTGGACGCGATATGAAGCCCTCAAAGTCGACAGGAACAACCTGACCCGTACGGAAATCGAGCCAACGGCGAGCTTCACTTATGCGAAATGCAGCTAAGGTCCTGACGCTTCTACTCGCTGTTGTCGCTGTGGCCGCCTGCCACAGGCAGTCGGCGCAAAATCGGCCCGACAATCAGGAAATATCGATCGAGGACAATCTTGGCCAAGCAACAAGTCAAATCCCTGCCAATGCCGAGATTGAAACGCTGCCCCAGGACGAGAGCAGCGCGACGCCCTCGAACCAGCTTCAAAGCGGCTTCGACAAGCCCGATGTAAACGATCTCGGCAACAACGACTGACAAGGTGGCACAATGATCCTTTATTATGCTCCGGGCGTGTGCAGCCAGGCACCGCACATCCTGCTCCACGAGATCGGCCTCGACCATGAGGCCAAGCGCGTCGACTTAAAGGCCAAGAGGCTTGAGGACGGCAGCAATTATCTCGACATCAACCCCAAAGGCGCGGTCCCCGCACTCCAGCTCGACAGCGGCGAGGTGCTGACGGAAAATGCGGTGATCCTTCAGTTCCTCGGCGATCGCGCGAGCTGGCCCGAAGTGTTTCCGCCGCTCGGCGACTTTCGCCGCTACCGGGTGCTCGAGCTGCTCAACTTCATCACCACCGAGCTGCACAAGCGCTTCAGCTTCCTCTTCAACCGCGAGGCGACCGACGAGTTCAAAAAGTTCGTCAGACGCGATTTATCGAAGAAGCTCGACTGGATCGACGGACGGCTCGGCGCTGGACCGTTCCTGATGGGTGAGCAGCTAACGCTTCCCGACCCGTATCTGTTCGTGATGACGCGCTGGACCGACAGGTTCATCGGCCTCGAAAAATGGCCAAACCTCGCCGCCTTCCACGAGCGCATGTTTGAGCGGCCCTCGGTGCGACATGTGCTGAGGTTCGAAGGGCTGCTGCAGGAAGAGCCCACTTAGGCGGTCTTGCTGCGACTGCGGGTGCGCCCTAGAGCGCGGCCGAAATGAGCCAATTCGACCTGACAGACGACCAGCTCCAGATCCAGGAGATGGCGCGGAAGTTTACCGCTGACGCAATCACTCCCTTCGCCGCCGAATGGGATGAGAAGCACATATTTCCGAGTGACACGATTCGCGAGGCGGCGGAGCTCGGCTTCGGCTCGATCTACGTCTCGGAAGAGAGCGGCGGAATCGGCCTCGGCCGCCTCGAAGCGGCACTGATCTTTGAGGCGATGGCCTACGGCTGCCCGTCGACCAGCGCCTTCATTTCGATCCACAACATGGTTTGCTGGATGATCGACCGCTTCGGCTCGGCCGAGCTCAAGCAGAAGTACCTGCCCTCCATGATCACGATGGAGAATATGGGCAGCTACTGCCTGACGGAGCCATCATCGGGCTCCGACGCGGCGGCGCTCAAGACGAAGGCAGTGCTCGACGACGATCATTATGTCGTCTCCGGCTCCAAGGCATTCATCTCTGGCGGCGGCGCGAACGACATGATGCTCGCGATGGTTCGAACCGGCGAGGAAGGACCCAAGGGCATCAGCGCGCTGGTCATTGAGAAGGACATGCCCGGAGTCAGCTTCGGCGCGCAGGAGCGGAAGCTCGGATGGCATTCGCAACCGACGAGCCAGGTCAATTTCGATGAGGTCCGGGTTCCTGTCGCGAACCGCGTCGGTGCGCAAGGCGAAGGCTTCCGGATCGCGATGATGGGTCTCGACGGCGGGCGGCTGAACATTGGCGCCTGCTCGCTCGGCGGAGCGCAGCGCTGCCTCGATGAGGCGATCCGCTATACCAAGGAGCGAAAGCAGTTCGGGCAGGCTATCGCCGACTTCCAAGCGACTCAGTTCACACTCGCCGACATGGAGACCGAGCTGCAGGCCGCCCGCTACCTGCTCTACGTGGCCGCGGTAAAGGTTACCGAAAACGCCCCCGACAAGACGAAGTTCGCAGCGATGGCGAAGCGACTTGCGACCGACACCGGCTCCTCGGTCGTCGACCGTGCCCTGCAGCTCCACGGCGGCTACGGCTATCTGATGGACTATCCGATCGAACGCTTCTGGCGCGACCTTCGGGTCCATTCGATCCTTGAAGGCACGAACCAGATCATGCGCGTGATCGTCAGCCGCGACATGCTTCGCCAGTGATGAACGATGTCCTGATTTCGACCCAGGACAGGGTCGGCCGGCTGCGCTTGAATCGGCCCAAGGCGATCCACGCCCTGACGACGGACATGTGCGAGGCGATGAGCCGGGCGCTGCTCGAATGGATGCGCGACGACAGCGTCGAAGCGGTGGTCATCGACCATGCCGAGGGTCGCGGCTTCTGCGCCGGCGGCGACGTGGTGATGCTCGCTCGAAGCGGCGACTATGACGCGAAGGAAGCGAAGCGCTTCTTCTTTGCCGAATACCGGCTGAACCACCTGCTCTTTGTCTACCCCAAGCCGACGGTCGCCATCATGGACGGTATCACCATGGGGGGCGGCGTCGGAATTTCCCTCCCGTGCGATTTCCGGATCGCGACCCAGAATACAAGGCTCGCCATGCCCGAGACCGGGATCGGGCTGTTCCCGGACGTCGGCGGGGGCTGGTATCTGCCGCGGGTCCCGGGCCGCGTCGGCGAGTTCATGGCCCTCACCGGAGCCCGTCTCGACGCCGCGGAATGCCATTATCTCGGGTTGGCGACCCATTATGTCGAGCAGGAGTCGCTTCCCGATATGATTGACCGGATCGCGAAAACGCCGCAGCGCGTGCAGGGTCCGATCGGCGCGTTCGCAGCTACTCCGCCTGATGCGAAGATCGAGCAGAGCCTTCCGCAGATCACCCGGCTGTTCGCTTCGGATCGCCTCGAGGACATCCTGGCCGCTCTGGAATCCGACGACAGCGAATGGGCGCAAACCGAACTTGGAACGCTGAGGACCAAAAGCCCGCTTTCCTGCAAGGTCTCGCTTCGGCTGATGGCCGAAGGCGCCAAGCGGACCAACTTTGCCGACGAGATGCAGGCGGAATATGCGCTCGCCGGCCGAGTTGTCAGGACTCACGACTTTCGCGAAGGTGTCCGGGCGCTGCTCATCGACAAGACAGCCGACCCCCAATGGGACCCTGCGACGCCCGAGGAGGTCACCGACGAAATGCTCGACGTGCTGTTCGCGCCGCTTCCCAGGAGCGAAGCTTGGACGCCGTTTGCGGAGGTCGCCCAATGAGTGATTACAACACCATCCTGATCGAGAAGCGCGGAGCGGTGACGCTCGTCACTCTTAACCGCCCGCAGGCGCTGAATGCGCTCAACAGCGAGGTGCTGAAGGAGCTGACCGAAGCCTTCGAGGCTTACGACGCCGACTCTTCGCAGCGCTGCCTCGTTCTCACTGGCTCCGAAAAGGCGTTTGCCGCGGGCGCCGACATTAAGGAGATGTCAAACCAGGCTTTCGCCGACATGTACTCGCAAGACTTTTTTGCGGGCTGGGAGAAGGTCACCGCGACGCGCAAGCCGTGGATCGCCGCGGTCGCCGGCTATGCGCTCGGCGGCGGCTGCGAGGTGGCGATGATGGCCGACTTCATCATTGCGGCGGACAGCGCAAAATTCGGGCAGCCGGAGATCAGGCTCGGAGTGACTCCCGGCATGGGCGGGTCACAACGGCTGACCCGGGCTGTCGGGAAGGCAAAAGCGATGGAGATGTGCCTGACCGGCAGGATGATGGATTCGGTCGAGGCCGAGCGCTCGGGTCTTCTCGCCAGGGTCGTTCCCGCGAACGAGCTGCTGACGGAGGCAATGAAGACCGCCGAAGCAATCGCTGCAATGCCGCCGCTTGCGGCGATTGCAGTCAAGGAAATGGTCAACGCCGCGTTCGAGGTCCCGCTGTCGCACGGAATCCGCTTTGAGCGGCGGCTGTTCCACGGCCTGTTCGGGACCGAGGACCAGAAGGAAGGCATGGCCGCCTTCGTCGAGAAGCGGCCGGGGAATTGGAAGGGACGTTAGCCATGGCGCGTATCGCATTCATCGGCCTGGGACACATGGGCGGCGGGATGGCCCCGAACCTCGTCAAAGCGGGACTCGAGGTGCGCGCGTTCGACCTCGTGCCCGAAGCGGTCGAGAAGGCCGTCGCGGCCGGCTGCAGCGCCGCTTCTTCCGCACCCGAGGCAGTGAAGGACGCCGACGTGGTCATCACCATGCTTCCAGCCGCGCACCACGTGCGCACTGTCTACGAGAACGACGTTGCACCCAACGTTCGATCCGGTGCCCTCCTGATCGACTGCTCGACCATCGATGTGTCCAGCGCTCGCGAGGTCGGGGCCGGCCTCGACGAGCTCGGCTTCGAGTTTGTCGACGCGCCTGTATCGGGCGGAATTGCCGCTGCGGCGGCCGGCAGCCTCACCTTCATGGTCGGCGGCTCGGACGAGGCGTTCGAGCGCGCAAAACCGTTCCTTGAACCGATGGCCAAGGCGGTGATCCACGCCGGCCATCTCGGTTCCGGCCAGGCGGCGAAGATCTGCAACAACATGATCCTCGGCGCAACGATGGCGGTCACTTGCGAGGCCTTCGTACTCGCTCAGAAGCTCGGGCTCGATCCCCAGGTCTTCTTCGATATTTCCTCCAAGGCCTCGGGACAAAGCTGGTCGATGACGAGCTACGCGCCGGTTCCCGGAGTCGGACCAGACACGCCCGCCGACCACGATTATGAAGGTGGATTTGCTGCCGCGCTGATGCTGAAGGACTTAAAGCTCGCCGACGATGCCGCGCGGAGCGTCGGCGCCTACACACCGATGGGCGGCGAAGCGGAGGAGCTTTACCAGCGCTTTGTTGACCAGGGCGGCGGTTCGAAGGATTTCTCCGCAATCATCAAAATGATCGACGACAGCTGGAAAGTGCCCCAAGAATAGGTCGGAAGGAGAAGAGGAGAGCCCATGCGTATCGTTCCCATTGCTTTTGCCAGCGTTGCCATTGTTGCTTGCGGCGCAGCCGCGATCAGTGAGGCCAGAACTTCCCAAGCAGCGGCCCCCGTCGCTGCTGCCCCAGCGAAGGTGAGCGGCGCCGAGGCCGCGGCGATCATGAAGGCGCGTCACGACGGCATGGAATCGATGGGCAAGGACCTGAAGACGCTGCATCGGGATCTTGACTCCGATGATCCGAACGTCGGCGAAATCCGTTCCGCAGCGGCAGACATTTACAAGAACTCGAAGGCAGCAGCGAACTGGTTCCCTGCGGGCACCGGTCCGGAAGCAGGCAAGACCGCCGCCAAACCGGAAATCTGGCAAAACTCCCAGGATTTCGCGGTGAGGCTCGGTGTCCTCCAGCATTATGCCGACCAGTTTTACAAGGCTGCCATAACCGGCGACGTGGGCACGCTGAAAGCGAACGAGGACACGCTGAGCGGCGCCTGCAAGGCCTGCCATGACAGATATCGGGCGGAGGAGAAGCACTGAACTCTGCCGGTGGGCGGGCACAGCCCGTCTGGGACCTGCCCGTCCGAATCGTCCACTGGTTGCTCGCGGCACTGATCCCGTTCAGCTGGTGGTCGGTTCACCACCATCACACCGACTGGCACATCTGGTCGGGGTGCGCGATCCTGACGCTGCTGATCTTTCGGTTGCTGTGGGGTTTCGTTGGAAGCTCGACCGCGCGTTGGGCAGGCTTCGTTCGCGGACCCGCCGGAATGCTCGCTCATCTGCGCGGCAAATGGAACGGCATCGGCCACTCGCCGCTAGGCGCACTCAGTGTCATGGCGATATTTGTCGCACTCTTCGTTCAGGTGGGGCTGGGCCTGATTTCCGAGGACGAGGACGGGATTTACACGGGGCCGCTCTCCAGCCTCGTGAGCATCGATGCATCGGACAAGGCGCGCGACATTCATGCGCTGTGGTTCAACCTCGTCCTTGCTCTCATCGTCCTGCACGTTGCTGCAATCGTCTATTATCGATTTCGCGGCCGCAAGCTGACGAGGCCGATGATCACCGGCAGCGCCCTGCTCGAGCCGGGCACGCCGCCGATGCGGCCAGGTAAGTCGTGGGTGGCGCTGATCTGTCTCGCCATCGCAACGGCCATTAGCCGGTGGGTGATCGCCGGAGCGCCGCCGTTCGGCCATTGGGTTCCTTCTTGATCGAAACGCATCGGCGGCCCACATCTTGGGACATGCTGATCCGAACCGAACAGACCCCCAACCCCTCGACCCGCAAGTTCCTTCCCGGACAACTCGTGATGGATAGGGGGACGCGTGATTTTGCCGATGCCGAGAGCGCTGAGGCTTCGCCGCTCGCCAACGCATTGTTCAACAGCGGCATGGTCGAGGGCGTGTTCTATGGACGCGACTTCGTCTCGGTCACTGCTGCTCCTGCTGCGTCGTGGAGCGATCTTGAGCCGCTGGTCCTCGAAATTTTGCTGGACCATTTCGTCAGCGGTGCGCCGCTGTTCGCGCCCGGCACCGCCGCGGGCATTCACGTGTCCGACGATTCCGATTTCGATGACGATCCGGAAGACGCCAATATCATCGACCAGATCAAGGAGCTGATCGAAACCCGCGTTCGACCGGCCGTCGCGCAGGACGGCGGCGACATTTTGTATAAGGGTTACAGGGACGGCCATTTGTATCTGACGATGCACGGCGCCTGCTCGGGCTGCCCCTCCTCGACGGTGACTCTAAAGCGCGGGATCGAGAGCCTGATCAAACATTATGTGCCGGAAGTCGAAAGCGTAGAAGCGGTCTAACTTTCAGGGGCTTGCGGCGTTGGGCCGCATGTGCCCACTATCACTTCCGAGATGTTGCTAGCCTTCGATACGTCGAGCGCTGCCTGCACCGCCGCTTTGTTCGACGGTTCGGGCGCTTGCCTTGGCCAGGCGGACGAATTGCTCGGCCGCGGTCACTCGGAGCGGCTCGTGCCAATGCTCTCAGAGCTGCTGGACGGTCGCTCGGCAACACAGATACTGGTCGGAGTCGGCCCTGGGAGTTTCACTGGAATCAGGGTCGCGATCGCGGCCGCGCAGGGTTTGGCGATCGGCTGGGATGCAGCGCTTTGGGGAATGTCATCCTTGGCGCTGCTGGCGGCCGGTGCGAATGCCGGGGGCGAGGTCGCGGTCGTCCTCAAGGGCGGTCACGGCGAACTCTTTGTCCAGCAATTCGATCGACTTAAACCACTTTTCGAAGTTCATAATGCGGACCCGGCCAGCGCTGCTCGCATCGTCACTTGCAAGCTGATAGTGGGCTCAGGAGCAAAGCTGCTGGTGGACGCGCGCGGCTGGGGCGATGCGCTCGAGCTCTGGCCATCTGCTGCAAACGCGCTTCGCTTGCCCCAGCCGCTCCGAAATCTGCCTCCCAAGCCGGTTTATGCGCGAGCGCCCGACGCTCGCGTTCCGAAGGCTGCGTGATGGCGACAATCGAGCGGGAGACCCGGATCGAAGCTGGCTCCTCGGCGGACATCGATATTGTAATGGAAGTGATGCACGAAGCGTTCGGCAACAAATATGGCGAGGCATGGACCCGCTCACAGCTCGCGGGCATTTTGCCGATGGGCGGAGTTTCGCTGATCCTCGCGCGGTCGCGCAGCGGAGAAGGGGCGATCGGCTTTTCGCTATTCCGCACGGTTGCCGACGAGGCTGAGCTGCTTTTGATCGCCGTCATGCCCGGACATCAGCGCCGGGGCGTCGGCCAGCGCCTACTCGACGATTTTCTCGAACGTGCTCGAAATGACGGCGTCAAGCGGGCCCACCTTGAAGTGCGCGACGGCAATCCGGCTGTTGGTATGTACCAGGCAGCCGGCTTCTCGCCGATTGGAAGGCGCCGCAACTATTATCATGCTCCTGCTGGAACGCGTTTCGACGCGATTACTCTTGCGTATCAACTTTAGTTAGCGTGGTGAGGTTCATTTAATCTCATCGAAACTTCATTCCTCGTTGCCTAGTTGGAATCGCCGGCCTACTGAACAGTCGTGCAGCCGACCGACTGCATGACTCTGCTCGAACTCAGGAAATATTTATGGCCGAACTTCCAAACGCCGAAGACGCGCTGCTTACGCTGACCGCGGACATCGTGGCCGCCCACGTCAGCAATAATAGCGTTGCGGTCAACGATTTGCCGAATCTCATCCAGAACGTCCACTCGGCGCTGCGCGGAATTTCCGCGAGCGGCGCTGCAGCCGAACCGAAGCCGGAGCCGAAGGTTTCGATCCGCTCGTCGATCAAGCCCGACTATATCGTCTGTCTCGAGGACGGAAAGAAGCTGAAGATGCTCAAGCGGCATCTGATGACGCACTACAACATGACTCCGGACCAATACCGGCAGAAGTGGGGTCTTTCCGCCGATTACCCGATGGTCGCGCCCAATTATGCGGAACAGCGACGGACTCTCGCCAAGTCGATCGGGCTCGGCACCAAGCGCCGCAAAAGCCGGGGAAAATAATCGTTCGCTGGACCTTGGCCGGGCTCATACTTAACTTGGGCCCATGACGCGGACGATCGACATCGAGGCGCTATGCGCCGACAAGGGACTGCGCATCACCGAGCAGCGCAAGACCATCGCGCGCGTGCTCGGCGACAGCGAGGACCATCCGGACGTCGAGACTCTTCATGCCCGCGCCGCGGCGGTCGATCCCAACATCTCCATCGCAACAGTCTATCGCACTGTGCGGTTGTTCGAGGAGGCAGGGATCCTCGAGCGCCACGAGTTTGGCGACGGCCGTTCCCGCTATGAAGCCGCGTCGGAATCTCACCACGACCATTTGATCGACGTCGAGACCGGCAACGTCATCGAATTCGTCGATGACGAGCTCGAGACGCTGCAGAAGCGCATTGCCGAAAAACTCGGCTTCCGGCTCGTCGATCATCGGATGGAGCTCTACGGCGTCTCTCTCGACCGCGACCGCTAAAACCAGGCCTGTCCGGCTGCACTTGCGCGCTGCTCCGCGCATCGCCGGGCTGCTGCTGCTGTTCGGCGTGCTTGCTCCGATCCACGTCGCGACGAAGCTGCTCCTGAGACGCTCCCCCTGGCCTCGATGGTTCCTTGCAGCGGCGGCGCGGATTTGCGGCGCGCGCGTAAAGGTGAGGGGCCACCGCGCGGGTAAGCACGTGATGCTGATCGCCAACCACACCAGCTGGCTCGACATCCTGATCCTCGGCGGGTCAGTCGGCTGCGCCTTCGTTTCAAAGGACGAGCTTGGCCATCCATTCATCCACTGGCTCGCCGACCAGAACAGCACGGTGTACGTGAAGCGTGCCCACCGAAAAGGCGCCAAGGACCAGGCGTTGGCAGTCGCAAGGGCGCTCGGGGGCAGGAAGCCGATCGCGATTTTCCCCGAGGGGACGACCGGCCCAGGGACGCATCTCCTTCCCTTCCGCTCTACGCTCCTCGAAGCCGTGAACGTCGCGCCACACGACGTTCGGGTCCGCCCCGTCGTGATCGAATATGGTGCTGCGCGAGAAGAGGTCGGCTGGTTTGAAGAATCGGGTAGCGACAACGTCAAGCGAATCCTCAGTCGGCGCGGCACCCTGCCCGTCACCGTGCACGTCCTTCCGCCGCTCGAAGCGGGTCTCGATCGCAAGCAGCTGACGCATGAAGCGCGCGAGGCAATCGCTCAAAGGCTCGGCTTAACGTCGCCGGCCCACTCGCCTATAGGCAAACGAGAATGACTCCCAAGACTTTCAAAATCAAAAGCTTCGGCTGCCAGATGAACGTCTATGACGGCGAGCGGATGGCCGAGCTGCTCGCTGAGCAAGGGATGCGCTCGGTCGCCGAAGGCGAAGACGCGGATCTCGTCGTCCTCAACACCTGCCACATCCGCGAGAAGGCCGCTGAGAAGGCCTATTCGGACGTTGGTCGTCTGAGACGGGAGGGCAGCACCAAGCCGCTGATCGCTCTTGCCGGCTGCGTCGCCCAGGCCGAAGGAGCCGAGGCGCAGCGGCGCTCGCCCATGATCGATATCGTGGTCGGTCCGCAGGCCTATCATCGACTGCCCGAAATGGTCACCAAAGCCTCAAAGGGCGCGCGGCCGGTGGAAACCGACATGCCGGCGATCAGCAAGTTCGAGGCGTTTCCCACCCGCCGGCATGCAAATCCCAGTTCCTTCCTCACCGTCCAGGAAGGCTGCGACAAATTCTGCACCTATTGCGTCGTTCCTTATACGCGCGGGGCGGAGATTTCCCGGCCTTGGGGCGACGTCGTCGCGGAAGCTCATGCGTTGGTCGATGCCGGTGCGCGCGAGATCGTGCTTCTCGGGCAGAACGTCAATGCATGGCAGGATGGGGCGCGTGGACTTGCTGATTTGATTCGAATTCTCGCAAAGATCGATGGTCTCGAGCGAATTCGGTACACGACAAGCCATCCGGCCGAAATGAACGACGCGCTGATCGCCGCGCATGGCGAGGTCCCCAAGCTCATGCCCTATCTGCACTTGCCGGTGCAGTCCGGCAGCAGCCGCGTGCTCAGGGCGATGAACCGCAGTCATACGCCGGAAACCTATCTCGCTATTGTCGAAAAGATGCGCGCCGCCCGTCCCGACATCGCAATCAGCGGCGACTTCATCGTCGGCTTCCCCGGCGAGACCGAGGAGGATTTCGAAGCGACGCTGCAGATCATCGATGCAGTGCGCTACGCTTCGGCTTATTCGTTCAAGTACAGCGCTCGGCCGGGCACTCCAGCTGCGACCATGGAGGACCAAATCCCGCTCGAGATCATGGACGAACGGCTCCAGCGGCTGCAGGCGAAGATCAACCACTACCAGCTGGCGTTCAATCGCTCGAAGCTCGGCAGCGACACCGAGGTGCTGATCGAGAGAATTGGCAAGTTGCCCGGCCAGATGATCGGCCGCTCGCCATGGCTCCAGTCGGTCCATGTCGAGACCGATTGCCAGGCGGGCGATCTGATTGACGTGACGCTGGTCGCCGCAGGACCCAATAGCATGGCGGCCGCGGTCCGCTCGAAAGAAGCTGCCTGATGGCCCGCCGCGACCTTGCCGCAGTCCCCGACCGGGCGCGGCTGGAACTCGAATTCGACCAGCCCTACCTGCTGGGGCCCTTGTTCGGCGACTACGACCGGCACCTGATCACCATCGAGAACCGGCTCGGGGTGCACATCTCGGCGCGCGGCAACCACGTCCAGATTGAGGGCGATCCCGATGCGGCGAGCCGCGCGCGGGACGTTCTGATCGGCCTCTACAACCGGCTCGACCGGGGCCACGACGTCGACGCCGAGGCGGTCGAGGCGGTGCTCGGGATGGCGGCTCAGCCTAACCTCGACGGGATCATCCAGGAGGAAGTGACCTCGGTTCCCCGGGTGATGATCCGCACACGCAAGAAGACGATCGTTCCGCGCTCGGCGACCCAAACACCCTATATGGAAGCACTCGCCCGCGATGACATGATCTTCGCGCTCGGCCCGGCGGGTACGGGCAAGACCTATCTCGCCGTAGCGCAGGCGGTGTCACAGCTGATCTCGGGAAGCGTCGACCGGCTGATCCTCTCGCGTCCCGCCGTAGAGGCCGGCGAGCGGCTCGGCTTCTTGCCGGGCGATATGAAGGAGAAGGTCGATCCCTATCTTCGGCCTCTTTATGACGCGCTGTACGACATGCTTCCCACCGAGCAGGTGGAGCGGCGCATTGCCTCGGGCGAGATCGAGATTGCACCGCTGGCCTTCATGCGCGGCCGGACACTCAATGATGCGTTCATCATCCTCGACGAGGCGCAGAACACCACGGCCGAGCAGATGAAGATGTTCCTGACCCGGCTCGGCTTCGGGTCGAAGATCGTGGTCACCGGCGATGTCACGCAGGTCGACCTCCCGGGCGGCTCGACCAGCGGGCTGCGGGTGGTGCGCGACATCCTGGAC
>Ga0157370_10001876_pt1 | contig 25908 bp, 22 predicted proteins | sample C35metaG_FD_113463 | JGI IMG/M metagenome (GOLD analysis project Ga0157370, IMG submission 113463) | Corn rhizosphere microbial communities from Kellogg Biological Station, Michigan, USA - C3-5 metaG | ecosystem: Host-associated > Plants > Roots > Rhizosphere > Soil | place: USA: Michigan...
CCTTGTGTATGGGCTCGCGGAAATGGTCAGGGCGCAGGTGGCATGGCAGATATCAGATGAATCTGATTCCTTCGTGCATGCAACAGAGTGCTATGCACCTGGTTTGCCCCGGTCCAGCTGCCGATAGCCGATGGCCTCGGCCAGGTGCGCGGTCTGGATGGTCTCGCTTTCGGCAAGATCGGCAATGGTGCGTGCCACGCGCAGGATGCGATGCATCGCCCGCGCCGACAGCTGCAGGCGCTCGATGGCTTGTTCCAGCAGATCCTGGTCGGCTTCGCTCAAACGCGTGCACGCACGCAGGGCAGCAGGCGGCAGGTGCGCGTTGAGGCCACCGCGCGCCTGTTGCCGCGCATGTGCCGCTTCCACCCGCGAGCGAACACTGGCGCTGGGCTCGCCCAGCGGCGTGCTCTCGCGCAGCTCCACCGCATCCATGCGGCTCACGTTGATGTGCAGGTCGATGCGGTCCAGCAACGGGCCCGATACCCGTGCGCGGTAGCGGGTGATGCGCTCGTCGCTGCACAGGCAACGGTTGCTGCGGTCGCCGGCCCAGCCACAGGGGCACGGGTTCATCCAGATGTTTTGTGAGCAAAGGCACTGTGGAAAATAGATCGAGCACGTCAGGATGGGGCTGTACCCCAACCGGATAGCTCAGGAATGGCAGCTAGAAATAAGGTCGCTGGGAAGCCGGCGACCGAAGAGTCTCCGTTGCTGATCGCGGTCAAAGCATTGAACAGGCAGAGCGGTGTGACCGACATTGACTTCAGCTTCCTGCGCAGCTGGCTGGGGCCGGGGGAGCAAGCTGCATTCGTTGAAGCAATCGGGAACCACTCGCGCCGTCATTGCGCACCTCAACCGATGTACTCCATTCGCAGCGTGCTGAAGTTCTGGAAAGAGCTCGGTAGTACCAAGAAATGGCCAGTTCCGAGCCCAAGAGTGTGTGCACAAACTATGGCCAGCCAGCTTTCTGAGCTAAGAGGCGAGTTCTATGCAGTGCGAGCTAAGAAGGTTGCGCTAAGCACCATTACCAATCAATGGACAGAGTTTGTGCGGTTTCTGCCAGCACTGGTGAACTCACGCGCAATTAGCTTCATAGAGGATAAAAGCTCCTCGATAGCAGCGCCTAGCATGTCGCTTGTCATCGCTGACCGTGACACTGCAGCAAATTCGATTAAGGAACTGGTAAATGCCCCGAAGACTTTAAATACTGCGAAGAACTCCTTCAACGACAACCTCCTTGAGCCGATTTCAATCATCGATGGTAGCGAGGTCTACCTTGAGCGCTATCAACGGCAACTAGCCGGCGCTATCGGAACAATACTGTCTTGTGCTGTCCGAGATTTCGAAGGCCTTGAGCAAGCTCGAGTGAAAGGTCTATCTGAAATTTCTCGTACTAGCCCAAAGGAAGTCGCGACGCTTAGCTGCATCTCATCCGTGCAAAATTCTTGGACGGTCTGGGCCGCCATGGTGAAGGAAAGGCCGGCGGAGTCGCTGAGGTTTGCATTGGGCGTCGTCACTCACGAGATGCGTGGAATCCCAAAGGGGCGCCGAAAGTATGACGCCGCGGGACGCAACTCGTCGCCTGTGGATGGAGCAAAGGGATATTGGGACATCGTCGCAGCCTATGGGAAAAATGGACTGCTTCCGTACCTAGGAATCATGACCAGCAAAGCAGCATCGGTCTGCATGGCGATACTTATCATTGAGCACCCAATCCTTAATCCTGTGTCCCTGTACCGTGCAAAGGTGGAAAGGCGCCGAGGCGGAGGTAGCTACATCATGTCTGATGGGCTTTCCGGAAAGGCGGGGATGCGGCTAAGCGTAGAGAAGCTACGTGCTGGCTTAGAGAAAAGTACGCCACTCTCGCCGCTCTCTCAGCGAGTACTGGCTAGGGTTTTTGAATGGACGGAGCCGTTGCGTAAGGTGCTAATCACTGAGGGAAGGTTGGAAGAGGCGAACTGTCTGTGGGTCGGCATGAGTACTTTGGACTACCGCATTAAGGCGTTCTCAGAGAAGTCATTCTTGACGGCGCTTGGGGCAAACGAAGCGTGGCGAAGCACAGGAGAGAAGTCGAATAGCACACGCTTGCAGACGTTCGCATCACGACACCCGGAACTCGAACGATGGCGGGGCCGTCTAACTTACAAGAACCTAAGGATGAGTTCGGGCGTTCTCAAAGTCCTTCAGGCCGATGGTGACATCACTGAGGCAGCCAGAATATTTGGTCACCGATCAGTGAATACGACTCTGGGTCACTACATTCCGAATGCATTGCGGATCGCGCTGTTTGAGCGTCAGGTAAGGCGGCACCAGAATCGTTTGATCATTGAGGCCGGTATGGATCAAGAGTCCTTGCTTCGCATCTCTGATTTCAGTCGGGTCGAGGATCTTCATGAATTTCTGGCCTCCATGAAAATTGGTTCAAAGGAAGACGTCATTAAAGGAGATGGTTGCGTCAGCATGGTGGAGGGATCAGGTCTGATCCTCTATAGGGATCCGAATGCGCTGGCGGTGGCCATGCTCTATAGGGACCACCTGCGAACCGCAAGTCCACAGTTCCTTGACAGGCCAGATCTACGGACAGGAGTTACTCCTCGCTTCTGGGTGGAATTTGTAGACAGGATTCTTGAGCCGCTTCCCTCAGCGATGGTCGACGTATCGGATCTCGTCGCTGCTGCAGCTTCCCAAAAGGTGTTTCTGTCGCCGCGGATCAGGCTACCGGAGGTCGCATAGTGGCATTAGTTCCCAGCGCAATTGTCAGATTCTTTGAGCGTACGCAGTTCGCCGATACACCGCAGGAGAAGCCATGGTGGTTAAAGAGCAGTATTGACGAAATTGAGTGGCGCGTAGATGTCGGAAAGAACGATCTCCGTGAGGTGCGGGAAGGCGTACGCGGTGGTCTTGTTCTGAGATGGGACGCGTTGATGCCTAGTGGAAAGCTGACGGATCCTTCGCACGCTACGCTCTGTGCGGAGTTGAAGGCGCTAATGATTGCGGTCGCTGACACTCGCGAGTCAACCCGTTCGATAAATACTGTATTCAGGACGATCCTCAACTTTGCGGAGTTCCTGGGTCTAAAGTACGGAAGTGAGCTTCTCTCTCGCGGCTTACTGGTAGCTCATATTGACGATGTAGAGGATTTTCTTGAAGCGCATGTAGAGGCGGGAACCTGCGCGACGGGCAGATTCATTGAGCGTTTTGAACGATATCTTGATGCAGCCGCTGCCTCCGAACGGCCGAGCGATATGGCCTCGCTAAAGGCGCTTTTTGGGCAGACGGCAGGGAATCAAATCAGCTTCCTGGCGATAGGGGAAGCAATCTCGATTGACTGGGAGCGTTTGAGAGCCAGTTACGCATTCAGGGCGCATCTGTCTGAGTATGGATACTGCCACAAGGTGCGCCATGACAATGGGCCGCGAACTACCTCTGGGTACGTCGATGTGTTAAAAGCCGTTGGCCAGGCGTCTCATGCGGTACCTGCGCTTCGGGGCTGGGCACTTGGCAGGTTGCAGAGTCTCGCTGACGTTTGCCGCCCATTCCGGGGCGGGATTGATGGGCGCACGCCGACAATGCCTAAGATTGTTCGTGAAAGGCTCATGCTGATGGCTTGCTCTTGGATGCTGAATGAAGCGCCTGCGTTGGAGCGTCATGTTGAGGAACTCGTGGGCGTGGTTGTTGATCGAGGCGGCGGCGACGGCAGTGACTTCGTTTCGTTGCTCAACATGGTCGAGAGAGGCACATCCTTCGGTTCGCTCCAGCATAGTGCCGACTTCATAGAACGCATACACGCGCGGCGAGGAAATCGACGGCATCCGCATGCGGAATACCGGCTGCTACCCATTGTTATGGGCATGATTAGGCTTCATATAGGCGTCTGCTACGTGCTGACAGCCCTTCTTTCTTGCTCACGTAGAACTGAGGTGTGTGATCTGTCACACGATTCCCTATTTTCAGTGGATGGTCGGGACTATCTGACCATCGAGCAGGCTAAGAGGGGTCGATTGAACGTGCGACCTACGTTTGATAAGCCCGTGCCTCGCATTGTAAGGATGGCGATGGAAACCATGGCGAACTTGAAGAAGCAGCTGCTTAGGATAATACCTATCGATGACCTTCTAGTTAATGAGCGGGCCTTCTTCTTCTTTAGTATGCGAGGGATTCGCCCCTTTGATGTAAATGATGCAGGTGCGATTGTGCGTATGGTCGGGTCCTACTTTGACCTGCGTAATGAGGACGGAAGTGCCTGGACACTTGCGTCGCACCAGCTACGTAGAGCATTTGCGATGACCTTTTTCCATTCTGAGGGCTCTGAGGCAGCGCTGCCTGCATTGGCTTGGCTGATGGGACATCACAGTGTGGAAGAGACTTGGCGATACGTGAGCGAGTCTATGACGGGGAAGGAGCTTAGTCATGCTGAGGCGTGCATGGCGATGGCCGCGGTTGGCGCTGATAGCACCTCTCATTCGGCGGGTAAGCTTAAGGAGATGCTGCTCCAGCACTTCGGTTGTGACGACTTGACGGTACTCGATCCGGAGGAGGCTATGGAGTATTTGGAGATGTTGTCAGAGACTGGTGAGATCAGCGTAAGGCCGGTCCAAATAGCTACTAGTGATCGAAAGTCGTTCACTGTCCTAGTCTCCTTCAGAAGTGGACAATAGTGCCTAGGCTTAAGAAGGGGCAAGTTGCCCCTGGCGTACGGGCCAAGCAGGAACGAGCTCAAAATAGCGTCCAAGCAATAATTGGGGTTCTCAACGAGGCAGTTGGTCTTGGGCGCTTCTCTCCCGAAGATGGAAAGCTGTTTAGGCGGCTGAGTGACTTGGCAATGATGCATGATGCGTCGCGCGGAATTGCGCCCATGTCTGTACGCACGTTGCGAGAGAACGTGGATAGAATGTATCCGGGAGGGATGAAGGCCTTCCGTGCCACTGTCGCGGAACTTGGCCGGGACTCAGTGGTTTCACCGGCGGAGCCTGTTAGGGAAATGGGGTTCGAAGATGCCATTCTGGACATGACCGCTAGGTACAGTGATCTGCTTCAGAGATTCAAGCGTGTGACCCTTGAGTCGGATACCGCAGCAGACGAACTCAAGCGGCATTTTGATCGATATCGGAGCCGTGGCGCATTGCGAGTAGTGAAGTGAAGCTAGTTGGGAGCCTGCGGCACAGAGCAAGTGCTAACTTTACGCTGCCTGGATTTGGTGATGGATCAGCTGCACGCGGACGCGCGAAAGCGGCGGGCATGCCCTTGGTTTTTTATCCAAACGGTCTCTCATGCTGGCAGGTGAATGCGTACTTGATCCATTGCCACCGAACTGGCTTAAAGATTCAAACGATTGCCACTTACGCCAGTGAACTTAGTCTTTTCGTCCGATACCTTCACAGGGTTCGCCTAGAGCCTCACAGGGTGGACGATGACCATCTGATTGAGTTCGCAGACTGGATGGCTGGCCGTGCAACATCCAGCAATCGCCATATCAATCGAATTGTGGCGCGCGTTCTCGCATTCCTGGAGTGGTCTGAGTGCATCAGTCCTCGTTTAGCTCAAGTCGGCCGGATAGGGGGGAACGCACCTGTGGTGGTGGATCGCAAGCCACGGAGGTCGGCCAAGAGGATGCGGATGCGCGTCCAGCATGTCGCCATGTTGCCTAGTGGAGCAAAGCGAATTGTCCGTCCGATGCCTGTAACGGTCTTCCACCAGCTGCTGACCCAGTGCCAGAACGTTGCCCAAAGATCATTTTGCAAGGCGCGGAGCCGCATCATGCTCTTGCTTTTGGCCGACACTGGGATTCGTCGGGAGGAACTCATCTGGATTTCGGTGCGGGATATAGAGGCTGCGTTGGAGAACGGTGGCAGGCTTAGTATTAGGACGTCTAAGAGAAAGGGAAATCCGATGCGGGAAGTTCCTGTTCCTGAACTTACGTTGCGTGAGGTCGCTAAGTACGTCGTGGTTCAACGAGCACTGTTGATGCGGAGGCACGCGACGGCAAGACGGGTGGGGCGCGACAAAGGTTGGCTAATCTGCACTGAGAGTGGAGACAGGCTTGCGGCGTCAAGTGTGACGCAGCTGTTCTCCGACCTACGGCATCTTGCTGGCATATCGGAACGTGCAACAGCGCACATGCTTCGGCATCGATACATCACGCTTCAAGTGGTGGACAGGATAAGGCGGTTGCGAAGCGTTAGCGTCCTCGGTGTTGAGGCGGCATCGACTGTCTTAGCCCAAGTGGCGTCTCTGAGTGGGCACTCTTCGCCAGAGAGCATGTGGGACTACATCGACTGGGCATACCAAGAAATGGCGACCGCGGCGGAGAAGAATGGAGATGCAGAACTCCAGCAGTTGATCGATGAGCTAGAGGTGTTCAATGAGGCCGCATCTCCGAGCGCTATGGGGAGGGAGCTTATCCTTCGGTTGCAGGGGGCTCTTAAGCGCCAGTTGGGCGGTTCCCCCAAGCTCGGCGTCCTTGCTCATCAAGCTGGAGGCCTTGGATCCTTCGGCTAGGAACGATTAGGCGCGTCTAGCTGGCCTGTGTCGGCGGCGCGCGATAGAGCTCGGGTCTGGTGTTGGACGTTCAGCCCTATTCATTGCCCCTGACAGACGTTCCGCGAATGGATCTCCTAGCGGTGACAATCAGGTCGGTCATCTCCTCATTTGAGAGGCTCAATGCCGATGTGATGAGACAGAACTCCAGAACGTCCAATCGCCTGGACCCAGTCTCTACAGACGAAAGCTTCTGCTGAGGCCATCCCAAATGGGCAGCAAGCTGCACTTGGCTCAGGCCCAAGGACACGCGGCGTTCACGAAGCTTGCCGACCAAGCGAAGGTACGCACTCTGATAGATCGTCTTCGTGGCCATCCGGTCCGCCTTGGTGAGCGGAAGGCAATCTATGGCTGGCAGTGCATCTACAAGAAAATTATGTAGACGCCGCTCCTTAGCCCTGCTAGCATCCGTGCTGGCCAGTTCGCCGGGGATCGAGTGATCTATGGGCAAAGCCAACGGACCCTTCCAGCCTCGTGGCCCGAGCTCGACTCGTTAGTCGTATCGCTTGGCCCTTTCTATACCTGCGCATGGTGCGCTCTTGAGCGCTCAACCAGAGTCAGTGCCCCGGTATCGGCGGACCCCGCAGTCGTGAAGCAGCTGCTCGCCTGCCTTGAGCAGGCTGGAGTGCTGGTCGCCAGCGGCTTACCCGGTGATGGTGGAAGAAGATCGCTATACGAGCCGGTCAGATGGATCTACCTAGATCACTGGGATGTGCGCGACGACTTGGAGGCGATGCTCTCTCATGTTTTGGGAGCGTGGCGCCGCACTCTTGACGCAGAAGCGCGGCTGTGGCTTTGGCGGCAAATCGCTGACAGAGAAGCAGCTGCATACCTAACTGTACTCCTGCGCCGTCATCGAATAGGAGTACGCCATGTCGATGCGATTCTTTCACAGCAAGATGGCGACTGGGCAAGCTTAAGCCTTGGGCGAAAGCGCTATGTGCTGTGGTCGTCCGTCCGCGGTGCTGCAAGTGAGTTCTTAAGCAGTGACGGAAATGATCAGGCGGCTATCCATGCACTATGCAAGGAAATTCGGAGCAGGACGCGTTGGCTAATCGCAAGAGAGTCGGCGGGTCAGCTACGTAGGAATGAGTTCTGCTTCTTGCCTGATGTCTCGTGGCGTCGGCCACTGATGGTCGAGGTCGCGATGGAGAGCATCCTCACAATTGGTGCGAACTATTGGCTCGCACCGCCGTCACTTGCTAGCGTCTGAGAAACGGCCGCCTAGCTTTCGCTTAGGCGGGCGTATGAAGATCCGTTACGGAAGCCGTCAGTTGCACTCAGTGCCATGCGATCCGCTACAACTAGTTACCCTGAAGCGGCCCCTTATTTCCCATAAGTGGGAGATAGATCCAAGCGACATGCGGTGATCAATCGGGCGTACGGTGGGCAATGTCAGGGAGGGAAGATGCAGCACGTGAAGCCGACTATCTTGGCGTTGGACCTTGAGGGTACGCTCATCTCGAACGCGATCAGCCAGATCCCAAGGCCAGGTCTTTACAGGTTCTTGGAAGATATCCAACGCAATTTCGAGCGATTGGTGATGTTCACAACCGTTCCTGAGGATCGTTTCCGCACAATTGCTACTCTTCTGGCCGTTGAGGGGAGTGCGCCGGATTGGTTCGCACGATTGCACTGCATACGCTGGTCGGGGAAGACGAAAGACTTGCGCGACGTCTCGCGACGTCTGGGTGACGCTTTATTGCTCGATGATTACCGACCCTATGTCCACCCTGGGCAGGAGCGTTTCTGGGTTCATATCCCGTCTTTCGAATCTCCCTATGCGCTAGACGACAGTGGTCTCAGCTTCGCACGCCAGAAATTGCTTGAGCGAATCGTGGCTTTGACGTGTAGCCATCAAGCATAGCTTGAACTAATGCCTGGCTATGTAAGGCTTTGATCTATCTGAATCGCATCTCGGGGCATGGCTGATGAGTGAATCCTGGGCTGCAAGGCTTCGCGCCCGCTACGACTGCCGATACAAGCCGAAGGAGGCGCATGTGCAGACGAACCGTGTGATGGAGGGAGCCGCCGCGCAGTGGCCAGATCGAATCTGGGTGGTACGGCATGGCCAGAGCACGGGCAATGTGGCCCGTGACTACGCCGAAGCGAATGACCTCAATATCATTGCGCTGGAGCATCGGGACGCCGACGTGCCGCTCTCGCTACTTGGGCTGCGACAGTCGCAAGCCCTGGCTGCTTGGGTGCGAGAGCTATCCAAAGACAAGCGCCCACAGATTATTCTGGCCTCACCGTACATTCGTGCGAAGCAGACTGCCCAAGCCGTAGTCGACATGCTCGGAGGTGACGGCCGTATGATCATTGATGAGCGGCTGCGGGAGAAAGAGTTCGGCATCCTTGATCGCTACACTCGCAGCGGTTTCGTCTCTGCCTTCCCCCAACTAGCCGAGCAGCGGCGCTTGGTCGGAAAGTTCTACTTTCGTCCACCGGGCGGGGAGAGCTGGTGCGACGTGATTCTGCGGCTGCGCGGCGTAGTTGGTGACCTCCAGCGTAACCATGTCGGCGGGAGAGTCATGATAGTGGCGCACCAGGTGATCGTGAATTGCATGCGCTACCTGTTGGAGCAAATGGACGAGCAGACTCTTCTCGACATCGACCGCCAGGGAGATGTGCCCAATTGCGGCGTCACGGAGTATCACGTCGCCAAGGATGGGAAACTTCTCTTGATCGATGCAAACTTCGTATCGCCAAACCTTCCCGATGCAGTGACCACGGTTGCTCCCGGCGGGTCTAGCGAGGTCCGCTGGGAACCCGTCCACTTCGTCGCTCCGCCGCCAGGCAAGGCCTAAGATGGTTCGGGTTGTGCGGCCAGTACTGTGAGAGTACAGAGGTACCCGGAGCGGTGGTCTTCGCAACCCCGTTCCGTCGATCACGCAGTAGCAGACAGCGCGAGGTCTGCAGTAGCCGTCGGGCGGGCTTGTCGTGGCACAGTCTGTTGCCCTCTTCCACGCGCACCCCGGCCCTTCGGTTACTGAGTTGATTGAGTAAAGGAAGACTCTTGTAGGGTCCAATCTCAAGCATATGGTGCCCCTGATCGTGTGTAGCGATCCGGGCTCGAGTTGGGTCTGCTGGCGTAGTGAAGCAAATTCGGCTGGATTAGAGAGCATGCAGAAAGGGGACGCTCTCCTCATCCCGTTCAGCCTGTGATGGCGTGGGAGGCCGAGGGGCTATACCCTTGGGCCTCCTGCATTCGGAGTGAACCCGTGGCCCTGACTACCCTGAAATCGCTGGACGCGGAAATCAAGCAGTTGGAAGCTCAGAAGAAGCTGGTCGAGAAGCGTGATAGCGAGGTGCCCAAGGCTTTGGCGGTGCTCCAGATGTACGCCAAGGTACTGACGCCAGCACAGCGCCGACAGATGGCTAAGCTAATCGGACAGGCTGTGAAAGTTGAGGGCGCTGGTCCTGACAAGACTGCAAAGGCAGCCTCGAAGGTTCGTAAGCTGGGCAAGGTGGCACCGAAGTTCCGACTGCCCGATGGCACGACCTGGACCGGCAGGGGACTCACGCCTAAGGTGTTCGTGGCTTGGCTGAAATCGGCTGAGGGCAAGGATTGGAGCGCAGCCAATCCTGGCGAACGCTTCCCCGGCGCCGTTGGGAAGAAGGCAGCCACCAAAGCTCTGAAGAAGGTTGGGAAGGTCGCCCGGAAGGTGAAGACGGTGCCGGTTCGGAAGGCTACAAAAAAGGCAGCAAAGAAGGCCGTGCGCAAACAGGGCTAACAACGTCGGGCAGATTCCACAATCCCGCGAGATCTCAAATCTCCGTCTCGTTGGAGATTGGGCATCAAACCGCTGAGCTACTCAGTCCCCAGTGCGGTGGCGTTGCTAGAAGGCGATCAAGAAGCGCACTTTTCGCTAAGCTGAAGTGAGGCGCAGGCATGCTGTAGGCCTGCTACTCGCATGAGGCCGCAAGCCTCGAGAACTACGGTGGCGATTGTTGTCGTGGAAATCTTTCGCTCCCTTCAGTCACTCGCGTGCGATCACTTACAGACGCTATCTTCTACTTCGATGGTAAAGGCTAGATCGTAGCCGCCTGGAATGCCGCCTGTCCAAGTGCGCTTTTTCAGTGCCAATGCGTATCCATTCATCACCACGGGTTGCTCGTTGATCTTGATGTCAAGATCTTGCCCGGAAAGCGGCCAGCCGGGGATTGCCGCGTTTGCAAGGAGCGATGCGAACTGCGAGAAGCGCTCTTGCGCCTGCTCTGCTTCCTCTGGGGCATTAATGTTCAGAACTAGCTTCAGCTTTGCAACGGTGAGCTCGGCACCCTCCACGTAATATGCGATATTGTTAGGAAACGGTGCCTTTCCGACGTCCAAGTAGTCTGAGCTTGCTCGCCATCCATCATGTGTACGGCGGTAGGCGTTTGTACGCAGACCCGCATTATCCAGGAATGTGGTCGCGAGATGCGGAAGCCAGCCAAAGCGAGGCGATACCTTGGGGGGACGGACTGAGAGACGTCTCACTTTCCTGACTTCTGCGATTGACGCGTCTATCTCGGCAGCGTCCTGGGGCGGGAACAGGGCTGCGTGATGCTGCCAACGTAGCAATCCCACGGTGTCTGCCCTGAGTTCTCTAATCAGCTTCCACGCCGTATAGCGACGCAGGGTCGGATCCTTCATGGAGAAGTGGAAGCTGGCGAATACACCTTCGTAGACTGAATAGAGATGAAGGCAGTAGAGGAACGGCAGGAACATCACCGTTAGTAGAATCGGGATGGCGAAATCGCGCGCAGTGTCTGCACTGGCGAAATCGCTGAGATGGGTAATGGAGTAGTAGATCGAATTTCCGAGCATCAGCAGAGCTAGTACGATCATTATCGCCATGCCTCCGAGATGAATCGACCTCAGCTTCTCGGCCCGATCACTCAATGCGACGACCAAGCTCAACAGAATTAGGGCAGCGGCAATGACCAGCTCAGTAGCGAGGCTGAAGGTGTGGCTCGCGGTGACAAAAGCGACCACGGCCGCCAGGCCGGCTGCGTCAACCATTGTGGACTTGAAGTAGGCCTTTCCAGTCGAAATTTTCTGGAAGTTGTAGAGAGAAAGCAGCGCGGAGCCGCCCGCCCAGATCAATGTGGTCTTCAGATTGTCCCACCGCCACCATCCCAAGGCGGAAAGCACCGATACAGATGCAAGCACATACAGGGTTGCGGAGCCAAAAACATATGCCAGCGGTGGCTTGGCGAGCAGGCTGAGGGCTCGAACTGGACTGAGGCGACTTCTGACCTTCCAGGCCAAAGTACCAAAGATCAGCGAACCCCAGATCAGAAGGGCGATCTCGCGGTTGTCCAAGTCCATCGCTGTCCAATGAGAATCGCTAGGCGGGCTCCGGGGTAATCTTATCGTGCCTTCGCCGCTGCCCCACTCTTGTCTGCTAGCGGATGCCTGGAAGCGCGAGCACTCATGAAGGCGGTGCTTCTGATCGTGTCAGAGAATTCCTACCCCGCATTTTTTTGCGTGGCTGGTGGAGGTTTCTGCTCCCGCGCGGCATGATAGAAGAAAGGGAAAGGAAACCTGCTCAATCGAGACTTGGGTGCCTACCCCCTCTACTTCCAGATTGCAGGGGATATCGATGGCTTACACCGCTGAGATCAGCAGAACCAGTCCGACCGCGTTCCTTTTCCTCGTCGATCAGTCCGGCTCGATGCAGGACACGATGGAGAACGGCAAGTCCAAGGCGCAGTTCGTCGCAGATGTGCTCAACCGCACCCTTGCCACCTTGATCACGCGATGCACCAAGTCGGAAGGCACGCGCGACTACTTCGAGGTCGGCGTCCTGGGCTATTCCGGGTCTTCAGCGGGAAATGGCCTTAGTGGTGGGCTGGCATCGACGGTCCTCCATCCGATCTCCCAGATCGAAGCCAATCCTCTGCGTGTGGAAAGCCGCACCAAGAGGGTGGATGACGGCGCCGGCGGTCTGGTGGATCAGTCCATCAAGTTCCCCGTATGGTTTGAGGCCAAGGCCTCGGGCGGAACCCCGATGTGCAATGCAATCACCACAGCGGCCGGAGAGCTGGTCGCCTGGTGCGATGCGCATCCGGACAGCTATCCGCCTACCGTGCTTCACGTCACCGATGGCGAGTCCACCGACGGTGATCCGGAATCCCTTGCCCAGCAGCTGCAGCAGATCAGCACCAACGACGGCAACGTGCTGCTGTTCAACCTGCACGTGAGCACCAGCGGCGGTGATCCGGTCAAGTTCCCGAGCTCTGATGCGGGCCTGAGCGACGCGTACGCCAAGCTGCTGTTCCGCATGTCCAGTGCGCTGCCTCCCCACCTGCAGAAGGTCGCGGAGGAAAAGGGCATCAAGGCAACGATGGAGTCCAAGGGCTTCGTGTTCAACGGTGAGATCGCCGAGATCGTGGACTTCTTCGATATCGGTACGAGGGCTGCGCAGCTGCGCTGACCATGGCTCTGACCGTTCTCTTCGAAGGGACGGTGGCTAAGCACGTTGAGTCACCGGATGACAATGAGGACGCCTACCGCCTGGCCCCTGAGAGGGGGCGGGTGGTGCTGTCGGACGGTGCGTCCGAGTCCTTCGACGCCCGAAATTGGGCGCGTTTGCTCGTTGAGCGCATCGCAGACGAAGAGCTGTCTATGGATGCGGTCACTGCGTGCGCGCGCTCATACGAAGCGATGCACGATCCGGAGACTCTTTCCTGGTCAAAGGCTGCGGCCTATGAGCGGGGGAGCTTTGCCACGCTGCTGGTCGCGCAGGATCTGCCCGAGGCCAATGCCGTTCAAATCACCGCGGTTGGTGACAGCTTGGCCGTGTGGCTGGACGGTGATCAGTGGGTGACCTCAGCCCCTTATGAGTGCTCGGGCCAGTTCCAGGAGAAGCCTTCGTTGCTGGCCACCCGGCTGGAGTTGAATGAGCCAGGTGATCATCTCTGGAGCATCCGCGAGTGGACGTATGAACCGCAGGGACATCGGTTCCTGCTCTGCATGACCGATGCGCTTGGTGCTTGGCTTCTCGCTCACCAGGAGCGGGGGGATGGCTCGGCACTGGAGCTGCTGCGTGGCATACGCGATGTTCAAGAGCTCACCGAGCTGGTTGAGAACGAGCGGGCTGCGGGGCGCATGCGTCGAGACGATTCCACGCTGATCATTGCGTCTGCAACTCAGTCTTGAGGCGTACCGGACGATGGCTTACCCATCTTTGGAGCAGTACAACGAGGCGTTGCAGTCACCGCAGTTGGTGCTGCTGGACCCGGAGCTCAAGCGCGGCACCCTGAGAACCACCGGGCTGGGATTGCCTCTGGCGCTATGCGGCGGCTTCGCCTTGACCTATGCGGTGACGGTTGGTGCGCAGAAGTACGCGCTGCGCTGTTTCCACAAGGAATCCCGGGAGCTGGAACGGCGCTACCAGGCAATCTCGACACGGCTGGATCAGCTCAAGAGCCCGTACTTCCTGCCATTTGAGTTCAACCCTGCCGGGATCCGGATTCAGGGCAGCACGTACCCCACCGTCAAGATGGCCTGGGCCAGCGGCAGCACGCTGGCCGAGTTCCTTGAGGCCAAGCACGCCAACAAGGCGGCGCTCCAGAATCTGCGAGCCGCACTGACCTCATTGGCCAGCTACCTGGAGCAGAACAATCTCGCTCACGGGGACATTCAGCCCGAGAATCTGATGGTCAGTGCGGACGGCACCAAGGTGCAGCTGATCGACTATGACGGTCTCTATGTCGAGTCGCTCAAGGGTGCCAAGGCGACCGAACTGGGGCAGCTCAACTTTCAGCACCCCCAGCGGTCGGCCAATGACTTTGGTCCCACGCTGGATCGGTTCTCGTTTCTCACGCTCGATGTAGCTCTTCAGGTTCTGATTGCTGCTCCCGGGACCTGGGCATCTTCACGCTCTGAGCCCAGCGCGGTTGTGTTCCGTCGAAACGACTTCCTCGACCCCGCACAGTCGAGCGTGTTTCAGGGTGCGGTGGCCCTTTCCGGCGTCAAGGCGCATGTAGAGAACCTAGCCAAGGTTGCTGCGGGAGCGTTCTCGGCCGTCCCGTCCCTGACCGATTTCCTCCAGGGCAAGGGAGTTCCTGCAGGCCCGATCGCCATACGAACCGCTGCCCAAGTCCTTACGTACCAAGGCCCATATGTGGTGGCTGACGCCGCCAACTACAGCCAAGTTCTTCAGATGGTTGGAAGTCGCGTCGAGCTCGTTGGTCGGGTATACGCCGTGACGCATCAACGCACCAGCAGCGGCAAGCCCTACATCTTTGTGAACTTTGCAGATTGGCGGGGCCAGGCGGTCAAGCTGTCCATCTGGTCAGAGGGCATCGATGCCATCAGGCCCAATCTACCCGACGCCTCATGGGTTGGGCGCTGGCTATCGGTCTCTGGCCTCATCGATCCGCCCTTTAGCAAGGGATCCCGTTCAGGCCGCTACACGCACCTGTCGATCACCATCAGCGCATCTGGACAGATCCAGGCGCTGGCGGAGAAGGATGCGAAGTACCGCTTGCAGGTTGCAGGCAAGGCTGCAGGCACTGCTGCGCCAACGGTGAGCAGCCGCAATGCAGGCATCCTGATAGATATGGGAGTGGCAGCGACAAAGCCAGCAGTCTCGGTCACTCCATCGATTCCGCCAGCGCCTCCTCAAAGTCGCAATCAGTCCATTCTGGGGAGCATGCAGCAGTCTGCGAATCAGCCTTCTACCCCACAGAGTCGATCACCCATTTCGAGTACGCCTCAGCTAGGCTCCACCTCGTCGAACAAGGGGTGCTGGCCGGTAGTGATCATCGGCATGTTCTTCCTGCTGGCACTAAGGGCGTGTGCTGGGTAAGAGAGTCCCAACCTCGCTGTGGCCTACCCGTCGATGCCAGCGGCACCCTGAGTAGGTACGCTACCCTCCAATGGTCCACTTGGTCCCGGAGAACACACGAGCCCGAGGATCAGCATATCCAGTCTGCCGTTCATGAATTGAGGGATCTAGCATGGCCACACCTACTAAAATCCGGAGTCTGAGATGAGCAATCCTCGCGATGTAGCTGAAGAGATCGAGGCGTCGGAAGAGGCGCCCGAAGGTCCAGCAATTGATTCACCAGTAGCGAGCGACGAGGACGTAGACAACCAGCTCGGCAGCCAGCCCTTCCGAGTCGTGTACCAAACCAACAACTTCCTGCTCCCGCAGATTCGAGACCTCATTGTCGACGGTGACGACGTCAACCTTCGTCCAGAGTACCAACGACGGTTGCGATGGTCGGCCGTTCAGAAGTCGCTCCTAATAGAATCACTATTGCTAAATGTGCCGGTTCCACCAGTCTTCTTCTACGAAAACGATTTGGCGCGATATGAGGTGATGGATGGGCAGCAGCGGTTGAATGCAATCAAGGAGTTCCTGAGCAATGGCCTTGTTCTCCGTGGCTTGCAGATCATTCCCGCATTGAACGGGCGTTCCTATGCCCAGCTTCCGCCGAAGGTAAAGCGCGGCCTTGACCGATCTTCCATCTCCGCAATCGTTCTACTTCAGGAGTCTAAGAGCCGAATTCAGAAGTCAGGCTCAGCCAAATTCTATGAACTCAGAAGGTTCGTATTCGAGCGACTCAATACTGGCGGGAAGCGCCTAAGTGCACAGGAGGTTAGGAATGCTATTTACGAAGGTCATTTCAATTCACTTATCGTAGAGCTTTCTCGCGACCCAACCTTCACGCGCATCTGGGATATCCCGCCCTATACGAAGTCTGATCCCAGCGAATATTATGAGGAGCCTGCGCGTCAGCGGAACACTCTTTACAAGACAATGGGGGATTGCCAACTCGTTCTTCGCTTTTTTGCGCTAAACGATGACTCTTATATCCAAGGCTCAATGAAGTCCATCCTTGATCGCTGCATGGAGAGAAATGCAGATTGCACGCCGGCGGCGAGGGAAGTGATGAAAACCCAGTTCCTCTCGCGGCTAAATTTTGCTGACGAGCTGTTCGACGGGAAACCTTTCTCGATGTCCGATCCTGGTGCGCCGGAGATGTACCGCCCGGTCGCTGGCATCTACGATGGCGTGATGGTTGCTATTGACGAGTTGTGGGAAAGTCGTGGGGGGCTGTTAGCACGAAAGGAGGATATACAGGCGGCATACGTTAGAGTGATTGCCGCTCGCCGAGAAGGTGGCGAGCTCACTGGTGCCGCAAACACCTCGGCAGATATCCGTAAGAGGATTGGCATCTTCCGCGAACTTTTCGAGCGCTTCGTCTGATGCCAGCGGCCGACCTCGATTTCGCGCTGGTGGAATTTAAGGAGCGTACTAAGCAGATACGCCATATAATGGCTCTCGTTGAGTCTGCAGGTCACTCCTCCGCTACGCTAACGACCCCTAGAGTCGGTATCAATCTCAGTGAAGTCGCCGCCAGTACGAGTAATACGGCGAATTCCATGTCTTTGATATTCTTGGCGTCTGCGTTTGAGGAATTTGTCCGTGAGCAGGCCATCCAGTGCGGCAACCAGCTCGCTGAAAACTATGCAGAGATGCCGACGAAAAGCAAGAACACCATAAGAGATTCGTACTGGTCGGTGTCTCGTGACAGGTTCAAGTTCACAAGGTCGATTCTACTCAAAAATACTCCGGATCCACTCCTGCTGGCGAGAGTAAAATTAGCCCTTTCAGCAATGCAGGGATTCGTAATTGACGATGATGCTAGCAAGCTGGACAGCCAAGCTTTTGGGCACCACTCCAATAATTTTAGACCAGCGATCGTTGTAGAGATCTTCGGGAGATTTGCGATCAGGGGTCTTATGGATCAGCTCGGAGAGAACACCAGGCTGAAGAATTATTTTGGAGTCAGCACTAAGAAAGAATGTTCGGAGAAGCTGATCGCTAAGTGGAATGAATTCTACGACCGACGTAATGAGACTGTGCATTCATTGAGCGGGAAAACGGGATTCGCGGTCGACGCCATCATCTCCTATATTGAGCTGTTCGAGCTGACGGCGGAGGCTCTAAGGGCTGTCCTCGCCAAGACACTCAAATCTTGGTCGTGATTATGGGTTGCGGCTTTAAGTGGGTGGAATTTGAAAGTCGCTGTATGCCCGAAAATGGATGCTGGGTGCGCGAAATTGCAGCAAGTTCCGCGCGTCGATAGGGGGGGGGGCAGCATCAGGGCCGGGCTCTAGGCCTTAGCCTCTACTCAGGAGGATGGGCATGGGTTCGAATATATTAAGGCGTAGCAGGTACTTTGAGAGAATGGAGCGAGAGGATGGGATCGAATGGAGGCGTGCTTGGTCAATTTTCAGTCGTCTTTTCTGGTACCAAGGAGGAGATTGGCAGGCAGTTGGCGGCACTGTGGCGATGGAACTTTGGCGTACCCACGATCTACTTCCTGGACATATGTTCAATAGGCCACATCAAGGAGTTCCTCGCCAAGGGCAAGTGCAAAGACGAAAAGCACGAGAAATCGATAAGGCGGCTTCGAGCTGTTGATCTTCCTCAGAACGGCGTCTCTTGCATGTCTGCGCTCCTTGAGAAAGCCAGTGACCGGAAGAGCAAGTTCACGCCTGACCAGTTTGTGGATGAGATCACGAGAGATCTGCGCGCCATGAGCCAGTTCTTCAAAAGCGCTTCTATGGTAGAGCCTTTGGAGTTCGTCGAGACCCATGCGCGGAGCCTGTTTGGCATCGATACGGAAGAGGGGGTTCCTGAGTACTTGGAGTTCCTCACGTTCGCAAATGGTCTTGCCCTGCATAACAGAACATCCAGGAAGCGGCAGTTCATGGTCGCGAAGACTCTCTGCGAGAGGGCGGTAGAAATTGGTGTAAGTACCAGTCATCCCGTGGTTATTACTGTGGTTGCCGCTGTCTACGGCTGTGCAGCCGCCAGAAAGGTGCTGAACTTTGCTGGAAATGAGAAGAACTTCAATCCTGGGAATGCACTTGGAGACATTCAGATTGTTTCGCGAGTCTCGGGCTACCTGGCCGAGTACGTGCGAATAATGGCCGGCCAAGGTGGGCGATACCAGGATTGGGGCTTTAGGACTGGCGACTCTCCATTGAACGATCTGCTGACCTATTTTATGCGGAAGCCAGTGAAGGTTGGCGGTGGTATTCAGGACGCGGAGAGGTCATTTCGCATTACCGCGGATGCTGTAAGCCTATTCCCTGATCTGTTCGGTCCTGATCGAGACCCACTGGACGATTGCAGTGAAGAGCTTGACGACGTACTCGATCTGCTGGGTGCGGTCTAGTAGATCGCCGGCCACAGAGCCCAGTCCCGGACAGTATCGAATGACGTTCGCGGGGTTTTCAGATGAGAGCCATCAGGTCATTGAGGACAAGATCGGGCATATTTAAAGTGATTACGCTGATGGACCCAAAATCATCGCCGACCGAATTGATGCGCTGCGATCAACAGCTGCAGTGCTCGACAATATTGACGTGATACCTACGCGCAACGCCAGTGGAGTAAGTTAAGTGACAACATTGCATTCAGTCTTTTTTCATGCTTCGCTGCAAGAATTGGAGCAAGGTCAGGTCGTACGCGCAGAAAGGCCGGGAACCTATTACCCGGACGCAGTCAGTACTCTTGAACTCAGCAGGCCTGGGCATCTCCCATCTCGCGAAAAATGCGTGTTTGCGGCTGATAGTGGCGCTGCGGCAACTGCATTTCTCAGGGCACAAGTGGCAGCGCATGAAGGAATTAGGCTCTACGAGGTGGAAATGCCCCACTTCCATAAGGCTCCCTTCCGTATCGTCCATGAGCTCCACAAGAGAATGAAAGCTTCGCGTAACGTGGACGCTCTGGTGAGAGAGTACTGGAGTCCGAAAGAGCGCTGGAAGTTCTTTGAGTACTTCGGGCCCTCCTTCACAGTAGTAAAGAAAGTGCCTACGCCGGCGGAGATGGATGTCATCCTATTTGAATACGCTTATATGGCAGATTCTGATCTAAGTGAGGCGATACAGTAGGCGTTGTTCGCCTGTACCTAGCGGATGGCGCTGCACATGCTGCGTGCTCATTCGGGGCATTCATGTCGTGCTGGACTGCGTGCGCCGCCGGTTTGCATGCCAGCGTCCTTTAATGGCTCGCTCACATTGCCTAACTTTGGGAGCGGCACCCTGGATGGGTACTAGGTGATAGAGACGATCTTTGTCCCGACCAGCGACGCTGTCTAAGATATTGCTGGGAAACGGTGGGTGTGCCGCATGCGATCGGGCAAACACCCGCCCTCGGCCAGAGCAAGCCCCTGTTGTATCGAGTCAGGGCTGAGTGGGTTGATACGGTCAAGTACCGAGCGAAGGCGCAGTGGGCGTTCGAATCAATCGTGGAGTATGCAGATTGCTAGCAAGTATGTGCCGCGGGAGTCCACCAGTAGCAGAACCGCAGCCGATCTCAGTGACCGCTCGAGTCGGGCGGCGGCTCCTGCTTGCCAGATAGTATGACAACGGTGAGATACACTGACAATTCCAACAACTCCGGCCAATCAGAGATGTCAGCGGATCGACCCACAGGAATGGTCACCCTCTCCCCTCAGCAGGCTCGCCAAGCTCGCGCATTGCTAGCTTGGTCTCGAAAGGATCTGGCCAATGCAGTTGGTCTCCATACGTCTGTTATTGCCAGTATTGAGACTGGGGAAGCGGTGGTCGCTCCTGAGCATGTTGCCGCCATTCGCACTTGCCTGGAAGAACGTGGGATCCAGCTTTCGCAGAGCGGAGAGGTGAGCTATCCAGACCTTCCTGCATTTCCGCACTCGTCTCACCGCACTACCCCGGTGCGCTGGGTCACGTCCGACGATCTCGCTTCATGGGGTTCGCAACCTGATGGGCCAGTGAACCTGCCGACGCTAATAAGCAATCTGATACGTGCGACGCATGGCACGGCCGCACACATACATTTTCCGGCTGATGGCGGAGTTCGACATCCTGGGTGGGACGGGCTGAGTACCGTTGAAATTGGCAGCCGTTACGTGCCATCCGGCGTAGCTGGATGGGAGTTGAGCACACAGCGTGACGGGGTAGCAGCCAAGATCCGCGGTGACTATCAGAAGCGGACGGCCGACCCTCTTTCATTGGTGCCTGGCTCGGCATCCTTTGTCGCCGTAACGTTGCAGCACTGGCCGGGAAAAGAGGAATGGGCACTAGAGCAGGTTAATAACGGTCCGTGGAGCGATGTCCGCGTCTATGACGCCGATGATCTGGTGCACTGGATCGAGGTTACACCTGCGGTCGGACTCTGGTTGGCGACCTACCTCGGAAAGCGTCCAGAAGGCACAACCGAGTTGGAGACGGCATGGGAGGAATGGTCGCTCTCTACAAAATGGCCGGTCACTAAAGATCTCGTGCTTCGGGATCGAGACGAAAGCGCGGCTCAAGTGCTGAGGTGGCTAAGAGGTGGAGCATCCGTATTGTCGCTGCAGTCAACGTCATCTGAGGAAGTCGTGGCGTTTATTTGGGCGACATTGAGCGAGTTGCCTGAAGAGTCAGCGCTCAGTTATCGTGCGCGCTGCCTTGTAGTGAATGAAGCGGCGGCGCGAGCCCTTAAGGGAGCTGCTGCGCCCCTCATTCTTATCCTGACCGATCCAAATCCTGGATTGGCAGAGGCGCTGGCGAAGAACGGGCACTTCGTTGCGCAAGTCTACGACCAAACAACCGAAAGAAACGACGGCGTACTAATACTGGAGCGCCCCTCGAGAGAAGGTATCGCAGCAGCGCTGATCTTGGCTGGGGTCTCTGAAGATCAAGCCAGATCGCTCGCACGCGATAGCGCTCGAAACTTGACAGTCCTGAGGCGGCGAATGCCGGCTGCGGCGGGACGGAACCCGCCCAGATGGGCTGAAGCTCCAGCTCCGCGAGCGCTGCTCGCGGCGCTGGTTGCAGGGGGCTGGGATGAGGATCACCAAGCTGACAGGGACTGTCTGTCTGAACTGGCAGGATCCTCCTACGAACAGTTCGTGGAAGAAGTACGCCCCTACTTCAGTAGGTTCGACAGCCCACTTCAGAAGATTGGCACGGCTTGGCGAGTAGCATCACCATCCGATGCATGGCATCTGCTTGCCAGCTCCTTGACTAGTGCGCTGATCGATCAGCTCGGCGCATCCGCAATTGTTGTCTTGGGTGAGCTCGATCCCCGCTTCAACATGGATCCAAGCGAGAGGTGGCTGGCACGAGTGAAGGGTGTGGGGACTCAATATTCCCCCATGCTACGCCATGGTATAGGCCGAACGCTGATCCTGTTAGCACTGTACTGGGACCGTGTCGTACTCGTTCCAGATGCGCGATCGCGCACTGATACCATCGTCTCTCAGTTGTTGGATCGCGCCGATGAGCATCGCTGGTGGTCCCTGGCGAGAGATTTTCGCCTCTTGGCGGAAGCGTCCCCATCTTCTCTCCTCTCCGCGATTGAAGACAGCTTGAATGACGTGCCTCAAACTATCACGGTCCTTTTTGATAATAGTGAGACGGGGGCTTTTGGCGCGGAGTACCTCTCCGATCTGATGTGGGCGCTTGAGGCGCTTGCTTGGTCTCCGTCACACATGCCGCGAGTCACGCGTATTCTTTCAACACTTGCGGCACTGGACGTGAAGTCGCGGCGATACGAGAACGGGCCGGCGAACAGCTTGCGCGAGATCCATACTCTGTGGAGTCCTCAGACATACGCGACACTTGATGAGCGACTTCAGGCATTGGACCACGTTCGCAAGCGAGTTCCAGAATCCTCTTGGAACCTCATGCTAGGCATCCTTCCAAGTGGACATGACAGCCTAACACCATCACCAAAGCCGCTCTGGCGTGACTTCTCCGTCACTCAGGTCGAAGTTGTGTCGTTGGAACTGGTGCGTCGAGGTGCTGTCAGCATAAGCGACCGTCTTGTGGCAGATCTTGGCGAGGATCCAGAGCGATTCGACTCGCTTCTTGGCAGAATAAAAGATCTCAGGCCCGACCCTTCTAAGCTATTGATCGCGCTTGAGGAAGCTCAGCTTAGCCTGAGTGGTGAGCGCGCTCGCAATACGATTTGGAGCAGGCTGCGCGGCGTTCTTCATCACCACAGAGCATTCCCTAACGCTCCGTGGCGATTGCCTGAGTTGGTGCTGGATCGACTTGCGCAGTCATATGAGCAGTTCACCCCCTCAGATCTATTTGGCAGAGTTCGGTGGCTCTTCCAAGCCGGTGCTGCACTACCGAACCCTTCGACCGAAGGATGGAAGGCCGAGGAGAAGCAGCTCGTCGCGGCTCGAGCTAGCGCCGCCCTGGCAGTGTTTGAGAGCAGCGGGATTGATGGGGTCTTTAATCTTGCGCAGGTCGTCGAGATTCCATCTACGGTAGCCTCCGCAGTTTACGATGCTGGAGTTCCAGAAGCGCAGATCGATGCACTTGTGGAGTTGGCCCTACGTGCTGAAGATGAACGATCCAAGGATCTTGCCATCTCACTTGTAAGGCATTCATTCCATGATCGGAAGGAACTGTGGGCGGACAGCCTTATCTCTAGAATAAGTTCTGAGAAGTGGGGTGCCCAGTCTTTGTTGACAGTATTCATCGGTTTGCCGATGTCTGGTTGGACGTGGGGCAAGGTGGCTGCGCTCGGTGAAGAGATGGATCAGCTTTACTGGCGCAACGTACCTATTCTCTGGGTTGACGGTGGCTTGGCCGACATTGAATACGCTGTCCAACGATTGATTAGCTCAGGGCGAGCCCACGTAGCGCTGTCGCTTGTTCAGACGCGTCCGGAGTTAGAGGTGCGGATTGGTCTCGTAATCGAAGTTCTCAATGAGGTCGCCAATCAATCGTCCGCTAGCGGAGGGGAAACTGACTATGGGATGTTTCAGCATCGCGTGTCTGAGGCGTTCAAGCGAATCGATAATGAGGATGTAGACCAGGGGTTAGTCGCGGCATTGGAATGGCGATTTTTTAGTGTTTTGGAGCATTCCTCGAGGCCACCAATCGCGCTTCTTCACGAGATCTCGGGTAGCCCAGACTTGTTCATCCAGTTGATCAGCGCGATCTTCCAGGACGATTCGCAGGGCTTCGTCGCAAAGGAGGGTGCTCAGGAAGAAGGCGCGCGTGCCCGGGCACGGCAGGCCTACCACCTTCTGGAAATTTGGAACCGAGTACCTGGCGCTTCGGACAACGGCACGCTGGATCTGGATTCGCTAGAGCGGTGGCTCAGGGACGCACGGGGGCAGGCAGAAGCCATGAATAGGTTGGCATTTGCAGATTGCAGAATTGGTCACGTGCTCGCCGCATCCCCAGTCGGCGATGATGGCTTCTGGCCGCATGAGGCCGTTCGTGAAGTTCTCGACAATCTCCGGAGTAAGGAGATGATTGAAGGCTTCACTGTTGGTATCTATAACGGCAGAGGTCTCACGACGCGCCAGGCCAGGGACGGAGGTGAGCAGGAGAGAGCACTAGCTAAGCAATATCGCAGCTGGTCTGATGCGATCAGTGCGGAGTATCCCTATACGTCTAGGGCGCTTGATCAGCTTGCGAAGGGCTATGAGGAGCAGGCTCGTCGCCACGATGATGATGCAGCATCCATGGATTGGAGTGATTAGGTGGATCAAGCATAGCTATTGCTCGTCTGCCGGGATGCCATGTCTGGGTAAGGACGCTTCGGTATGGCTCTGTGCCGAGCGAGACTTGTGGTCTTCGTCCAACAGGATCTCTCGCGGCGGCAGGCCTCCACCGGTAACCTAATTGCTAGGTTGGCGGGATTCCTCACAAAAGCCGCCACCAGTTGAAAACGTGCCGGGTAGACCACGCTGCGCGACGCGCGAGAGATGCGGATGTGACCCGACTCCAGCGGTTCGCGCAGGGTTTCCAATGCGCTGCGATTCCACTCGGGCAGCTCATCCAGGAACAGCACGCCGTGGTGCGCCAGCGAGATCTCGCCGGGGCAAGGTGGATTGCCGCCCCCCACCAATGCCGCCGCGCTCGCGCTGTGGTGCGGCGCCCGGAACGGCCGCTGCCGCCAACGCTTCGGGTCCAGCCCTTCGCCGCTGACCGAGGTGATGGCGGCCAACTGCAGGGCATCGATCTCTTCGGAGTCCGGCAGCAGGCTGGGCAGGCGCGAGGCCAGCAGGGTCTTGCCGCAGCCGGGGCTGCCGATCAGCAATAGATGATGGCCACCGGCGGCCGCCACTTCCAGTGCCCGGCGCGCGAGCGCCTGCCCGCGTACATCGGCCAGATCGGGCAGTGGCAGCGGTGTGGTGTCCACCCGTTCCACCTGCGGCAACAGGCGTGGATTGCCTAGGCCGGCACAGCATTCCAGCAGGGTGCGCGCCACACGCACATCGGCGTGCTGGGCGAGGGCGGCTTCAGCGGCGTTGCCCGGGGGCACGATCAGGATGCGTCCGGCTTCGGCGGCGGCGATGGCGGCTGGCAGTGCGCCGGACACCGCGCGCAGCTCACCGGTCAAGCCAAGTTCGCCGAGGAACTCGTACTGCAGCAACGACTGCGGATCGACTTGGCCACTGGCAGCGAGGATGCCCAGCGCGATGGCCAGATCGTAGCGACCACCTTCCTTGGGCAGATCGGCCGGTGCGAGGTTGAGGGTGATGCGCCGCTGCGGGAAGTCGAAGCGCGCGCAGAGCATGGCGGCACGCACGCGCTCGCGTGACTCTCGCACGCTGGTCTCGGCCAGGCCGACAATCTGGGTGACCGGCAGACCGCCGGAGAGATGCACCTCGATCCGCACCAGCGGGGCATCGACCCCGGCGCGGGCACGGCTGTGGACCAGCGCCAGGCTCATGTGTGGTTTCCTGCGGAGGGACGCTTGATGGTGAGGGCGCGCGCTGCGGGTAGCCATCGGGGATTGCTGGAGAAGCGGCTAGGGATTCCGGCCTGCAAAGCTGTGCAGCGTGCTGGGCGCTGTCCAGAGAATGCGCGCGCGCTTCGCTTTTCCGTACTCGGAAAGACATCACTTCGGATGTATGCGCGGGAATCTCAAAATGCTGCCGGGATTTGCCTTTCAGGAAGAAGAACGTATCACTCCAGATCACACTCCGCCGCTCCCATAGCTGTCATGGCGTTGATCGCAACCGTGTCTAGATCAGTTCTGCTCTCCGCATTTACGACTCAGAACTCGTTGTATCCGACTCGATTCTTTCGAGTCCATGCGTCGATCATGAATAGCACGAGCACTGAAGGTAGTGACCTGAAACCGATCTATAGCGCTTCATCTGCCGCATGGACCTAGGGACAAAAGCGATGGCCTATTATCAAAATTTCGCGGTTCCGTTGATAAATGTGTGATGGGTTGCGTATTCTGAAGCTTGCATACATTTACTTTTTCCTAGATAACTGCTCCATGCGGTATTGCCGCATTCCGGAACAGGGACGATCCGAAGCAGGGCGCGACAGGGCGGTGAACCGCCTGTGCGCCTTCGTCCCTCCCGGCGCGGTATTCGCCCAGGAAGGAGAACACGGATGTTCGGACG
>Ga0157370_10001880_pt1 | contig 25866 bp, 24 predicted proteins | sample C35metaG_FD_113463 | JGI IMG/M metagenome (GOLD analysis project Ga0157370, IMG submission 113463) | Corn rhizosphere microbial communities from Kellogg Biological Station, Michigan, USA - C3-5 metaG | ecosystem: Host-associated > Plants > Roots > Rhizosphere > Soil | place: USA: Michigan...
TGCGCGGCGTGCCGAACGGCGATCGCATCTGGATGTCGCATCGCGACGTCGTCGCCGAGCCGCCCGAAGGCTTTCGCGTGCTCGCCGCCACCTCGACCTGTGAAACCGCGGCCATCGAAAACCCCTCGCGCCGCTTGTATGGCGTCCAGTTTCATCCCGAAGTCGTGCATACCGCGCACGGCAGCCGGATACTCGAAAACTTCGTCTTCCGCATCTGCGGCTGCGAACGCGACTGGAATCCCGGAAAGCGTATCGCGCGCGTGGAACAGCAGATCCGCTCCGTCGTGGGCGATCGCAAGGTGTTCTTCTTCGTCAGCGGCGGCGTCGATTCGACCGTCGCTTTCACGCTCTGCCTCCAGGCTCTCGGGGCCGATCGCGTGCGTGGGGTCTACGTGGATACGGGCCTCATGCGCGAAGGCGAAACCGAATTCGTCGAAAGCACCTTCGAGCGGCTCGGCGATGGGGTGGTTGACATCGAGCGCCGTGAAGCCGAATTCGTCGGCCGCCTAGAAACCGTTCGCGATCCCGAACTCAAGCGCCACATCATCGGCGACGAGTTCGTGCGCGTGCAGGAGCGCATCATCGAAGAACGCGGGCTTCTGAACGGCGAATGGATCCTCGGGCAGGGAACCATTTATCCCGATACCATCGAATCCGGCGGAACCAGCAAATCGGCGACGATCAAGACCCACCACAATCGCGTTCCGGCCATTCGGAAACTGATCGAAAGCGGCCGCCTCGTCGAGCCGCTGGCCGATTTCTATAAGGATGAAGTCCGCGAAATCGGCCGGCATTTGAATCTTCCTTCGGAGCTGCTCGACCGCCACCCGTTCCCCGGTCCCGGTCTCGCCATCCGCTGCCTCTGCTCGGAAGTGGAAGAAGCCGTCACGCGTGTCCCGGAGGGCTATCTCATTCCGGTGCGCTCTGTCGGGGTTCAGGGCGATTCCCGGAGTTACGCGCCGGTGCTCGCTATCGATGCCGGTCTGCGCTCCGCCGGCGGCCTTCAGGGCGAGGCCACCGAAATCATCAACCGCATGGCTTCAGTGAACCGCGTCATCTCGAATGTCGCCAGCCGCGACCCCATGGAGACACAGCGCGTCTTTGCCAGCGAGATCACGCGCGGGCGCCTCGCGCTGCTGCGGCGGGCCGATGCCATTGTGCGCGAATTGTGCCGCGAATCCGGGTTCGAACGCGAGGTGTGGCAATTCCCCGTCGTGCTGATTCCGCTCGGCTCGGGCGAGTCGCGCGATTCGGTGGTGCTCCGGCCAATTCAGTCGGTCGACGGCATGACGGCCGATTCGGTCTCGCTTCCCGAGAACCTGCTTCGGGATTTATGCTCGCGCCTGATGGCTATTCCGGAAATCGCCGGGGTTTATTACGACCTCACCCACAAGCCACCCGGCACCATTGAGTGGGAATAATCCCCGAATGTAGCGGTAACCGTCGCCGAAATGTTCAATTTTAGACGAATCTCGCCTGCATGGTGCTACACTTATAAAACATCGAAATAAAAGAGTGCCCGGGAGGACGCCCGAGGTGTCCTCGTGTGCTTTAGCTATAGGCCCGTTCCATGACTACCCAGGACTTTCTTACGATCGCGATTCTTCTCTCCTTTGTCCTCGCCGTGTTGCTTTTCCCGGGTGGGCCGGGAACGCCGAAACGCTTCCGTTTGCCGATTCCAAAGCCGGTCGAAGACTGGTCGGCATAGCATCTCGCAATAGAATCGAAGCATGATTCGTCGCAAACGGGAGTTCGCCACCAGCGGCGGGACCCCTGTTGCGCCTTCTTACGGCCCCGAAGACCTTCCTCCGAATTTCGACCTGCCGCCTGCGGGCGAGTTCCCCTTCACCCGCGGAATCCATCGCGACATGTACCGCGGCCGCCCGTGGACCATGCGGCAGTTCTCCGGATTCGCGACTCCCGAAGAGACCAATCGCCGTTACCGGTACCTGCTGGAACAGGGGCAGACCGGCCTTTCCGTAGCGTTCGATCTCCCGACGCTGATGGGCCGGGACGCCGACGACCCCGAGTCCGAAGGCGAAGTCGGCAAGTGCGGCGCGCCGGTCTCCTCGCTGGCCGACATGGAAACGCTGTTCGAAGGCATTCCGCTGGGGTCGGTCTCCGTCTCGATGACGATCAACTCGCCCGCGGCCGTGATCTGGGCCATGTACCTGGGGGTTGCCGAAAAACAGGGCGCAAACGTAGCCGCCTTGCGCGGCACGCTGCAGAACGACATCCTGAAGGAATACATCGCCCAGAAGGAATATATTTTTCCGCCGCGGCCTTCGATGCGGCTGGTCACCGACACCATCGAGTTCGGCGCTCGCGAAACGCCGCTGTTCCATCCGATTTCGATCAGCGGCTATCACATCCGCGAGGCCGGCTCGACCGCGCTCGAGGAACTCGCTTTTACCCTGCGCGACGGAATCGAGTACGTGGAATGGGCGCTCGAACGCGGGCTCGGAATCGACGAATTCGCGCCCCGGCTGAGCTTCTTTTTCAACGCGCATAACGACTTTTTCGAAGAAATCGCGAAATTCCGCGCCGCGCGGCGCATTTGGGCGACCATCATGCGGGGCCGCTTCGGGGCGCGCGACGAACGCAGCCTGAAACTCCGCTTTCACGCGCAAACGGCGGGATGCTCGCTCACCTGGCAGCAGCCTTACAACAACGTGGTTCGCACCGCGATCCAGGCCCTCGCCGCCGTGCTTGGCGGGGCGCAATCGCTGCACACGAATTCGCTCGATGAAGCTTACGCGCTGCCCTCGGAACACGCGGCGACGCTCGCGCTGCGGACCCAGCAGGTGATCCTGCATGAAACGGGCGTCGCCAAAGAACCCGATCCCTTCGGCGGCAGCTGGTATCTGGAGCATTTGACCGATGAACTGGATCGTGGCGCGCATAAATATTTCGAAAAGATCGACGAAATGGGCGGGATGATTTCCGCCATTGAGCACGGATACCCGCAGGCGGAAATCGCCCGGTCGAGTTATGATTATCAACGCCGCGTGGAAACGGGCGATACGGTTGTCGTGGGAGTGAACCGCTTCAAGAGCGGGGAGCAACAGCCGATCGATACCCTCCATATCGGCGAGACCGCCGCCGGCGCTCAGTTTGCACGGTTGCGAAAGGTTCGCGCCGAGCGCAGCGCCGACGCCGTACGTCGCGCGCTCGATCGATTGCGAAATGGGGCTGAAAAACGCGACAATCTGATGCCGTTTATTCTCGAGGCAGTGAAGTCTTACGCTACGCTGGGGGAAATCTGCGAATCGCTTCGGCAGGTGTTCGGGGTCTGGCAGGAGCGCAATTTTACGGTATGAACGCGCCTGTCCGCGTACTCGTCGCCAAACCCGGCCTGGATGGACACGACCGCGGCGCGAAAGTGATCGCCCGGGCGTTGCGCGATGCGGGCATGGAAGTCATTTATACTGGTTTGCGACAGACGCCGGAAATGATCGTGAACGCCGCTCTCGAGGAGGACGTTCAGGTGATCGGGCTGTCGATCCTCTCCGGCGCGCACAACGCCATCGTGCCCAGGGTTCTTGCGTTATTGCGCGAAAAGGAGATGACCGACGTTAAAGTCATCGTCGGCGGTATTATTCCCGACGAAGACGCCCGCGAGCTCCTGGCGCAGGGAGTGGCGGCGGTTTTTCAACCCGGCGCATCTCTTGACGCGATCGTAGCCAGCGTGCAACAGGCGGCTGGGGCAGCCCGTATGGCCCCCGGCCAGAAAACATAATCCGGAGCAGAGGAGGCGCGCAGACTTGCACCCCTTTTACCGGCGAAAGGTGAAAATGGACAAACACCTGAAAATCGCGGTGTTTATCGACTTCGACAACATAGAAATCGGCGTGAAATCGACGCTTCAGCGCGAATTCGACGTCTCGATCGTTCTCGAAGCACTAAAAGAGCGCGGCGAAATCATAACGAAGATCGCGTACGCCAACTGGGGAAAGCTGGAAAATTCCACGCGGCAGCTTTCCGAATACGCCGTCCAGATGGTCCAGCGCGACCCGTCGCCTCGCGGCGACAAGAACGGAGCCGATATCAATCTTGCGCTCGATGCGCTCGAGCTGGCATTTACCCACGACCATATCAACGCGTTCGCCATTGTCAGCGGCGATAGCGATTTCATCGCCCTTGTCAACAAGCTGAAACAGTACGATAAGACGATTTTCGTGGTCGGCGGCAAGGCGTTCACCAGCACGATTCTGCAGAAGAATTGCCATGAGTTCATCAGCTACGAATCGATGCTCGACGACAGTCGTTCGTCGCGCCAGCCGCAGCCGCAGCAGGCCGGCCAGCATCCGCCGCAGCCGGGCGAGAGAGTGCGCCCCAACGGCGACCAGCGGCAGGGCGGAAAGCGGCCGGTACTCGATCTGCACCAGGCGATGCCGCTCGTCGAACGCGCGCTTCAGGTGCTCGAGCGCCGCGAAGTGCGTCCGCAGCTCGGGCTGCTGAAATCGACCATGCTGCAGCTCGATTCCAGCTTCAGCGAGCGCGCTTACGGCGCCGGGTCTTTCACCGATTTCATTGAAAAGCTGCGCAAAGCGGACCTGATTCAGGTGACTGGCGGTGAAGGCCGCTACATGATTCAGCGCAGGCGCACCGGCGCACCGGAAAAAACCGTGAAGCCGGAAGAGGCGCTGCCCTTCCTCCGCGATGTGCTCGAAAACCACCGGATGGAAGTCGAAGACGGGGTCCCGGCGGACGATCTGGCGCAATGGGTGAAGGACGAAGCCCCGCAATTCGACTGGACGGCGTACGGCTTTCAGGAATTCAGCGAGTTTCTCAATTACGCGCAGGATAAGACGGTCGTCCGAATGGTGCCGGACGAGACCACTCAGACGCTGCTGGTTTATCTGGGGGCCGAATTCCACCCGCCCGCGCTGCCGGAACCGGAACCGCTGCCGGTCGAAGAGCAGCCGGAAGAGGAAGAGAAACAGCCCGTTGTTCCCGGGCAGCCCACGGCTGGTTCGCCCCGCGTGAAAAAGGGTACGAAGAAGGCCGCGGGCCGGGAAGTAAACGGCAACATCGTCCCTCCCCCAAAGCGGGCCCGCAAAGCCGCCGCGCCGCGAAAGCGCAAGCCCGCCGCTCCGCCGGGAATGTAGGTTTTCGCGCGTCCTTTACCTGCGCCGGAGTCATGTCACATTCCGCAGCCCTGTGCCGTCCCACCGTCGTAAAGGAGGAACGACATGATCAGATGGATGCTGCGGAAAGGGCTGAGTAAGTTCGAGCGGGAGTGGAATTACGACGCGAGCTACATGCGCGATCTGATTGACGCGAGTCCGCGCGCCGCGTGGCTGTTTTCCCGCGCCGCCGCTCTCGGGCGGTACCGGCGTGATGTCCCCCTCGAGGTCTGGTGCGCCGCCGGCCTGACGGCCATACGCCAGGAGGACTGCGGTCCCTGTACGCAGCTGGGAATTACGATGGCGGAGCGCGCCGGCGTCAGTCCTGCGGCCCTGCGCGCCATGCTCTCGGATAATCCGGATGCCATGCCGCCGGACGTCGCGCTCGCGTGGAAATTCACGCGCGCCACGCTGGCCCACGATCCTGCTGCCGATGAGTATCGCGAGGCGATTGTGAAGCGATGGGGCCAGCGGGCTCTCATCAGTCTGGCTTTCGCAATCACCGCGGCGCGAATCTATCCAACCGTGAAGTACGCCCTCGGCCATGGCAAGGCCTGCATGCGCGTCGTTGTTGGAGGCGCCCCGGTGGCCTTCGATCACGGCCGCGTGCCGGCGGCGGCGGAAATGGCGGGGCGCATACCGTGAGCGCGACGCCGGATCCGGCCGCGAGCTTCGAGCCGTATCGCCGGCGCCTGCTCGGTCTTGCCTACCGCATGCTTGGCTCAATGGCCGATGCCGAAGACGCGGTGCAGGAGACCTACTTGCGCTGGCATGCGGCCGAGCGCGAAAAAGTATGGGACCCAAAGGCATTTCTAATGACCACAACCACTCGGATTTGTCTCGACGTCCTCACCTCGGCGCGCGTGCGGCGCGAGGAGTACGTGGGTCCATGGCTGCCGGAACCGGTTGTAAATACGGCGGAGCTCGCGCCCGATACCCATACCGAGCTGGCCGAGGATTTATCCATCGCGCTGCTTCTGACGTTGGACCGGCTCTCGCCGCTCGAGCGGGCGGCCTTCCTGCTGCACGACGTGTTCGATTTCTCGTTCGAGGAGGTGGCAACGACGCTCGAGCGGAGCGTAGCCGCATGCCGCCAGCTGGCCGCCCGCGCTCGCGCGCATGTGCGCGAAGCACGGCCACGGGGGGCTGCCGAGCCCGCGCGTTCCGGCGAGATCGATGCGAAACACGCGCAGTTTATGTCCGCCTTCGTGGCGGCGTCGCGCTCGGGCGATCTGAATGTTCTGACGCAGTTACTCGCGGGCGACGTGCGTTGCGTGACGGATGGCGGCGGCAAAGCCGCGGCGGCGCTGAACGTACTCAGTGGCGCCGATCGCGTTGCGCGGTTCCTGGTTGGCGCCGCTCGCAAAGGCTGGCGCGACGACTTCACGTTGCGCTTTGCAACCATAAACGGCCTTCCCGGCGTGATCGTGGATGCGCCCGAGGGACCGGTGCAGACTGCGGCGTTCGAGATTGACGGCGACGTCATTTGTGCGCTGTACGTCGTGCGCAATCCGGACAAGTTGCGGCATCTGGCGTCATCGACGCTGCACGAGCAGAATCTCAGTAGCTGATTCGGTCGCAGCGTAAGGCACGCATCTGCTTTTGGCGACTTCCCTGAAGCCGGGTTGCTTCCAGCATCCGGTTGGCTGGCCGTCAGTTTCGTATTGATGGAATCAGTGGACCGGCTGTTAACGTCGCGTCCCGCACAGCAACGTGAAGTAAGTCGGGCTTAATTTGGAGAGCGGCTGTCTCAGCCCGGATAGCTCCTCATCCACGCCGTGAACTTCAAACCGGGTGATCTGAGCGATGTCCATAGCGTCTTTCAGAAGTGGAGCGACGTTTGCCAGATGTTGCAGCACGCCCTCTGCATCATCGTACGCTTCTCGACAAAATACCTCGTCTCCATTGAAGCTGAACCCGTAATAGAGACATTTTGGCTCGGTACTGACGGCAGCCAGGAATCGCTGACAGAGTTCTTTGAACTGATCCATCTTCCCTTCCGACACTCGCCAGTACGGATGAACGGAAACGACTCGATCGTGGGTTGGCATCGGGCTATTCTACGCGACCGCCCAAAACCGCGCTGTAACGACGCGCGTATCGCGCACTCACGCGCACAACTTCACCACAAAATTTTCAACCACGGTACGATCATCCGGCCGCGCGCTTCTCAAATCCCGGTCCGCCTCGAAAATCAACCTCAACCCGCGCTCCAGGTGATCCCTCGAGAACCTGGTCGCGGTCTGCGCTACCTGCTCCGCGCGCGAACCCCACATCGGAATCCCCGATTTTTGAAAATGCCCCTGCACCTGGCCCGCACTCCGCAGATTCGCTTCTTTCGCCGCGAGCGCCGTACGAAACAGCGTCGCGAGGAACGTCAGCGCGAGCGGCAGATACTCCCCTTCCCGCACCAGCGCGTCCAATGCATCGAGCGCGCGGGCGCGGTCCCTTCTCCCCAGCGCGTTCACCAGCGCGAAGATCGTACTCTGCCGAGCATCCGGAACCAGATTTGGCAGATCCTCCGCGCTCACCGGCTTTCCATACACCGCCAGCTTCTCGATCTCCACCGCGATCCTGCCCACATCGCCCGCGAGCGCCTCCACCAGCGCCTGCGCCGCCGCCGGATCCAGCTTCAGGTTCGCGGCCTTCGCGATGCGATCGGTTTCCATGCGCGCGTCATCCAGACTGAAGCGACGGAACTCCACCACCTCCGGAATCGCGGAATAAAACTTCCGCAGACGATCCGTGCGCGCCTTGTCGTCGCCTTCGAAATCCCAGCGCGAGGCTTCGAAAACCAGCGTCACTCCCGGCGTCGGATCGCTTACATACGCCTCGAGCGGCCCCGCTCCGCCGGCAGCGCCAGCCGGAGCTTCCCCGTCGTCATCTTCTTCGGTCCCGGCAGCGGCCGCTGCCGTACGGCCCGAGCGCGGCATCGCCGCCTCCGCGTTGCTCACGAATATGAATCGCTCGCTTGTAAACAGCGACATCGATCGCGCATCGTCCACCAGCGCGGCCAGCGTATTCTGCGAGGCATCCTGGCGCTCAGGCGCGCCGAGCGCCGCAATCAGCGCCTCGCGGCAGCGCTTCCGGTTCCACGCCTCCTGCCCAAGGAAAAGACACACGGCCGGAATCTCCCGCCGCTTCAGCCGCGCCAGAAACTGCGCCGGCGTCATGTTTGCCATCAGAAGTTCTCGAGAATGCCGCTGACGATGGTCTGCGCCGCGCTCCGGCTCAGCCGTTGATACGATACCTGGCTCTCATCGAAATACTGGCTCGGCAGGGTACTCACCTCGTACCGATCCCGCAGCTCCAGATTCGGCCGGTTGTAAAGTACCTTGCCGGATTTGTCCACCAGCCGCACCTGCACCTGGATAGTAACTTGCGATCCTGTCGCACGGCCTGTATTCGGATCGATGGTGGTCGCATTCGCAAATACGTTTGCGATGCTTCCATAGAGCACCGCATCTGCATCTCCCGGATTCGCAACCACGGCGTACTTCGTCCGCGCAATGAGTTCGTGCGAAACCGATTCCGTCAGATATCGCGCCAGCTCGTTGTATATCGTGGCGTTTCCGAAAGCCGGCACCGCGATGGTGCGCAACGTCGTCGGCAACATGTTCGACTTGCCGGCCACGTGATAGCCGCACCCCGCAGACAGAAGGCAGACCAGGATCGCAAGCGCGGCTTTCACAGAATCTCCTTCACCACCAGCGCCGCGTTCTCGGCGGCGAGCCGCAGGTTATCCGCCACCATCCACATCCACATTGCATTCGCCACGTTCCGGTCCGGCGCAATCACGCCTGCCGAGACTCCGCTCTGTCCCGCAACTCCTGCGTTGGTCGGGGGCTCCTCGCTCTCGCTTCTCACTTCAATCGATTCTCCGCGCAGCGCGTCCTCCGCCTCCGCCGCAGTGGGCGGTTCTTCGAACTCGACCCACAGTGAAAAGCTGTAACCGTGAAATACGGGCGCCTGCACCAGTTTCAATGACGGCATGGGCGGCGCTTCCGGCTGATCGAGCAGAGTCGCCAGGTGGCGCTCGATCCTTTCCTCGGTCTCGAGCAACGAATACTCGGCATCTTCCCCCAGCTGCGCCAGAATATTGAAGCTCAATTGCGCATCGAAGACCTTTTTCGGCAGCTGACGCAGCGATAACAGCGCCACCGTCTGCTGCTGCAACTCTTCCACTCCGGAGGTTCCCCGCTCGCTTGCCGGCGCAAATACATGGATCACCGAACGCGCGATCGGGTAGGCGCGATGCAGCCGCCCAAGCAGGAGCCGGATCGCGATCGCCGCCGGATGCGCGATCACCTGAGGCCCGGAAAGGTCCGGCTCACTCCCGTCCTCTTCCACCAGAGGCGCGCGGATGCGCGCTCCGGGCGCCTCTTCCGCGGCGTAAGTCAGATCCACAATGATGCCCGAAACACCTTTACCCGAGATGCTGCGATAGCTCTCGAACGACCCTGCCAGTACGATTACCCCGGCGTCCTCGATCTCAGCCGGATCGAATCGTTCGAGAAACGCCGCCGTTCCGCCGATTTCCGTCAGGGTTCCCGCCGCTTCGGCCTCTTCCGCCACAAGCCGCATCTGCGCGCCGATTGAGGATTCGCTGAACACCTCGCGAATCTCGCGCCCGAGCATCGTTTCACCGCCAACCAGCGCTATGGTGTCAGCCAACCTGGGTCTCCGCATGCGTCCGCGGTGAATGCCGCAAATACCGCCGGATCAGTCCACCAATCCGGATCACAATCCCGCTCGCAACATAAGTCGACGCGATGACCAGCAACACCGGTTGCGACCAGTTCCAGATACCGTAAATCACCCCCGCCAGCAGCACCAGCAGCAGCGGCGAGCGCGGCCGCAGCAGGTTTAACTCCTTGAAGCTCCAGTATCGCCACGTGCTCACCATCAGAAATGAAAGCAGCGCCAGCAGCGCCTGCCACGCAATCGACCAGGCGAAGTTGGTGATCGGCACGCTGTCGCAAAAGAACACGATCGCCGCCACCATACTGGCTGCAGCGGGAATCGGCAGGCCGACGAAATATTTCCGGTGTGGCGCCCCGGGATTTTTCGGTACCGGATTCTTCTGGATATTGAAGCGCGCGAGACGCGCCGCCCCGCACACCAGAAATAGAAATGAGATGAATTTGCCCGCCCGCTGCAGTTGATCCAGAAACGCCGGGCCCGCCGCTGTATTCACGAACTGCACGCCCCACGTATAGGCCAGAACCGCCGGCGCGATCCCGAAGCTGATCACATCCGCCAATGAATCGAGTTCACGGCCGAATTCGCTCGTGGTGTTCGTCATTCGCGCGATTCGTCCGTCGAAGCCGTCGAGAAGAAATGAAAAGCCTATGGTCTTCGCCGCCACTTCGAAATCGAGCGCGGCCTGCGTGGGATTCCCGTGTATCGAAATCACGCCCTGAATCGAACGGATGATCGAGAGATAACCGAGAAAAATATTCGCCGCTGTAAACAGCGTGGGGAGCGCGTATGCGGCGCGCGGCGGACGGCGGCGTGCGGGCTCGGTTCCGACGCCGTGCGCTCCAACAGGATCAGGCGCCATTATGCGCGGCTGAGCGCGGCCTCCTGCATGGCGGCGGTCAGCTCCCGCGAAAGTTCGATCTCACCCAAACGGCGCGCGAGTACGCTCGTGCCCGCCGAAACCCTCGTGCCCGGCGAAACTTCGACAAACCACTCGGGGCCGAAGATCACATCCACCCGCGAGCCGAATTTGATCAGCCCGATCCGTTCTCCCGCCTGTACCGCATCTCCAGGTTTTTTCGTGCAAACGATGCGACGCGCGATCAGGCCTGCGATCTGCTTGAAAATGACTATCGTCCCGTCTTCCGCGCGAATCGTCAAAATGTTCTGTTCGTTTTCGGCGGACGCGATCTCACCGCTCGCCACCAGAAACTTGCCTTTCCGGTATTCGATATCGGTAATTACTCCCGAGATCGGCGCGCGATTCACGTGAACGTCAAAGACATTCAGAAAAATGCTGATGCGCGTGCGCCTGTCGCCTTCCGGCACAACGCAGACCACGCGGCCATCCGCCGGCGAAAGCGCCACCGGACCCACGGGTATCGGCCGTTCGGGGTCGCGGAAAAAGTACGCGCAAAATGCGCCGATGAGAAACAGCGGCAGCGCCGGCCACGGGCCCGCCAGCCACGTTGCCAGAGCGCCCGCGGCCGTAAATGCCAGTCCGTAATAAATCCCGTCGCGAACCATTCCGGTCGCCTCCCATTTTAGTATTTGCGTCGTGAATGAATCGCGAATTCGATTTGGCGGGCGGGAACTATAAGCCGGTTTCTGTACCCTTGCGGGCGATAGCCATTCATCTGGGCCGCGCATTACTGCGAAGCTCGAGCGACCTACCCGGGAGTATGGACGGAGCGGGCCACTCCTCCTCCCCTATTTGGTCTTGCTCCACGTGGGGTTTACCCTGCCGGACGAATTACTCCGCCCGCGGTGCGCTCTTACCGCACCTTTTCACCCTTGCCGTTACCGGGCTGTAACCCGGCAGCGGCGGTATCTTTTCTGTGGCACTTTCCGTAAAAGCCCCTTTGAGAGGCTCTCCCCGGCCGTTAGCCGGCACGCCGCCCTCCGGAGACCGGACTTTCCTCCCGAGCCGGCGGCAAAGCGCCGAATTATCAAAAACAGGCCCGAGCGACCATCCGTTCCCACCCGCCAATTAAGATTCTCTCACGCGGCCGATCCCCCTGCCGTGAACACCCGGGCCGAATGCCCGAGCTGCTCCCCCGGATGTCGCGTATCGAAAGACGACGGAACCTCGGATCCCTGCCGGTGCAAATGTCCGCGATGCTCACCCCGTCATACCTCAGAATTTTCCCCGGGAATCCATGGCCCGCGTCGTCCATCCCAGGGCAAAACTGTTGGCGCCGGGAATCAATGCTGCGCGACGTCGATCGCACATTGCGGAATGCGGTGCAGCTTTCCGGCCCTGGTGGCGGTTCCATCCGGATCCTTCGGCGCGCGTAACAATGTCCTGCAATCGCTCCGGCGCCCCCGTCCCGGACATGGCGTTGGCGGCGGATGGCCGGCTTCATGCATATCCTCGTCGCCAAGGCTTCCGGGGGGCGGTCAGGTGTAATTGGGCGGCGTGCGCCTAAACCCAATGACGCTCTGAAAGGAAGGAGTGCCGGACACTGGGAGCGCGTGCGGTGAGAAACTTTACTTTACGTCCCCCGAAGGGAGGCGAAGTGAGGACTTTCGGCAGGTTCTTCGAGATATATACGCTTGACAAGCACAAGCGCGCCGGCCGCAATTGGTGTGGCTAACACCAGACCCATGAATCCGAACAGAGTCGTCATAAGTACCTGGGAAAGTATGGTGAGCGCCGGGGGAAGATGTACCGCGCGCTTCTGGACGAGTGGCGTAAGAATGTAGCCTTCGAGGATGTGAATGATTATGAAGATAACCGCGACCAGGGGGACTTTCGAGGCGTCGCTCGATACGGCTACGAGGACAGTAACGATGAAAGCGATAACGGCGCCCACGAACGGGATGAAGATCATGATCCCGGTGAACAGACCGAGCGTAACGGCCAGGGGGACGCCTATGATCAGCAAGCCGACTGCGGATACGATGCCCAGCACCGTCATGGGAACGAGTTGCCCGATCATCCACCATCCCATAGTGCTTGCCACGTCCCGGAATAACCGGCTGGTTCTTTGGCGACGATCCGGAGGAATCAGGCGCAATATGCCTTGTTCATACTCCGTAGGATTGGCGGCGAAGTAAGCGCTGAGAATGACGGCGATTGCAAGCGCGACCAGCGCGTCGATTGCGTCGATGCCAAAATGGCTGATCTGGTTGGCGATGCCATTGAAGAGAGCTGAGGAATGCGACGCGACCACGCGACCGGCGATGGTTTCGTTCAGCCATTTTTGCGCGTTCTTCACGCCTTCAGGCACGGCTTCGCCGAGCTGGCTGAGTTGGATGATGATGCGTGGGATGAGCAGCCAGGAACCGATACCGACCGCGGCCAAAATGGCGAGAAGGACAAGGAGATAGGAAACCTTATGTTTGAGATGAGTTTGCTCACACACCCAAACGACGGCTGCGTTCAGAAGAATCGCCCCGAGAACAGCGGCGAACAGCAGCAGCAGGAGATTCGCCGTGTAGCAGATGAGCGCCGCTACACCCAATAACGTCAGAGCGATAAGGATACGCCTGGTGAAAATTCTGTCGGCCTCTGACATCGGGTGAGTTTGGGTCTGTTCGATCCCAGGAAGAACTGCCCGCCGCGCTCAACGTCGCGGCGGCCGCTCGCGACCATGAGTGACGAGCAGTTATGCCCGGTACAAATGAACAGGTCAGACGTGTCGCTGGCTTGGCATTGTTCCATGCGCCATCGCATTTGCGCTGATCATGGCAGCGACGAAGACGATGACGCCGACGCACAAGCTGTTGATGAACCTGCCCGTATTGCCTGTGTACCCGTAGATCCACGGTGAGACGAACGTCCAGATGCCCAGGATGACGTTGAGCCAGCTTACGCCGGCAAGCGGTCGATTAAGCCGGGTTGCCGCGAAGATCACGATCAGCGCGCCAACAATCCAGCTGTTCCATGCATTGGGCGAAGCAGCAGCACCATAGACCCAGGGAGACACGAAGAACCAGATACCCGCGAGAAGAGCTATGATGCTGGCCGATCTCGCTCCTGGTGTTTCGGTTGTGACTGGTGTCACTTGCTATCACCTCCACTTCAGGAAAGGCAATTTTCTAGCCGGAAGTGTCGAAAATTCCGAAGCTGACAGACATCTGTTTCACGTTATTGTTCTCGAGCACCGTTTCGGAAAGGGATGCCGCGGCAATGAGAAGATTCGCGCATTGCGAGCGCCTCGGATTCGTATCGCCTCAGATCCGCAAAAGACTCGTGACCATGGCGCACTGATTGCAACTATCTTCCCGGGAGGCGATATGCCGCGAATTGGAATCTGGACTCTTGCGGCTCTTGTTCCACTTGCAGCGTTCGCCCAGGAGACGATCCTGCTGCGAGACGGCACAAGCTTCGATGGAAGGATGACGGCCGCCACTGAAAAAAGCATCACTTTCAGAGATAACTCGGGGCAGATGCACCGCTTCGACGTAGATCGCGTACAAAGTATCCAGTTCTCGGGACCCAACGGCGCTGGTTCACACGGAAGTAATTACCCCGGCAACAATAGCGCCGGCGCCGCGGCTCTCCCTCCCGCTGACAATCAACGCCAGGCTTACCCGAGCTCTGCGAGCGCCAGAGCCGGAGGAAATGCGATAGAAGTTCCTGCGGGTACCGAAATCGCGGTTCGAACGAATGAATCGATCGACGCGAGAGATACTTCGCAAGGCACAAGTTACGCAGCTCAGGTGGATCGGGACGTCGTGGACACAGCAGGGAACGTGATTATCCCGCGGGGCTCAGAGGCTCGTCTGGTTGTGCGACGCGCCGACAACAGCACCCTGGCGCTGGACCTTCAGTCAATCCGGGTGAACGGACGCACTTACAAGGTAGATACGTCCGACAATCAACAGACGGGCGCGCGCGAAGGACTGGGCGCCAACAGGAGAACCGGCGAATTTGTCGGCGGCGGCGCAGCGCTTGGAACCTTATTGGGCGCCATTGCTGGCGGCGGGAAAGGCGCAGCCATCGGCGCACTCGCAGGTGCGGGCGCAGGGGCCGGAACACAGGTACTTACTCGCGGAGATCGCGTCAGAGTTCCGGCAGAATCCGTGCTGAGCTTTCGACTGGACAGCCCGCTTCGCATGCGAGCTGCATGAGCCGGCCAGCTACTTACAGAAAAGGAGAAACTTATGGCGGTAAATAACTTCGAGCAAAGTAGAATCTCCCAGGGAACGCTCCGGCGGGACGCGAACGAGATAGGGGAGACCGCAAGAGAAGATGTAAACCAATCAAAGGCTTACTCTCGGGATGACGTTCGGGACGGCGTGGCTGAAGCGCCGCGTTCCGCGTCGGCCGAAGACGTGCGTGGAGGTTACGGCAAGCTGCGCGAAACCGAACGTGAAGGTGTCGCCGGAAATAACACCGGCGCGAATGACAGCACCGTGGATACGACAACGTCTCAGGACCGGAGGCGACGAAGGGTGCTTTCGGCGGGTACTCTTGCGGGCGATCGCGTAAGAAATTCAGCCGGAGAAGACCTTGGCAAGGTGGAAGAGATCATGATCGACCTTGCTTCCGGGCGTGTCGCGTACGTCGTGCTTTCATTCGGCGGCTTTCTCGGGATCGGTGACAAGCTCTTTGCTGTGCCGTGGCGGGCTCTCCGCATTGATGAGGGCGAGCACCAGTTCGTTCTCGACGTGGACAGGAAAACGCTCGAGAGCGCGCCCGGCTTCAATAAGGACAACTGGCCCGATATGGCGGACCCGACTTTCGGAGCGGCCATACACGAACATTACGGGCACACGCCTTATTGGGAACACGATGTTACCGACGCGGGCGACTACGTCGGCGACGAACGGCAGACGAATCGCAGTATCGAATTTGAACCTACCGTGGGCTACAAGGCCCGAAAATAGCTGAAACGATCTGGAAGGAGCAACAATGGCTAAGACAACAACGATGGACGAACTGCTTATTGACGAACTGAGAGACCTTTACGACGCCGAGAAGCAGCTGACCAAAGCTCTGCCGAAGATGGCGAAGGCTTCGACCTCGGAACAACTCCGGATGGCCTTTGAAGAGCACCTGCGGCAGACCGAAGGACATGTCGAACGCCTCGAACAGATCTTCGAGCAGTTGGGAGAGAAAGCGAGCGGTAAGAAGTGCGCCGCCATGAACGGTCTGATCAAAGAAGGTGAAGACGTTGCCTCCGATACTGACGATGATTCGGTGCGGGACGCCGGTCTCATCGCCGCGGCTCAGAAGGTGGAACATTACGAGATCTCCGGCTACGGCTCGGTGCGCACACATGCTGAGATGCTGGGTCATAATCAGGCGGTCCGGCTGTTGGAGGAAACTCTCGATGAGGAAAAGCAGACCGACCAGAAACTGAATACCCTGGCGGAGGGCATGATCAACCAACGCGCCGCCCATGCTGGACGCGAAGAGTCCATGTCGAAAGGCACCATGAGAGCGGGCAGCTCAATGGGCTCATATACTTCGTCTTCAGGAGGATCGGAAACTTCAGGCAGCACCCCTGCCACCCGCGCCAGGAGCGGCACAAGCGAGACGCGCCGCTAAAAGCCGCTAAAGAAGAAAAGGAAGTCAGACGAGGGTCGGCCCAGGCCGGCCCTTTTCTGTTTTATGTGAAAGCAGGTTCGACTGATTCGGGCCTGTAACTTCTCGCCTCTGATTCCTGTCTTCACTTTCACGCCACCACGAGGCCGGCGGCGCACGCGGCCATGACTGCGGCGCAGACCCAGCCAAGAGTTCGCGTGGACCGGGAGGAACGGCGGTCGCCCATCACCGTTGGATCGCCTGTGAGCAGCACGACGAGAACAATGAGCGGCGGCGCCAGCAGGCCGTTCAAAACGGCGGACCAGAAGAGCATCCGCACCGAATTCAATCCCGCATAGTCGAGAAGCAAACCCAGAGCGACCGCCACTGCGAGCACGCTGTAGAATTTCGGAGCAAGCCTGAGGGGCCGGTCGAGCGATGCGCCCCAGCGCATCGATTCCGCAACCGCATACGCGCTCGAGCCCGCCAGAACGGGTATGGCAAGCATACCGGTTCCCACCAGGCCCAACGCAAACAGCAGGTAAGCGCCATTCCCGGCGAGCGGACGCAACGCTTCGGCCGCCTGCTTCGCGGTTTCGATGTTTCGGATCCCGTGCGCGTGCAGCGTAGAGGACGTGGTAAGGATGATGAAATACATCACGAGGTTCGAGAAGAAAATGCCGGTCGCAACGTCGCGGCGCGATCTGGCGATCTCTTCGGACGTGGCCCCACGGCGCTGCGCGACGGTTCGGCGTCCCATCGCCCGCTCTTCCTCCACCTCCTGAGAGGCCTGCCAGAAAAAGAGATAAGGCGAGATAGTGGTCCCGAAGATGCCGACCAGCACCGCCCAGTATTCGCGCGTAAACCGAATTTGCGGTACGAAGGTGGCCCGAAAGACTTCGAGCCAGTTGGGCCGCGCCAGGAACGCCGCGATCACATAGGCGAACAGCACGAGCGTGAGCCATTTGAAAATGGAGGCCACGGTCCGGTAGGAAGTAAACACGACCATCGCCACCAGGCCAAGTGCGATGAAGGGTGTCCAGAGCAGAGATGGAATGTGGGTGACGAGCTCGAGCGAATCGGACATGCCCGCCAGATCAGCCCCAATGTTGAAAATGTTGGCGACGAGCAGGATAAGGCACGACGCCCATACGACCCATTTGGGAAAGCGGAGGCGAATGTTTCCCGCCAGACCGCGGCCGGTGACCATGCCGAGGCGGGCGCACATCAACTGGACGGCGACGGACAGAGGAAAGCTGAACAGAGCGGTCCAGAGCGAGGAAAACCCGAAAGCGGCCCCGGTGACGGAATACGTGGAAATGCCGGAGGGATCGTCGTCGGCCGCGCCCGTGATCAGGCCGGGGCCGAGCTCCGCGAAAAACGCCGCCACCGGATGTCGTTTCACCACATCTGGTTGCGGCATTCGCAATCGATACTGGTTCCGGTTTACCTACTTCGGTTTCGAACTCGAGGACGAGTTCGAGGAGCTTTTGCTCTCCGATGAAGAGGCGGGCTTACTTCCGGCAGAAGACGACTCCCCACCCGACTTATTGTCCTTATTGTCGCCCGAGCCGGATTTGGCGTCGGAAGCGCCTTCGGATTTGCCGGAGCCGTTCGGCTTGCCCTCCTTGCTTCGGGCGTAGTCCGTCACGTACCAGCCCGAACCCTTGAACTGCAAGGCCGGCGCCGACAAAAGCCGCTCCGCGGGGCCCCCGCATTCGGGATGCGTTTTGAGGGGCTCGTCGGAGAACTTCTGTATTACCTCGAAGGTCTTACCGCAACCAGAACACTTGTATTCGTACAGAGGCATACAGCAACTTCAGTTTAGCAGCAGGAAGTGACAACTCAGAATACAGAAGTGAGAATGCGGAGAGGCCGGCTTTTAGCCGGCCTCTCTTGTCGCGCGATCAGAAACTCGGTGGAGCCGGAAGCGGGACGAGCCATTCTGATTTCTGGCTTCTCGCTTCTGACTTTTTGCTTCGGTTATTTCTTATGACGCGCTGCAGGCCGGCGACGCGTCGAGGGAGCAGCCGAGAAGGATCCCGGCGGCAGGCCCGAGATGTCCGTCTTCGGATCCGTGATCGTAAACGTCAGCATGTAGGGATCTTTCGTGAACGAATCGATCACGCCCTTGAACTTGAAGTCCGCGCCGGTTTGAACGACCTTCGTATTCACCGGGTGCTCGAATTTCAGCGTGGCATCGCCACCGGCGTTATCCACGTTCGCGACGAGTTCTTTGCCGTTCACTGATACCACCTTCGCGTTGAACATGCCGATCGGATTGCCGTCGTTGTCCTTCTCGGGCGGGACTTCGGAGCCCTTCACCTGCTGGAAATAGGAATCGCCGGTGTCGCCTGTAAGCGCTGTTTTGATTTCTCGCCAGAGAGCGACGTCCGGATGCGCCTTCTTGAATTCCGCGGCGTTGGCGAACTGCTTGTTCTGAACGTCCGTAACGCTATCCACATGGAAGCCCTCGGGTGGCAGCGCGGAGGCGCTCGCCTGCTGCATCAGTTGATCGAGACCCTTCTCATCGCCGTGGTAGCCGACGTACGCCTTTTTCAGGTAATCCTGCGCCGCCGCTTTCGTTTGCGCATTGAGCGCCTCCGGTCCGGTTACGGCAATCGCGCGGGCGATTTCGTAGAGCCCTTCGGAATAGCGCTCAACTTTACGCTGCCGCATGATGACGCTGCCGAGCCAGTAGGACGCCTGCGCGTTGTTGGGATCGATCTGAAGCAGCGCTTTGAAGTTTTTCTCCGCGGTGGGATCGTCCTTTTTCATCATCGCGACATAGCCGAGAACGGAGAGCCCCTGGATCTGCATCGTCTTCTTCGCGTCCGCCCACTGCTGCTCAGTCACATTGGCAGGCTTGACGGTGGGCGCGAAGTAGTTATCGAGGTTGTCGATCAGGGTCTGAGCGGCCTTCTGGCCGGAATCGAGAACCGCAGGATCGGTCTTTCCATACGCGGCAAGCGCAAGCTGGTCATAGGCCTGCGCCTGCATCAAAAGCCGCTGATTTTTGAACGCGGACTCGGGATATTTCTGCTCCCACTGCTTGAGAGCATCTATCTTCTTTTGTGGGTCGGTGGCCTTCTGCGCCGCGGTCGCAACGTCATACTCGCCCTGATCTTTCCATTGGGGCTGCCCACCCGATGCCGCAGGCGCTGCGCCTGCCTGGGGCTGTGGCTGCTGCTGGGCCAGCACGCCGTTTGCCGTCAGGGCTGCTATCGCGACTACGCCCAGTGCCGCTTTTAGGGAACGATGAAACACGTTTTTCTTGCCTCCCGCCTCTCTGATCGCCTGTTCCGATGAAATAAAGTTCCCAAAGAACACAAACCTTTTTGGACTTGACAAGCGGAGTATACCGAACCTGATTCGGTCCAGCAATCAACGCGCTTCTGGTTAGATGGACGCCGGTACCGGTCCGCCAGTTCCCACGTGCGGTTTAGCGCCAGGCGCTGCACGAACTGGCCCGACGCAGCCAAAACCGACCTTCCAGCGTATCGGAAGGCGCAGGCTACCGCAAGCGGGCGCGAGGGCGAATGTTCGATCTCTCCGTCGTCTGCCGCAGGGCGCCGGCCCGAAAGCCCGAAAAGATTCGAGCGCACAAGCGACCCGCGGACGAAGCCGTACCGACGCAAACACGTACAGGCCAGGCCTTATCCCCTCCGCCGGACGATCGCAGATCAAAACCCATGGTCAGGGTGGCCGCTCTGCGCGGTTCAAGTTATAGAATCGTCGAGACGGGAGACCCATGAAGCAACAGAACAGAACGGGAAGCGCATTTCTTTCCAGGGATCGGCGGCCGCAGGCCGCGCACGCGACAGAGCCCGGGAGGCGCGATTTCGCCAAACTTGCGCTCGGTTCCGCATTCGGGGCCGCGGCGCTTTTCGGTTCCGAAGGCAGCGCCTCGGCCACCGTTCACGACGCCCAGCCGGGAATCAAGCTGACCGGGCAAGCTTCGGCCAAACCGACCCCTGAGGAGCTGAAATTCTGGCAACAGGTCGGCTGCGGTTACGTGAGCGTCGGGTCCACGCCGGATCTGCGAACGGCGGAGGGCTTCGCGCAGATCAAAAAGACGTATGCGGACGCAGGGATCACCGTCTGGAACATCGGGAACACCGATGTGCACAACATGCCGGAGGTGACGCTGAACCTCCCCGGCCGCGACAAGAAGATTGAAGAGTACAAGCAATATTTGCGCAATCTGGGCAAGGTGGGTATTTACTACACCACCTACGCCCATATGGGCAACGGCATCTGGAACAGCGGAGGTGCGGAGATTCGTGGCTCGTCTGCCCGCGTTTTCGATATGAACAGCCCCAATAAGGTCGGCGTCTGGGCGGGCGCGCAGTTTCATGAGCCGCTCTCGCACGGGCGCGTGTTCTCCCAGGAAGAGATCTGGGACAACTACACGTATTTCATCCGGCAGGTCGCGCCTGTAGCGGAGGAAAACGGCGTTCGCATCGGAATTCACCCGGACGATCCCCCGGTTCCGGTCCTGGCCGGCGTGCCCCGATGTATTTTCGGGAACTTCGATGGCTACAGGCGGGCCATGGAGATCGCGAACAGCCCGAACGTAGGCATCTGCCTGTGCTGCGGGACGTGGCTCGAAGGCGGCAAGCAGCTTACGGGCAAGGATCCGGAAGAAATGATCCGCTACTTCGGCGCAAACAAGATCTGGAAGATCCACTTCCGGAACGTGAGCGCGCCCTTGCCGCGCTTCGTCGAGACATTCATGGACGACGGCTATTACGATATGTACAAAATCGCGAAGGCGCTGCGCGACGTGAACTTCGATGGCATCGTGATTCTGGATCACTCGCCGTCGCTGACCGGCGGACATTACGCCGAGCAGGCGTACGGATTCGCGTACATGAAGGCGCTGTTCAACCGCGCGAACGCGGAAGCAAGACAGGCGTGATTCAGTCGCCTTTTTCGTCCCGAATCTGCTGGCTCAGATAACGCTCGTAGCCCATCTCCTTCATCTGATGGGCCTGGGCTTCGAGCCAGTCAACGTGGCCCTCCTCGTCTTTGAGCAGCCGTTCGAAAAGCTCGCGTGAGGCATTGTCGCCCTCATCTTGCGCCAGCCGAACGAAGCGGTTATACATCGCCACCGCGTTGAGTTCGAGCTTCAGATCGCTTTCGAGCTGCTGGCGCACACTGGCGCCCACGCTGAGCTGCATCAGTTCCGTCATGTTCGGCGTGCCATCCAGAAACAGGAGGCGCTCGATCAGAGCTTCCGCATGGCGCATCTCGTCAATGGACTCTTTCCGGATGTGCTCTGCAAGCCTCTGGTAACGCCAGTTCTCGCACATCTCGGCGTGAAGAAAGTACTGATTGATCGCGGTCAGTTCTTCCTTGAGAGCTTCATTGAGCGCGGCGATGATCTTATCGTTGCCCTTCATTCGAAATTATTGTAAGTGGCTGAAGCGACACCGGAGATCAGACCTCGGCCCAGCGGCGCAGCAGATTGTGGTAAACGCCCGTGAGTTGTACCGCGGCGGCCTGATCACCTCCGCCAGCCGCGAGCCGCTGAATTGCGGTATCGAGGTCGAATAGAAGCGTTCGTTCGCCGTCGTCGCGGATCATGCTTTGGACCCAGAAGAACGAGCCCAGACGCGCTCCGCGGGTGACGGGGCGCACGTGGTGCAGACTGGTGGCGGGATAAAGGATCATGTGTCCCGCGGGCAGCTTGACGCTCTTCACGCCGTAGGTATCTTCAACCACCAGCTCTCCGCCGTCATATTCATTCGGGCCGCTGAAAAACAAAGTGGCCGAGAGATCCGTGCGGATGCGATGCGCCGTTCCGGTGATCTGGCGAATCGCATTATCCACGTGGGTGCCGAACGATTGTCCGCCCTGATAGCGGTTGAAGAGCGGCGGAAATACCTTCGCCGGCAGCGCCGCGGAGATGAACAGCGGATTGTTCTCCAGCGCCGAGAGAACCATCGCGCCGAGCTCGCGCCCGGCCTGGCATCCCTCGGGCAACTGCATATTGTCTTTCGAGAGCGCCGATTGATGGCCCGCGGTAACGCGGCCGTCCACCCATTCGGCGTCATTCATGATCTGTCTTGCGCGCAGAACCTGGTCGGCGTTCAAAACGTCGGGTATGGCCAGAACCATCTGGTTACGTTTTCTCCTGAATCCGCGTTTATCTGTGTTTATCTGCGGCTGATTCTTCTTCCGTGGAACCTGTTAGAACCTGAATTTGAGCCCGATGAGCGCGGAGCGTGCGGGCCCGAGCACAATATGCGCGGGATGCAGCTCGTCGTAGTAATAACGATTGGCGATGTTATTGACGTTCACCTGCAGTTCCGCATGTTCGCTGATGCGCCGGCTCGCCATCGCGTTGAAGACCCAATAGCCGGGCACTTCCTTCACGAGGCCAGTGGCCGGATCGAACGGTGCAGTTGAACTCGCCGTCCTGCTGGAGACGTAATTCCCGCCCGCGCCCACTTCAAGCCGCCATGGCAATCGGTGCAGGCTCCAGAAGTTGAAGGTATTGCGGGGAACGTTGGCGAGCATGGCGCCAATGGCGGCGGGATAGTATTGCGAACCGACAACGCGCCCGTCGAGATTCGCGTACCCGGCGAGGAGGTCCCAACGGCTCGTCAGGCGGCTCCGGACCTGCATCTGCGCGCCATTCACGCGTTGCGTTCCGGCCAGAACGTTCAACGTGGGGTTCTCCGGATCGGGCTCTCTCGCGTTGAGCTTGGTGGTGCGAAAGACAGCCGCCTGCAATGAAAGACGCTGATGCCCCAGATCCCATTTGGTTCCGAACTCGTACGTCTGGTTCTTCTCAGGCGGCAGACCTGCGGTCGACGTACTCAGCGAAAGCGATTCGGCGGAGGGATTGAAGGATGTGCCGGCGTCGAAATAAATGCTGCCGGCTTGCAGGGGCTTGTAGACCACGGCGGCGCGCCAACTCGGCATTTCGTCCACGCGGTTGAATGCAGATACCGGAGCGACGCTTTGAGAGTACCTGGAATCGAACCGGTCCCACCGGAGGCCGCCCGACAGTATCCAGCGTCTGTCCAGCCGGAGGGTATCGAGCATGTACGCCCCCTGGCTGTATGCAGTCGTGTGCACGATGGAGGTGATCGGCGCCGTGCCCGTGAGCGTCTGGTTGAAATCGGGATTCAGCAGACTGGTCCCTGGTACGTTGCTCCACGTTGGCCGCGTCGGGTCCGACGTCTCACGCGCGGCTTCGATTCCGGCAACCAGCGTGTGCTGAATGAAGCCCGTTTTAAAGTTCGCCGTCAGATCGAGCTGCTCGTCAAGATTCGTTTCCACGCTGTTCACGCCGATTTCATGCCGCGTGACTTGAATGGCATCCAGCGGCGTACCGGGTTTTGTTCCGGTGATTTGCGCCTCGGTAATCAGCACGTCCCGCACATAGTTCGCGTAGCGTACCTGATTTCGCAGGGTGATATGGCTGTTGACGTCGTGCTCCACTCGCACGGTGCCGATATCGTCGTAAGTCCGCAGATAGTTGCCGTTCTTGAAACCGTAGTAGTTGTGGCGCGGCACGGGCGGCGGTCCGTTGAACAGCCAGGGAAGCCCGTAATCGGGATTGTCATCCGCGTTCTGATGAAAATAGCTGAACGTCCAGCGCGTATCCGAATTCAATCCGAGCGAAAGCGACGGCGCAATCCCGAAACGGCGATTCTCTGCCACGTCACGGCCAGCCACGTCCCCCATGTTGCCCATCACATTCATCCGGAAGGCCGCGCCATCCCTCCATTTCGGAATGGGCTGATCGATGTCGAGCGTACCGCGCCTCGTCAGGTCCGTTCCGAAATCCACGGCGCCCGATATGAACCGGGTGAGTCCGGGCGTTTTCGAAGCCTGGTTCACAACGCCGCCCGTGGAACCACGGCCGAACGTCACTGACGAGGGACCCTGCAGCACCTCCACCTCTTCCGTATTGAACGGATCCCGGTAGTAACTGCCGAAATCGCGCATACCGTCGATGAACAGATCGTTGCGCGCGGAAAATCCACGAATCGTGAGATTGTCGCCCTGCGCGCCGCCCTCCCCGGCCGCAAGGCTGATCCCGGCTATATTACGCAGTGCGTCGCGCAGCGTGGTAACGCCCTGCTCCTCCAGCACCTTTTGCGCAACAGCGCTGATGGTTTGGGCCGTGTCGAGCGAATCCGTCGCGTATTTCGTCATGCTCTGGGCAAGAGCGTTTACGCTTGCGCCAACTTCCACCACCGTGGCTACTTTCGCGAATTCAATGGCCGCAGTTGTGGCCGAAGTGAAGCGCCAGGCAAGGCTCGTTTGCGCCAGCAGCCTGTCCAGCGCCTGCTCCGGCGTGTAAGCGCCGGATACGCCCGGGCAGGGGATGGCGCGCATTCCTTCTTCCGGAACCGTCACCCTGACGCCGGTGACCCCCTCGAACGCGGCGAGCGCATCGCCAAGCGGTTCGGCCGGGATGTTGAAGCGCCGTACCGGACGCGAGCCTTGAGCGGGAGCGTCTTCGGGCCGTCCCGAAACTGGGAGGACCTGCGCGGTCGCCATCTGTTTCGCGCCGATCGCCGAATACGCGACCAGCGTTCCTACGGCGACCCAACGATACGACACGGGCCAGCAATGCTGCTTTTTTTTCTGGATTGTGATCGCCAAACTAAACCTCGATATCGTCTGCGCCGCCTCGCTACCGCGGCTTTTACATCTCGCGCGCAACGGCCGCCCTGCTCCCTGCGGAGTTCGCGGCGGCTTGGCGCTTGTATTCGAGGTTTGCGGCTTTATAATGAAGGCGTCGCCAACCCCGGTTGTCGATTCAAAGGTCTTCGTGGAGCTTCGCCAAAAGTCAGCCACGGAGACCTTTTCTTTTTCCTCAGAGACCCTGCTCGGCGCCCTCAGGCGCGGAACTCGGACCTCTTTGGTCCATATTACTTTCGACTCGCGTTTGAAGTCAACGGCCTGTGGTCTTTTCCGCTCGGGACTGGTTCGCGCCCTTCTTGCGCGGACTCGCACCTGAACAGGCTTTCAGCCACATCTGACATCGCGGATGCCGCCGCGTCGTCAGGGGAATGACACTGCAAGCGAAACCGCGTTGCCCGCTCGCCGCCGAATGGCGCCCTATTCGTACTAGCATTCGGGCAGGAGAGAATATGAGCCCGCAACCGGGATCGGATACGAACGACAATTGGGAACGCCTTGCCAAAGGGCTCGGCTGGTTCAGCATCGGACTTGGCCTCAGCGAACTGATCGCTCCCGGAGCGATGGCGGATTTCGTCGGCGTGCGCAATTCGAGCGGCAATCGCAGCGTGCTGCGCGCATACGGGATGCGGGAAATCGCTGCGGGAATAGGCATCCTGATGCAGGAGCGGCCCGTCGGCTGGATGTGGGCTCGAGTGGCTGGCGATCTGCTCGATTTCGGCTCCCTTGCAGCCTCCGTCGGTTCTCGCGGATCGAGCGGCGGCCATCTCGCGGGCTCCATGGGCGCCGTCGCCGGCGTTACCGCGCTCGATTTTTATTGCGCATCGCAACTGGACCGCCTCCCACGGAGCCGGGCGGCACAGGATCAACAATCGATTCGCGCATCGAACA
>Ga0157370_10001882_pt1 | contig 25842 bp, 21 predicted proteins | sample C35metaG_FD_113463 | JGI IMG/M metagenome (GOLD analysis project Ga0157370, IMG submission 113463) | Corn rhizosphere microbial communities from Kellogg Biological Station, Michigan, USA - C3-5 metaG | ecosystem: Host-associated > Plants > Roots > Rhizosphere > Soil | place: USA: Michigan...
CTAATTGTTATTACACATTAAATCAACTTTCTACTGCGGAGAAAGCAGCGCTTGATGTAATAAAAGTTACTGGTGCTTATGATTATTGGGTGGCAAAAGCATACATTTTATTGGGTGATATTTATTTGAAAGAGAAAGATTATTTCAATGCAAAAGCAACGTATAAAAGTGTAGCCGACAATGCCACCATTCCTGATTTGAAAAAAGAGGCACAGGATAAACTGAATGCCGCAACCAGTGAAGAACAACAGAATTCTAAGGTAGAAACGACACCATCGAACAGCAAATAAAAAAATTAAAGCAGAAACAAACAAATATGTTTAAAAAATTGATGATGAAAAATTCTTTGAATCGAATGATTTTTATTTTGCCACTGTGTTTTTTATTTATTCAAAGCAAAGCGCAGGATACAACCAGAAGACAAACAATTGAAATTACGTCTTCCTATAAACCTTCCCTGCGCAACATGGTGAAAATAAATTTATATGCTTCGCCCATCACTCCCGACACCTCCCGTCCACGGCTTGCCTATTCTATTCCTCCTGAAAATTTATTTTTTTCTTACCAGCCGGTTTCATTAAAACCGCTTGCATTGCAAACCGATACTACATTAAAACTGGGCGACAGAAATCAGTTGAAAGTAGGTTATGGAAATTTATCAACTCCATATATTTCCGGAGCATTTAGTTTTGGTGATGGCAAACATAATCTTGCAAATGTTTATGGGGATTATATTTCTTCGCGAGGAAAAATTCAAAATCAGGATTTCAGTGAAATCAATGTAAAAGGAACAGGAAGTATTTTTTCTGCAAAGGATGAAACCTATGCTGGTGTTGCTTTTGCACAGCATGAATATTATCAGTACGGCTACAATCATTCAATCGATACTTTTTCAAAAGCGGATATCCGGAGAAGTTACCAGGACTTTTCTGTAAATGTGGGGTATAGAAATATTGTCAATAACGAATTGGGAATTAATTACGATCCACATTTGGAAGTTCATGAATTTTCAAGAGAAAACAAAGCCAGTGAGACAACATTAATTCTCAATTTACCCGCAGAAAAAAGATTTTCCGATGCCGTTTCTATCAAGGTGGCTGCGATTGGAAATTTTGATAAATACAATTTGAAAGATTCTAACGCTTCTATTACCAATAATTTATTTCAACTCGCTCCTGAATTAGTCTATTACAGTGACCGTTTTACTTTTCACGGCGGCGTCACTCCTTCATGGAATAATAATACACTGGCTGTGCTGCCTAATATTTATGCAGAAGCACAATTACAACAAAGAGTTTTAATGATACAGGCCGGTTGGGTTGGCCGTTATATTTCAAATAGTTTCCGCACTTTGAGCGGCGAAAACCCGTATATGCAGGATCCCGCTTTCTTAAATAACACAAAAGAAATTCAATATTACGGCGGCATCAAAGCTACTGTGGGAAAGCATTTCAGCTTTAATGCAAAAGCGGCGTTTATTTCTTATACTGACATGCCTTTGTTTGTAAATGATACCGCTTCTGGAAAAAGCTTTGTATTGGTAAACGAAAGTAAATTGAGCAATTTGCAAATTCATGGCGACATGAATTTTATCAGCCAGGACAAATTTACGCTTACAGGAGCTTTGGATTTAAACAGTTATACCGGGTTGCATGATAATGCAAAAGCGTGGGGATTATTTCCCTTGAAATTAACGGGGTCTTTCAGATGGAATGCCTTCGAGCAGGTTTTATTGAAAGCTGATTTAGTTGCATTTTCCGGAGCAAAAGCATTAATTAAAGATCCGGCGAATGCTACGAAAACAATAGAAAAAAATATGAAAGGTGGCACGGATCTTAGCGCAGGCGCCGAATTCAAACTGAATAAAAAATTCAGTGTCTGGCTTGATTTTGACAACCTTCTCAACAGCCAGTATGAACGCTGGAATAATTATCCTGTTTATGGGTTCCAGGTTATTGGTGGGGTTCTTGTTCATTTTTAAAAATTAATTTTAAAAATCTTTTCTAATAAATATAGATATTTGTTCTCATGCAGGATCTGATTACCTCATATATTATTCAATCAAAGGAGTGCAAACTTGCTGAACTAGGAAAATTCACCAGAACCAGGATACATGCTGAACACGATATTGCCAACAAACAAATCTCTGCTCCATTTACCGAATTTCTTTTTACTGCAAGGGAAGAAAAGATGTCTGATGGATTGATAAAATATATTGCTGATAAAAAAAAAATTGATGTTTCTGAAGCGCTGGCATTACTTAAAAAATGGTGTGCTGAGATGAAAGCTAAATTAAAAAACGGGGAAGAAATCTTATTATACCCTTTAGGCGTTTTAAAAAAAGGGGCACTGGGAAATGTATCTTTTCAGGGTGAGAATAATACGCTTTTTTTTGCACCGGTTGCGGCAGAAAGAGTTATCCACAAAAACAGTGAACATGCAGTATTGGTTGGAGACAGGGAAACTACTTCTTCAGTGATGAATGAATTTTATAATGCAGAAGAAACAGAAACAAAAAACAATTTCTGGAAGTTCTTCGCGATCATTCTTTTGTTAGCCGCTTTAGTGCTTTTATTCTTTTATTTTTATGGGTATCCTGTTTCATTGTCATCTTTTGGGAATCATATAAAAGTTGTACCACAAGCACCATCAGCAACTTACTCAATTCAGTAGTTTTTAATTTTATTTATCTCCCGTTAACTTACAAAAAATGATTGTCTATACATCATGCCCTAATTGTGGCAATAAAAATATTTTCAAAGTTTTTTCTGTAAAGGATTATACCGTTTCTGAAGAAGAATTTGAAATCTGGGAATGCAGAAATTGTACGCAAAGATTTACGCAAAATATTCCGGATCAGGAAAATATAGGGAAATATTACCAGTCTGAAAATTATATTTCTCATAGCGATACATCAAAAGGATTAATCAATAGTTTGTATCACAAAGTGAGAAAAAGAACGCTGATTCAAAAAAAGAATTTAATTGAAAAGTCAACCGGAAAAAACAAAGGAAACATTCTGGATGTTGGTGCAGGAACCGGTGCTTTTTTAAATACCATGAAAAATGCAAACTGGAATGATACAGGATTAGAACCGGATAAAACTGCAAGAGAAAAAGCTTTGGAATTGTATGGAATAAATTTGCAGGAAGCAGAAAAAATTTATTCACTTCCTTCTGAAAGCTTTGATGTCATTACTTTGTGGCATGTTTTGGAACACGTGCATGAATTGCACAAATACCTGGAACAGCTAAAAAATTTATTATCAACAGATGGGAATTTATTTATTGCAGTTCCGAATTATACGAGCGGCGACGAGAAAATTTATAGAGAATACTGGGCAGCTTATGATGTGCCCCGTCACCTTTATCATTTCTCTCCAAAAGCAATGGAAATTTTATTAAACGCGCATGGATTGAAGGTTGAAAAAATGAAACCAATGTGGTACGACAGTGTATATGTAAGTATGCTTAGCGAAAAATATAAAACCGGAGATTCACATCCGGTAAAGGCATTTATAAATGGGATGGTTTCTAATCTCGAAGCACTTTCCGACAAATCAAAATGCAGCTCATTGATTTATATTGCTTCTAAGAATAGATTATAAATGATGGCTTCTTTTATTGTACCGATAAAATATTAGTCTGTTTTCATTTTCAATAAAAACCAGGTATTGTTTATAATCATTTCGAATGCGTAGTAACAGAACCAGCGCCATCACTATTTTTCTCCCATGTATCATATTGTTTTGTACTGCTTCCTAACCTGTTTGGATTGTAAGGATCAGTAGGCGGTATTGAAACTCTTTGTTGTGGTAATGGTTGAGGGGCAACATTTGCAGGTTTTTCAATAGCCGTAACAGGAGTTTCTTTCGTAGTTGTATCAGGTGTTACAGTTGGAGCAACCGGTTGGGAAATCAGCGGAGGCGTAACTGTAGAACTAATAACCGGAGAAGGTTTCAAAATCGCTTCAGGTGGCACTTTGGAAGAAATAGCCGGAGCAGGCTTCTTTTCAGGAACAACAGGAGTTGGTTTTGTTTCAACAACCGGTCCGGTGGCTTGTTTTATTATCGGAGCTTCAGTATTTTCAGGAGTATTGGGAGACGCAAGTGTTGGGGCAGGTGGATAATATTTATCCATTTTCGGATGTTTGGATTCAGTTTGAGCCTGTGTTTGCAATGAAAATAATACAACCAAAACAAGAGTCAATTTTATTATTTTATGTTGCATACAATAACTTTTTCTTAAAGTTAATATTATTAATTCAGTAAGATTACTTTCAAAAAAAATTTTGAAAAAATTTAAACATTTATTTTCTTATAATGATTAATGATAACTTTTAAAAAAATAAAAACTCTAAATATCATTTGCAACGGATTATAATCCATTGTTATAAAATAGGCCGCTCATAGGGGACTATTAAGCGTATTATAGATCTGTAGTAAACAAAGAAGTAATATTGATTTTTATTTTTATGCCATTAAACGGTATAAAAAAACCTCCTGTTTTTGCAGAAGGTTTTTGAAGGAAAAAATTAAGTTTTAAGAAAACAAACCACCTTTTTTCAAACTACGAGTGCCTTCACCAATCTTAAATCCATTATTATATATTTCTATTTTATAAGCGCCTGTTTGAAATTTACTGTTTTGAGACCATTCAACCTTTACCGGTTGTTTTTGTCCCTGTACATAATTAATCTGTATTTTTTTAGTAAATGGTTTTTGAATTCCATCACGGGTAGTAAAAGTGCCGGAGCCTAAAGCATCGACCTGCACTGGTTTTCCGCTGGGATCAGTGATACAGATATAAATATCTTTCGGGCCGGATGGCGTAATCCTGTTTTCATCTATAACAAATGAAATTTGCAATTTATCGACACGTTTTGCTGTAGAAGTTACTTTTTCTTTTCCATTGCTTTTTTCTTTTATTCCTTCAATGGAAAAATCGGAAGCATGCAAAGTTGAACCGATATCAATAACAGTATCTTTATGATGAATAACCTGGCTTGCAGAATCATAACTTCTCTGCACCACATCTCTTTGTTGTGTCACGACCCGGTTTACTTCTGTCAACTGTGTGTTTGCAGCTTTCAAAGAATCAATCTGCGCTGTATAAGTTTCGATATTTCCTTTCAGTTGTGCAATTAACCTCCTTGCTTCTGCCAGTTCTGCCTGTGTAGCATTCCTGTTATTAATAATACTTTGAACTCTTGATTTAAGCGCATCAATATCTTTGTCTTTTGTTTTTAAAAGGCTATCCGCTTTTACATTGCTGGTTTTAAGTGCATCGAGCCTGAGTGCAGCATCGTCCAACTCGCGCTGTAACTCATTCTTAGAAGAATCGCTGTTTACAATCTGACTGGTAAGGTCTTGTTCTTTCTGACGGGTTTTGTTTTTATCAAAAATGATATAACCCCAGGTGCCCAAAAGGGCAATCACTAATATAGCAGTTAAAATATTGCGGCCACTGTTGTTTTTGACCACAGTTTTTTCCGTGGGCTTTTCGCTTTCAGGAAAGTTTTCGTAACTCATGTTGTAGGTTTTTTATTTTGAATAATAATAATACGTTGTTCAATTTTCCAAAATCATGCCAAGAACATCTTCGCCTTACGCTCCGGGTTTCTAAAAATCTGAAAGGTGTTATTGAAATGAATTTCTGCACAATTTAAGTAAAGAATTTCTCAAATTAATTCATTATAAATAATTCCTGCATCTCTCCTCATTAAAACTTTTAGAAATAAAAAATGAAATTTCTTTTAGAAAATTTTGCCGGTTATGAAAACAAGTAAAATCAACCGGTTCATCATTTTACAATTGTGTATTTTTACCGTACAGTTATCAATTTTAATTATGAAAAAAACCTTAACCTACCAAAGATTCATTCAGTATTTTTTACAGGGATTATTAATATTGGGACCGATTTCCATTACCATTTATTTTATTTATATTGTATTCGATAAAATAGATAGTATTCTTCGGCCAGCTATCAACATTCCCGGATTGGGTTTTGTAATTATCCTCGCTTTCATTCTTTTCATTGGATATGTGAGCTCCTTTTTTGTAATGGGAAGAATACTTTCTGTAGTGGATAAAATTCTGGAAAAAACACCGGGAATCAAATTGTTTTATTCTTTTGTAAGAGATTTTTTTGAAGCCTTTGCCGGCAACAAAAAGAAGTTTACCAATAATGTTTTAGCCAACGTGGATGATACAGATATTTGGCGTGTAGGTTTCATCACGCAGGACGATATGAGCATTTTTGGGATGGAAGATTATGTCGCCGTTTATTTGCCGATGGCTTATTCTGTAGCCGGAAATGTATATATTGTTCCTAAGGAAAAGATAAGGCCGATAACCAGCATCAGTGCTACTCAAACAATGAAATTTGCGGTTAGCGGCGGCGTTACACAAACGATTTCCGACATACCCGGCGACCATCTGGATGAAGTCATTATTCATTAAAAAATTAAACTGGTTTTGAAAAAAATCTTACTGCTTTTTTGCTTGCTGGGAATTACAATGCAATGTTTTTGCTGGGGTTTTTATGCGCATAAAAAAATAAATAATTATGCCGTTTTTTTACTGCCTCCGCAGATGCTTTTATTTTATAAACCACATATTGATTTCATTACCGAACATGCCACGGATCCGGATAAAAGAAGATATGCAGTTGGCCCTGAAGGGCCCAGGCATTTTATTGATATTGATCATTATGGAAAATATCCTTTTGAAGAATTGCCGCATAAATGGAAAGACGCAAGGGATAAATTTGGCGAAGACACTTTAGCAACATATGGAATTGTTCCATGGCATATACAAACAATGCTTGGCCGTTTGACAAAAGCATTTAAAGAAAAAAACTTTTCATCCATTTTAAAAAACAGTGCTGAAATCGGCCATTACATTGCTGATGCTCATGTTCCTTTACATGCTTCAGAAAATCACAATGGCCAATTGACAAACCAAAAAGGAATTCATGCTTTTTGGGAAAGCCGTGTGCCGGAATTACTTGCTGATAAAAAATTTGATTTTTTTATTGGCAAGGCCGAATACATAAAAGACCCTGAGGTTTTTATCTGGAAAAGAGTTTTGGAAAGTGCGAACGCAGCGGATTCTGTCTTACAATTTGAAAAGAAATTATCCCAGCAGTTTCCCGGCGATAAAAAATTTGCTTTTGAAAAAAGAAATAATATTTTGATCAAACAGTATTCTTCTGATTATACAATTGCTTATGACAAAATGCTGAATGGAATGGTAGAAAGAAGAATGCGTCAATCCATCTTTGCCATTGCGTCATTTTGGTACACAGCCTGGATAAATGCGGGCCAGCCTGATCTTTCAGCTTTATCCAAACAAAACTTTTCAGAAAATGATTTAAAGGAATTTGAAAAATTAAATGAAGACTGGAAAAATAGTAAAGTGATAAAAGGCAGGGACCATGAGTGAAGGAAAGAAAAATTTAAAGCAACAAATAATAAAGATGCCTTTGGAGCAAAATAAAAAAAAGCAGAACTTTGCACTCTCAAAATTTATAGTGAAGTAACAAATAATCCATAAAACAAGTTCCCCAAAATTCATGATTCACAATTTCAACGCCGGCCCTTCTGTTCTTCCACAAAGTGTATTACAGGAGGCATCAAAAGCAATTATCAATTTTAATAACAGCGGTTTATCTATTTTAGAAATCGGGCATCGCACACCGCTTTTTGAATCGGTGATGAATGAGGCTGTTTCTTTGATAAAAGAATTAATGAATCTGGATGATAATCATGAAGTTTTGTTTATGCATGGAGGCGCTACCGTTCAGTTTATGGAAGTGCCAATGAATTTATTAAACGAAAATGAAACTGCGGCGTATGCGGATACCGGCGTATGGAGTACGAAAGCTATCAAAGAAGCCAGACTCTTTGGAAAGGTTGATGTAGTGTGCAGCTCAAAGGAAAGTAATTATAATTTTATTCCAAAGGATTTTACTGTTCCTGAAGATTCTGTATATTTTCATGTTACCACAAACAATACGATTTATGGTACGCAATGGCATGAAATTCCAAAAGTGAATATGCCGGTGATTGCTGATATGTCGAGCGATATTTTGAGCAGGAAAATGGATTTTAATTCTTTTGGATTAATCTTTGCCGGCGCACAAAAAAACATGGGAGCAGCAGGTACAAATCTTGTAGTAATTAATAAAAATATTTTAGGCAAATTAAAACGTCCGATTCCTGCAATCATGGATTATAGAAATCATATTGAGGCACACAGCATGTTAAATACTCCTCCCGTTTTTGCCATTTATGTTTCAATGCTTACACTTCGCTGGCTGAAGGAAAATGGCGGCGTGGAAGCAATAGAAAAATTGAATAATAAAAAATCCGAATTACTTTACAATGCAATTGACACCAGCAAAATTTTTAAGGGAACCGTCGTGAAAGAAGACCGCAGCAAAATGAATGTTTGTTTTGTAATGGATGATGTAGAAAAGGAAAAAGCATTTTTGGATTTTGCCAAACAAAATAATATTTATGGTATTAAAGGACATCGTTCTGTTGGTGGTTTCCGTGCTTCTTTATATAATGCACTGCCCATCAGTAGTGTGGAATACCTGGCAGGGAAAATGGAAGAATTTGAAAAGAGAGTATAATTTATCAATTCCGGAATAAATTTCCATTTGGTTGTATCCGTTTTGGAACTTGCAAAATTCATTTTGAAACATACAAAACTGTAGAACTTATTAAAAGTCAATCATTTGCTGCGCTTAAATTGCCTGAAATAATAAATACATTAAATTAATTTATCTCCTTTTGCCATATGAATGGTTTTCTTTTTGTTAAATGTACTATTTGTTAAATTAATTCCACATTTTTCAGTAAAAAAGGTACCAGGAAGCTACATTTTTTTAAATGGTTTAATAAAGATTTTCGGGGCATATATTTTGGTTTACCTCTGTTGATATTTCTCACTTTAAAACACTAACATTGCCTTTAAAAATAATTTAGCGGGGATTTCCGGTTTTTTGAGTTGAATTGCAAAGATCTTTCCGGGAGCCCCGCTTTTCACTTCAATGAAACTCCGGAAATAATATCACAGAAAATCAGGTTCGACTATATAAATTAATACTTATATTCGGTATTAAAGAGATTTCAAAAGAAAAATCAAAGTTTTCTAAAAAATCTTTCTGTATTTCCTTCTTCAGTTCCTGCTTTATAATAAGTGCGGAAAAATTCATCTGCTGAAATGGTGCCACTGCCTTTTATCGCAAAAAACACCAGGAGAATTAATACTATAATTGAAAGCACCAGTTCAAAAGTGCTTTTATCTATCCTTTGAATATTTACAAAAAATATAGCAACAAGAACAATTGGAATTTGTATGATGCAGCAGGCACGTGTGAAGAGCCCGGATAAAATAAACAATCCGCATAGTAACGTAAGGTAGGCAACAATAAAAGTAATCACTTCAGAATATTGCGAAAAAACACCAACTCCGGTGCGTTGTACTAATAACTTCAAAAGTTCTGTATCGCGGATAAACACAATTCCTTTCCAAAATAGAATAATGCCAAGGAGCATTCTTAAAAGGAAAAACCAGGCCGGTTGCCTGATGTTGGTTTGGGGTGTGACAGGAGATTCTATCATAAGTGAAAAGATTTAAGATGAGAAAATAGATAAACTTGCCTTATGAAAGGTATTTCAAATTAAGTTATATTACAAACTTTGTGCAAATTTGCACTTCAATTTTATTTATGTTAAAAGCGGCACAGACAATTTTAGCTGTTTATCTTCTGGTCCTTTCATTCTGCACATCGTCAAAACGGGAGCAGAAATCAGTGGAAATCGCGGGGTTAAAGCTTCTAAGTGAATATGTGGTCCCGTATAATCAGCAATTTGCAAACACTACTATTGGTGGCCTTTCCGGCATAGATTACAACCCTGAAAAAAAAGAATATTATTTAATTTCTGACGACAAATCCGAAAAAAATCCGGCAAGGTTTTACACTGCCCGGATTTTGCTCAATCAAAACAAAATTGACAGTGTGGTTTTTTTAAAAAATACTTTTTTAAAAGATGAGATGGGTAATTTTTATCCCAATAGCTTGCACGATCCCTTTCATACTCCTGATCCTGAGGCGTTGAGATTTAATGCTAAAAAAAAGATTTTTACCTGGAGCAGCGAAGGCGAAAGAATTGTAAATTCTAAAAAAACAATTTTGGAAAATCCTGCGATTGCAGAAATAGAACCCGATGGAAATTTTATAGATACATTTCAATTGCCTCCACAATTCATCATGCATGCAAACGAATACGGGCCCCGGCAGAATGGTGTTTTTGAAGGATTAACTTTTTCAAAAGATTATAAATTTCTTTTTGTAAGCGTGGAAGAACCTTTATACCAGGACGGCCCGTGTGCCGGAACCGGAGATTCTACAGGCGTGGTAAGAATCATCAAATTTGATATGAAAACAAAAAAACCGGTCGCCCAATTTGCTTATGTTATTGACCCGGTCGCTTATCCTGCTATTACACCTTCATCCTTTAAAATAAACGGAATTTCAGATATTTTATATTTTAATAAAAATAAAATTTTGGTCATTGAACGTTCTTATTCCGCCGGAAGGCTTTCATGCACGATAAAAGTTTTTCTTGCTGATATTTCTTCTGCAGAAAATATAAATCGTGTGGCTTCGCTAAAAAACCACCAGGTAAAAATTGTTTCTAAAAAATTATTACTCAATATGGATGAACTGGGAATTTATATCGATAATATTGAAGGAGTAACCTTTGGGCCTACACTTTCCAACGGAAAAAAAACACTCATTTTTATTGCAGATAATAATTTTAATCCGCTTGAACAAACGCAATTTCTTTTGTTTGAAATAGAATGATGAAAGGGAACATTTGCCTGCATTCTACAAAAAAATAAAAACCCAGATTTGGAAAATTTGTTTATTCAACCCAAAAATAAAACCAGGTGTTGCATAAATCCGACAAACGATCTTTTTATTTTTTCTTTCTAAACATTTTTGAAATATAACCACCCGCTTTATTAACCGCCTGCACTTTATCGGCCAGAGCATCCAGAAGAAAATTTTCCGAATTGTCTTTTTCATTCAGGACAATATCATTATCTGATTGTTTTGGATAAATGATAATATAGCTGTTATGAATAAAATATTTAGATAAATAATAAGGGAGCCTTTCAAGGTTTTGATTGTAAGAAATATGCCCTTTGCGTGAAGAAACAATTACAAAAAAATCATTTGGTTTTAATTCCCTTGCAAGGATCAAAAAATCTTCCCAGTCGCTAAATTGGTTGTAAGTAGCTGTTACAGGCGTCGCGGATTGAGAATTCAAATATTCCAATTCTGACAGTGCGTGTTCGGTTGCAAAAAAATGAAACGATAAATCGCCGGTTTTTGCGATTGTGCAAATCCTCCCGAACCAATGATTAAAACCGGGTTCTTTTTCAGCATCGGGAGTCACTACAACAACCATTCTTTTCAAAGTATTAAAAGGTTGCACGTTTTTATAAATGAAAATTGTTTCGCCTGTTTTACTCAAAATATTTTCTGTTATCGGTCCTAAAAAATCTTTTTGGTTGGCATTTTTATGTAAGCCGATCAACACATCGGTAATGTTTTGTTCTTTGATTGTATAGATGATCGCGTTGCTAATATTGAAATCGTAACGCGTTAATGGAATAAGTGTATTTTCAGTGGCTGCAGCATGATTCAGTGCTTTCTGCATCATTTTTTTACCGCTTGCCTGCGAGGTTTCATCGTTAATATCATCGCTGATAATCGTGAGGGCATAAACAGGAACATTATTTTTCTTCGGCTTCATCATCAACCCAAAATCTACCATTTCCGTCACCGTATCCGGATAAGCAAGTGTGATTAAAATCTTCTCATGCGTTTCTGCAATTTTTTCTTCTTCCTCTTCTTCTTTCAATGCTAATTTTCCGGACGCTTTTTCTACAACAAAAGAACTTATAGCGCAACTAATCAATATCAATAGAATCGTTCCATTGAGAATATCTTCATCGAGCAAACGAACGGGTTCACCACCGGGCGTTTCACCAATAATAATATTATAACCCACTAAAATTATTGCCAGGGTAGCAGCCGCATGTGAAGTACTTAAACCAAATATCATTCTGCCTTCTTCGGGCAATAATTTAAAGGATTTTTGGGTAATCCATGCAGCAGCAAATTTTGTAGTAATCGCTACTACTACGATTACTCCGGCGACTCTCAATGCGCCCCATCCATGAAAAAGCACATTAAAATTCACCAGCATTCCCACACCAATCAAAAAGAAAGGAATGAATAAAGCATTTCCTACGAAGTCGATGCGGTTCATTAACGGCGAAGAATGTGGAATAAAATTATTGAGAACCAGGCCTGCAAAAAAGGCACCTATGATGGCTTCTATTCCTGCAGCCTCTGCGAGAAAAGATGCGAGAAAAACAATTGCCAGAACAAAAATATATTGCGAAATGCTGTCTTCGTAATGCTTGAAAAACCAGCGGATAATAATGGGAAAAATAAAGAAAACGATTCCTACAAATACCACGGTAGAAATGCCTAATGTAAACCAAAACGTAGAAGTAACTTCCCCCTTCGTCATTCCCGCAATTATGGCAAGAATTAACAATGCAAGAATATCAGTAATCATCGTGCCTCCCACTGTTAAAGCAACAGCGCGGTTGCGGGCCACTCCATATTTGCTGGCAATCGGGTAAGAAACCAGTGTATGTGTTGAAAACATACTTGCCAGTAAAATAGAAGAAAGCCAACCATAACCTAAGATATAATAACTCGCCAAAGTGCCGCAAATAAGGGGAAGCAAAAACGTGATTAATCCGAAGAAAATAATTCTCCTTCTGTTTTTCTTAAATTCTGAAATATCAATTTCAAGGCCTGCAAGAAACATGATGTATAAAAGCCCGACAGTACCAAAAAGCACGATGCTGCTGTCTCTGCGCAATAAATTTAATGCATAAGGCCCCACAATCACTCCGGCAATAATCAATCCGATGATGTGCGGTACTTTTATTTTTTTTAATAAAAGGGGGGCAAAAAGTATGATGAACAAAACCAATGAAAAAATGATCACCGGATTTGTGAGTGGTAAAGAAAAATCCAAATCTGTCAGTAAAATCATACGATGAATTAAAATGATTAAATTAAAAGTTCCCTTACTGTTTTTTCAATCGTAATGAATATAAAATGCGGCATCCGTTTGCCTGAATTATTTCACGCTCGCCAGTCATTTCTTTTTCTTTTGTTTGTTGAAGCCGAACAACAATTTTTGCAGAAGCATCAGAAGAATCCTGTTGTACTGCAAGTTTAAGCGTATTTCCAAGATAATCACCGGTATAAACCCTTACCAGTTGATTATTGCTTATTGCACTGGCTATTATCATGTTGTTTTGAAACTTAAAATCCCATTGCTCATTTTTAACATCACCGACAGCAGAGCCGGGGCAATTTGTTTCAGTGCATTGCATTTCTACCATCCAGGTTCCGGGAAGTTTTTGATGCTCAAGAAATAAACTGTCATTTACCACATTCTTTGTACTGTCCAGCGATTTTTCTTTTTCATTTAATTGTTCTTCTTTAATAGCAAGAGATTGTTCTTTTAATGCGAGTTCCTGTTCCTTCACATTCAATTCCCGCATTTTTCTATTTAGCTCCATTTCGCGCTGGCGCAAACCACAACCCGATACAAAAACAATTCCCACAAATAATATCCATTTCATATTTCAAACGATTTGAGAATTTCAAGATATAAAATTTTGGGCAAAGAATAAGATTTACAGGAATTTGTGTTATTTACTATACCGCATAAAATCACCAAAGCCGCTTTTAACAGCAGCTCTGATTGGTTTAAAGTTTTGAAAAAGTTATAAGTTTTACCCGGTAGCAGAGCCCAATTCCGGCTTTCTTTTATACATCAAATCAGGTTAATATCCCGCAGCTCCATCATCTCCCCTTTTATCTGCAACTGCAATAATTGTTTTGCCTTTTACCATGATTACTTCTGTGCGTCCAATAGATCCTCTCATAGTTACTTTATAGCCCATTGCTTTTAAATGTTCTACCACATCTTTATTAAAATTATGTTCTACAAAAATTTCATCAGGCAACCATTGATGATGAAATTTTGGAAAATTCACAGCTTCTTCCGGTGTTAAACCAAAATCAAGAATGTCCACGATTGTCTGATACACGCTTGTTGGAATTGTAGTGCCACCAGGGGTTCCCACAATAATATATGGCTTATTATCTTTCAAAACAATTGTTGGAGTCATGCTGCTCAGCATTCTTTTTCCAGGTGCAATTGCATTGGCTTCCTGGCCTACAGCGCCAAACATATTTGGCACGCCGGGTTTCACACTAAAATCATCCATTTCATTATTTAACAAAAATCCTGCACCGGTAACCACAATTCCACAACCAAAACCTCCGTTCAAAGTAGTGGTAACAGAAACAGCATTTCCATCTTTGTCCAATACATCAAAATGGGTTGTTTCCTCGCCCTCCTGAATATAACCTTCTTTAATGTCTTTACTGTTTCCGGCTTTATTGGCATCATAATCGCTCATTCTTTTTTTAAGATATTCATCACTCACCAAAGTTTTCACAGGCACTTTTACAAAGTCGGGATCGCCCAGATACTTTGCCCTGTCTGCAAAGGCCCGCCTTTCCACTTCGGTCATCAATTGTACAGAAGCCAACGTTCCATACTTCATTTGATCAATATTTTCCATTGCACTCATCTTCAGCATTTGTTCCAGAATAATTCCCCCGCTGCTTGGCAAAGGCATCGTAACAATTGTATTTCCTTTGTAATCAAAAACAATTGGCTCACGGTTTTTTGCTTTATAATTTTTTAAATCTTCTTCGGTAATAATGCCATGATCTCTTTTCATTTGCTGTGCAATCAGCCGCGCAGTTTCGCCTTCATAAAAACCTGCCGCGCCATTATCCCTGATTCTTTTTAAAGTATTTGCAAGATCTTTTTGGATTAATGTATCGCCCGCTTTCCACGGGGTTTCTTTTACAAAAACGGGTGCAACAGGATTCATTTTTATCAAATAACTTTTGATGTAATTCAGGCTGGAAGCTTCTCCCGGGTTCAAAACAAATCCTTTCTCTGCAAGATCAATTGCGGGTTGGATTAATTTGTTAAAAGGGAGTTTTGCATATTTCATGCATTCAAAAATCCCCGCTACAGAACCTGGAACACCTGAAGCAAGAGGACTGTTTTGTGATAAATTCATTTGGGGATTTCCGTTAGAATCGAGGTACATATCTCTGAAGGCCTTTCCTGGTGCCATTTCACGGTAATCAATAGAAATGTTTTGCCCGTTATTCAAATGAATGATGGTGAAACCACCACCACCAATATTTCCGGCGCTTGGATGAACAACTGCCAATGCAAATTGTGTGGCAATCGCTGCATCCACCGCGTTGCCACCTTGTTTTAAGATGGATATACCTGCATCGCTTGCTATCTGGCTTGCGGAAACAACTGCACCTCTTTTTACTTCAATATCTTTTTTCGTCTGAAAATGAAATGCATTTATTTTTTGTTGATGGCCGCACGAAGAAATGATGCTTGCAAAACATATAACAACTGCAGTAACTTTTAATTTTCCCATTGATAATTTTTTTTTCAAATGTAGGGTTTATGAGTTGAAGTTGAAAGCTGAATGTTCAACTTTGAAAACGATTATTATTTGGTCAATTGTCAATTGATACATGAACCAAAAGGATTTCTTTCCGGGAGATTTATTAAAGTAAAAAATAAGAATTATTTCAAAAAAAATCCTGCATAATTTGAGATGAGTATCAGAAAGTTTAAATTGCAAATCAAACAGGAATCAGTGAAGAAAGGTCATTTTTAAATTCATTTATGAAGAATATTAAACTGATTGAAGTTGCCAGTGAAATCGGTGCAGGGACGCGTGGAGCGAGTTTGGGCGTAGAAGCGATCAAAATTGCAGCACTTGATTTTATGAGCAACTTTTTTGTTCATTTTCCTTCAGAGAAAGTAGAAACGGAAAACCGTTTATTATTTGAACCGATTCAATCTCCTTATGCAAAAAGAATAACCGGGGTTTTGACGATGTACGATCGCGTTGCAAAAGCGGTGAAAGAAACCATTAAAAACAATTTTTTTCCTGTTGTAATCAGTGGGGATCATAGTACAGCCGGAGGTACAATTGCAGGGATCAAACTGGCCAAACCAGACAGCCGGCTTGGTGTTATCTGGATAGATGCACATGCGGATCTTCATACTCCGTTTACTACTCCATCAGGCAACATGCACGGGATGCCTTTATCCGCTTCCATCGGTGAAGACAATCTCGAAAATAAAATGCACGATCCCGATGAAAAAACAATAAAAGAATGGGAGCAATTAAAAAATATCGGCAAAATAAATCCGAAAGTTTTGCCTGAAGATGTCGTCTTTATTTCTCTGCGTGATTATGAAAAAGAGGAAAAAAATCTGATTGACAAATATGGAATGAAAGTAATTACCACGAATGAATTGAGAAGAAAAGGACCTGAAAATGTGGTAAGAGCCGCCCTTAGATTTCTCACAGAATGTACTGATATTTATGTAAGCTTTGATGTGGACTGCCTGGATTCCTCTATCTCAAAAGGGACCGGAACGCCCGTGAGCAATGGTTTACGTGAAAGAGAAGCAGAAGATCTGGTAAGCAAATTTATGCAAAACCGGAAAATTTGCTGCTTTGAAATCACCGAAGTAAATCCAACTCTTGATAAAGAAAACCTGATGGCCGAAATTGCTTTTAATATTTTACAAAGGAGCGTAAATGTGTTGATGATGAATTAATTAATCAGGTAAATAAGCTGATTAGCCAATGTGCTATTTTATTTCAATAGCACATCAGCAAATTAAAGCCCGGAAGGCATTTCATTTTTTTGACGGTATTTGCTCAGAGAGGGATCAATAGCTATTGCATTATCACAGATCTTTTGTCCTTTTTCTTTCTGACCTGTTTTTTGAAGAACCATTCCACACATAAACAACGATTGGGCATCTTTTGGATTCAAATCTAAAAGTTTTTGAAAATAATTCAGTGCATCGTTATATTTTTTGGTTTCATACAGTGCATGAGCCATATTGTTCAACAGTTCTTTATTATTTGGTTTTCTTTCCATCAGGATGTTTAATGTTTTGATACCATTTTCTGAATCGCCGGAATAAAGTTGTGCAAAACCATAATTTTCATAAAAATCATTGGTTTTAATGTAACCTTTATCTGCTGCCAAATCAAAGTATTTCAAAGCACTTTTAAAATCATTTTGATTATAAAAGATCAGGCCGAGTTCATACGACCACTGGTTTCTTGCCGGTTCTAATTCAATGGCTTTCTGATACTGGGGAATAGCGCTTTTTTCATTTTCCAATTCCAGGTATGTGCGGCCCAAAGTATAAGCAGCCTGAGCATTTTTATCATCTTTAGCAACCGCATCTATTAAATATTTTTCTGCTTTCCCATAATCTTCCAGGTTGTAATAACTCATTCCAAGAATGAAAGGCGCATTATCACAATTCACACATTTTTGGGCCAGTTCAATCGCCTTTTGAAATTGCCGGTTGTTGAAGGTTAAAGTAGCTAACTGGTAAATAACTTCATTATTTTTTGGATCTAATTCGTAAGCTTTTGAAAAATTTTCCTGTGCTTTTCCGATGATGCGCATAGAAAGATTTGCTTTGCCACTGGCGATATAAGCTTCCGTAAAAACAGGATTGAACTGAATGGCTTTATCAAAATCTTTCGCAGCAACAGCATACAGTTTTGCCGTATTTTCTTCTATGCCTTTTTTGAAATAAAATTGAGCGCTGTCTTTATTTTGTGAAAAAGAAAGCTGCGGGATAAAACTAATGAAAGTAAAGATTAAATAGCTTTTCATGAATTTGTTGATTTAAAAAAACTGCTATTGGAGCACGATACCACTTAACGCCGGCAGGTTCAGATTTATTTCAAACAATTTATTTTTTTTATCTAAAAGAGTGGTTTTTATTTCCTGGTTGGTAAATTTTCCGGTTCCCCAATATTCGACATCATCGCTGCAAAATATTTGAGTCCAGTCGCTTTTTTCATACACATGAATTTTCCAATCATATCTCTCGACAGGCGTCATATTAAAAACTATCAGGATGTTGTCTTTCTTTTTTTTGCCTTTACGCATATATGCCATCACACACTCGTCGCGGTGGTCTAAATCAATCCATTCAAAACCTTTGGGGTCAAACTGGTAATCAAAAAATGCACTTTGAGATGTGTATAATTTGTTCAGATCAGCCATGAAATGCTGTAACTTTTTATGAGGATCAAACTGAAGTAATTTCCAATCAAGCTCTGTATGATAATTCCATTCTGATGTTTGACCGAATTCATTTCCCATAAAAAGTAATTTTCCACCGGGATGGGTGTACATGTAGGTGTAGAGCGTTCTCAGGTTGGCAAATTTCTGCCATTCATCTCCCGGCATTTTATAAATCATGGGCGATTTTCCATGTACAACTTCATCATGGCTCAAAGGCAAAATAAAATTTTCATCATAAAAATAAGCCATGCTAAAAGTGAATTTATTTTGAAAGTCTTTTCTGTATAATGGATCTATTTTAAAATAATCAAGTGTGTCGTGCATCCAGCCCATCATCCATTTCATTCCAAAACCTAAACCACCGGCAGTTGTAAGTCCGGTAATCTGTGGCCAGTCTGTAGATTCTTCTGCTATCATTTGCACATCATGAAAATCACGGTACACCATTTCATTCAAACTTTTTATAAATGCAATGGCCTCAATATTTCCATTTCTTCCAAATTCATTCGGCTCCCACTCCCCTTCTTTTCGTGAATAATCGAGCCGCAACATGGAGCTCACCGCATCCACACGCATTCCGTCTATATGATATTTATCAAACCAAAAACGGGCATTGCTTATTAAAAAAGAGCGAACCTCTCCTCTTTTGTAATTGAAAACATAAGAATTCCAATCAGGATGAAAGCCTTTTCTCATATCCGCATATTCATAAGTATGAGTGCCATCAAACATAAATAATCCGTGTGCATCGTTTGGAAAATGCGACGGAACCCAATCTAGAATAACACCAATATCTTCATGATGAAAAGTCTCAATTAATTTCATTAGATCTTCGGGAGTGCCAAAGCGGGATGTAGCTGCAAAATATCCGGCGCCCTGGTAGCCCCAGCTTCCATCAAAAGGGAATTCCATTACCGGCATAAATTCCACATGAGTAAATCCCATTTTTTTTACATAAGGAACCAGTAGTTCAGCAATTTGACTATAAGAATTAAATGAATCTTCATCCCACGGGTTTGGTTTCATCCAGCTTCCCAAATGCACTTCATAAATACTCCACGGCGCATGAAGAGAATTGTATTTTTTCCGTTTATCCATCCAGGTTGTATCATTCCACTCGTATTGAATATTTTTCGTTTTGGATGCCGTTCCCGGACGTAATTCCCAATGATAAGCAAAGGGATCTCCTTTATATAATTGAGCGCCTTCATAACCAATAATAAAATATTTATAGTTTGAATATTCATCCACTTCAGGAATAAATCCTTCCCAAATCCCTGATTTTTCCAAACGAACAAACAAAGGATGCCCTTGAACATTCCAGTTATTAAAATCTCCTACAACGCTGATATATGTTGCGTTTGGGGCCCATACAGCAAAATAATAACCTTTTTTACCGAGAACTGTAAGTTCATGAGAACCAAATAATTTATACAGGCTGTAATGTGTTCCATTTTCAAAATTGCTTATATCTTCCTCGGTAAATAAAGAATAATTCCAAACTGGTTTGGTAGTATCTACAAAAAATTTTTCTTCGTAAGGGATTTTTTCTGCCATACTGCAATTTACAATTTTTCGCTTCCGCACTTTCTTTAAATTCTACATTAATAAAGGATTTGCAAAATCCTTTTCTTTCAGACAATTTTGTATGAGCTGCAATAAACCAACCAATAAGCTATTTTTTGATTACGCTTTTGCGAATTTTGTTTTTCACCTCACACTTTAGTAATTGTATTTCATTAAAAAAACAATAGCCGCTTTAGAAAATTCGGACATTGAAGCGTCCAGACACATGTGAAAATAGTTTTCGTAAGATATTTAAAACACTACTTTTCAAAAGCTGATCATATTGAAACACAAAAGAATTATTTATTTTTCCATTTCAAAATAAATTTATGAGCAAAGGAAGACTGGAAGCTTTCAGCGATGGCGTCTTCGCCATTCTCATTACTATCATGGTTTTGGAATTGCATGCGCCGGAAGGAAATACTTTTGAAGCGCTGAAACCTTTGCTGCCAAAGTTTATCAGCTATGTGCTCAGTTTTATTTATCTCGCCATTTATTGGAATAATCATCATCATTTATTTCAAATCGTAAAGCATGTAAATGGCAAAGTTCTGTGGAGAAATATTTTTTTACTTTTTTGTCTTTCTTTGGTTCCCTTTGTTACCGCGTGGATGGGCGAAAATCATTTTAGCCCATCAACTGTCGCACTTTATGGAATTATTTTATTTATGGCAGGAATGGCTTATTATTTTTTATTGCACGCGTTAATTCAACTTCACGGTAAGGATTCTTTGCTCGCCAGATCAATCGGCAATGATTTTAAAGGAATTATTTCTGTTGTTATTTACGCAGCCGGCATCCTGCTTACTTTTATAAACTCGTGGATCAGTTTTGCACTTTACTGTTGCGTTGCTTTTATCTGGTTTATTCCTGATAAAAGAATTGAAAAGCAAATCGTTGCGGATAGAAATAAAATGCCCTAATAAAGTTTTCCCAGGGATGAGTGTCAAAGAAGTTTACAAATATTCAATGCTGTTAATGTATTTTATTCTAAAATCTTATTTACATTTATTGAATTACAATTTTTTAAACATCCCCAATTATGATTTTCAAAAAAATCCTCTTCGGTTCTCTTTTATTAACAACTGCCTGTAATCAACATCAGCCGCAGGTTTCAAAAGCAAATTCATATAAAGACGGAAGCATCAATTTTTCTCTTGAAGGAAAAATTCCGGTAGTTTATACCACTGCTGAAAAAACAAAAGAAAGGATCAGCCTGTCAGATAAACTGACATTTGAAAGTCATCCCCAACCATTGGAAACAGACGTTTGCATCTTCGTGGATCCCACACATCGGTTTCAAACGATTACTGGTTTTGGTGGCGCAATAGTAGATGCTTCTGCAGAAACATTTGCAAAATTGCCAAAAGATAAGCAGGATGAAATTTTAAAAGCATATTATGATACTACAGACGGCATCGGTTATAATATGGTGCGCACCAATATCAACAGTTGCGATTTTTCCAGCGACACTTATAATTACATCCGGGATTATGATAGCTCTTTAAATACTTTTTCAATAAAACATGATAAACAATACCGGATTCCTTTACTAAAAAAAGTAAATGAAAAACTGAATGGGAAAATGCACCTGTTTGCAACTCCATGGAGTCCGCCAGCCTGGATGAAATCCAACAATGACATGCTTCACGGAGGATTTTTAAAAAAAGAATATTACCAGCTTTGGGCAAATTATTTTGTAAAATTTATACGTGCTTATGAGAATGAAGGTCTTCCGGTATGGGGCGTTTCTACCCAGAACGAACCGATGGCCACACAGCGTTGGGAATCGTGTATTTTTACCGCTGATGCCGAACGCGATTTTGTGAAAAATAATTTAGGTCCTACGCTTAAAAAAAATAATCTGAAAGACATAAAAATTATTGGCTGGGATCACAACCGAGATCTCATGTTTCAACGCGCCAGTGTTTTATTAAATGATCCTGATGCGGCAAAATATTTCTGGGCAATTGGATTTCACTGGTACGAAACCTGGACCAAATCAACACCGCTTTTTGACAATGTACAACGCGTTCAGGAAACTTTCCCAAATATCAATCTCATGTTTACAGAAGGTTGCAAAGAAAAATTTGATATGGACAGCATCCACAACTGGAGCCTCGGCGAACTGTATGGAAATAATATTCTCAATGACCTGAATAATGGTATCACCGCGTGGACAGACTGGAACATTTTGCTGGATCAAACCGGCGGCCCAAATCATGTAGGAAACTTTTGTTTTGCACCTTTGATTGCAAATGTAAAAACCGGTGAACTTTTTTATACAAACGAATATTGGTACATCGGCCAGTTTTCTAAATTTATTCGTCCGGGTGCAAGAAGAGTAAGTACTTCCAGTAACAGGAGCTTTTTACAGGCAACCTCATTTATTAATAAAGATGGAAGACTTGCTGTGGTTGTTTTAAATATGACCGGCAATGAAATCCCTTTTCATTTATGGATCAATGGACAATGGGCACCGGCAGTTTCAAAGGCACACAGCATTTCAACGATTGTGATTTAAAAGATTAAAAAAAATAAGAATCGTTAATATTCTTTGTTTACTGAAATGTTTTTAGGCATTTTTATGTGGAAAACAGGCCAATAAGGTTGGATTATGGATTTTATTATTCATACTTCATAAGGGATAATTTAGTGAGCTTTTTAGGAACGGGCTGGTATGCTATCAGATGCCTGAATCATTAGATTTGACAATTGTTCAGGCCACCAGGGAAAGCGACCCGGGGCCGATAAAATCATTCACTGTTTTGTCCCTTACAGTATAATTTACTAAGGTAATAAAGCTGCTTACCCATTTTATTAAAACGCCTTTTAACAAAACCTTTTTAACCTTAGTAATTATCAGCCTATGAATAGAATCAAGCCTTAGTGCCGGTGTTTTTTTCTTTCCATTACTTTGGATGAAAAACCGTTGAAATGATTATAAAACCAGCCTTACCTTATACTCTTAAATAAAAAATATGCAAAAAAAATTTGTACAAATTTCCTTCGCACTGTTGCTTTTTATTTTTCCGTTTTCAAAATCGAATGCACAGGGATTTTTAAAAGTGAATGGAAAGCATCTGGAAAACGATGCCAACAAAAATTTTATTTTAAGGGGAATGGGTTTAGGAGGCTGGATGTTGCAGGAAGGTTATATGTTTAACCTGGGATTTCTTGGCCAGCAGTACAAAATCAAAGAAAAAATTACAGAGCTTATTGGTAAAAAAGAAGCAGATATTTTTTACGAAAAATGGTTGAAATATGAAACCCAAAAGACGGATATTGACTCGCTGGCATCGTGGGGATTTAATTCCATCCGTTTGCCGATGCATTATGACTTATTCACGCTTGCTGTAAAAGATGAACCGGTTGCGGGAAAAAATACGTGGATACCAACAGGTTTTAAAATGGTGGATGACCTGTTAAAATGGTGCAAAGAACACAAAATTTACCTGATACTCGATTTGCATGCAGCGCCCGGCGGCCAGGGAAATGATCTTCCCATCTCCGACAGGAATCCTGATGAGCCTTCGCTTTGGCAATCGCATGCAAACCAGGATAAAACTGTTGCACTTTGGAAAGAATTAGCAACCCGATATGCCAAGGAACCTTACATTGGTGGCTATGATATTTTGAATGAAACCAACTGGGGTTTTGATGATCCGGAGGATAAAAGGGGAACAGAAGAAAAAAGAAATATTCCTCTGAGAGATTTTTTTATCAGACTTACAAAAATAATCCGTGAAGTGGATAAAAACCACATTATCTTTTTAGAAGGCAACGGATTTGCAAATAATTATCAGGGAATGTTTCCGCTTTGGGATAATAATCTCGTGATCAGTTTTCATAAATACGGAAACTTTTCTACCAAAGAAACGATTCAGAATTTTCTCAATTACCGCGACAAATACAATGTCCCGTTGTGGCTGGGTGAGAGTGGCGAAAATTCAAATACATGGTTTACAAATACCATCAAACTAATGGAAGATAACGACATTGGCTGGTGCTGGTGGCAATTAAAAAAGATGGGAATTAATAATCCTTTGCAAATAAAACAACCACAGGATTATCAATTATTTGTTGATTATTGCAAAGGAAATTCTGCAAAACCAGATTCGATTACTTCACAAAAGATTTTAAACGCACTTCCCGAAAACATCAAAATACAAAATAACATTTACCACGAAGACGTGACTGACGCCATGTTCCGCCAGGTTTATTCTACAGCAACATTGCCTTATAAACCAAACATTATTTCATCCAATACAAAAATAAATGCTGTTGATTACGACCTTGGAAGAAATGGTTTTGCATATAATGATCATGACACAGCGAGTTATCAATATACACCTGGTGTTCACACACAAGGCAATCGTGGCCGCACTTACAGGAATGATGGCGTGGATATAAAAAATGATAAAAACGGCGAACCTTATGTATTCAGTATAGAAGATGGTGAATGGCTTCTTTATACAACCACTGTAAAAAAATCTGGTAATTACACCATTACTTTTTATACTTCCCAAAATAATGGTGTTGTTGATTTATATAATAACAAGCGATTAATTTCTGAAAATATTGCTATAACTGCATCGAAAGATGAAGATAAATTCATTGCCTCCCTGCCCATAAAAATTCATCTGAATAAAGGGGTAAATAAGATTAAAATTTATTTTAAAAAAGGTGGATTTGGTTTTAAAAGTTTTGAATTGAAGCAAACCCGATAACGGTGATTCGCATATGATCAGATGAATAAAATCTTTATTTAGAAGAAAATAAGTTGATAAGTCTTAAACCAAAAACATTATAAAGTTTTATTATAACCTCACTAATTGATAGACTAATTAATAGAAATTACGACGTTTGATTGGACTAATTAATAAATTTCCCCAGGGAAAAAATCTGAGCGGGCAGCCAGCTATACAATAGAGGCCCAGGAATAAACATTTACCGGCTTTATACCAAAACCATCTATTCTTCGTTTCATACAGTAGTTTCAGATATAGTACCTCCGGGGTAAGTCCGGCATATGCCGGACTTACCCCGGACTTGAGTGGGCTTTGGATGGGAGTATCCATGGGTATCTATAGAGTATCCATAGAGTTTAAATGGAGTATCTATGGAGTATCCATATTGTAAACCGGCAGATATCTTTATTCATAAATTAAATAACACTTATGCCATCACAAATTAATGTACAGTTAACAGGCCGGATACAGAATCTAATCTGTTATAAAGTAGGTGATAAATATTATATACGTTCTGCCCCCGGTAAAGTAAAGCAAACTAAAGCCACTAAAAAACGTTCCACAGAGTTTGGCAAAGCATCACGCATTGGTGCAAGTTTAAGACAACAACTGTTCCCGGTGATACCCTTTCCGGCGGATAATAAAATGCAGACAAGGCTGGTATCTGTATTATTTCAATGGCTGCGCTCCGGTTATGATACCGGGCGCCCTTGTAATGAAGTGCCATTTATAAATAACTTTCAATTTACAGAAGGTTATTCGATAACAGAAAGATGGATGATTCCTTTGCAGGTAACTAATGCTGAACCGGGCTTGCTGCAACTAAAGATTCCAGCTTTTGCACCGGCAAAATCCATATCTGCGCCCGCCGGTACTGTTTCTGTAAAATGCAACATTGCAGTTGCTGGTTGCAATGTGGAAAGCGGCGTTGCAACCGGTGGCACTTCTGCTTCTATTCTTTATGATTACAATGAAGCAGTAGTATCAGAGCAAATAATCTCATTGGCGGTACCTACACCTGCCGGAAGCCTCATTGCAACGGCTATTTCTTTTGAATATAATTTTATAAAAAACGGATACCTTGAAAAAACCAGGAATAAAGCGTTCATGCCTTCCGGGATGGTGAGTGTGATGTATTTTTAGTAATGCTTAATGAA
>Ga0157370_10001885_pt1 | contig 25821 bp, 24 predicted proteins | sample C35metaG_FD_113463 | JGI IMG/M metagenome (GOLD analysis project Ga0157370, IMG submission 113463) | Corn rhizosphere microbial communities from Kellogg Biological Station, Michigan, USA - C3-5 metaG | ecosystem: Host-associated > Plants > Roots > Rhizosphere > Soil | place: USA: Michigan...
ATCGACCGTAGTGCAAAGACTTTGCGTGAACTGACGCTGGAGAAACTGCGAGGCGCCATCGTGCAGGGTTATTTCCGTCCCGGCGCACGGCTCGTCGAGCGGACGCTTTGCGACGAGTTGGGCGTGAGCCGCACGGTGGTTCGTGAGGTGCTCCGGCATCTCGAAACCGAAGGGCTAGTCGAGACGACAGGCCGTAACGGTCCTGTCGTCGCGCGGATCGACCCTGCTCAAGTCGGCGAGATCTACGAATTGCGAGGGCTGCTCGAGGCCAACGCCGCCCGCGCGTGTGCGCAATATGCGACACCCGAACTCATCGATCAGTTGCGAGAGATTCGCACGACGATCGAGCAAGCGTTCGCCCAGCAAGACCTGCCTCGCGTGCTCGAATGCACGGAGCGCTTTTACGACGCGATGTTCGCCGGCGCGCGCAAGGACGTCTCGCTTACGGTCCTCAAGATGCTGAACGCGCGGATCAACCGGCTGCGCGCCTTGACCATCGCGGTACCCGGCCGCGGCGGCGAATCTAACCGCGAAATGAATGCACTGCTCGATGCGATCGAACGGCGCGACGGCGAAGCGGCGTCGGCTGCTTCGTTTGCGCATATCAAGCGGGTTTCAGAATTGGCGTTGCATGCACTGGCGGAACAAGGGCAACAGGGCGAGCAAAGCGACGCCGGTCCCCCTTCCTGATCTTCATAAAACACGATTCTCCCTGCGGCCGCCGGCATTCGCCCGCGGCCGTTTGCTTTGGGCGCAAAGCCGCGGTCCCGTGGGAACGCGCTTCGCGCCGCCTCCCTAAGAATCGCCCAGTCCCTCCTGTCATCGGCCGCTCAAAGCCGTCCCGGTGGTCTAGTGGTATTCCATAATACCAACGACCATTTGAGCATCATAAGCTGGTATACCATAATCTCAACCGACGCCATTCACGGCGTTGAGCCTGGTCAGGAGAACGTTATGAAGCTGGAAGTGCGCAAGCTCGTCACCTATGTCGAACAAACGTTGATTGAGGGCGGGAAAGCAGCGCCGCGGCCGCTCAAGCTGTTCGGTGTCGCAGCCGTGTTGGGCAACCCATGGGCGGGCCGCGGGTTCGTCGAGGATCTGAAGCCGGAAATTCATGCGCTCGCACCTGAACTAGGCGAACTGCTGACGGCGGAAATCTTGCGGGTGGCTGGTTCCGGCGATGCGGTCGAAGGCTACGGAAAGGCGGCGGTCGTCGGCACCTTCGGCGAACTCGAGCACGCTTCGGCGCTAATTCATACGCTGCGATTCGGCAACCACTATCGCAAGGCTGTCGGTGCCAAGAGTTATCTAAGCTTTACGAATTTGCGCGGCGGGCCGAATTGCCCGATTTCCATTCCGTTGATGCATAAGCACGACGAGGGCATGCGTTCGCATTACCTGACGTTGCAGTTCTCGATCGGCGATGCCCCGGCGCCGGACGAACTGGTCGTGGCGCTCGGCGCATCGATCGGCGGGCGGCCGCATCACCGCATCGGCGACCGCTATCAAGATCTGGCGGAGCTCGCGTCCCATGAAGGTTGAACGCACGCTCGAGCGTGCCGTGACGCGCGGCACCGCCTACAGCGTCTATGCGCCGCGGGCGGCCGAGGGTGCCGAGACGGTTGTACTGATCCATGGCGTAGGGATGAATCAAAGCGTGTGGTTTCCGCAGATCGAAGCATTGACGGCGCACTATCGTGTCATTGCCTACGACATGCTCGGTCATGGCGGTAGTGCGCTGCCAACGCCTGCCCCCACGCTCGGCGACTATGCCGCGCAACTCGAAGATCTGCTCGATGCATTGCAAATCGAGCGCGTGCATGTCGTCGGCCATTCTATGGGGGCGCTCGTCGCGCTCGAATTCGCGCTGACGCATCCGTGCCGTTCGCTCAGCGTCGCGGCATTGAACGCGGTGTACGACCGCACGCCCGAACAACGTGAAGCCGTCATGAGCCGTGCCGAGACGCTAGCCGATGTGCCGCTCGATGCCGGCATCGACGTAACGCTCGCGCGCTGGTTCGGCGATCCGGTTCCCGCTCATTTGGCGGACGCGGCGCGGGCCGTGCGCGCATTGCTGCTGTCGGTCGATCCCGTCGGCTATGCGCGTACGTACCGGCTGTTTGCGCGCGCCGACAACGCGCATATCGGCCGGCTGCCCGAGCTCGGCGTCCCCGCGCTCTTCCTCACGGGCGAATGCGACGCGAATTCGAGCCCGGCCATGTCGCGTGCGATGGCCTCGGCGGTACCGCTCGGACGCGCCGAGATTATCGCGAACGAGCGCCATATGATGAGCGTGACCGATCCGGTGCAAGTGAACGAACGATTGCTCGCATTTTTGTTTGAAGCATCGAAGGCTCAAGCAAGCGCATCGAGCGGGACGCGAGCCGATGCAGAGAGGATGCAATGACCGATCAGATTAATGAACAGACGATCGATATCGCCGAATTCCGCCGTGCGCTGGGTGCGTTCGTCACGGGCGTGACCGTCGTGACGACGATTCAGCCCGACGGGTCCCCGCGCGGCTTCACCGCGAACTCATTCACGTCCGTCTCGCTCGATCCGCCGCTTATCCTCGTATGTATCGCCAAGACAGCGTCGAGCTATCCGGTGTTCTCGCAAACGCGTCATTTTGCGGTCAGCGTGCTGGCCGAAGATCAACGGGCCGTGTCGGGCGTATTCGCCTCGAAAGCCCCCGATAAATTCTCGCAAGTGGCGTGGCGGGCCCGCGTGACAGGCGCGCCTGTCATGGAAGGCGCCGCGGCCAGCTTCGATTGCGCCACGCATGACGTCGTCGATGCAGGCGATCACATTGTTCTGATCGGCCGTGTCTTGGATTTCATTCATACGCCATCGTCGCCGCTCGGCTATTGCCGCGGCGCCTACGTGAATTTCAGTTTGTCGCTTGATGCGATGGCCGCGGCCGGGCCGCGTACGAGAGTCGGTGCGATTCTCGAGCACCGCGACGGCCTTGTGCTGCTCGACACGCCGCAAGGCCTGCAATTGCCGACCGGTGCGAGGCTCGAGCCCGAAAGCGATGCAGCGAGCTTGCATGGCGTATTGGCGAAGCTCGGTCTCAAAGTGCATTTGGACTTTTTGTTCGCCGTGTTCGAATCCGGCAAGGGCGCTGCGCCCGGTGTGGAAATCTATTATCGCGGCCGGGTGAAGAACGACATTGCCCCCCAATCGGGCGGCCCGATCCTCATCGTCCCGTTGACGCAAATACCGTGGGACGGATTGCGCAACGAAGCCGTGCGCTCGATGCTCCAGCGCTATGTACGTGAGCGCAGTGAGGATGCATTCGGCATCTATGTCGGCGATACCGAAGCCGGCACGGTGCAGAGCTTGGCTCCGGCGCACTGAACGAATTCACGAATCGAGGGAGGCATCATGAAGTTTTCGTTGTTCTTACATATGGAGCGGTACGACGAGCAGACGTCGCATCGCGAGTTGTTCGACCAGATCACTGAACTGGTGCAGATCGCCGAGCGCGGCGGGTTCGAGACTGCATGGATCGGCGAGCATCACGCGATGGAGTTCACGATTGCACCCAATCCGTTCGTCAACTTGTCGTTTCTGGCCGCGAAGACCGAGCGTATTCGTTTAGGCACGGGCACGGTCATCGCCCCATTCTGGCATCCCATCGCGCTGGCCGGCGAAGCCGGCATGGTGGATGTCGCGAGCAACGGCCGGCTCGATCTCGGTATCGCGCGCGGCGCTTACTCATTCGAATACGAGCGGCTATTACCCGGGCTCGATGCAATGAGTGCGGGCGCGCGGATGCGGGAATTGGTGCCGGCGCTGCGCCAATTATTCAAGGGCAATTACGCGCATCGGGGCGAGTTTTGGTCGTGGCCTTCGTCGACGCCGGTCCCGCGTCCGATCCAGCAACCGCATCCGCCGATGTGGCTCGCCGCGCGCGATCCGAACTCGCACGCGTTCGCAGTCGCCAACGGCTGCAATGTGCAGGTGACGTCGCTGGCCGCGGGCGATGCCGAAGTCGTGAGCCTCATGGAGCGCTTCAACGCGGCTTGCGCAGCGAACCCGAACGTCTCGCGGCCGCAAGTCATGATGCTCATGCACACGTTCGTCGGGGCCGATGCCGCCGAAGTCGATGAGGCCGTCGAGGATCTCGCGCGCTTTTACCGCTACTTCAGCAAATGGTTCAAGAACGAGCGGCCCATCGACCAGGGTTTCATCGAGCCCCTCACGGATGCCGACGTCGAGATGTTCCCGCAGTACTCGCCCGAAAACATTCGCAAGAATCTCGTCATCGGCGAACCGAAGGAAGTTATCGACCGTCTGAGGCGCTACGAAGAACTCGGCTATGACCAATACAGCTTCTGGCTTGACAGCCACATGAGCTTCGAGCGCAAGCGTAAGTCGGTCGAGCTGTTCATCGCCGAAGTAATGCCTGCCTTCCGCGCACGCTGACACCTGGCCTTCAGCCCATTTGACGAAGGGAGCGGCTCGAAATGTCTCAACGGTTTCAGCAGTACATCGACGGCGTGTTCGAAGATGCTTGTGTGTATTTCGACAGCATCGATCCGTCGTCGGGCAGCGTATGGGCGCAGATGCCCGTGGCCAACGCGGAAGACGTCGACCGCGCCGTGCGCTCAGCGCATCGCGCGCTGACCGATCCCGCGTGGGCCCATCTCACCGCAAGCGCACGCGGCAAGCTGCTGTATCGGCTCGCCGAATTGATCGAACGCGAGGCGCCGCGGCTTGCGCAGTTGGAAACACGGGACACCGGAAAGATCATCCGCGAAACGCGCAGTCAGATCGGCTACGTCGCCGAGTACTACCGGTACTACGCGGGCGTCGCCGATAAGATCCAAGGCGCGTGGCTTCCCGTCGATAAACCCGATATGGAAGTGACGCTCAGGCGCGAGCCGGTGGGCGTGGTCGCGGCCATCGTCCCTTGGAATTCCCAACTGTTTCTATCGGCGGTGAAGCTCGGTCCCGCGCTTGCAGCGGGTTGCACCGTCGTCCTGAAGGCGTCGGAAGACGGGCCGGCACCGTTGCTCGAATTCGCTCGGCTGGTGCATGAAGCCGGCTTCCCGAAGGGCGTCGTCAATATCGTGACGGGCTTCGGCAACGATTGCGGCCGCACGCTCACGAGCCATCCGCTCGTTTCGCGCATCGCATTCACGGGCGGACCCGAAACGGCACGCAACGTCGTGCGCAATTCGGCCGACAACCTCGCGGCGATGTCGCTTGAACTTGGCGGCAAGTCGCCCGTGCTGGTCTTCGACGACGCCAATTTGGACAGCGCATGCAACGCGGTGATCGCCGGGATCTTCGCGGCGACGGGGCAAAGTTGCGTGGCCGGCTCGCGCCTCATCGTACAACGCGGCATTCATGATGTGCTGGTCGAGCGCTTGATCGCTCGCGCGCGCGCGATCCGAATCGGCGACCCGCAAGACATGGCGACGGAAATGGGTCCGCTCGCGACGCGCCGTCAACTCGATCGTATCGAGCAGATACTGCGAGCGAGCGTCGATGCGGGCGGTCGCATCGTGACGGGCGGCGCGCGACCGGAGGGCATCGAAGGGGGCCATTACTTCCTGCCGACCATCGTCGATTGTCCGCATGCGCAGGTGCCGAGCGTCATGGAAGAGTTGTTCGGCCCCGTGCTGAGCGTCGTGACGTTCGATACGGAAGCCGATGCAATCGCGCTTGCCAACGATACGCGCTATGGCCTTGCTTCGGGCGTGTTCACGCGAGACCTGACGCGCGCACATCGGCTCACGCGTGCGTTGCGCGCCGGCATCGTCTGGGTCAATACCTATCGCGCCGTGTCGCCCATCGTCCCGTTCGGCGGCTATGGCCTGAGTGGCCTCGGCCGCGAAGGCGGGCTCGAAGCCGTGCTCGAGTACACGCGTACGAAGTCGGTATGGATTCGGACGTCCGACGAACCGATTGCCGACCCATTCGTCATGCGCTGACCGAAGGCACGAGCAAACGATCTGCGACGCAACACTTACGCAAGCGCCTGAAAAGGACCTCAACCCATGTTCTACGAAATTCGCACGTACCGTATCAAGACGGGTGCAGTGCCGGCCTATCTGAAGCTGGTCGAGGAGGAAGGCATCGCGCTGCAGAAGCGGTACCTGGGGCAACTGATCGGGTACTTCCATTCGGAGATCGGTCCGCTCAATCAGATCGTCCATATGTGGGCTTATCCGAGCCTGGACGAACGCGAGCATCGGCGCGCGGCGCTCGCCGAAGACCCGGCCTGGCGGGCCTTTGCTCCGAAGATTCAGGCGCTGATGGAAGAGATGGAAAGCAAGATCATGAGGCCGGCGGCGTTTTCGCCGCTCAAATGACCGCACCGCAACTCACTCAGATCGCGTTTCGACGATTCAATACTATTCAGAACGATTTAGGAGACAAGCATGAACAGCAGAAGCCTCTTTCGCACGGCAGCGTTGATCGCCATATGTGCGGCCACGTTCGCGGCGACTAGCGCCCGCGCGGCCGAACCGATCGTCTTCACGAGTTGGGGCGGCACGACGCAATCGTCTCAGGACAAGGACTGGGCCAAGCCGTTTACGCAAGCGACCGGTATCCACGTCCTCATGGACGGCCCGACCGATTACGGCAAACTCAAGGCAATGGTCGATAGCGGCAACGTGACGTGGGATGTGGTCGACGTGGAAGGCGATTTCGCCTATGCCGCGCAGAAGGCCGGGCTCGTCGAGCCGATCGATTTTTCGGTCGTCAAGAAAGACGACCTCGATCCTCGCTTTACGTCATCGGATGCGGTGGGTAGCTTCTATTATTCGTTCGTGCTCGGCTTCAACAAGGCGAAGTTCTCCGGGGCACAACCGTCGACGTGGGCCGATCTGTTCGACACGAAACGCTTCCCGGGCAAGCGAACCCTCTATAAGTGGTCTGCGCCCGGCGTGCTGGAAATCGCGCTGCTTGCCGACGGTGTCCCGCCGAATAAGCTCTATCCGCTCGATCTCGATCGCGCTTTCAAGAAGCTCGATACGATCAAGAGCAACATTGTTTGGTGGAGCGGTGGTGCTCAATCGCAGCAATTGCTCGCATCGGGAGAAGCGCCGATCGGCATGTTTTGGAACGGACGCCTGCATGCACTGGAACAAACGGGCGTGCCCGTCGGCATCTCGTGGAACCAGAATTTGACGGCAGCCGACATGCTCGTGATCCCGAAGGGCGCCAAGCATCGGGACGAGGCGATGAAATACCTCGCTGCCGCGACGAGTGCGCAGGCGCAGGCGAAGTTCGCCGCGGACACGGGTTATGCGCCGATCAACGTGAAGGCCCCCGCACTGATGTCGGCCGCGGTCGCGAAAACGCTGCCCGACCAATACAAATCCTCGCAGATCGACCTCGACATGAAGTACTGGGCCGAGAACCGGGATGCGATTGCCAAGCGTTGGTACGCATGGCAATCGAAGTAAGCGTGACGGGGGTGGCCTCAGGCGCGGGCCGTAGAGTTCGGATTGGGAGTCACCATGCCTAACGTTTTGAGTACCGTCGCGCATCCGGCCACCACGCCGGTGCGCCGGCGGCGCGACTGGCGCAGCGTCCGTCTGCTTGCGCCGGCGTTGCTGCTGCTCGTGATCTTCTTTCTGCTGCCGGTGCTGTCACTGCTTTTGCGCAGCGTCCTCGAGCCGACGCCCGGTTTGCATAACTACGCGCAGCTGCTCGGCTCGACCACGTACCTGCGTGTATTCGGCAACACGTTTCTCGTGGCGACGGTCGTGACGGTCGTGACCGTCGCGATCGGGTTCCCGACGGCGTGGCTCCTCGCGATTGCCCCGCGCAAGCTGAGCTCGGTGCTGTTCTCCATCATGCTGTTGTCGATGTGGACGAACTTACTCGCGCGCACGTTCGCCTGGATGGTGCTGTTGCAGGCGACCGGACCCATCAATCGTCTGTTGATGGGGCTGGGCCTGATTCGCGAGCCGCTGGCGCTCGTGAACAATCTCGTCGGCGTGACGATCGGTATGACGTACATCATGCTGCCGTTTCTCGTCATGCCTTTGCACGCGACGCTGCGCAGCATCGATCCGTCGACGTTGCGGGCGGCGGCAATCTGCGGGGCGAGCCGTTGGCAGGCGTTTTGGCGCGTGCTGGTGCCGCTCGCGATGCCCGGCATCGCATCCGGTGCCCTGATGGTGTTCGTCATGGCGCTCGGCTACTTCGTCACGCCGGCGCTGCTCGGCGGCCCTTCGTACATGATGCTGGCCGAATTGATTGCGCAGCTCGTACAGGAACTGCTGAATTGGGGGCTGGCGGGTGCCGCCGCGTTTGTGCTGCTGGCCGTGACGCTTGCGCTTTATGCGCTGCAATTGCGTTTCACCGGCGCGGCGCGCGCAAGTTTGGGAGGACGCTGATGCTGCTCGATTTCGATCGCCTTGGCGCAGTGCGTTGGATGTTGATGGCCGTCGGTTGCGCCGTCGCCATCTTTCTGCTGCTGCCGATTTTGTTCATCGCGGCGCTATCGTTCGGCGATTCGCAATGGCTGATCTTTCCGCCGCCCGGCTGGACCCTGCAATGGTATCGCCAGCTGTTCACCGACCCTGGCTGGATCGACGCGCTGTTCACGAGTGCGAAGCTCGCGGCGATCGTGACCGTTCTTTCCGTCGTAATCGGTTTTCTTGCCTCGCTTGCGCTCGTGCGCGGTACGTTTCGCGGCCGCGCAGCCGTGCAAGCGTTCTTTCTGACGCCGATGGTGCTGCCTGTCGTCGTATTGGCCGTCGCACTCTATGCGTTCACGCTGCGGGTGGGGCTTAACGGCACGATGACCGGCTTCGTGATCGGCCACCTGATCATTGCGCTGCCGTTCTCGATCATTTCCATCAGCAACTCGCTTGTGAGCTTCGATACCGCACTTGAAGATGCCGCGCTGATTTGCGGCGCATCGCCGCTCGAAGTGAAGCTGCGCGTGACGTTGCCTGCCATCAAGCTCGGGCTGTTCGCAGCGGCCGTCTTCTCGTTTCTCGCTTCGTGGGACGAGGTCGTGGTGTCGATCTTCATGGCCAGTCCGATGCTCCAGACGTTGCCCGTTCGGATCTGGACCACGCTGCGGCAAGATTTGACTCCCGTCGTCGCAGCGGCGTCGTCGCTGCTCGTCGGTTTGACGGCCGTATTGATGTTGGCGGGCGCCGTCGTGCGCCGCGCCCGATAAAGAGGGAGAGGTTCCGTGACTTCCGCATTTCTGCAAATTCAGCGCCTGCGCAAAACATACGACCAGGTGGTTGCCATCGATCACGTGTCGCTCGACGTGCGCAAAGGTGAGTTCATGACCTTCCTCGGGCCGTCGGGGTCGGGAAAAAGCACGACGCTTTATATCGTCGCGGGCTTCCAGGAGCCGAGTGAAGGGCGCGTGCTGCTCGATGGCAAGCCGCTGCTGTCCGTCGCGCCGAACAAGCGCAACATCGGCATGGTGTTTCAACGCTACACGTTGTTCCCACATTTGACCGTCGGCGAGAACGTCGCATTTCCGCTGCGGGTGCGCCGGCGTTCGGACACCGAAGTAAAGGCGAAGGTCGAGCAGATGCTGGGGCTCGTGCATCTTTCCGAGTGCCGCGATCGCATGCCCGCGCAGTTGTCGGGCGGGCAGCAACAACGCGTGGCGATCGCGCGCGCGTTGGCCTACGACCCGCCGGTCCTGCTGATGGACGAGCCGCTTTCCGCGCTCGATAAGAAGCTGCGCGAAGAGATTCAGCTGGAGTTGCGCCGTATTCATCAGGAGACCGGCGTCACGATTCTCTACGTCACACACGACCAGGAGGAGGCGCTGCGTCTGTCGGACCGCATCGCCGTATTCAACAATGGGCGAATCGAGCAGGTGGGTACGGGCGAAGCCCTGTACGCCAATCCTGCCTCGCGTTTCGTCGCGAGTTTCATCGGCAATTCAAATTTTTTGCCCGTGCGCGTCACCGCGAACGGCGAGGGCCGCACGCACGGTGTCTTTCCCAATGGTCACGCGGTGGCCGCGGGCAGTTTTGCCGGGTCGGTGCCGGCGGGCGGAGAGGGCGCGTTGATGATTCGCCCGGAGCAGATGCGCATTCGCGCCTTGCAAGGTGCGCACGGCGACGCCGGCTTGCCGGTTACGGTGCGCGATGTCACGTATCTTGGCGAGGCGATGCATTACGCCGTGGCCACGCCATGGCAGCAGGAGATTTCGATTCGGGTGCCGGCAGCCGATCGGCATGAAAGCGGCTTGTCGGTCGGCACGCAGGCGCTCGTCGAGTGGGACGCGCGCGACGTGCGGCTTTTTGCCGAGGCATGACGGCCGCCATGAGCGATGCGCTTCCCTCACTGAAAGTCGAGCGGCGCACGACGACGCTGCGCGAGCTGGCGCTCGAAAAGATGCGCACGGCTATCCTCGACGCGCATTTCCTGCCTGGCGAGCGGCTCGTCGAGCGTGCGTTGTGCGAGGAACTGGGCGTGAGCCGTACCGTGGTGCGGGAAGTCTTGCGGCAGCTTCAGGCCGAAGGTCTCGTCGCGTCGATCCCGAACCAGGGGCCGATTGTCGCCGTGCTGGATTCGGAGACAGCCGCGCAGATCTACGACATCCGTGCCCTGCTCGAGGGCGACGCTGCGATGGCTTGCGCGCAGCGAGCGGCCGAATCCGTGGCGCCGGGCCTTGCCGATTGCATCGCGAGCATCGAGCGTGCGTTCGAAGCGCGCGAGCATGCGCGTGTTCGCGAGTGGACAACGGCGTTCTACGAACAGATGTTCCGAGGCGGCGGCAAGGACGTCGCATGGGAAATCGTGCAGACATTGAATGCACGCATCGACCGTTTACGTGCGATGACGATTGCTTCCGACGATCGCGGACGGCAGGCCGTGGAAGAGATGAACCGGATTCTCGATGCCATCCGCTGCCGCGATCCGCAGCGCGCGCGTGATGCCGCCACGGCACATGTGGCGCGTGTGTCCGCTATTGCCGCGCAGCTTTTGCAGCAGGGGCAAGGGCAAGAAGCTCCGCGTGTGAGCGGCCGGCTTTCGGCGTGACGCGCTCAGCGTTCGTTGCAGTATCGACGATGACTGACGCGATCGAGGATTTGCGCGGGGCGTTACGAGTGTTGGGGAGTACGCGGCGCCAATCAGCCGCATGGAGTGCTTGCAGTGACGTAGGAAGTTGAACGAGAAAAACCGATAGCGTATTTGGAGACTTCAATGAAATTTGATCGTCGCAAAAAATTAGTAGTACTAAGTAGTATATGTGCGGGATTGGGAGCGGTGTTGCCTGGCATTGCCGCTGCCCAGTCGTCGGTGACGTTGTATGGCGTGATCGACGAAGGAATCGACTACGTCAACAACAGCGGCGGCCGTGCTCTGTGGCGGATGCGCGACGGCACCTACGACGGCATGTACGGCAGCCGCTGGGGCTTGAAGGGCAGCGAGGACCTGGGCGGCGGCGTGAGCGCCGTCTTCAAGCTCGAATCGGGCTTTAGCTTGGAGAATGGACAGATGCGTCAGGGCGGAAGGGAGTTTGGTCGGCAGGCGTACGTCGGCTTGTCCAAACAAGGACTCGGTACCGTGACGCTTGGGCGGCAGTATGACTCGGTAGTCGATTACGTTCAGCCGCTGACCGGCGTCGGCCAATTCGGCGGCCCGTTCGTGCGTGGCGGGGACATCGACAACACGGACAACTCATTCCGTGTCGACAACGCGATCAAATACGCGAGCCCGGCGATTGCCGGCTTCACGTTCGGCGGCATGTACTCCTTCACGAATTCCAACGCGGCCAGTGTCGGTACCACAGGCATGTGGAGCGTGGGCGCTGCCTATACGCATGGTGGGTTCAATGCGGGTGCGGCCTATTTCTACGCGAAGAATCCGGCTAGCCTGTTCACGGACGGCGATTTCATCGGCAATACGACCGGTGCCGCCATTGGCGCGAGCGGTCCGTTCAGCTATGTCGGCAACCCGCGGAACGAACGCATCGTGGGCGTCGGTGCCGATTATGCCTTCGGCGCCGCAACGGCGGGCATCGACTTCACCCATACCAAGTTCGAGGATGCAAACGGCACGACGAGTTCCGTCACGTTCAGCAACTATGAGGCATGGGGCAAGTACAATTTCACGCCGAGCACGACGGTGGCCGCGGCATACGCCTATACCGACGGCAAGGTGGATTACAACGGAGCGAAGCCAAAATACCACCAGGTGTCGCTGATGGGCAGCTATTCGTTGTCCAAGCGCACCACGTTGTATGCGATGGGCGCGTTGCAGCAGGCTGCGGGCGACGCGAGGCAGGCCGATATCTTCGATTTCTCGATTGGGGATGCATCGGCAACGCGCCGGCAATTGATGTTTAGGCTGGGTATGCTGCATCAATTCTAGTGCGCGCCGGGGACGCCTGCTACACTCGCTACCTTAGTGAGTCGTCCGTGTGAACGGGTGATCGAGCGTGGGCCGTACGGTCCACGGTTGATATAGCTCAAGCGAAATCTTCCCCTGGCCGTCGTGATGAGCAGAAAAGTCGCCTGCCGGGCGTTTGGCTTCGCATTCGAAATTTGACCACCCATCGGGGACAGTCTTTGAAACGCCTCGGCCTGGCGCTTATCGTGGCGCTGCTGCGCACGCTCTCCGTGCTTCCTTACAAATTCGTTGCGAGACTCGGCGTGGTTATCGGTACGGCGCTGTATGCGCTCCCGAGCCGCCGCAAGCATATCGTTCTCGTGAACTTGCGCCTTTGCTTTCCCGAGAAGACGAGCGACGAGCACCGGAAGATCGCGAGAGAGCACTTCCGCCATGTCGTGCGCAGCTATCTCGAGCGAGGCATCCAGTGGTTTGGTAGTGCGGAGTCGATCCGGAACATCGTCCAGCTCGAAAGCAAACTCGACCTCGACGACGATGCCGCGCCGCCTACGATCTTCATGGGCTTTCACTTCGTGGGCATTGAAGTGGGTTGCATGCTGTACTCGACGCACCTGCCCGTTGCCTCGTTGTACACCCGTATGACGAATGCGGGCGTATGCGATCTCGCCAAGCGGCAACGCGGCCGGTTCGGCGCCGAGATGATCGAGCGCGCGACAAGTGCGAGGAAGATCGTGGCGTTGTTGCGCTCGGGCAAACCGGTCATGCTCGCGGCGGATATGGACCAGGGTGTCGATAATTCGGTTTTTGTTCCTTTTTTCGGTGTTCCTGCGTGCACGCTTACCGCTGTTTCGCGTCTTGCGAGATTGGGGCGTGCGCGGGTTGTTCCGTTCGTGACCGAGGTGCTCCCGAATTACCAGGGCTATAAGTTGACGATTTTTGAACCGCTCGTTGACTTTCCGTCCGCGAGTGACGAGGTCGACGCGCGTCGCATGAATGCGTTCCTCGAGGAGCAGGTCGTTAGGTTTCCTGAGCAATATTACTGGGTGCATCGACGATTCAAGCATCGGCCACCGGGTATGGCGTCGGTGTATTGAGCGGTTCGCCAGGTGACGCTGGCGCCATTGCGGTCCCGGTCCCGGTCCCCGCAAGCGTCGGCCGCGTTCATCCCCGGCACGCGGCCGTATTGACCGGCAGATGACCGGCAGATGATCGGGTGCGGATTCAACCGGTCGTTGGACCGACGCACGTAGATTGGCGACAATCTGGCAATCGCCGCCCTCATTCGTCATCATCATGAAAATCGCCGCGCTATCCGACATCCACGGCAACCTCGCCGCGCTCGACGCTGTCCTGGCGGACATTCGTTCGGCCGGTGCGGATCTGATTGTTAATCTTGGCGACATTCTCTCTGGTGCGCTTTTTCCGAGAGAGACGGCAGACCGGTTGATGCCCCTCGGGCTGCCCACTATTCGAGGCAATCATGAAAGGCAGGTGCTTGCCGGCGATCGCGAGCGGATGGGTCAATCCGACCGCTGGGCGCTCGATTGCTTGCGCCCGGATCAATTCGATTGGATCGCGGGTTTGCCCAGCAAGCTGTCTATCGGGGAAGACGTTCTGCTGGTCCACGGGACGCCCGTAGACGACTTGACCTACTTTCTGGAAACCGTAACCTGTTCCGGATGCCGGGAGGCGACGTTGGACGAGGTTGAACGGCGGGCGGGGACGGTGACTTCGAAGCTGATTCTTTGTGGGCATACTCACTTGCAGCGCTCGCGCAGGCTTGATGACGGACGCTTAATCGTGAATCCGGGCAGTGTTGGCCTTCAGGCTTATGAAGATGACCGACCATTTCCTCATCGTATGGAAATGGGCTCGCCCCACGCGCGATACGCATTCGTGACCCGGATCGGATCGGAGTGGACGGTTCAATTTCGTGCCGTTGAATATGATTGGGATGCTGCGTCGGCGACTGCAACGGCGAACGGACGGCACGACTGGGCCGTCGCGCTCCGCAGTGGCCTGTGCTGAAGCAGGGTCTTCATGCGGGAAATCCGCCAGACACGGGAAAATCCGCCCTTTCTGTTAAACGATGACATCAATCGATCTGGAAGCACGCCTCGTTGCTATCGCACGCGAATCGAAGTGGTTCTGGTCCACGCTCGTAACGGTCCGCACCTTGAACCTATCCTCCTGGTGCATAGGGGCGGGCGCTGTTCGCAACCTCGTGTGGGACTTACTTCATGACCTACGCGACCCATCCGCACTTTCTGACGTTGACGTGGCCCACTTCGACGCATCGGATCTATCGGCCGCGCGCGATGCAAAGATTCAACAGTGTTTGACCAACGCGCATCCCTTAGTCTCGTGGGAAGTCACCAATCAGGCGGCCGTGCACACATGGTTTGAGGCCACGTTTGGTCATCCCGTTTCGCCCCTCACTTCGCTAAACGATGCAGTTGCGTCGTGGCCAGAGTTCGCAACATCGGTTGGGCTAACGCTACGCGCGGATGACTCGATCGAGGTCATTGCACCCTATGGGCTCGATGATCTTTTCGGGATGGTGGTTCGTCGAAATCCGGCACGGGTCAGTGTTGAGACATATCGGGAGCGCGTTGAACAGAAGCAATACCAAAAGCGCTGGCCGCGAGTGACCGTTGTCCCCTGCTGAAAATGCTTGTACATGAACGCTGACTGAAGTATGCCGCGTCGAGTCAGCGTATCGTCCGCGCGCCTGCAGTCCGAGACCGTTGGTCAACAGTCTCGCCCACGACATTGCGGGCCTGTATTCTGAATTCTGTAAAAGAGAGATTGGGTCCTTTCTGTTCCGCTGCTACATGCATCCGGATGCATTGTTCAGGCTCTCGCATTCCCTCCTCAGACTCGAACTCCACGATGGGCACCTGTTCGCCATCCTCCGCAACGAAACCTTTGTGTGAGAGGTAGACAGGCATGCCAGTATTTCCCTTCGGATTTGTCGAGTTGGAGATACCTGCGCCCATGGTCCGTCACGCGCGGTTGCCGGTACCGTTCGGGTTGTAACGCGCGTTCCTAACTTGGGCTTCGGTAAGCGGCAGGGTGGTATCTCCTATCGGAGAAGGGCGATAACGTTTCAGACAGCATCGAAACTGCCCCCGTATACCACGGGCTGTCGAAGGACCAACTTCGCCCACGGAAGAAAGAAAACCCGTAAAACCAGGGGTCGGGTGGGGTTTCGCGGAATACTTCGGCCCATGCCGAACGATATCTGCGTATGTCGGATGAACGTGACCGGCGGTTTCGGGATTGTGACCGACGATTTCGGCGACGTGACCGGTCATAGCGCCTCGGCATTCAGGCGGGGATGCTTGCAATGGCCACCCCGCAGTTCGCGCTGTCGATGTTCGTGGCGCTCGTCGCACGTTATATGAGGTTCTTGCGGGCAGGGCATGAATCGGCGACGCGCTTTGCCACGCACGGCGACTCCTTTTTTGGGGCGACCCGCTGGTTGTGACGACCTGGGTGATTGCGTCCGTATATATGCGGCTCGAGGTAGTTTTCTGGTCTGTGTCGCGTGCAGTGTTCATCGCGACGTGGCTGATGACGACATGGTTAGTCGGGGGCGCTGGGATTGGATCCGGAAATCTGTTCTACTAATAGCGATCGTAAAAAAACGGACGGGGGCGCATATGGAATCGATACGGGCATCGGATCTCAAGAACATTCTGCATTCCAAGCGCGCCAACCTCTATTATCTGGAACACTGCCGAGTGCTCGTGAACGGCGGACGCGTCGAATACGTGACGGACGCCGGCAAGAAGAGCCTGTACTGGAACATTCCCATCGCCAATACGACCAGCATCCTGCTCGGGACCGGTACTTCCATTACGCAGGCGGCGATGCGTGAACTGGCCAAGGCAGGTGTGCTGGTTGGCTTTTGCGGAGGTGGCGGCACGCCACTGTTCAGCGCCAACGAGGTCGATATCGAAGTGGCCTGGATGTCGCCGCAAAGCGAATACCGACCGACCGAGTATCTGCAAGCGTGGGTACGCTTCTGGTTCGACGATGCGCTGCGCCTGCATGCCGCAAGGCAGTTGCAAACGTGCCGCATGCGGCGATTGCAGCAGGTATGGAGTGCGCGCTCGTTGAGGGAAGCCGGCTTTACGGTGCACATCGAACGTCTGCAGGCGCTGGTGCAGCAGGCTAGTGGACAGATCGTCGATGCACGGGACGTAACCGGTTTATTGACGGTCGAGGCCCGGCTAACCAAGGCCCTGTTCAAACTTGCGGTGGACGCAGTTAGCTACGGGGAATTCACCCGCGCCAAGCGCGGTAGTGGCACCGATGTGGCCAACCGATTGCTGGATCACGGGAACTATCTTGGGTACGGCCTGGGTGCGACGGCCACCTGGGTATTGGGTCTGCCACACGGGTTGGCTGTGTTGCACGGCAAGACGCGGCGCGGCGGTCTCGTGTTCGACGCGGCCGATTTAATCAAGGACGCGGTTATTTTGCCGCAGGCCTTTCTCTCGGCTATGCGCGGAGACGATGAGCAACAGTTTCGCCGTCAATGCATCGAGGCGTTGACGCGCGACGAATCGTTGGATTTCATCATCGATACGCTCAAGGCTATTGCGATCGACACGGCGCGCCTATCGAGCGCGTCGGAGGCGCGGTCATGAACGTGTTGTTTGTCTCTCAGTGTACCAAGCGCGCGTTGACCGAAACCCGGCGCATTCTCGACCAGTTCGCCGAACGGCGCGGCGAACGCACCTGGCAGACACCGATTACTGAGGCGGGACTCGACACCGTGCGGAAGTTGCTGCGCCAGAGTGCGCGCAAGAACACTTCCGTCGCATGCCACTGGATACGTGGGCGTGACCATAGTGAACTGCTGTGGATCGTCGGCGATGCTCGCCAGTTCAATGCGGAAGGGGGCGTGCCGACCAATACGACGGCGAGCGACGTCTTGCGCGCCGATGACGAAAGTGCTTGGCACAACCTGCCCGCGATGACCGCTCTGACCGCGTTGGCCGCGCTGTTGCATGATCTAGGCAAGGCGACGCAGGCGTTTCAGGCGCGGCTGCGCGAGCCGGGCGTGCGGGAGCGCAACCACTACCGCCACGAATGGGTGTCGGTGCGGCTGTTCCAGGCGTTCGTTGGCGATACTCACGACGATGCCAATTGGCTTGAGCGATTGGCTGCCTGCGCCGACGCGCAGGTGGATTTGCAAGCGTTCGGGGCCCAGTGGATCGATCACCGCGGAGGTCGGTTGTTGCGCGACGGGCTGGATGAACCGCAAGCCAAACAGTGCTTGCCATTCGCGATTCTGCCGCCGCTCGCACAAGCCGTAGCTTGGCTGGTGCTGACGCACCATAGGTTGCCGTGCATGCCCGTTCTGCAAAGGAAGGGCAGCACAGATGCCGATATCGATCTGCCGCAATATCGTATGCGTCGGTTCGGCGCGCACATCGATCACGTCAACAGGGGCGACTTGCTCGGTCTGTTTCGGGAAATCAGTGCGGACTGGAACGAGCCTCGCGAGGACGTCGCGCACTCCGTCGTGGCGGCGCATTGGCATTTCCCGTTCGGGCTGCCGGTTACTACCGACACTTGGCGCAGGCAGGCGGCGCGATATGCGCGCAAGCTGCTGGAATTGTCTCGGATGCCGGCCGTCTCCCCCTTGCTGGACGATCCTTTTGTGATGCGCGTGTCGCGACTGTGCCTGATGCTGGCCGATCACCATTACTCCAGCATCGAAGACGAAGCCCGTCGCAAACCTTATCGCAACGCCGAATATCCGCTTTACGCCAATACACTCGGCAAACGGGGCGTCGAACGGTTGCAGTTGACAGGCAGGGGGCCGTTTTTCAATCAGACGCTTGATGAGCATCTGCTTGGGGTGCAGGCCCATGGGTCGCTGGTGGCGCGCTCTTTGCCGACTTTGGCGCGAAACCTACCTGCCTTGCAGAATCATCGCGGCCTCAAGAAGCGCAACACCAATGCACGCTTCCAGTGGCAGGACAAGGCCGCGGACTTGGCGGCCGGCGTGCGAACACGCGCGGACGAACAGGGCGCTTTCGTCGTCAACATGGCATCCACCGGCTGCGGCAAGACACTGGCAAACGCCCGCATCATGAATGCACTGGCGGATCCTCAGCGAGGCATGCGCTGCGCATTCGCGATCGGCTTGCGCACGCTGACGCTTCAAACCGGGCGCAGCTTTCAGCACGACCTGGGACTGAATGACGAACAGTTGGCGATCAAGGTGGGCGGTTTGGCCAGCCGAGCGTTGTTCGAGTACTGGGAATTGCAGGCTGAAGCCACCGGTTCGGCATCCGCCCAGGCGTTGCTCGACGAAGGCGGGCAGGTACTGTTCGAAGGCAACGACGACCACCCGCTGCTGCAGCGACTGACCGACGATGCGCAAGTGCGTTCGTTGATCGCCGCGCCGTTGCTGGTTTGCACCGTCGATCACCTTACTCCCGCCACTGAAAGCTTGCGCGGCGGACGCCAGATCGCGCCGATGCTGAGGTTGATGACGGGCGATCTGGTTCTCGACGAGCCGGACGATTTCGACATGGCCGATCTTCCGGCGCTGACTCGGCTCGTGCATTGGGCTGGGCTGCTGGGGGCGCGCGTGCTGGTTTCGTCGGCGACATTGCCGCCGGCGCTCGTGCAAGGCTTGTTTCTAGCCTATCTGGACGGTCGGCGCCACTACCAGCGAAACCGGGGCGCACGGCCCGCGGAACAGCCGCGCGTGGCATGCCTGTGGGTGGACGAGTTCGCGCAGGCGCATGCGGACTGTACCGATGGGGGAAGCTTCGCCAGTACGCATGAGGCCTTCGTGCACAAGCGTTGCGCCCAATTGGCTCGCGCGGAGATTCGGCGGCGGGCCAAACTCGCGCCATTGCCTGACGCGTGGAAGTCAATCGGGAAGCAGGAGCGCTGCGCAGCATTCGCCCGGCTAGCGCTAGAGCGCGCCTGGGCGCTGCATCAGGATGTGCAGAATCACAGCGTCGATTCCGCTACCGGCAAGCACGTGAGTTTCGGGTTGATTCGCATGGCAAACATCGGCCCGCTGTTCGACGTCGCGCTGGCGATTTACCGACAGGGTGCTCCGGCGTCCGGCGTGCGCGTTCATTTGTGCGTGTATCACTCGCAGTTTCCGCTGCTGGCACGCTCGCATATCGAGCAGCAGCTCGATGCTGTGTTCGACCGTCGTCCCGAGCGCAATGGCGACGATCCGGTGTTGTCGCGGCCTGCGGTGCGGGCATTGCTCGATGAGCACTCTGAATTGCACCACATCTTCGTGGTGCTGGCTTCGCCGGTCTGCGAGGTCGGACGAGATTGGGATGCGGACTGGGCGATTGCAGAACCTTCGTCGATGCGTTCGTTGATTCAGCTTGCGGGACGGGTTCGCCGTCATCGGCCCGGGCCGGTGGCACGGGCGAACATGGTGGTGTTCGATACGAACCTGCGGTATTTCGAAGAGGGTAACGACATCGCTCCGGTGTTCTGCAAACCAGGGTTCGAAATGCCTCGGCATCGACCGTCGAATCCGGACAAGTCAGAAAGACAGGATTCTTCCGGCTTCTTTCATTTGCGCTCGCATCGCTTGACTGATTTGCTTGGCCTTGCCGATGGCAAGAGCGATTGGCCCATCGACGCACAGCCTCGGATTCGGCAGGCAGCCAAGCTGCAACCGACGCTCAGCTTGATCGATCTCGAGCATGGCCGGATGCGCGACACCATGTTGCCTCGAGACGAGACTAGCGCGTGTTACACGCCCGTGGCGCGCGACGCCACTCTGCAGTGGTACAGCGGTGACGGTGAGCCTGACCAACGGCTTTCCTTAACTGGCTTGCTGCCGCAGTTCCAGCGTTTTCGCCATGATCCGCTGCCGCGGACGGAGACCGTATTGCTGCCCACAGAGGACGACGACGAATTGCGTCTGCATCGGGTCATCGATCGACGCGATCGGGGGCAAACGCCTTATGTCGATATCCGTAATTTACTGATGCTCGTGCCTGATCGCGATTTGTCCGGGCCGGGTATCGGCCCGTGGTGCCACGTCGATTTGATGGATCTGCTGCGGCAATGGGCCGATGCACAGGACCAGAGCCTGTATGCAGGTGCGGAAAGAGTCGCCACTGCGAGTTTGCCGAAGTCGGACCAGGGCTGGCTGTTTCACTCGAAGTTGGGGTTCAACAAGGAGTGAGCTCGGCGGCTGCCTGTTCGGCAGAAAAAATGAGTCGCCAACACACACCCGAAGGCTGACTTTTCTGAGCTACCTGCGCGGTAGAGGGAGCGGACGATAGCACTTTCTCGTGATTTGAGCGGCGTGCGCGGTGTAAGCTGCTCACGGGTCGATGAGCTAAATCCCACACCGAAAGGGTGACTGGATAGAAATCGAGCGTATCATTGGGCCATCACGACAATCTGGCAAGCGACGGCATCGTGACTGCGCCAGTGCATGGCAACGGGAACCGAATAACGCTCATTTCCGCGATGGAGGTGTTTCAGTGGCTAGCTGCCGCGTGTTCAGAAGAGCCTGAGGCTGGGAAGCCAGTTTTCGTGGTTCCCCCGGTCGGTATGTCCTAATCGGGGAAATTTTTTCTCATCTTCGTTCCAAAGGGGACCGGATGTCCGACGCACTTACAACGAGGGGAAGTTCTAGCTTTCGTGCGGCTATCGATGCATTTTTACATGACCGCCTGCAAACCAAGCTCGACAAACTTCAGCCCGACGATCCGAAGCGGCCTGAATTGATCGCCGAACATCTACGCGGCCCGTGGCTAGAGAACGCGGCCAAGCGCGTCAAGCAGATCCAGGCCGTCACGCATTCGCTGAAACCCATTCACCCCGACGCACGCGGCACGAATCTTTATATCGTGCCAGCCAGTTTACCCACGCTCGACGAGCTGGGCAGCCATGCGCTAGGCGAGGGCTTCGCCACCGACGTGGTGGGCAACGCGGCAGCGCTCGACGTCTACAAGTTGCTGAAGCTTGAGGTCGGCGGGCGCAGCCTGTTGGAAGCGCTCCATGCCAACGATGCTGGCGCGTTGGAAGCGCTCCATGACGACCCGGCGGAAGCGCGATCTCTATGCAATGCGCTGATTAGTCTGACCGCCGAGCGGGAAGACAGCGCCCGCTCGCATGTTCGCGCTAAGCAGTTGTATTGGCTCGTAGGCGACGATGCAGACGACGACGCGCAATACCACTTGCTCGCGCCCTTGTATGCAACATCGCTCGCCCAGTCTGTATTCGAGCAAGTGCAGGATGCACGCTTCGGCGAAGCCAATAAGCTGGCACGTCAGGCCCGGCGCGAAGGCCTGCCGCACGACGGCGTCTATCGCGAATACCGCGACCTCGCCGTACAGAAGTTGGGGGGCACCAAACCTCAGAACATCTCGCAACTCAATAGCGAACGTGGAGGCAACAACTATCTGCTGGCTTCGCTACCGCCCTTATGGCAGGGCGAGCGCCACTACGCCCCGGTTAACGCGAGTTCTATCTTCGAGCGGGCCTTTGGCGCACGTCCTTCGGTGCGCGCCGCCGTCCGCGAGTTGCTGACCTTTTTGGTGAGCAACCCGCAAAAAAACGTGCATACGCGTGATCGGGTCGACGATCTGCTGGATGGGCTCATTGATGAACTGGTCATCTACGCCGGCGAATTGTTGCATCGCCCCGCAGGTTGGACGCGCGACCCTTCTTTCGACGATCTGGCCGACGACGAGAAACTCTGGTTGGATCCGCTGCGGGCCGAATTGCCGGAAGAAGGTGAGTTCGCCAGCCGTTGGTTGAGCATGGACTGGCCTGCTCAGATCGGCGAGCGCTTCGGAAAATGGCTCAACGCTCAACTGCAAGACAAGCTGCCCGACGTCGGATACGCGGAGTCACGCGAATGGCGCCGGATACTCCTGAACGAGGACAGTTCGTGGGCGCAGCACGTGCGCCAAACACGCGAGCGGCTCGAAGTGCCGGAGTACGGCCTGTCCCGCGAGGCACATGACGAGCCGACGGTTCGGCTGGAGGGCGAATGAGTCACATAACCATGACAGCCGGCGCCAAAGCGCTGCTTGTGCTGCCGCACCTGTGCGTGCAAAACGCCAACGCCATTTCCAGTCCTCTCACGCATGGCTTTCCGTCGATCACCGCACTGACCGGTTTGATGTGGGCATTGCAACGTCGGCTTGCTGCTGCTGGCATACCGCTGAAACTGCAGCAAGTGGGCGTTATCTGTCATCACCACGAAGAGCAGGTGATGGACGGTTACGTTAAAACGTTCCGGCTGACGCGCAATCCCGTGGACAAGGATGGCGGCACCGCTGCGATCGTAGAAGAGGGCCGAATTCACCTGGACATCACCGTCGTGTTTCAGGTGACGCAGCCGACCGTGCAGGGTGTCCGCTCGGCGCTAACACACGGCCATGATGCGCAACTGAGCGAATGGGCTGCGCGGATTGGCGAGATCGTTGCGCGTATGCGGATTGCCGGCGGGACGCTGCTGCCCGCTCGCCTGATGCCGGGGCGACGCACTCGTCCGTGGATGGAGGTATTGCCCGAGGATCTCGAGGAACAGGCCCGGGTGTTTGCCCGTTGGCGCCGCCAGTGGCTACCCGGTTATGCGCTGGTCGGGCGGGACGATTTGCTCACGGATCGCCATCGGACTTTACGCGATGAAAGGCCCGACGCCTCGTTGCTCGATGCCTGGCTTCACGCGGCACGCCTTAATCACCAGCCCGTGCCGGATGAGGTGCCAGGCGGCGAGGCACAGCCTGCGTCCGGCAAGAAGCAGCGTTGGGCGGATCCCACCAAGCACAAGGGAGCGGGCTGGACCGTGCCGATACCAGTAGGTTATGCCGCGCTAACGAAGTTGCGGCCCGCCGGCGCCGTCGCCAATATGCGCGATACGACCACGCCTTGCGTTTTTGTGGAGTCGGTCTACTCGTTCGGTCAGTGGATCAGTCCGCATCGGCTAAATGATGTGCATGCACTGTTGTGGCGGCCCGACACCGACGCCGCCACCGGTTTATACCGCTGCCGCAGTGGTTACATACGAGCCGGATCGACCCATGCATGGGCCGATGACGATATGCCTGATTTCGATTGATCTACCGGCCTCATGCCGGAACGTACTGCCTGCCTTCACCTAACTCCTATTTGCAGGATATCTATCATGTCCGAAAAACTGACCACCGCTTCCGTCCTCGCATTTGAGCGCAAGCTTGATCCGTCCGATGCGGTCCTCTATGCGGGCCGCTGGGATGAACGCTCCAATGCATCGGCCTGGGTGCCGATTATTCTTCGTGAGAAATCGGTGCGTGGCACGATCTCCAATCGTCTGAAGGCCAAGGATCTAGATCCGGCCAAGCTCGATGCTCGTATAGAAAATCCCAACCTGCAAACAGTGGACGTTGCGACGCTTCCCGCTGATGCCGATACGCTCAGGGTTCGGTTTACGTTGCGAGTTCTAGCTGGCGCTGGCGCGCCTTCGGCTTGCAACAGCGCGGCGTATCGAGCCAGGTTGCAGAGCGTGCTGAACGACTATGTCGCAAAACAAGATTTTACCGAGTTGGCCAACCGTTATGCGGCCAATTTGGCGAACGGACGATTCCTCTGGCGCAACCGCGTGGGAGCGGAGAGTGTTCTGGTTGAGGTGATGCAAGAGCGGAATGGTGAGCCAGCACAGACCTGGTCCTTTGACGCGCTATCGCTGGATTTGCGCACCTTGGGGGACGAGCTTGATCCGGAAGTGAAGGCGCTGGGTGGGCTGATCGCCGATGGCTTGGCGGGACGTGCGCACGTATTGCTGCAAGTAACGGCTTATGTGCGCCTCGGGCGTGGGCAGGAAGTGTTTCCGTCACAAGAGCTGATTCTCGACGCCGGCAGCAGCCGGAAAAGCAAGACGCTTTATCACGTGCAGGGCGTGGCTGCGATCCATTCGCAAAAGGTCGGCAATGCGGTGCGAACCATCGATACCTGGTATGAAGGTGCGCGGGAACTCGGGCCGATCGCAGTCGAACCCTATGGTTCTGTCACTACGCAGGGCAAGGCGTACCGCCAGCCGAAGCAGAAACAGGATTTCTACACGCTGCTGGACGACTGGCTGCTCAGGGAAAAAACGCCTCCGGTGGAACAGCAGCACTTTGTGATGGCCGTGCTCGTTCGCGGCGGGGTGTTCGGCGACGCGAGCTGACGGCTATGACGACCCACTACATCGATATCGCGCTGCTGCCGGACCCGGAATTCAGCGACGCACACCTGCTGGGGGCGCTCGTGGCCAAACTGCATCGCGCGCTAGTGCAGCTTCGATCCGACGACATCGGAATTAGCTTTCCTCGGTACAGTCTGCATCCGCGCTCGCTTGGCGGGGTGCTGCGACTTCATGGTGGTGAAGCAGTCTTGCTGCGCCTGATGGCGCAACCTTGGCTGCAGGGCGTGCGGGATCACGTGAGGGCGACTGAAGTGATGCCGGCGCCGCTGACGGGGACGCACTGCGTCGTGCAACGGCGTCAGTTCAAGACCAATGCCGAACGATTGCGTCGCCGCCGTATGCGGCGCAAGGGCGAAACCGCGGAACAGGCGGCTGCGGCGATTCCCGACGGTATTGAGCAGCGCCCGGATTTACCGTATGTGCAACTGCGCAGCGCCAGCACCGGCCAGCCGTTTTGCTTGTTTGTCGACCAGGACACCAAGCCGGCCGAGGCGGTGCCAGGAACGTTCAATAGCTACGGTCTGAGCCTGGGGGCGACCGTGCCGTGGTTTTAACCCTTTTCTCGGATCGATTTTCAATTCTTTATAAATCAATAGGTTAGTTTTCTTGAGGAATTTAGGGTGAATGATGGCTGATGGGGTGGGCGTCCTTTAAAAATCAGGATGCTGAGGCTTGGAGGCGCTAGTTCGCTGCCGCGTAGGCAGCTCAGAAATCGGCGACAACGCCATGCCGCCGGTCATCACCGTTCGCTGCCGCGTAGGCAGCTCAGAAATAAACCGGGTTCGCGGGGGTTCAGTCATGCGCGTTCGCTGCCGCGTAGGCAGCTCAGAAATATGACCTCGACGCCCCGTTCCGTTGTGATCGGTTCGCTGCCGCGTAGGCAGCTCAGAAAGATGAGGTCAGCAAAGAGCCAGCGTACGTTCGGTTCGCTGCCGCGTAGGCAGCTCAGAAATTCACGAAGTCCATGATCACGCTGATCAACGTGTTCGCTGCCGCGTAGGCAGCTCAGAAACGAACGGCCCCCGTCCGTCAGCATCCCGTGCTGTTCGCTGCCGCGTAGGCAGCTCAGAAATTATCGCAAAGTTGGCCGCGATCAAGCCGATCGTTCGCTGCCGCGTAGGCAGCTCAGAAAAGCAATGCATCGAGCAGCTCAAAGTGCTCGTCGTTCGCTGCCGCGTAGGCAGCTCAGAAAAGACGCCTACGGCGAATGACTACGATAGTTTCGTTCGCTGCCGCGTAGGCAGCTCAGAAATCCACCGCCGCACACTCGCGAGAACATCCCGCGTTCGCTGCCGCGTAGGCAGCTCAGAAATCCC
>Ga0157370_10001887_pt1 | contig 25802 bp, 19 predicted proteins | sample C35metaG_FD_113463 | JGI IMG/M metagenome (GOLD analysis project Ga0157370, IMG submission 113463) | Corn rhizosphere microbial communities from Kellogg Biological Station, Michigan, USA - C3-5 metaG | ecosystem: Host-associated > Plants > Roots > Rhizosphere > Soil | place: USA: Michigan...
AGTTTATTTTAAGAACCTGAAGAACGGCGAGACGGTAAAATCACCTGTTAAGGTAGAATTTGGCGTGGATGGAATGACGGTGGATTCTACGAGCAAAAAAATCATTGCAGTGGGCTCCGGCCATCACCATCTCCTGGTCGATGCCGAAGACTCCATCCCTGCAGGTACGGTTGTCCCCAAAGATTCCACGCACCTGCATTTTGGCAATGCCCAGACAAGCGCCGAGATCAAGCTGGCGCCTGGCGAACACAAGCTGACCCTTCAATTTGCCGATGGCATCCATCGCAGCTATGGCAGCAAACTGGCTACTACCATCAAGATCAAAGTAAAATAAGTGAATTTATTATCTTTAGCTCACCTTCCTGACGGGGGTGAGCTTTTTTTTGGGGGTAACCTCTTTTGAGGATGAGACAACCTAAGCAACGGAAAAGCCGTAGAGATTGTCAATTGGTGGGAAGTGATCGCCACTTTCGCATTAAAAAAAATAATTATGAGTAAGAGTAAGCTAATGTGTAACTTTTTTAAGGTCTTTGGAGTAGCAATGACAGCAGCCTTCCTTTCCAGCTGTCTGAAAACAGGTACGAATAATACAACGAATACCACAAATGTCAGTTTCGTTACCCTGATGAATATGGCGCCTTATTCCTCTTCTACTGAAGTATATTTCAACGGTGACAAAAAGACACCTTCCATTCCTCCCGGATCCTATTCGACCAATTACGGACAGGTGACTCCCGGCGGATACGATATTAAATTTAAGGTTTCGGGCTCCGACAGCGTTCTTTCCGAATTGCCCACCAGCTATTACGATTCGCTGGGATTCTATACGCTGATCCTCTATAACCCCAGCGCCGGCTCCACGGTCAACTCCATGAAAGTCGTCGATGATTTCAGCACTTTGTCATTTTCAGGGTCGAACTATCGGTTTTTCAACCTTTGCCCCGACTATCCTACGGTGGATCTGTATATGAATACAACGGTGGTTCAGCCCGGACGCTCTATAGGGGATAATGCCAACAGCACATATTTCAACTCCTTTGCGCCCGTTACGGCCGGAAATTATGCCATACAGGTAAAAAAAGCGGGGACGGATTCCGTGATAGCTTCCATCTCCAACGTGGGACTGCAGCAGGGTAATGCATACACCTTTTTCCTCCAGGGCAGCGTTCATAATACGAGCAACCCGGTGACGCTCTCCGTTCTGCAGGCAGCTTATTAAGTTGATCCAAATAAAAATCCCCGGTCATACCGGGGATTTTTGCGTTTTAGGCCAGCTCGTATGAGCTCGTCGGCTCGCAGGTGCAGATCAGGTTTCGATCGCCATACGTATTATTGACACGCCCGACGCTGGGCCAGAATTATTGTCTTTTAAATAAGCCAGGGGAAAGGCAGCCTGGGTGCGACTGTACGGATGATTCCATTCATCTGCGCAGACCACATGCTGTGTATGCGGCGCGTTTTTCAGCGCATTATCCACCTTGTCGGCCTTGCCTTCCTCGATCTGGACGATCTCATCATGAATGCTGATAAGCGCATCGCAGAAGCGGTCCAACTCGCCTTTGTCTTCGCTCTCCGTCGGCTCGATCATGATGGTGCCGGGTACGGGGAAGCTAAGGGTGGGGGCATGGAATCCATAATCCATCAGCCGTTTGGCCACATCTTCCGCTTCGATGCCGGCGCTGGTCTTGAAGGGACGCAGGTCGACGATGAATTCATGGGCACAGGTGCCATTGCTGCCGCTGTATAATATTTTGTAATATTTTTCCAGGCGGGCCTTCATATAATTGGCGTTGAGAATAGCGTATTGGGTACTGCGGGTAAGACCTTCGGCGCCCAGGAGCCTGATATACGCATAGCTGATGAGCAGGATGCTGGCCGAACCATATGGCGCTGCCGATACGGCATGCACTTTTGTTCCGGCGCCATTGTGGGAGGCGTTACCCTGCGACACATGACCGGGCAGATAGGGCTTTAGCTTCTCATTGACACAGATGGGACCCATGCCGGGACCACCACCGCCATGAGGAATGGCGAATGTTTTATGCAGATTGAGATGGCATACATCCGCCCCGATGAAGCCGGGACTGGTAAGTCCGACCTGGGCATTCATATTCGCCCCATCCATATAGACCAGTCCGCCGTTGTCATGGATGGCCTTGCAGATGTCCTTTATACTTTCTTCAAAAACCCCGTGTGTGGAAGGGTACGTGACCATGAGACCGGCCAGCTTGTCCTTGAATTGTGCCGCTTTGGCCTTTAGATCTTCCACATCGATGTGGCCTTCATCATCGCTTTTTACGACTACTACCTTCATGCCCGCCATCACGGCGCTGGCAGGGTTGGTGCCATGGGCGGATATAGGGATCAGCATGACATCTCTGTGCGCTTCTTTATGGGCGGCGTGATAGGCGCGTATGGTCAGCAGGCCCGCATACTCTCCCTGGGCGCCGCTGTTGGGCTGAAGGGAAGTGGCGGCAAAGCCCGTGATCTCGCTCAGCGCCCTTTCCAGCTCGGTAATGATCTGCCGGTAGCCCTGCCACTGGTCGGCCGGAGCAAATGGATGAAGACCGCCGAACTCAGGCCAGCTCACAGGAATAAGCTCCGTGGCGGCATTCAGCTTCATCGTACACGAACCCAGAGAGATCATCGACGTATTCAGGGAAAGGTCCTTGTTCTCCAGGCTCTTCATATAACGCATCATCTCCGACTCGCTGTGATGTGTATTGAAGACAGGGTGTGTGAGGAATTCCGACACACGGGTGAGGGAAGAAGGAATATTGTCCAGGGTGTCGTCCTCCACTTCAAACGTGGCGGTGACCAGGTTACTGCCCGCTGCTTCATGAAAGACGCCCAGGATATTGAGCACATCCTGCTGTGTCGTTGTTTCATCCAGGGTGATGCCGATACAGGCTTCGTCGTAATAGCGGAAATTCATTCCCCTGGTTTCGGCCAGACGACGGATGGCTGCCGGATCGGACACTTTGATCTTCACCGTGTCGAAATAAGACGCGTTGAGATTGTTATAGCCCAGCTCGCTCAGCTCATTCGATAATGTCCTTGCCAGCAGGCTGGTCCGTTTGGCGATATTGGTAAGACCTGCGCCGCCATGATATACGGCATACATAGCCGACATATTGGCCAGCAGGGCCTGGGCGGTACAGATGTTGGAGGTAGCTTTTTCCCGTTTGATATGCTGTTCACGGGTCTGCAATGCCATGCGCAGCGCACGATTGCCTTGTGCATCGATGCTTACTCCGATGATGCGTCCAGGAATGCTCCGCTTGAATTCGTCCCTGGCAGCGAAGAAGGCGGCATGAGGGCCTCCGAATCCCATCGGTACACCCAGACGCTGAGAGCTCCCGACAGCCACATCTGCGCCCAATTCGCCGGGAGGCGTCAGCAGGGTCAGGGCCAGCAGATCCGTAGCCATCACTACATACGCGTTCGACGCATGCACCTGCTGTATGAATTGCCTGTAATCTTCCACAGCGCCATCGCTGGCGGGATATTGTACAATGGCCCCGAAATAGGAGCTGTCGAGGGTAGCTTTACGATAGTCGCCCTCCACCAGCTGGATCCCCAACGGCAGGCTGCGGGTCAGAAGGATATCTTTTGTTTGGGAAAATATATTCGAGTCGACAAAGAACTTGGGAGTGGTGACATGGTCATGATCCTTATTCTTCAGGTTGAAGAACATGGTCATGGCTTCCGCGGCGGCAGTGCCTTCGTCCAGCAGGGAAGCATTCGCCAGCGGGAGGGCCGTCAGGTCGGCTACCATGGTCTGGAAATTCAGCAGACTTTCCAGGCGGCCCTGTGCGATCTCTGCCTGGTAGGGGGTATACTGCGTATACCAGCCCGGGTTCTCAAAAAGGCACCGCAAGATGACGCTGGGCACGATGGTATCATAATAGCCCTGCCCTATATAGGATTTGAAGACCTTGTTCCGGGCAGCTATCTGCTTCAGTTCCATTAAGTACTGATGTTCGCTGATAGGGCCTGGCAGCGAAAGACCTTCCTTGTCCCGGATGGACGCGGGAATGGTTTTGCCAATAAGCTCATCCAGGGAGCTCACACCGATGGTCCGCAGCATCTGCGCGGCCTCTTCTTCATTGGCTCCAATGTGACGACCTATGAACTCATTAGCCTGTTTTTCAAATAGATTCATACTTGTATTGGGGGGTTGACCGATTAAAAAACCTTTAAAAAAGATGTGCAAAGTTACGGCCCTTACAGGAGAAAACAGCGGATTTGGGCCGGAGCGGCCTGGGAGGTGGATAAATGGTGATTATCTGATGGTTATAAGAATTGAAAAGGGGTGTGCAGTACGTTGAAACTTACCGGATCACCCTCCGGAACGACCCGGGTCGTTCCCAGACATCAAATGGTAAGAGGCCATCCCGTACATTGAAATGCCTGGGATTGGCCTCTTATCTTTAAAAACCCCTAAACCCTAAAACTTAATGCTAAAACTTATTGCTGTGAGTAAGCATGAACTAAATGCTGACGTAAAATTAATCCGGAAAGACGGTAAGGAGTGTCAGTAAAAATTAATTTTAAATTAAAATAGACCCCTGCTGTTGCGGTTTCCCGTTAGTACCAGCTTCGGTTTCCCGCATTTGCTCGCTGGTTTGTCTGCTGCCGTCATGACTCCATCCCGGAGGACCAAACAGATAATACCATTTCTCTTTCCAGCCGATGTCCCTGCGGGAAAGGTCCCTGCCGATGCTATTCCATTCGTGAAAGATGATATTGACGGGGTCCGTTCTTTCAGGCTGTTTGGTAAGCCCATATTTAACGGGCTGGTATTCTTCTTCGGGCAGCTCAGGCTGGTAGGTGCCGAAAAGCTGATCCCATATGATGAGGAACATGCCCATGTTCTTATCCAGGTAGCGGGGATTGGAAGCATGATGAACCCTGTGATGGGAAGGCGTTACCAGTATATATTCCAGCCACCCCATCTTGCCTATCAGCTCCGTATGGACAAAGATCCCCCAGATCTGGGTCGCAGAATACATGAAGATGATATCGATGGGCTTAAATCCCAGGTAAGCCAGTGGGATGAAGTAGATAAAACGATATAAAGGCTGAAAGACGGAGCTTCGGAAGCCTACCGTAAAGTTCATGTGTTCGGAGGAATGATGCGTGACATGGACGGCCCAAAAAAGACGTACCTCATGATCCCACCGGTGCAGCCAGTAATAAAGAAAATCTTCCGCCAGCAGCAGGAGGAACCAGTAAGAGAAGACATTGGTAATGGATATCCAGTGATGCCTATAGCAGAGATCAAGGATCAAAAGATACGTGGCCCGGAACAGGAGGTCGATGCCTCCGTTCAGCAGCATCAGGTAAACGTTGGTGAATGTATCCTTCCAGGTATATGTTTTGAGTCCATTTTGCATATGGCTGCGATGCCCGTAGTTGGTCAGCAGCACTTCCAGGCCGATGATAATAGCATACAACGGGGTAGAGACCAACAGTAATATTTTTTCGTACAGGCTTTCCACGACGATAAAAGTAAACGAAAAATCAGAACTTTGTAGTATACGGTTCAAAAACGGACCACAGGTCCGTTGCCCGAAGGGCCATCATTAGCGTCCTGGTAATGGTCGGGCCGAAGGCCCGAGATGTTCTGAAATGGATTATACGTATGACCGATTTGTTACATAATTGGGAAAAAAAGTCCGCTGCCCGTCAGAAAGACTACCGGCGTCTGCTCCAACGCGCCGATAAAAATAAGGTATTGCCCCTGCTGCCCCGCCTGCATGAGGAAGCATTTGAAAAGATAGACTGTCTGCAGTGCGCCAATTGCTGCAAAAACTATTCACCCAGGTTCAAGACCCCCGATATCAAACGCATTGCCCGCCATTTGCGCCTGAAGGAAAGCGAATTTATCGATACATATCTGCGTTTGGACGAGGACGGAGATTATGTGGTAAAGACGACCCCCTGTCCCTTTCTTGGGCAGGACAATTATTGCAGCATCTATGATGTGCGTCCCTCGGACTGCGAACGATTCCCTTATACGGATGAGGATGTATTGATAAAAAGACCCGCCATCACGCAGAAGAACTCCACTTTCTGTCCCATCGTTTATTTTGTCCTGGAAAAGCTCAGCGCTGCATTGCCGGGCGCCGGAGGTTAATATTCCATTTTCCGGAGATTGGGCGCCTTGAACCAGGTGAATGCCACTACGGCAATGGTCATACAGCCGCCAAAGACGACGGAAGGCACGACTCCCATCAGACGGGCCATTACGCCGCTCTCAAACTGCCCGAGCTCATTGCTTGAATTGATGAACATGGAATTGACGGCCGATACCCGTCCCCGCATGGCATCCGGCGTCTTCAGCTGAAGGATAGTGCCCCGCACCACCACGCTGATGCCATCCAGCATTCCGCTCACCAGCAGAGCCAGGTAAGAAAGCAGGTACAAGCGTGAAAGGCCGAATATGATAATGCAAATCCCGAAGCCGGTGACGGCATACATCAGGGTCAGGCCCTGTCTTCGCCGTAGGGGACGCAGTGTCATGGTGAGGATGGTGCAGATGGACCCCACGTCGCTGGCGGCATTCAGCCATCCGAAGCCAATCGGTCCGATCTTCAGGATGTCCCTGGCATAGACGGGGATCATGGCTACCGCGCCGCCAAAGAGCACGGCAAAGAGATCCAGGGCCATCGCGCCCAGCACTTCTCGTGTCCTGTAGACAAAACGAAGCCCATCCAGTATGCTGTCCCACGTCTTTTTCTCCGAACGGACCACCATTACCTTTTTTGGAGCGATGGTGGAAAGAAAATACAGCGCGATGCATACATAGAGGGCCACCGCGCTGAACGAATACAGATAGGTGGTATGAGCGATAAGAAGCCCGCCGGTGGCATGTCCCAGCACCGATGCAAAGAGAAACGCGCTGGTATTGAGCGTGACCGCCGATGGCAGCTGTTCCCGCGGCACTATCTGTGCGACGATGGCATTCAAAGTTGGTCCCGCAAAGGCCCGTATCACTCCGGTGATAAAGATGACGGTATAGGTCAGCCATTGCAGCCAGTGCGAACCCAGGCTGTTTATGATGTGGCCGATGGACAAGGTTATAAGCCCCGCCACGCAGACAAGATAGCAGCAGGTGGTGATGAGTAAAAGACTCCGTTTGTCGCTCTTGTCGATGACATGGCCGGCATAAAGGGCCAGACAAAAAGCAGGCAGGAATTCGCTGAGACCGATAAGACCGATGGCGAAAGCGTTGTGTGTGATCTCATAAATGCGCCATCCTACAATGGTCGTCACCATGCGCAACGCCATGACATAAAAAAATCGGGCGATGATAAAGTTTCTGTATTCCGGTATCTTCAATATATCCAGCGCTGTCTGTCTGTTGTCCTGCGTCATGGGAGGGTAAAATAATGTTGTCCTTCGTCCAGGTCCTTGTCCAATGCATCCAGCACCACCTGCAGATGTTTGCTGTTGCCCAGGAAGTCGGCGTTGCTGACATCTATAAAAATAGTCTTTATATTGTGCTGACGGATATAATTCGTATAGGCCTCCTGGATCCTGAACAGGTATTCATCGGGAATGCCCTGCTCGTAGGGACGATTCCTTTTCCTTATATTCTGTTGCAGCCGGCTGACAGGGGCGTGCAGGTAAATAAGGATATCCGGCTTTACCAGCTGGGTATGGATGATGTCGAACAGCTTCTGATAAAGACGGAACTCCTCTTCAGGCAGATTGATCTTGGCAAAGAGGAGACACTTGGTAAAAAGATAATCCGAGACGGTAAGATTCTGGAACAGATCGCTGGTATGGATCAGCTCTTTCAGCTGCTTGTACCGCTCCGCCATAAAGAACAGCTCCAGGGGAAAAGCATACTGGCCGGGATTCTCATAGAACTTGGGGAGAAAGGGATTGTCGGCAAACTGTTCCAGGATCAGGCGCGCATTGAAATGTTTGGCCAGGATATGGGCCAGCGTCGTCTTGCCGGAACCGATATTGCCTTCTATCGTAACAAAATGATAGTTCATCCTTATATCAGAGTTTTTTAACTTCCAGTCGATCCGGGCATTCGGCAAGCAGCGTATGTATGGTCTTATGCAGGACAGGATGTATATAGCCGGGGGCGATCTCATCCAGCGGCGTAAGCGCAAAGCGCCGGCGGGCAACCTCGGGGTGAGGAATGGTCAGCCAGGGCAGCTGGATGACGTCCTCATTGAAAAAAAGGACATCGATGTCAATAGTCCTGGAACCATACCGTTCTTTGCGTACCCTTCCAAGCTCTTCCTCAGTCGTAAGCAGACGTTTCATCAGCGATGGGGCATCCAAAGGGGTCTCCAGCATCAGCGCCTGGTTCAAAAAGGCCGCCTGTTCGGTCTTGCCCCAGGCTGCCGTTTCATATACGGACGATTTTTTCAGCAGCCTGCTGCCAGGGTACTGGATTCGCCGGGTAGTTTCCTGCAAATAAGCTGATCGGTCTCCTTCGTTGCCACCTATCAATAAATAGGCTATGTTCATAGATTCCTTACTTTCGGGGGCCCAAATATCTTTAATTTTAAACTTTGGACCAAAGGTCCGTGCACAACAATCTTATACATGGGAGGCTTTTTTAAATCGTTTTTTGCGGCTTTGCTGGCGTTGGTCATTTTTACGGTAATAATGGTCTTTGTTCTGGCAGGCTACATCGGCAGTCTGGTATCCTCGAAAAAACCGGATATTGATGAGAAATCTGTTCTTGTCATAGACCTTACACAATCCATCCATGAGCAGATGCAGGACAATCCCCTGTCGAGCCTTAGCTCGGAGGATCAGTATGATGTTCCCGGTCTTTATGACCTGGTAAGGCTGGTCCGGCATGCCAAAGACGATTCGGCTATCAGGGGCATCTATCTGAAATGCGGGGAAGACCCCAATGGCTTTGCCACCAATGAAGAGATCCGCCATGCACTGATAGACTTTAAAAAGACGGGTAAGTTTGTCTATGCCTATGGGGAAGCTATTCCACAAAAAGCATATTATGTAGCCAATGTTGCGGATAAGATATACTGTAATCCCAAAGGTTCCATCGACTGGAGGGGGTTTGCCGTGGAAATGACGTTTTTAAAGGGCACTTTACAAAAGCTGGACATCCAGCCCCAGATATTTTATGCGGGCAAATTCAAGAGCGCTACCGAACCCCTGAGAGAAGATAAGATGACGGATGCCAACCGGCTGCAGCTCACCGAGCTGCTCAATGATTTTTACAACCGGCTGATGTATACCACGGCAAAGGAGCGCAACCTGGATACGACCCAGCTGCGCCGGTGTGTCAACGAGCACCTGGTTCAGCGCCCCGCGGATGCCGTCACTTACAAGTTGATCGATGGGCTCCGGTACGATGATGAGGTGAAGGACGAGCTACGGCGGAAATTACAGGTAGACAAGCACGATATGGTCAATTTTGTCTCCATCGGCAAATATGCCAAGGCAGTGGATTATAAGGTGACGGGCAAGGACAGGATCAGCCTTATTTATGCGGAAGGGGACATAGTGGACGGGAAAGGGCAGAAGAGCGAGATAGGTTCCGATACCTATCGCTGGCTTATCCGCAAAGCCCGCTTTGACAAGAATGTCAAGGCCATCGTCATACGTGTCAATTCCGGCGGCGGCAGCTCGCTGGCCAGCGAGAACATATGGCGGGAGGTTGCCCTGGCAAGAAAGGAGGGCAAGCCCGTCGTGATCAGCTTTGGGGATGTTGCCGCCTCGGGCGCCTATTATTTTTCATGTATTGCGGACAGCGTATTTGCCATGCCGGGCACTATCACCGGCTCCATCGGGGTATTTATCGTAGTTCCCAATCTCCAGAATTTCTTCTACAACAAGCTGGGGGTTACTTTTGATGGGGTCAAGACAGCGCCCGAAGCCGATCCGCTGACGATCACCAGGCCACTGACGCCTTTTCAGCGGCAGCGTCTGCAGAACGACGTCGACAGCACCTATCTCGATTTCAAGACCCGTGTGGCGGATGGCCGTCACCGTACCATCGAATACGTGGACAGCATAGGGCAGGGAAGAGTTTGGAGCGGCGCCAGGGCGATTGGCATTGGGTTGGTAGACCGTATCGGGACGCTGCAGGACGCTATCGACTGCGCTGCCCGGATGGCTAAGACCAGCGACTACAGTCTGCGGGAATATCCCGAACCAAAAAATCTTTTGGATCAGCTGCTGGGCGGGTACAAGCACTCGTTGACCGCCAAAGCCATGAAAGAGCAGCTGGGAGAGGACGGACTCAAGACATGGTCCATTATAAAAAAGGCGAAGTCCATGGTAGGTGTCAGTCAGGCTAAGCTTCCATTTGATCTTACGATCGAATAAGAAGGATTTTACCGACCTTCGCGCTATGGCAGAAAAATATAACCAGCTGAGGGCAATGCTGGCCATCACCCGCGGGAGCCTGAAAGCGATTTTCAGAAGCCCTTCCAGCGTCGCCTTTAGTTTTGGATTTCCTCTCGTCTTCATTTTGGTTTTCGGATTTATTAAAGGGGGAGGCCCCACCGTAGACATCGCCCTGGCGGGCAACGCAGACTCTTCCAATTCGATCATAAAGGGATTATTGTCCAGCCGAATGGTAAAGCTGACAAAAAGGACCGACTCTCTTTCCGTGCGGCAGGACCTGGAGAAGGGAAGGATAGGGGCCATACTGTCGGTAGACTCTGTGGCATCGGGCATGGGCTTTCCCCAATATCATATCCATGTGCAGACATCTTCCGCTGCCGGTGACAAATACCCATTTGTAAAAATGGCGTTGGCCCAGACCATCCAGTATGCAGAGGACGAAAAAATACCTGCCCAGTATAAATTTATCACCGTGGATGAGCTGCCCATGATCACCGGCAGGAACTATTCGATGATCGACTTCATACTGCCCGGCATGCTGGGTTTTTCCCTGTTGAGCGCAGCTGTATTCGGGGTGGCTTTTACCTTTTTTAATTTTCGCCAGCAGCTGGTCCTGAAGAGATTTTTTGCCACTCCTATCAGCAAAACATATATGATCATGGGTGAAGGTCTGGCCAGGGTGCTATTTCAATTGATCACGGCCGTTGTGCTTATTCTTATTGGCCGGTACGCCTTTCATTTTACGCTTATATACGGATGGATCACTTTTTTGGAGATGCTGGTCCTTAGCCTGGTCGGACTGATCGTCTTCATGGGTGCCGGGTTCATCGTGAGCAGCACCGCCAGAAGCGAAAGCACTATCCCGATCTTTGCCAACATGCTGACCTTGCCGCAGTTTTTGCTGGCAGGCACTTTTTTCCCTATCGACGTGTTTCCCGGCTGGCTTCAGAAAATATGCGAGGTATTACCCCTCAAACAGCTCAATGACGCCTTGCGTAATATTGCCTTCGAGGGCGCGCATCTCGCCGACTGCGGCAAACAGTTAGGCATACTGGCCCTCTGGGGCATCGCCGTATATGCTGTCGCCATAAGAGTATTTAAATGGGAATAAATAATATGCGCATCATAAAATTTCTTTTTATCAGTGTCCTGTTGCTTTTGGTAGTATTGACGGCCCTTTCCTTCCTTTTTCCGTCCCGGCTGCGCTTGTCCCGCGCCATCAATGTGGGCGCCCCCAGGGAAAAGATAGATACCGCCATCGGCGATCTCCGGCAATGGGAGCATTGGAACAGGTTTGTCCAGGCAACCCCGCTCACGGGTAAGACGTTCTCTACACCGTCCTCCGGCATTGGGGCTTTTTTGCACTCGGATCAGCTCTCGCTGACCGTTACTGCCGCCGCCCCGGATTCCGTAGCGTTAAACTGGCGTTTATCTAATGGCAAGCATTTTGAGGGAGGATATAATGTCGTGCAGAATGGGGGGGATAGCATTACGATACAATCCTGGTTCGACTTCCATTTCCGGTGGTACCCCTGGGAAAAATTAGGGATACTCGTATATGACAAAAATTTTGGCCCTGTAATGGAAGAATCTTTATCCGGACTGAAGCGGTATTTGGAAAAGTAGTCTTAACTTTTTAAAAAATAAAACCTATGCAAGTAAGAATCACGCTTCTGGCTTTGTTTGCCTTTCTTTTTGCGGCTACTGGCTCCTATGCACAGCCCAGCCATCCGCACAGCCCCCATGACACTGTACGGACAAAGAACATCACGATCACCTATGGCCGGCCCTACAAAAAAGGCCGCGACATCTATGGCGGACTGGTGCCTTATGGCAAGGTGGACCGCCTGGGCGCCGATGAGAACACGACGATCACCTTTGATAAGGATGCCACTTTTGGCGGCAAACCCATCAAGGCCGGGACCTATGCCATGTTCGCCATCCCTAACGAAAACAAATGGACCATTATTCTCAACAGCAATCACAAGCAATGGGGCGCCTTCGACTATGAGAAGAACAAGGAGAAGGACGTGTTGCAGGTGGATGTGCCCGTAACCAAGCTTGACAAGACCGTCGAGCAGCTGACCATCAAGCCTTCTCCCACCCAGATCGACATCGAGTGGGACAAGACCAGGGCCGTCATCCCCGTGAAGAGCTAACGAGCAGCAGTTTTGCCTTCAATGTATTGGACCAGGAACGTATATACCTGGTCCATTTCTTTTTCCGTAATACAATAAGGCGGCATAATGTATACGGTATTGCCCAGCGGCCTCAGATAGATGCCCTTTTCCAGGGCCCGTTGTGTCAGGTCCAGTCCCGCGGGGTTGATATAGCCGTCATCGCCGATGCTGATCTCGAAGGCAATGACAGTGCCGAGTATACGCACATTACGGACAATGGGATATTGCTTTAGTTTGCCGGCAAAGAAGGCGTGCTGCTCGTTGATGCGCCGGAGGCGTCTGCCCAAGTCCTCTTCCAGCAGCAGGTCCAGGCTGGCCAGCGCAGCCGTGCAGGCCAGGGGATTGGCGGTAAAGGAATGCCCGTGAAAAAGGGTCTTTCGTCTGTCGTCGCTGAGGAAGGCGTCGAAGACCTTTTCCGTGGCGGCGGTTACCCCCATAGCCATAGTGCCACCCGTCAGGCCCTTGCTGAGACAGATGATGTCTGCCTTGTGCCGGAGATAGTCGCCCGCAAATAATTTTCCCGTGCGCCCGAAACCTGTCATCACCTCGTCGGCAATGCACAGGATACCCTGCTCTCCTGCCGCCTCCAGCAGCTGGTCCAGCGCGGACGCTTCGTACATGCACATGCCGCCTGCACCCTGCAGCAGGGGCTCATAGATAAAACAGGCGATCTGCTGCCCCTCACGACGCAGAAAGTCCCGTAAACCACCGATATTTTCCGCATTGGGCGCCTCGATAAACACCGGCTCGAACAGGTATTCCTGGAATGCCGCCGTGAATACGCTGCGTTCACTGATGCTCATCGATCCGAACGTGTCCCCGTGATAGGAGTTGTGAAGGGCCAATATCTTTTTACGGCCGGTGCGGCCGTCGTTTTCAGAATCGGGCTGGACATTCTTCCAGTATTGAACGGCCATTTTAATGGCCACTTCCACCGCGGTGGACCCATTGTCGGAATAGAATACCCGGGAAAATGCTCCCGGCAGCAGCGGCAGCAGCCTTTCCGCCAACCTCACAGCCGGCTCGTGGGTAAAGCCTGTGAAAATGACGTGCTCCAACCGCAGGGCCTGTTCATATATCTTTTGGGCTATATATGGATTGCCATGCCCGTGGATGCTTACCCACCAGCTGCTGATCGCGTCAATATAGATGTTACCTTTGTCATCCCACAGGAGAGCGTTCTGGCCCTTTACCACCGGGATGGGAGGTAATTTGTTCTTGTGCTGGGTATAAGGATGCCAGATCACCTGATGGTCGCGATCTGTCAATGATTGTATTAATGATGGCTGGTCCATAAGGACGCAAATTTAATGCAACGGTTCATACAAATTAATTGTCAGTTATAGTAACAATGGATTATCACCAGCTGGTAAAAGACTGTTTGAGAGGGGATGCGGCTGCTCAAAGGCGGCTGTATGAGCATTTCTCCGGGACAATGCTGGGGGTATGCTATCGCTATACCAAATCCATGGTCGATGCCGAAGATGTTCTACAAGAGGGGTTTATAATGGTATTTAAAAACCTGCATCAATTCAGCTTTTCCGGTGAGCTGGGCGGGTGGGTAAGAAGGATCATGGTCAATACCGCGATCAATTACCTGAAAAAGCACAGCCGTTACCAGACCGAGCTTCTTTTTACGGAGGGAATACTCCATCCGGTGTCGGATGACGACCCGGAAATAACACTAAGTACAAAAGAGCTGGCGGAATTGATCCGTCAACTACCGCCGGGCTACCAGGCCATATTCAACTTGCATGCCGTGGAAGGATACAGCCATGTGGAGATCGGGAAGATCCTGGGTATTAATGAAGGCACTTCCCGCAGCCAGTATGCAAGAGCGAGGGCCTTGCTGATAAGCTGGATAAAAAAACTATCGGCCGTAACCAAAAATGAAACGTATGCACGACCCTAAATTCGAGAAGGAAGTACAGAAAAAGCTGGAAGAGCTGTCATTCAGCCCTTCGGAAGCTGTCTGGACCAGGGTGCAGCAGGCCGTCAACGAAAAAAGGAGACGCCGGACGCCTCTTTTCTGGTTTTTTCTTCTGCCGTCGCTGGGGCTGGCAGGAGCCGGAATGATCTATTTTTCAAAACATAAGACCATCCCGCCTGCCCAGGTGGTTCGGAAGGCATCGGTATCTACCCCCGCCACGGCCCTCGCACCTGTGTCAGTACCCGCATCTGCTCCGGCATCTATGCCTGCACCGGCTTCTGCACCGGCGTCTGTCTCTGCCCCCCCATCTTCGACGCCTGATAATAAAACTGCCACTGCTCTTGTTCAGATTCCATCTGCTACCGGTACTGCTATCCAGGCTGCACCCGGACATAGAGGGCACGCTATTCATCGCAGCGGGCCTGAGGAGCAGACATCCCCCGATATAAAGCAGGATAGAACCCAGGATATAGCTTCCTCTGTTCCGGCAGCCCACCAGGATATGGCATCTTCCGAAGAACCATCCTACGCCGGCCTTCCCGGCCTGAGGTCCTTCGACCACCAGTTTGCCGCTCCCACAGCATCCCGGCTGGCCAGTTCCCCCTCTGCATCGTACGCCAAAACCCCCATTAACATCAAACCCAAATATTCATGGGAGATGGGCTTTACAGGCGGGGCAGGGCTATCCACGCTGAACTCTTCCTTATTCGAGCAGCCCGCCGTAGCAGCATCCAATGTACAGGCGCTAATGGCTCCCACGGTTGTCAACGCCGCTTACAAAGCACCCACCTCCGGAGTACAGCCGGATATCTCTTACTGGGCAGGCATCGTAGCGCAACGGCCATTATCAAAGGCTTTTACCCTTTCCCTTGGGCTGGACCTGCATTATTATTCCACCCGGCAGCAGATAGGCGAAGCCGTGTACAATGATCCTGCTCCCCTGTATCAGGCCTCCACCTACTTCAATTACCAGCAATCCTCAACTGCGCGGTCCTCCATCTATCCCTACTATTCCGTAGGGAATGCGGATGTTTTTGTCAACCGTTATTATTTCCTGGAGCTGCCGGCTTCCATTCTCTGGAAAGTGAATCATAGCCGTAACCTGCCTCTCTTCTGGGAAAATGGATTGTCCTTAACGTACCTGGTAAGCACCAGCTCCATATACTACAATGCAAAATCCGGGGTCTTCTATAAGGCACAGGAGAGTATGGCCAATAAGACACAGCTCAATCTGTCCACCGCCTTGCTGGTAGGGCTGCCCGTCAGAAACATGCGGCTCCAGGCAGGTCCCCAGATACAGTATGGCCTCACCAGTCTGCAACATCAAAGCAGCATCGGACAGCATCTGTTGTATGGAGGCATCCGCATCGTGCTGATCCCGGGCAAACCGAAAAAATAGTCCCGGCCATCCCTGTCAGCCATGCGCAGTCCTGGTCAGTCAAGGTCCTGATCAGGTGTGATAAACCGGAGGTTTCGCCGTATGCCGGCCCATCGGGCGCGTTTCAACGGGGAATGACGAAATATCTCCTTAAAACTTTCTTCCGTCAGCTCTTCCCACTCGGCCGTTTTGAAATGAAGGATCGCGGGAATGGGTGAAAAAGCAGTTTCCGTTGTAGGTTTGGAGAACCTGTTCCAGGGACATACATCCTGGCAGGTGTCACATCCAAAAAGCCAGTCCTGGAACTTTCCCTTCATGTTCTCGGGGATCAGCAGGTCCTTCAGCTCGATGGTAAAATAAGAGATACACTGGCTGCCGTTCACCACCTTGTCTTCTGAAATGGCATCCGTGGGACATGCGTCTATACATTTCCGGCAGGTGCCGCAATAATCCCCTGCAAAGGGCACATCGTATTCGAGCTCCAGGTCCACAATAAGCGTGGCGATAAAGAAAAAAGACCCCGCCTGCTTATGAAGAAGATTGCCGTTCTTTCCTATCCAGCCTAATCCGCTGCGTACAGCCCAACTCCTCTCCAGCACGGGAGCGCTGTCCACAAAACCCCGTCCTTCCACCTCTCCAATGGAGGCGCGCATCTGCTGCAGCAGCAGGTTCAGTTTGCCCCGGATGACTTCATGATAATCCTTGCCGTAAGCGTACTTGGATATGCGGGGAGAAGAACCTTCGGACGGCTCCGGCATCGCCTCCCTGCCAGGAAAATAATTCAGCAGCAGGGTGATGACCGACCTGGCCCCGGGCACCAGCTTACAGGGATCTACCCGAAGATCGAAATGGTTGGCCATATATTGCATCGACCCATGCATGCCCTTGTTCAGCCAGCGCTCCAGCCGGCGGGCGTCCTCATCCAGCGGTTCGGCCCTGGCAATACCGCAATAGTCGAATCCCAGCTCACGGGTCGCCTCTTTAATCCATTTCGTATGATTAATTTTCGTCAAGTGTATTATTTAAATCCGCTGGGAGTATCCGGAATTGGGTATTTTTTATATTTTACAAACGCTTATATCTATGTTTTAACCCTTACATAATGAAACCCCTAAGACCGATTGTATTAGGTATCTTATTCCTATGCCTCCTGCAAAGGTATTGCGTCGCTCAGGACAAATCAAAACTTCAGTTCCGAAAGCCCGATCCGGTTGATTTCAAGACCCCCACGAGCGTCGTCATCGACACCAGCGTCGGCGCCGTGATCCTCTCCGACTACGGGGCCCTGCATTTCGTCGGGAATAAGAATGGGTGGTTCTCTTACGTATATCAGCAGCATACCCGGATACAGATCTTGAATAAGAAGGCATTTGAGCTGGCCAAGGTGGAACTGACGCTTTATACAAAAGACAACGATCCCGAGACAGCTGACAATATCGCCGCCTCCACCTATAACCTGGACAATGGGATAGTTTCGGAGGCCAGGCTGGATAAGAAAGATGTCTTTGAAGACAGAAAGGACAAGAACCACATCCAGAAGAAATTTACACTGCCGGCCGTACGGGAAGGCTCCATCATCGAATACACATACACGAAGACTTCGGACTATAATTACATCCTGCCTTCCTGGGAATTTCAAAACATTGAATATCCCTGCCTGTACAGCGAGTACGAGGTCGAGATACCCCAGGCATTATTCTATGTAATGGTCAGACAGGGCGTTCATCCGTTCGATGTAGACAAGGGCAGCGAAGGACATGCTTCTTACAATATAATAGAAAAAGATCGTATTGGCGGCCTCGTCAACGATGAAAAGACCTATCTTGTCAGCGCCACCACGGTCAAGCACCGGTGGGTCATGAAAAATATCCTCCCGTTAAAAGTGGAAAGCTATCTTTCCACTCCAAGAAATTATCTCGACCAGATATCATTCCAGCTTTCGAAAACCTATAATGGCAGTGAATTTCGTGACTACACGAATACGTGGGCCAAGGCCACCGAAGAGCTGCTCAAGAGGGAGGACTTTGGGCAATCACTGGCTGATGACAACTACTGGTTGAACGATCTGCTGGACAAGGTCACGGCAGGCGTCAGTGAACCGCTGGGGAAGGCCAAAGCTATCTACTATTATGTGCAGGAGCATCTCACCTGTACCAATCATTACGACAAATACATTAAGACCAGTCTCCGCGATGTACTAAAAAAGAACAGCGGTACGGTAGGAGATATCAACCTGCTGCTCGCTGCCATGCTTCGACAGAAAGGGTTCGAAGCCGACCCGGTCGTGCTCAGCACCCGGGAATATGGATTCAATCTCGCGAAATATCCCATTATGGACAGGCTGAACTATGTAATAGTGAGATTATCCCTTGGCGGCGTTGTGTATTATCTCGATGCGGCGCATCCGGAATTGGGGTTCGGCCAGCTGGCCGGCAACTGCTACAATGGGCATGCACGCATCATCAGCGACAAGGATTCGGGATCCGTCTATTTCGAGGCTGACTCCCTCCGTGAAAAAAAGACGACAATGGTCTTCATGGTCAATGGGACGGGTGGACTCGAAGGCAGTTACCAGGCTGTGCTGGGACCCGTTGAATCATACAATCTTCGCCAGCGGGTGAGCGACATTGGAGAAAAGGAATATTTCAAAAGGATACAAACCTCCTATGGGGAAGATATCGAGCTTGGGCATACGAACCTGGATTCGCTGGACAAAAAAGAGGAGCCGGTTGCCGTCCGCTATTCCTTTGTGCTAAAGCAGGGCTCCGGCGCCTCCATGCTGTATCTGAACCCCTTCTTTGGGGATGTGCTGCGGGAGAACCCCTTTAAGGCTGCCGACAGAAAATACCCGGTGGAAATGCCTTATACCACGGATAATCTTTACCTGCTGAACCTGGAGATACCCGAAGGATATGACGTCGAAGAGCTGCCCAAATCCGCCCGGGTGGCGCTCAACGGAGGGGAAGGATCCTTTGAATATCTCATCGCCAGACAGGAAAATATGATTCAGCTGCGTTGCAGGACAAAGCTCAACAAAGCCTATTTTCCAGCGGATGATTATGCGAGCCTGCGTGATTTTTACGCTTTCATCGTGAAGAAGCAGAGTGAGCAGATCATCCTCAAAAAGAAATAGACCCTGATCTAAAGCGGACCAGGGGGCCGCTGGACGAAGGCCCATCATTAGAATATCACCATAAACTAAACTCCCATGACCGTCAAAAGAACTACTACATTTATGCTGTGCCTGGTGGCGGGCGCATTTCTCCACGCCCAGGACAAACCACCTGTCAAATTCGGAAAGATATCCCCCGCTGATTTTGACATTAAGGCCCCTTCCTATGATACGGCAGCCGACGCCGTGGTCATTGCAGATATAGGCAGCTCGGAATTCGTAGGTAATGTCAAAGGCTGGTTCACGCTGGAGTTCAAACATTTCAAGCGGATAAAGATCCTGAACAAGAATGGCTTCGATGCCGCCACCGTAGAGATACCGCTGTATGGTACGAATGCCTACGGTCAGAAATTAGAAGGGCTCAAGGCATATACCTACAATCTGGAAAATGGGAAGGTGGTAGAGACAAAGCTGGATGATAAATCCATATTTACGGACAAGGTCAGCAAATATCAGTCGGAGAAAAAATTTACTTTCCCGGCCCTGAAGGAAGGCTCGATCATCGAGTATACCTATACGCTGCAGTCTGACTTCTTTAATAACCTGCGGCCATGGGCCTTCCAGGGCGGCTATCCCTGTATGTACAGCGAATACGACGTGAGCCTCCCCAACTTTTTTCAATATGTCACGCTTAGCCAGGGCTTTCTGCCTATCAAGAAGAGCGCGCCCTCTTCCAGGAACACTACTTTCCGCGTCACTATACCCGGCGGTGCGGACAGGGACGAGAACGTTTCATTCGATGACGAGGTGGTCGAGACAAAATATACCATGAAAGATATTCCCTCCCTAAAGGAAGAACGGTATACCACCACTATCGGCAACTACCTTTCAAAAATAGAGTTCCAGCTGTCCCGTTATGCGTTCCCTAATTCCATGCCGAAGGATCAAATGGGCAACTGGTTTTCCCTAAGCGCGGGGCTGATGAAGGATGAGGATTTTGGCGCCGACCTTGGCAACAACAATGGCTGGATGGACGACGAAATGAAGAATATCACAAAGGGGGCTGCTTCGCCGCTGGACCAGGCAAAAAAGATATATTCCTATATAAGGGATAATTTCACCTGTACCTCGCATGATGATCTGTATACTTCCAATCCCATTAAGACGACCTTCAAGAACAGGAATGGAAATGAGGCCGATCTTAACCTCCTGCTGCTGGCCATGCTAAAACACGACCATCTGACTGCCGACCCGGTGATACTGAGCACCCGTTCGAATGGGTTTACAAATGAGATATATCCGCTTAGGAGCAGGTTCAATTATGTAATTGTCAAGCTGGACATCGATTCTATGACCTGGTTCCTGGACGCCAGCCAGCCATGGGAAGGGTTTGGCCACCTGCCCGAATACTGTTACAACGGCCATGCGCGTGTCATCAATCCGGAAAGCCCTACACCCATATATTTCGATGCCGATGCGCTGCTGGAAAAAAGCCTGACCACCGTATTCATGGCCAACGAGGAGGGCAAGGGGCTGCTCAGCGGCAGGGTGACATCCGTAAAAAGCTATATCGAATCCTCCGACATAAGGGAAAGAGTACGTGACAAGGGCGAAAAAGAGTTTTTCAAGGCGGTTCAAACGGCCTTTCCGGGGGAATGGGAAGTTTCCAATACTTCCATCGACTCGCTGAAAATAATAGACGATCCGGTGACTGTCAGCTACGATGTTCACCTCAAGGCGGACGGGGAAGATATCCTGTATTTCAATCCCATGCTGTCCGAAGGCTATAAGGAAAACCCCTTCAAGGCGGCCGAACGCGTTTACCCCGTGGAAATGCCATATGGGTTTGACGAAACCTATGTGCTCAATATGGAGATCCCCACCGGATATGTCGTGGACGAGCTGCCCAAATCCACGAAAGTGACCTTCAACGCGGACGAAGGCTTCTTCGAATACCTGATCGTCAAGGACGACAATGGCATTCAGTTCCGCAGCCGTATCCAGCTGAAAAAAGCTAATTTTAAGCCGGAAGACTATGCTACGCTGCGTGACTTTTTTGCCTATATCGTAAAGAAACAAAGCGAGCAGATCGTGTTTAAAAAGAAAAAATAGATCGTATGCGTATCCTGACCGTATTGCTGGCCCTTATAGCCCCTGGCTGTCTTTTGGCGCAGTCTTACAATGCCCTGTTCATCCCCGACAGCCTGAAAAAAGATGCCCGTGCCGTGGTGCGGGAGGATGAGTTCATCCTGGAGATCAAATCCCCGTCGAAGGCTATCACAAGGGAGCATCATGTCTATACCATTCTGAACGAGAATGGGGATAATCTCGGGGGCTTTATTACATTTTATGACAAGCATACTTCCATCAATTCCGTCACCTTGACCCTGTACGATGCCATGGGTAAAGAGCTGAAGCGGATCAAAAAAAAGGATATGGAGGATAAGAGCGCGGTCAGCGAGATCAGCCTGATGGATGACTCCAGGTATAAGGAATACGATTTTTATTATAAGATATATCCTTATACGGTAGCGTATGACGAAGAGGACGAAGTGTCCGGCATCCAGAGATTTAATAGCTGGCAGCCTTTGCGCACCACAAAAGTGTCCACCCAGCACAGCAAATATGTGATCATTGCCCCCAAAGACTATGTTGTACGCTACAAGCCGGTGAACTGCCATTACGAGCCCGTGATCACTATGTCCGGAGATAAAAAGATCTATACCTGGGAGGCGTTCAATCTTCCGGCGCGCAAGCTCGAATCCCACGGCCCCACATGGAATGAAGTAATGCCGCATGTATTGATGGCGCCTTCGGATTTCGAAGTGGAAGGATACAAGGGTAATATGTCCACATGGGAGAACTATGGCAAATTCATCCATCAGCTCCGGCAGGGGCGGGACGTCCTGCCTGAAGATGTTAAAAAGAAAGTGCATGAGCTGACGGACAACCTCAAAGACCCGCGGGAAAAAGTGTATGCGCTGTACGATTTCCTGCAAAAGAATACCCATTACATCAGCGTTCAGCTGGGTATTGGCGGCTGGCAGCCTTTCCCCGCGGATTATGTGGCTACAAAAAGATATGGCGATTGCAAGGCATTGTCCAATTATATGATCGCATTGTTAAAGGAGGCTGGGATCTCTGGCAAATATGTGGAGATATACGGAGGTGATGAAGTGCCGAAGCTGATAGAAGATTTCCCCTGTTCACAAGCCAATCATGTGATATCCTGCGTACCAATGGGAAAGGATACCATCTGGCTGGAATGTACAAGCCAGACCAAGTCGCCCGGATTCATGGGGTCTTTTACCGGCGACCGTAAAGCGATCCTCATCGATGAGACGGGGGGGCATATAGTACAGACCCCTTCTTATACAGCCCGGGACAATACCACCGTCCGTATCGTCAATGCCAGCATCAATGGGGAAGGCAACCTGGATGCCGATGTGTCGACTCTTTATCGTGGCATACCCGAAGAACGTCCACATGGCCTTATATATGGCGCTTCAGATGAGGAGCGGGAAAAATACCTGAACAGCCTTTTTCATCTGCCTACCTATAAGGTAGAAAAGAGTCATTATGAGGAGGAGAAGGGCGCCCTTCCCTCGGTAAAGGAATACCTGCATGTGGTTTCTCCCAACTATGCGAATATTACGGGGCGGCGGTTGTTTATCAATCCCAACCTGTTCGACAGAAGCAACTTTCGCCTGCCTCAGGATTCCGCCCGGCAGTACGATTTTATAAAGGACGAGGCTTTCAGGGACATCGACAGCGTTACCATCAATATTCCTGCCGGCTATCAGCCGGAAACAGTTCCCCAGGACACCCATATCGAAAGCAGGTTCGGGAAGTTCACGGCTTCTGTAAAAGTGATGCCGGATAAGATACTATACTACCGCAGCTGGGAGGAATCCACGGCGCGCTTCCCTCCGTCGGACTACGATGGTCTGGTCAAATTTTATGAGCAGCTGTACAAGTCCGATCACAACCGGATCGTGCTGGTAAAGAAAGAATAGATCATTTGCAGCCGCCCCCGATGGCCTGGTCCAGCAGGTTCTTCAGGCTTTGGTATAGGGATTTCTTTTCTTCAGAAGGCTTGTCGATAATAAGGATGGCCGCATAACCCCTGCATTTATCGATAAAGGGTATCGTGCCTTCCAGGTTGGGACAGGCCAGCACGTTAGCAACACCTGCCCCGCTGCTCTCGGTAATATAACAGCCCAGCCCGAAGTGCGTTCCCTGGAGGCCCTTGGGAATATATTTGACAGGCGCCTCGGCAAACTGTGAAGTTTCAATTTCGGCTACCGACTTCTCGCTGAGGATCCTCTTTCCTTCGAACACTCCATTATTCAGCAGCATGGAGAGGAATGTGATGTAATCCAGGGCGCTGGATTTGGCGCCGGCCGCAGGATTGATCGCACCGCCCTCGTCATTGATAAAATTAGTGCTGCGCAGTTTCATCGGCCGTGCAATACGCTCCATGATCAGGCGGTCGAAGGCTTTTTTGGAGATCACTTCCAGCACCCGTGCGGCGATATTGGGACCCACATAGCTGTAATGAAATTCCTTACCGGGATTGGCTACGATGTCCCTTTTGGAGGCGTAGTCATTTACCTGCTCTTCCAGGCTTTCAAATTTGTTCTTGCCATCGGCCCGGATGCCCGTAGTATTGGTGAGACAGTTCCTTATAGTGATATAGCCCTTGGAATATTTAGAGAATATAGGGAGATACTTACTTACCTTGTCGTCCAGGGACAATTTGCCCTCGTCTACAAAGGTCATTACCAGGGCAGCCGTCAGCCAGTTGCCGGAGGCGGTAACAGGCGCCTGTGTTTTGGGCGTAAAATCTGCATTACCCTGCTTCTGGTAAATAATTTTCCCATCCTTCCAGACCAGGGCGACGAAATTATTCCCCAGGTCCTTTTGATTTTGTTTAAGTAGTTGATCTACTGCGCTAAAATCCGTTTGAGCAAAAACAGGCCGACAGAATAGCAGAAAGGCTAAAATGAAGCTGAATTGTAGACAGGTCATGGTAACTTTATATGACATAGTTGCCGGGTTAAGCTTTTGGATTAGATTTTGTCCCACAAGTTTACTGTAATTTTTAAGGAAAACGGAAATATATATGACCCCGAAGCATGAATGTTAATCATGCGAGGAGCCATCAGACCATTAAAATTAAATTATTAACTGATGAACCTGAATAATTTTACCATCAAGGCACAGGAGGCGATCTCCCGATCGCAGCAATTGGCTTTTGAAAGGGCAAACCCCGTTATCGAAACGGAACATTTGCTCAAATCGTTGCTGAGTGAAGAAGATTCTTTGGTAGAATTTCTGCTGAAAAAGAACAACGTGAACGTCGGCTTTGTAGCGTCGAAGCTCGACGAAAGCATTGGGAAGCTGCCGAAGGTCAATAGCGGCGAGCCCGCTCAAACCATCAGCCGCGATGTGAATAACGTCATGCTGAGGGCCGGCTCGGACCTGAAACAATTTGGAGATGAATTTGTCAGCGTCGAGCATCTGCTGCTTGCTATCGTGCAGGGGAATGACAATACAGCCAAATTATTAAAGGATGCCGGACTGACGGAAAAGGGGCTGATAGCAGCCATCAAGGACCTTCGGAAAGGCTCTACCGTGTCTTCCCAGACACAGGAGACCTCCTTCAATGCCCTGAACAAATATGCAAAGAATTTGAATGAGCTGGCCCGTCAGGGAAAGCTCGATCCGGTGATCGGACGTGACGAGGAGATACGCAGGACACTGCACATCCTCTCCCGTCGCAGCAAGAATAATCCCATACTTGTAGGCGAGCCTGGCGTTGGTAAGACAGCCATTGCCGAAGGGCTGGCCCATCGTATCGTCAATGGGGATGTCCCCGAGAACCTGCGTTCCAAAGTGATCTACGCGCTGGACATGGGCCAGCTGATCGCGGGCGCCAAATACAAGGGAGAGTTTGAAGAACGGCTGAAGAGCGTCGTGAAAGAGGTCAGCGGCAGCGATGGAGAGATCATTCTCTTCATCGATGAGATCCATACGCTGGTCGGCGCAGGTGGGGGAGAAGGGGCCATGGATGCCGCCAATATCCTCAAGCCGGCCCTGGCCCGTGGAGAGCTTCGCGCCATCGGAGCCACTACCCTGAACGAATACCAGAAATTCTTTGAAAAGGACAAAGCGCTGGAACGCCGCTTCCAGAAAGTATTGATCGACGAACCCAGCGTGGAAGACGCCATCTCCATCCTCAGAGGACTGAAGGACAGATATGAGACGCACCACCATGTACGTATAAAGGATGAGGCCATCATCGCCGCGGTGGAATTATCTCACCGCTATGTCACGGACAGGTTCCTGCCGGACAAGGCCATCGATCTGATAGACGAGAGCGCCGCCAAGCTGCGGCTGGAAATGAACTCCATGCCCGAAGAGCTGGACAGGCTGGAAAGACAGATCCGTCAGCTGGAGATAGAACGCGAGGCCATCAAGCGGGAAAATGACAAGGACAAGCTAAAAGAGCTGAGTGCGGAGATAGGCAATCTCACCGTCAGCAGGGATACGCTGAAAGCAAAGTGGAAACAGGAAAAAGAGCTGGTGGAAAAAGTGCAGAATGCCAAGGCGGAGATAGAGAACCTCAAGCTGGCTGCGGAGCGGGCAGAAAGAGAAGGACAGTATGGACTGGTGGCCGAGATACGGTACGGCAAGGTCAAGGAGCAGGAGAAGATCATCGACGACTATTCCCGTCAGCTGGCTTCCATCAATACGCATTCCCGTCTGATGAAAGAAGAGGTGGATGCGGAAGATATCGCCGAAGCTGTTGCGAAAGCCACCGGCATACCCGTGGCCAAAATG
>Ga0157370_10001888_pt1 | contig 25792 bp, 23 predicted proteins | sample C35metaG_FD_113463 | JGI IMG/M metagenome (GOLD analysis project Ga0157370, IMG submission 113463) | Corn rhizosphere microbial communities from Kellogg Biological Station, Michigan, USA - C3-5 metaG | ecosystem: Host-associated > Plants > Roots > Rhizosphere > Soil | place: USA: Michigan...
AATGCATCGCCGGGCCCCTTCGGCACGGGCAGCGGCTCGCCGGTGAGCATCGACTCGTCGACCTCGGACTGCCCTTCGATCACGCGCGCATCGGCCGGTACGCGCTCGCCGGGACGCACGGCGAGGCGGTCGCCCACCATCACCTCGGCGAGCGGCACGTCGCTTTCGCCGCGCGCGCCCACCAGGTGCGCTACTTCCGGGCGCAGTTGCTGCAACGCGCGAATTGCGGAAGTCGCCTGGCGCTTGGCACGCGCCTCGAGCCACTTTCCGAGCAGCACCAGCGTGATCACCACCGCCGCGGCTTCGAAGTACAGGTGCGGCATCTCGCCGTGACCCGCGTGCTCGCCAGTGGCCGAGCGCCACCACAGCCAGAGTGACAGGCCGAACGCCGCGCTGGTGCCGAGCGCCACCAGCAGGTCCATGTTGCCGGTGAGGGCCTTGGCCGCATGCCAGCCCGCGCGATAGAAACGCGCACCGAGCCAGAACTGGACCGGTGCGGCAAGCAGCAACTGCAGCCAGGGCGGCAGCATCCAGTCCTGCCCGAAGGGATCGCCGAGCATGGGTGCCAGCAACGGAATCGACAGCGCGAGGCCAATGGCCACCGGGCCGAAACCATGCCATGGTGACAAGGCCGCCGCCTCGTCGGCCGCGGTGCTTGCGGCACGCGGTTCGTAGCCTGCCGCCCGCACGGCACGCCGCAGGCGTGCGTCCATGTCTTCGGCACTGGTGGTCACCACGCGGGCCGACTCGGTGGCGAGGTTCACGCTGACGTCCTGCACGCCAGGCACGTTCTTGAGGGCGCGCTCCACGCGCATCACGCACGAAGCGCAGGTCATGCCACCGACCGAGAGGTCCAGCGTGGCAGTGGCGGCCAAAGGATGTTGCTGCAAGGTTTCCATGTGCCGAAGACTAAAGCCTCACACCATGGCAAGGTCAAGCCCGAATTGGAAGTGCCCCTTCGCTGGACGTTGACATCGTGAGAGGGTTCAAACTGGCGGCTCGTTTCATTCAACCCTTCATCCATCCACCCAACAAGGAGTCAGAACGATGAGCCAGAAATTCCAGGTCTCGGGCATGAGCTGCGGCCACTGCGTCAACGCAGTGCAGAACGCGGTGCAGACGGTCGATCCCGAAGCGCAGGTCACGGTAGACCTTGAAACCGGCCATGTCGACGTACTGAGCGAGCAGCCGCGCAAGGACATCGTGGCCGCGATCGAGAACGCAGGCTACGCCGTTCAATGATGACGGGCCAGGTCGCCATCGGCGAAGCCGCGCGCCTGTCGGGCGTGTCGGCGCGCATGGTCCGGCACTACGAGGGGCTGGGCCTCCTGCCGGCGGTGGCGCGCACCGACAGCGGCTACCGCCAGTACGGCGAGGCCGATGTGCACACGCTGCGCTTCATCAAGCGCTCACGCGACCTCGGCTTTTCGATGGAAGAAATCGCCGAGCTGGTGGGCCTCTGGCACAACCGCCGGCGCGCGAGTTCGAGCGTCAAGCGGATTGCAGAGAAACATCTGGGAGAGCTGGAGCAGCGCATCGCGGACATGCAGTCGATGCGCAACACGCTCGCGCACCTCGTGCATTGCTGTCATGGCGATGCGCGCCCCGACTGCCCGATCCTCGACGACCTGAGCAAGGTTTAGCCAGTTCTCTCGTCCAGAAACACCGCGGAACCGGCTTTGCCGGGCCGCTGGTGTTGCCCCCGGTGAGGGGGTTGGAGAAGCGACACGCAGTGCGCGAAGCCTGGGGGAGAGCCTGTTTCAGGCGCCTCGCACCAGCGAGAGCACCTTGCCCGCGTCCAGCGTGCGGGCCTTCTCCTGGATGGCCGGCAGATATTGCGTCTGCAGGCTCTGCCCTTCCTTCACCACGCCCGAGAACGCGTCCTTGAGCATCTGCGTCGAGAGCGTGCGGCCGCCGGCGTAGTAGCGCTTGGCCACATGGCCGAGCGCATAGGTCGAGGCGAAGCTCATGCCCGAGCTCACGGCCTGGTTGCCAAGGCCACGCAGCAAACCACCGCCCACCTTTCCGAGCAGGCCACCGAGCAGCTTGCGCCCGGCTTGTTCCAGGTACTGCGAGGTCAGGCCCACACCCACGGTGGCCAGGAAATCCTTGATGTGGCCGCTGTCGAGCTGGTAGCCATGTGCCTGGCCGATGCGGTAGACCAGCTTCATCTGCAGCGGAATGATCGCCATGGTCGAGAGCGTCTCGGGCAGCAGTTCGAGCGCACCGTTGAGGATGGCGGCATTGAGGATCGACTTGTCGAGTTCGGCGCTGTCGGGCGTGTTGGGGGCGGCCACCGCTGTCACTGCGGTTCCTGCTGCCGCAGCCACGGGCACCGCGGCAATTTCTTCAGCCTGCTGCGAGAACCGCGCCGCCGAGGCATCCAGGCCGAGCGAGGTGCGCACGTCCATCAGGAACATGCGCTCCGCTTCCGACTGCGCGCCGTCGGCGTCGCACACGCACACCGCCATTTCATAGGCGAGCTGCTTCGATTCGTTGCTGGACAGCTCCCCCGCCACCGAAGCCAGCGATACGCGCTTCATCAGCACGTCCTGATAGAGCGTTGGCAGGTTCAGCCCGTCGGCTTGCGACAGGCCCTCCGCAATGCGTTTGATCTCGGCGCGCTCACGCTCGTGTTTCTCGCCATCGACAAAGGCAGCCAGCAGGCTCAGGGTCACGATGGCCTTGGTTTCTGAAGGTGTCATGTTCGAAATTTTTTGCAATGTGAAGGACGGCGTTGGGTCGCCCAAGGACTCGAAGGTTCCTCTCGCGTTGTCCCCGCAAAACTTGGGCAACTCTGTGGATAACGTCGGCACTTCTGTGTAGGGGTGTGGCAAGTGGTTGATTTCAAAGGGAAATCTACATATTGCACAAATAAGAGGCACTGGATTTTCTGGACCGAAAACCGCCTTTCGCAGATTTTCCGGGGACTGTCAAAGGACAACTCTGGGGAGAGTTTTGGCACAAGCCATGGGTTATCCACAGGGCGGACAGGTTACCCAATGTTGTCCCTTTTGCGGGTACATCCCGGAAGCGCAGCTGCGCACAGTGACAGAGCAATGACAAGTCCTTGTCGTATAACGAAAAAAGTGCCCTGTCCACAGAAGAGCGCTTCCCTTATCTACTACTACTAATTTGAATAAGAAGAATAAGAAATAGAAGACACAAAGAGCGCCGCGCCAAAAAAAAGCCGCGAAAGGCCGCGCCGGTCCCCGGCGCCTCGGGCGAGAAAGCGGGCCCGCCGTCCTTCTTTCCCCTCGCTAACATTCGCGGATGAGCTTCAAACCCCGGATCCTGATCGCCGAAGACGAATCGGGCATCGCCGACACCCTGCAATACGTCCTGAAGAGCGACGGCTTCACGCCGGTCTGGTGCGCCACCGCCGAAGAAGCGATCGCGCAGTTCGCGCAGGAACCGCCGGCGCTGGCCATCCTGGACATCGGACTGCCCGATCTCAATGGTTTCGAGCTCTTCAAGCGCCTGAGAGCGCTGAACCAGTCGCAAGGCGGGCCGGAGATCCCGATGCTGTTTCTCACCGCGCGCAGCGACGAAATCGACCGTGTCGTGGGCCTGGAACTGGGCGCCGACGACTACATCGCCAAGCCGTTCTCGCCACGCGAACTGGTTGCCCGGGTCCGCACGATCCTTCGGCGCAGCACGCGCAACAGCTCTGGAGGCCCGGGAACGGCCGCAGTGCCCGGAAACGGGGTACCCCCTCAAAATTCGCCCCCGGTGCCTCCAGCGGCCCCGCAGACCCCGCCAATGCCCTTCGCGCTCGACAACGAGCGCATGCAGATCCGCTATTACGGCCGGCTCCTGGAGCTCTCGCGCTACGAATACGGCCTTCTCCGGCTGCTGGTGCAGCGGCCCGGCCGCGTCTTCACGCGCGACGAATTGCTCGAACACGTCTGGGACGACGCCAGCGACAGCTTCGATCGCACGGTCGACGCGCACATCAAGACGCTGCGCGCCAAGCTCAAGGCGGTGGCGCCCGACGTGGAGCCGATCCGCACGCTGCGCGGCACCGGCTACGCCTTGAACGAAGAACTGCCATCAAAGGCATGACACCGGCCCGGGTCTGCCTTTTCGGGGAATACCGCGGAACCGGCTTTGCCGGGCCGCAGGTATTGCCCCCGGCGAGGGGGTTGGAGGCCACACGGAGTGGGCAAGCCTGGGGGAGAGCCAGGCTTTGACAAGACGCACGCGGATCTTCATCGGCATCCTGCTGATCTACACGGCGGGCATTGCCTTCCTGCTTTATCGCGTGGTGTCGGACATCGATCCGCGCTACCGCGAATCGGCCGAGGAGTCGCTGGTCGAGACCTCGCAGCTCATGGCCAGCCTGGTGGAGCAGGACGTGATCGCCGGCGCGATCAACACCGCGCGGCTGGAGCCGCTGTTCCGCACGGTCTACGCGCGCGAGTTCTCGGCGCAGATCTACAACCTGCACAAGAGCCAGGTGGAACTGCGCGTCTACGTGACCGACCGCGGTGGCCGCGTGATGTTCGATTCGCTCGGCAGGCACCTGGGCGCCGACTACTCGCAATGGAGCGACGTGAGCCGCACGCTCGCCGGCCTCTACGGTGCGCGCACTTCGCGCGATGTCGACGGCGATCCGCGCACTTCGGTGATGTACGTGGGCGCACCGATCCGCTGGAACAACGAGATCGTCGGCATGGTCAGCGTCGGCAAGCCGGTTCAGAGCTTCGGCCAGTTCGTGGAAGACGCGCGGGCCCGCACGCTGTGGGTCGGCGTGGGTTCGGGCCTGGCGCTGTTGCTGCTGGCGGTGATCGTCTCGGTCTGGCTGGTGCGGCCCTTCGGGTTGATCTCGGACTACTGGACCTGGGTGCGGGCGCAGCGCACCTTGAGCTTTTCGCGCATGGCGCGGCGCGCGGTCGATGCGGTGCGCACCGGCTTCAGCGAAATGCGCGATGCGCTGACGGGCCGCAACTACGTCGCCGACTACGTGCAGACCTTCACCCACGAAGTGAAGAGCCCGCTCTCGGCGATCCGCGGCGCCGCCGAGCTCCTGCAGGAGCCGTCGATGCCGCATGCGGAGCGCGAGCGGTTCCTCAAGAACATCGAGCGCGAGACGCAGCGCATCCAGGAAATCGTCGACCGCATGATGGAACTCACCGCGCTCGAAACGCGGCGCGCGCTGGAGCGCACCGAGCCCGTGCCGCTGGCTTCGCTGATCGACGACATCGCCATCAGCGCGCAGCCCGCGGCGGCCAAGCGGAACATTCGTCTCCTGGTGAACATCCGCACCGAAGCCAGCACGGAGGGCGACCCGTTCCTGCTGCGCCGCGCGATCAGCAACCTGCTGGACAACGCGATCGATTTTTCACCGCAGGGCAGCGAAGTGCTGCTGGCGCTGGAGACCACGTCGAAGCTCGCGCGCGTGAGCGTGCGCGACCACGGACCGGGTATTCCGGACTACGCGCAGGAAAAGGTCTTCCAGAAGTTCTATTCGCTCGCGCGGCCGCACAGCCAGAAGAAAAGCACGGGGCTGGGGCTCGCGTTCGTGAAGGAAATCGCCGCACTGCACCGTGGGCGCATCGAGCTTGGCAATGCGACGCGCGGCGGCGCGGTGGCGACGCTCACGCTGCCGCTGTTGTCACATCACTGACCCGTCAGGGTGCCGTATGCGCGGCGCGTCTCGGGGCTCACCGCATCGAGCAGCTGCTCGTACGAAGTCTGGTGCCGCGCCAGCATGCGCGCCGACGCCACCGTCTTCGACTTGCAGAACCAGTGGCAGGTGTGCTGCATCAGGAACAGCTCGGCCGACATGGTGAAGGCCTTGGACTTGGCAGGACGGTTCGACGCGTTCTTCATCACGCCGGCAATGCCGCGTGCATGGATGTTCAGTGCTTCGCGCAGGTCGAAGGTCGCGGCCGGGAACAGCTTGTGCGCGTAGGGAATGGCGATGGGCAGCTTGCTCACACGCGTGTCGGCCTCGGGGAGGCGCGCGAATCCGGCAGCGAAGCCGTCGAACTGCGCCGAGAGCTTTTCCTCGGTGGTGTCGAGCAGGCTCCAGATCTGCTGGCGGCGTTCGGGATCATCCTCGCCGAGGCAACGCAGGTACCCCTGGGTCAGGCTCTCCATGAGCTTTTCGATCTGGTACTGGCCGAGGTGGCCTCCCAGCAGCGCGATACGCTGGCGCTGGTCTCTGGACTTGAGGATGTAGGCGCCGACAAGAAGCAGCGCCACCAGCGTGAGGATTTCCATGAATGCGTTCGGCCAAAGGGAGGGAGGGACTGCGCCGAGTGTAGAGACCCGGCGGCCTCCCTGTTCCCTTCGTTCGCCGCCTGCTACCTGAAGAAATCGAGGATGCGGTTGCGCTCTTCAGGCGGCGGTGGTGCCCCGATCGGTGCGCCGGTGAGCTCTTCCACCGGCGGCGGCGCCTGCTCGGCGTTCTCCAGGCCCAGGCTCGCCACGTTGTGGCCCGGCGTGAAGTCGTCGAAGTACCACTCGCCGTCGATGTTCACCACACCGGGCGGTTCGGCCGGCTGCGTCACCGGCACGCCCTGCAGCGCCGATTGCATGTAGCCGATCCAGATCGGCAGGCTCAGGCTGCCGCCGGTTTCGCCGCGCACGCCGAGCTGGCGAGGCGTGTCGTAGCCGATCCATGCGATGCCCACGCGCGTGGGCTGGAAGCCCGCGAACCAGGTGTCGAAGGAATCGTTGGTGGTGCCGGTCTTGCCGTAGAGGTCGTCGCGCTTCAAGGCCTGGTGCGCCTTGAAAGCGGTGCCGCCCTTCACCACGCTTTGCAGCAGCGAGTCCATGACGAAGGCGTTGCGCGCAGGAATGGCGCGCCGCGCTTCGTCGAGCACCGGCGGCTCGGTTTCCATGATGACCTTGTCCTTCATGTCGGTGATGCGGGTGACCAGGTACGGATTGACGCGGTAGCCGCCGTTGGCGAACACCGAGTAGCCCACGGCCATCTGCATCGGCGTGACCGATCCCGCGCCCAGGCCCATCGGCAGGTTGGCGGGTTGCTTGTCCTTGTCGAAGCCGAACTTGGTGACCCAGTCCTGCGCATAGGGCGCGCCGATCGACTGCAGCACGCGCAGCGTCACCAGGTTCTTGGATTTCATCAACGCGGTGCGCAGCGGCATCGGGCCTTCGTACGTGCCTTCGAAATTCTTCGGCTCCCAGGGCTGGCCGCCGTTGGCGCTGGCATCGAAGTACAGCGGTGCGTCGTTCACCACGGTGGCGGGCGTGAAGCCTTTTTCGAGCGCCGCCGAATAGATGAATGGCTTGAAGCTCGAACCCGGCTGGCGCCAGGCCTGCGTCACGTGATTGAACTTGTTCTTGCCGAAATCGAAACCGCCCACCAAGGCCTTGATCGCGCCGCTGCGCGGGTCCATCGCGATGAATGCGCCTTCCACTTCGGGCAGCTGCGTGATCTCCCAGGTGCCCTTCGGCGTCTTCGCCACGCGGATCACCGCGCCGCGGCGGATCTTGATGTTGGGCGGTGCCTTGGCTGCGAGGCCCGACTGCGCGGGCCTCAGGCCTTCGCCTGTGATCTGGATCGCTTCGCCGTTGGCGCGCACAGCGCTGATTTCCTTCGCGTTGGCATCGAGCACGACGGCGGCGATCACGTCGCCGTTGTCGGGATGCTCTGCAAGCGCGTCGTCGACGGCCTCATCGACTTCCTTCTGCTCGGTCGGCAGATCCACGAACTTCTCGGGCCCGCGATAGACCTGGCGCCGCTCGTAATCCATGATGCCCTTGCGCAGCGATTTGTAGGCCGCCGCCTGGTCGGCAGCGACCAGCGAGGTGTAGACCTTCATGCCGCTGGTGTAGATGCTGTCGCCGTACTGCGCGTACATCATCTGCCGCACGGTTTCTGCGACGTACTCGGCATGCAGGCGGTTCGGGTCGGCCGCATCGCGCAGGTGCAGTTCTTCCTTCTTCGCCTCGGCCGCCTGCTCGGCGGTGATGAAGCCGGTCTCCTGCATGCGGTCGATCACATAGAGCTGCCGCGCGCGCGCGCGGCGCGGGTTCGCCACCGGGTTGTTCGCACCGGGGGCCTTGGGCAGACCGGCGAGCATCGCGGCTTCGGCGATGGTCACGTTCTGCAGGGGCTTGCCGAAATAAGCCTCGGATGCGGCAGCGAAACCGTAGGCACGATTGCCCAGGTAGATCTGGTTCAGGTAGATCTCCAGGATCTGGTCCTTCGTGAGCTGTTGCTCCAGGCGGAAGGCCAGCATGATCTCGTAGGTCTTGCGGCTGAGCGTGCGCTCCGAACTCAGGTAGACGTTGCGCGCCACCTGCATCGTGATGGTCGAGGCGCCTTGCTTCCGGCCGCCCTTGAGGCTGGCCACCGCGGCGCGCATGAAGCCCTTGTAGTCGACGCCGCCGTGATCGTAGAAGCGTGCGTCCTCCACTGCCAGCACCGCATCTTTCATGACCTTGGGGATGCTTGCGAAGGGCGTGAGGTTGCGGCGCTCTTCGCCGAATTCGCCGATCAGCGTGCCCTCGGTCGAGTACACGCGCAGCGGCAGCTTGGGCCGGTAGTCGGCGAGCTCGGAAATGTCGGGCAGCTTCGGATAGATGGCGACCACCGCGACGATGGATGCGACCAGCACCACCAGCGCGCCGGAGCCCGCCACGATGGCGCTCCATTTGCCGATGAGTTTCCAGCGGGCGCTGCGTTCGTCCGGCATGGCGCCGTCGTCGGATCGGGAGGGGCTTGAACGTTTGAACATAAGGAAAGTGGCTAGCGAAGGGGTTGGAGCCGGCGGGCGCCGCTGCGTTCCAGCATCGGCAGGTCGAGTGCGCCGCGCTGCGCGGCCTGTTGCGCGCAATGCATGGCGTCGAAATACTTGTCGTGGTCGAAGGCGATCAACACCAGGTCCACACCGGCATCGAGGGCGCGGACCGTGGCATCGCACAGCCCGCGGTTGTAGGCCGCGCCCATCGTCAGATCGTCGGTGACGAGCAGGCCCTGGTAGCCCCACTCGCCGCGAATCAGCTGCTGCACGATTTTGCGCGAGAAAGAGGCCGGATAGACCGCATCGAGTTCCGGAACGAGCACATGGCCGAGCATGATCGCGGCGTTCGAGTTTTTCGACACGTCTTGAAACGGCTTCCAGTCATGTGTTGCAAGTCGGGCCACAGGCGTGCGCAGTGTCGCGGCGAAGTGGTGCGTGTCTTCGGTCACGTCGCCGAGTCCGGGAAAGTGCTTGAGCGTGCCGCGCACGCCAGCCGACTCGAGGCCTTGCTCGTAAGCGAGCGCCACCTGCGCGGTGAGTGCGGGATCGGCCGAGATGGCGCGTTCGTCGATGCGGGTGTGGAAGTCCCACCGGCCCGGCGCGCGTCCGGTGCGCAGGTCGACCACGGGGCTGAAGTTGAGCGTGATGCCGAGCGCGGCAAGCGAGCGGCCTTGCTGCGCGCCGTAGGCGTGGGCGCGCTGTGCAAGTTCGGCCTCGGGCACGTCGGCGTCGATGAGCGTGGAGAGGCCGGGCTGGCGTTCGATCAGAGGCGAGAGGCGCGACACGGCGCCGCCCTCTTGATCTGTCGCGACGATCAGCGGAGGCAGGCCGGCTTCGCGGCGCAGCGTCTGCAAGTCGTCGATCTCCTTGCGCAACTCGATGGCCGTGCGTCCCTTCACATTGCGGCCCGTGATGAACACGCCGCCGATCAAGCCCTTGCGAGCGAGCTCGTGCAGGTCTTTCGCATCGTCGTAGCCGACCATGAAATGGGCACCGAGCATCTGCGCCACAGGGCCGGATGAAGCGGGCACCTCGGCACGGTGATGCAGGCTCACCGCTTCATTTCCGAGGGCGGTGAGCAGCGCGGCAAACACCAGGCCCAGCGACACGGGCCGCAGTGCGCGGCGGCCGAAGCACCATGCGATCACCGCACTCACACCCAGCGCACCCAGCAGGACCGGCAACTCCCATGCACGCATGAAGCGCAGATGCGGGTCCTTCAGGTGCCAGGACCAGAACCACAGTGCTGCCAGCACCAGCCAGCCGAGGGCGCCGAGCGCGAACCGCAGGCGTTTCATGCGCCTTGTGCTGCGGGTACCGCAGGTTCGGCGCGCCGCGACAGCGCATACCAGTCGACCTTGCGCGTCACCAGCATCAGCGCGGACAGCATGCCGAAGATCAGCAGCGCGCCGAGCAGCAGCGCATTGCTTTCGGAGGCGAGCAGCCCATAGAGCGCGCCATACAACAGCGCGATGAAGGCACCGAACGACAAGCCGCGCCGCCAGCCGCCGAGCACGGCGCTGAAGTACACGGCGAGCAGTGCGACGCTTGCGCTGGCTGCGCCCGCATAGGCGATCCAGAACGCGAACTTCTCGGACAGCGCGAGCAGCAGCAGGAAGAACAGCGCGATCGAAAGACCGACCAGGCCGTACTGGATCGGGTGCAGGCGCAACTTGCGGAACAGTTCGAACATGAAGGCCGCCATCAGCACCAGGCCGATGAAGAGCATGCCGTACTTGCCGGCGCGCGTGCTCATCGAATAGACGTTGATCGGCTGCGCGAGCGACACGTCGAAGGTCTGCAGCGGACCGAGATTGCGTTGCGGACGGGCGCTGCTTGCCGTCGCGGCTGCGTCGCTGCCATCGACGCGGCCGGAGAGTCCGGCGCGTACCTGTTCGCGCGCCGAGGTCACGAGCGACGAGATGCGCCATTGCGCATCGAAGCCCTGTGGCGTCACGTTGCGCTGCGCAGCGAGAAAGCGGCCACCGAAGCTGGGGTGCGCCCAGGGCGAGGTGAGGCGCGCGGTGGTGTTGTCGGCGATGGGCGCAATGGCGAGGGTGTCCTGGCCGACCAGGCCAAGCTTCATCTCGAAGGTCAGCGGGGTGTTGGCCTGCCATGCGGCGAGTGCGGCACCAGTGATCGGCGCATGGATGCCATCGGCGAACCAGGCGTTGTCGGCAAGGCCCGGCACGCGTTGCTTGAAACGCAGCGCCTCGCCGCCCATCACCAGCGCCGGCGAGCCGTCGAGGCCGCGCAGGTCGCTCACGTTGAAGGCGATGAAAGGCGCCTTGAACTCGATCTTCGAGTCGGTCTCGCTGTGAGGCAGGACCTTGGGATCGAAAGCCGTGAAACCACCGCTCAGCGCGGCGTTGAGCGTATAGAACGGAATCTTGAAGATGCCGCGATAACGCTCCTGCGGCGTCATCGAGCCTTCGATGTGCAGCTTGTCGGGAAACACCGCATGGACCATTTCCTTGCTGCGCTGCTCCTGGCCGATCACCTTGCCTTGCGCATCGCGCAGCGGCTCCATCCAGCGCTCGACATACGGAACCAGCAACAGCGGACCGATCATGGTCTGGCTGCTGGCATAGGTGGCGGCGAGTTCCTGGGCGGCTTCGCGCTGGCTCTCGCCGCGTGCGTTGTTGATCGAGTCGATCTCCGCGAGCGGAATGCAAAGCAGCAGCGTCAGGAAGAACAGGCCGGCCACCTTGGCCAGCACGGATGTCTGAAGTGCCTTCAGGAACTGAAGCATGATTTTTTCTCCTCTTCGGTGGCGGAGCCGCGATGCTCCCTGCGCGATCCGAAGCTTGTGTGAAGCGCCGGTGCGGGGTCACTTCACACAGGCTTCACACAGCGCGGCGTTCGTGGCCGGTGACTTCAACGAGCCTTCCAACTGCCTTCTCGTGCGGCAAAGAAAGTTGCGGCCGTGCAAGTTCGCACGGACAAGGACCCCCGCCATGGATGCCACCACCACCCCACGCCCCGGCCGCTGGCTCTGGCTCGCCACCGTGAGCCTGGCGACCGCGGGCTTCATCGCCATGGGCCTGCGCCCGGTGCATGCGCAGGAAGCGCCTGCCGGACCGCGCCTGAAGACCGAGAGCCCCTATTTCTTCGTCAAGAGCGACGACCCTTCGGTCGACCGCCTGCCGCTCAAGGGCACGGAAGTCGCCGTGAAGATCTCGGGCGTGATCGCCGATGTCACGGTCACGCAGACCTACCGCAACGAAGGCCAGCGCGCGATCGAGGCCAAATACGTGTTCCCCGGTTCGACCAAGGCTGCCGTGAGCGGCCTCAACGTCCGGTTGGCTGATCGCCTGATCACCGCGCAGATCCGCGAGAAGAAGCAAGCGCAGATCGAATACGACACTGCCAAGAAAGAAGGCAAGACCGCCGCGCTGCTTGAGCAGCATCTGCCGAACGTGTTCCAGATGAACGTCGCCAACATCCTGCCCGGCGACGACGTGAAGGTGGAGCTGCGCTACACCGAGCTCCTGGTGCCGCAATCGGGCAACTATGAGTTCGTGTTCCCGACCGTGGTCGGACCGCGCTACAACAGTCCGCAATCGGAAAACGCACAAGCCAAGTGGGCTGCGCAACCCACGCTGCACGCGGGCGTCGCACCGAGCACCAGCTTCAAGCTGAAGGCCACCATCGACACGCCGATGGGCCTGAAGGAAGTGCGCTCGACCACCCACGCCATCGACGTGAAGAAGAGCGACGAAGACCAGCATGCCGATATCGCACTCGTGGCCGATGGCCGCCCTGCCGACAACCGCGACTTCGTGCTCGACTATCGGCTCGCGGGCGAGAAAATCGAATCGGGCCTGATGCTCTACAAGGGCCAGGGCGAGAACGCCGAGAACTTCTTCCTCGCGATGGTCGAGCCCCCGAAGGCCGTGGCCGCCAGCGCGATTTCTCCGCGCGACTACATCTTCGTGGTCGACATCTCGGGCTCGATGCATGGCTTTCCGCTCGACACCGCCAAGACGGTGCTCGAACGCCTGATCGGCGGCCTGCGCCCGAGCGACACCTTCAACGTGCTGCTCTTCTCGGGCAGCAACAAGATGCTCTCGCCGAAGTCGGTGCCGGCCACGCGCGCCAACATCGAGCAGGCGCTCGCGACGATCAAGAACTACAGCGGCAGCGGCAGCACCGAGCTGATCCCTGCGTTGAAGCGCGTCTATGCCGAGCCGAAGGAAGAGAACGTGTCGCGCACCGTTGTCGTGGTGACCGACGGCTACGTGACGGTCGAGCGCGAAGCCTTCGACCTGGTGCGCAACAACCTCTCCAAGGCCAACGTGTTCGCCTTCGGCATCGGTTCTTCCGTGAACCGCAGCCTGATGGAAGGCATTGCACGCGCCGGCATGGGCGAGCCGTTCATCATCACCGACCCTGTTCAGGCCCCGGAGCAGGCCGCGCGCTTTCGCCGCATGGTGGAGTCGCCGGTGCTCACCAGTGTGAAGGCCACTTTCGGCGGCCTCGACGTGTACGACGTGGAACCGCAAGCACTGCCCGACGTGCTCGGCGAGCGCCCGGTGATCGTGTTCGGCAAATGGCGTGGCGACCCCAAGGGCCGCGTGATCATCGAAGGCCGGAGCGCGAGCGGCCCGTACCGCCAGGAGGTGCGCATCGACGACCGCACCCGCCTGGACACCGCGGCCCTGCGCACGCTGTGGGCACGCCATCGCATCCAGAGCCTGAGCGACCAGGAAACGCTCGAAGGCGGCGCGGCCTTCAAGGAGCGCATCACCGAGCTGGGCCTGAAGTACAGCCTGCTCACGCAGTACACGAGCTTCATCGCGGTCGACAAGGTGGTGCGCAACCTGGCGCCGCAGAACAGCGTCGATGTGAACCAGCCGCTGCCGATGCCCCAAGGCGTGAGCGACCTTGCAATCCCGGCGTTGGGCGCCGAGGTGCCCAGCACGCCCGAACCCGAAACGCTCGGCGCCATTGCCGTCGTGCTGTCGATGCTCGCCATGCTGCGCCGTCGTGCGCGCCGCAACGACGCGCGCCGGTTCACCTCCTGAACGAGCGGGAAGAAAAACATGTCTCTGGCAACGCTCGCCCACCGTCATCCGCGCATCGTGGACTGGGGCATTCACATCGACCGCACGCCGGCCGCCGCCTGGCTTGCGCTGCAGTTCGCCGCGCTCGCACCCACCTGGGCGTGGATGGTCCAGCGCATGCGCGACGGCTCCGACGATCCACTGGGTCTGGTGGCATTGGTTGCACTGGCTGCGTTGGCGTGGCAATGCCGGCGCGAGTTGCGCGCTTCGCCGCGGCTGGGCTGGCTGGCGCTGGCGGGCGTGGGCACCGTGCTTGCCACGGTGCTGCGCGCGGGGCTCGGTGTCGTGCCGGCGCTGCCGCCGCTGGCGGCAGGATTGGTGGCGGTGCTGGCACTGGCCTGTGGCTTGCTGGCTTTTCTGCCGAGGCGCGTCGCCGCGCTGCCGGTGGTGGGACTCGCGGTGCTCGCTCTGCCGCTGCTGTCGTCGCTGCAGTTCTATGCGGGCTATCCGCTGCGCGTGGTGACGGCCGAGGCCAGCCGCTGGTTGCTCGCGCCGGGTTTCGACGTGGTGCGCGAAGGCACGAGCCTGATGGTCGATGGCCGCCTGGTGATCGTCGATGCGCCCTGCTCCGGCGTGCAGATGGTGTGGCTGGGCTACTTCGCCGCCTGTGCCGTCGCGCTGTGGGCGCGCCGCAGCGACAAGGCGTTCCTGCGACGCCTGCCGATGGTCGGCCTGCTGGTGCTGGCCGGCAACATCGTGCGCAACAGCGTGCTCATCGCGTCCGAAGGCGCGGGCCATGCATTGGCGCCGTGGGCGCACAACGCGCTGGGCCTGGTCGTGCTGGCGTCCGTGTGCGGCTGCATCGCCCGCCTGATGGTGCCTGCACGCACCGTGCCGGAGCCGGCCGATCACCCCATTCAGGGCCTTATCACCACACAAGGAGGCCGCCATGTCGACACCGTTCTTTGAGCGCTGGTTCGCCAACCATTTCATCAACCGCATCGGCCACAAGACGGCCTTCGCGCTGGCGATGCTGCTGTGCATGTTGTGGTCGACCGCGGCGGCGCTGCGGGCACCGGCCACGCCCGAAGCGATGGCCGTCTCGCACGAGTGGCCGAGCCAGTGGGACGGAGTTCCGTTGCGCCCGCTCGCATTGAGCGAAGTCGAGCAGCGTTTCGCCGACCGCTTCCCCGGCGCCATCGGACGCATGACGGACGGCACCCAGACGCTCGTGATGCGCGAGGTGAAGCAGCCCACCCGCATGCTCCATCCGGCCGCGGACTGCTACCGCGCGCTCGGCTACCGCATCCAACAGGCGCGGCTGGAACGCGACGCGCAGGAGCGTTTGTGGCGCTGTTTTGTTGCGCAACGGCACGGCGCGCAAAAGTTCCGGGTTTGCGAGCGCATCGTCGATGCCCAAGGCACGGCTTTCACCGACACTTCAGCCTGGTATTGGTCGGCGGCCAGTGGACAGTCGACCGGTCCGTGGCAAGCCGTCACGGTGGCGAGACCGATGTGAGAGCGTGTTTGTGAAGAAGACCCTGCGATTTGTGCTTTTCGGGCTGCTGGCCCTCGTGTTGACAGCGTTTGTAGCTATCTTTTTGATAGTCAAGATCGCGCTGGCACCGGCGGCGGGCGAATGGAGCACGTCGGTGAAGGCCGGCCCGCTCGATTTCGAGATCGGCGTGCCGACGGCCATGCGGCTGGCCACGTCGCCGTGGTTCGCGCCGCGGCTGGACGGCCATTCGCTCGACACCCGTTTCGGCACCGTGCGCTTCAGCTGGAAAGAGGCGGCCGGCCTGCAGGAAATGCGCTGCGAACCTTGCAGCATCGAGGTGCCGGCGCTCGGCACGCAGCCGCTCAAGGTCGAGCGCCTGGTCGCCACCGTTCGGCGCGACGGCAACACCCTGACCGGCACGTTCGAAGCCACGCCCCGGACCACCGAGACGGACATGCTCCAGGGCACGTGGGAAGGCCGCCTCGCCCCGAAGAACCTGCATCTCGCCGCCAAGGTCCAGGATGCGCCCATCGCGCGCTGGTATGCGGTGCTGGTGCCCACGCTGCCCGAGCTTCAGCGCGCGCGCATCGGCGGCACGCTCGCATTGAGCGCCCAGCTGGTCTTGCCCGAAGCCACTTTCGCGGTGCAGCCCGTCATCAGCCAGTTCACCGTCCAGGGGCTGGGCACCGAGGCGATGCTCGGGGCGCGCACCAGCTGCGGCCCGTCCGCCAAGCTGGCCAACGACAGCTGGCTCGCGCGTGCCGTCATCGCGGCGGAGGACCAGCGCTTCTTCACGCACGCGGGCTACGACATCACCGAGATCCTCGCGTCGATCGACAACAACCAGAAGGAAGGCCAGACCAAGCGCGGCGGCAGCACGCTCACGCAGCAACTCGCCAAGCTGCTGGTGACCGGCAGCGACCGCACGGCCGAGCGCAAGCTGCGCGAAATGCTCTACGCGGTCGAGATGGAGCAGACGCTGGGCAAGGCCCGCATCCTGCAGCTCTATCTGGACAACGCGCCCTGGGGCGGCAACATCTGCGGCGCCGAGGCGGCGGCGCGGCGCTACTTCAAGCGCAGCGCGCGCACGCTGGAGCCCGCACAGGCCGTCTGGCTCGCCGCGATGCTGCACAAGCCGCAAGCCGTGCTCGAGCAATGGCGGCGCGACGGACACATCGACTCGGACCGCACCAAGTGGGTCGCCGAAAGCGTGCGCGGCATCAGCCGCAACCAGCGAGAGGCACTGCTCAAGAGCGTGGCGGCCGCCAAGTACACCCCACCGGAAGCCAACATCCAATGACCACAGCGCCGAGCATTGCCGACATCGAGGCCATCGAGCGCGCCACTGTCGCGGCGGTGTCGCCCGAGGCGTCAGAAGAACTGGACGGCTGGCTGCTGCCCTTCGACGGCGGCACCGTCAAGCGCGCGAGGTCGGCGGTTCCCCTGCACCGCAGCGCGGTGGACGCCGGCACGCTCGATCGCATCGAGGACCGCTACGACAGCCGCCAGGTCGTGCCGGCGCTGCGGCTGGCCGACGCCGAGTGCTTCGACAGCCTGCGGGCCGAGTTGGAGCGGCGGCACTACGTCGAAGACAACCCCACCTGCGTGCAGATCGGAACGGTGCGGCAGATGCGGCAAGTCGCGGCCGCGGGAACTGGTGCCGGTGCCGGCGCATTGGCCGATGTCGACCGCGCACCCGACGACGCCTGGGCGGCGCTGTTTCTCGGCGAGGGCTTCGATCCGGTGGACGGCGCCCATCGCGTGCGTGCGCTGGCCCGCGCCAAGGGCTCGCTCTATGCCAGCGTGCGCGAAAACGGCCGCACGGTGGCCGCAGGTGCGATGGCTTTCGGACATGGCTGGGCCAGCGTGCACGGCATGCGGACCGACAAGGCGCACCGGGGCCGGGGACTGGCGGGGCGCGTGCTGGCCGGCCTGGCGCAAGCGGCGTTGACGAAGGGGTTCGAGCGGGTGTTCCTGCAGGTCGATGCGCAGAATCATCCGGCGCTGTCGCTCTATCGGCGCGCCGGTTTTCAAACGCACTGGCAATACCGCTACTGGCAGCGCCAGCAGTGGCCCAGGTAAGGCTCGTCCCGAGGCTGCGCGCACTTCGTGCTGCGTCGCTTTTCCCCTACCGGGGGCAATACCTGCGGCCCGGCAGAGCCGGTTCCGCGGTGTTGGACGGAAAGACGGCCCGGCCCCTCCCTGGGTGTTTTGTGGGGTTCGAAGGGAGCGCGGATGCCGCAAGATATCGGGCGATCTCCCCTCGAACCCAGGAGCCCCGATGAACGACATCACCCTTCCCCGCAATGCCCCGCCGCCCAACATGGGCCCGATCGATTTCGAAACGGCGCTCGGCCCGCTGCCCCTGCAAGGCACCCTGCCCGAGGGTCTTCGCGGCACGCTGGTGCGCAACGGCCCGAACCCGGTGGTGCCGGACCCCAAGGCGCACTGGTTCGCGGGCGACGGCATGCTGCATTCGTTCACCCTGGCCGACGGCCAGGTGCACTACCGCAATCGCTGGCTGCGCACCGACCTCTGGCGAGCCGCCACCGAAGGGCGGGACCTGACCAGCAGCTTCCAGAAGGCGACGGTCGGCGACGGACCTCCGCCGAAGCACGACGGCACCGGCAACACCAACGTGATCGCCCATGCCGGCCGCCTGCTCGCGCTCGAGGAGGCGCATCTGCCGATCGGCTTCGAATTGCCCACGCTCGCCACCCTGGGCGCCACCGATTTCGACGGCGCCCTGAGCGGCAGTTTCACCGCCCACCCGAAGACCGATCCGCGCACCGGCGAGCTGCTGTTCTTTGGCTATGGCACGCCGACGCGCCTCTCGAACGGCATGAGCTTCGGTGTGATCTCGCCCGAGGGCCGCGTCACGCGCTTCGAGCATTTCGAGGCGCCCTACGCCAGCATGGTCCACGACTTCATGGCGACCGACCGCTACGTGATGTTCCCCGTCATGCCGCTCACCGCCAGCCTGGAGCGTGCCCAGAGCGGCCGACCGCCCTACGCCTGGGAGCCCGAACACGGCACCCGCGTCGGCCTGATGCCGCGCGACGGCAGCACGGCCGACATCGTCTGGTGGCGAGGCCCGAGCTGCTATGCGTTCCACGTCATGAACGCCTGGGAGGCCGACGGCAGCCTGTTTGCCGACGTGTTCCAGTTCGACACGCCGCCCCTTTTTCCGAAGCCCGACGGCTCGCCCGCCAGCGACGTGCCGTCGCCGAGCTGGCTGGTGCGCTGGCAGTTCGACCTGTCGAACCCGTCGCATGAGTTCACACGGACGCGGCTCGCGGAAATCCCGGGCGAATTCCCGCGCATGGACGATCGCTTCGCCGGCCTGCCCTACCGCCACGGCTGGTATGCGTGCCACGCCGAAGCGGCGCCCGGCGGGTCGCCGCGCCTCTATGCGGGCCTGCTGCACATCGACCTCACGAGGCCCAAGACCGAGGCCGGGCGCGACATGTACATGTTCCCTGCGCCCGACGTGGTGTCGGAAGGCGTCTTCGTGCCCCGTTCGCCCGATGCGGAAGAAGGCGACGGCTGGCTGCTCGCGACCGTGTGGCGCGGCGCGACCAACACCAGCGATCTCGTGATCTTCGATGCGTGCGCGATCGCCAAGGGACCGGTCTGCACGGCGTCGCTGCCGCACCGCGTGCCGGTCGGCTTTCATGGCAACTGGTTCGGAGAAGAGCGCACGTAAGCAGGCGGCGGGCCTTGCGTCCCCGATCTTCTCGCGGAGCCCGCGCTCATCCCCACCGGTGGTGCGGTCAGCGGGTTAGTGACACCATGGGCCGCATGAAGAAAAACGCCAACCACCCCACCGAACCCGTTGTCGCGCCCCGCGGCCTCGACCACATCGTGGCCGGTGTCTCCACCAGCGACGGCGACGGCGTCAAACTCACCCGCGTGCTGCAGCAGCCGTTGCAGAAACGGCTCGATCCGTACCTGATGCTCGATGCCTTCGGCAGCGACAACCCGGGCGACTACATCGGCGGCTTTCCGAACCATCCGCACCGCGGCTTCGAAACCGTCACCTACATGATCGCGGGCCGCATGCGACACCGCGACAGCGCCGGCCACGAAGGGCTGCTCGAGAACGGCGGCGTGCAATGGATGACCGCCGGCCGCGGCCTCGTGCACAGCGAACTGCCCGAGCAGGAGGAAGGCCTCATGGAAGGCTTTCAGCTCTGGCTCAACCTGCCCGCCAAGGACAAGATGCGCGAGCCCTGGTACCGCGACATCCAGAGCGAAGAAATTCCCGAATACACCACCGCCGAAGGCGTGCACGTGCGCGTGATCGCCGGCACGAGCCACGGCATCGAAGGCGCGGTGCTGCGCGCGCACACCGAGCCGCTTTACCTGGACGTCACGCTGCCGCCGGGCGCCGAGTTCGCGCAGCCGCTGCCGGCGGACCACAACGCGCTGGTCTACGTGTTCCGCGAGTCGCTCTGGATCGCGGGCAGCGAAGTGCCGACGCGCCGCATGGCGATCCTTGCCAACGATGCGGGCAGCGACGGCGTGGTGCTGCGCGCGGGCGCCACCAACCACAGCCCGGCGCGCGCGCTGCTCATCGCGGGCCGGCCGCTGCACGAACCGATCGCGCAGTACGGACCGTTCGTGATGAACACGCAGGAGGAAGTGAAGCAGGCGGTGCACGACTTCCAGAATGGCCAGCTCGGCTGAGCCGCTGTGCGCGAGGGTGCGATTCACCATTCTTTACGCAAGCTCACTTCGGGCTAACGGAGGCGATACAGAGGTCTTCCACACTTCGCTTCACCTGCTGCCCATCGGCGGCGGGCTTCTTCGAAAGGAAGCACTTTTCATGATTTCTCTTCGCCAACGCATCGTCTGGGCGAGCCTGCTGGGCTCCGCCGCCCTCGCCTCTTCGGGTGCCTTCGCACAAGCGCCGGCCGCAACCACCACCCCCGCGGCGCCCGCCGCTGCCGTGGCCCAGGCCGACACCACCGCCGCCCCCAAGGCGCAGCACAAGCGCATGGACCCGGCCCAGCGCATGGAGCGCATGAAGGAGCACCGTGCCAAGCGCCTGGCCGCGCTGAAGGACAAGCTCAAGCTGACCGCCGCGCAGGAAAGCGCGTGGACCACCTACACCACGGCCAACCAGCCGCCGGCCGGTGCCCGTCCGCAGCGCATGGACCGCGCCGAGTTCGCCAAGCTGACCACGCCCGAGCGCCTGGAACGCATGCAGGCCCGCCATGCCGAACGCAGCGCGATGTTCGCCAAGCGCGCCGAGGCCACCAAGGCCTTCTATGCCGCGCTGACGCCCGAGCAGCAGAAGACCTTCGATGCCGAAACGGTGCATGCCGGTGGCCGTTTCCACCGCGGGCATGGCGGCCACGGTGGCCCGCATGACACGGCGCCCGCCAAGAGCTGAGTCGCCAACCCGCCGGTGACGGCAGGTCATGAAAAAAAGCCCGCAGCGCTTCGAGCTTTGCGGGCTTTTTCTTGCCGGACGAGCGCGTTACTGCGGCGTACCGGTCTTCTCGGTCGGATTGGTCGGCACTTCCGGACGCTCGCCCTTCTGCCCGAACTGCGGCTTGACCTTGCGCGCCTGCTGGCTGACTTCGGCGCGGGACTGCTCCCCGGTCGGCCGTGGCATGGCATTGGGCTGGTGGTTGACCGTGGTCGTCGCCTCGCCCTTGGGCACCATGCTGTTGGCGTTGTTGCGGTTCTGCGCGCGCGCCTCGGCCTTCACGGCCTCGCGGGAGGCGGGCATCGAGTTGTCTGGGCGCTGCGGCGGATTGGCCACGCCAGCCGGCGTCATCGTGCTGGCCTGCCCGCCGACCGACGGATCGGGCTGCGCGGGAATGGACGTCGCCTGGGCCATCGCGCCGCCGGCCGCGGCCATCAGCACGGCGAGCACCGTGCCCCGAAAAATAGTGGTCTGCTGCTTCATGGTGAGTTCCTTTTGCTTGTCTCTCGAGAGTGATGGATGGAGAACCTTGGGCCGCCTTCTCGCAGCCCTGAAATCACCGTAGGAGGCCCTTCGCGCCGGGCGTGTCGGGGTGGGGCAGTCCCGGCTGTAGGAGCCCGCCGCCCGCGCGCGAAAGGCACGGAAGAAGGTGGCGCGTTCCTACAGGCGGGCCCGGCGCGGCCACGTACAACGCCAGAACCGATGTCTTCCTCCCCGATTCCAACCGCTGCCGCCGCGCCCGCACCGACCTCGCTGAAGGTCATGACGGTGAACACCCACAAGGGCTTCACCGCGCTCAACCGCAAGTTCATCCTTCCCGAGTTGCGGGAAGCCGTGCGGACAGTCGGCGCCGACGTGGTGTTCCTGCAGGAAGTGCTGGGCACGCACTCGCGCCATTCGCGCAAGGTGAGCAACTGGCCGGAGGCACCGCACTACGAATTCCTGGCCGACACCATGTGGCCGCAGTTCGCCTACGGCCGCAACGCCGTGTACCCGAAGGGCCATCACGGCAACGCGGTGCTGTCGAAGTTTCCGATCGTGCATTTCCGCAACCACGACGTGTCGGTGAGCGGCCCCGAGAAGCGCGGCCTCTTGCACTGCGTGCTGCGCCTGCCGGGCCGCACGATCGACGTGCATGTGATCTGCGCGCACCTGGGGTTGGCCGAGGCGCACCGCCAGCAGCAGCTCGAACTGCTCTGCCACATCGTGCGCGACGAAGTGCCGGCCGATGCGCCGCTGATCGTCGCGGGCGACTTCAACGACTGGCGCGGCCGCGCGCACGAGGTGCTGGAAAAAGGCGCCGCGCTGCGCGAGGTGTTCGTGCATGCCAACGGCCGGGCCGCGAGGACGTTTCCCTCGCGCTTCCCGGTGCTGGCGCTGGACCGCATCTACGTGCGCAATGCCGGCGTGCACGCGCCGGTGGTGCTGCCGCGCAGGCCGTGGTCGCACCTCTCGGACCACGCCCCGCTGGTGGCGGACATCGATCTCTGAAGCGGGCTGCACCATGAGCAACGGCAACCATTGGGTCGGCGGGAATCGCATCGAGCTGCTCGAGAACGGCGAGGAATTCTTTCCGCGCGTGTTCGACGCGATCCGCGGAGCGCAGCGCGAAGTGATCGTCGAGACCTTCATCCTGTTCGAGGACAAGGTGGGCTTGGCACTGCATGCGGCGCTGCGCGAAGCGGCGCAGCGTGGCGCCAAGGTCGACCTGATGATCGACGGCTTCGGCTCGCCCGATCTCTCGCGCGAATTCATCGAGGGGCTGACCTCGGTGGGTGTCAAGGTGCGGGTGTTCGACCCCGGCCAGCGCTTCCTGGGACAGCGGCTGAACGTGTTCCGCCGCATGCACCGCAAGATCGTGGTGGTCGATGGGGAGCGCGGTTTTGTCGGCGGCATCAACTATTCCGCGGACCACCTGCTCGACTTCGGTCCGAAGGCCAAGCAGGACTACGCGGTGGAGCTCGCGGGCCCGATCGTGGCGGAGATCCACCAGTTCGTGCTGCGCGCCATCGCCGTCGGCGGCAAGGGCGCGGGCTGGTTCCGGCGGCGGCTGAAGCAGGCGCCATCGGTGCGCCAGCGCACGGCGGGCGAAGCCGACGCGATGTTCGTCACGCGCGACAACCGCCGCCACACCAACGACATCGAGCGCCACTACCGCGCCGCAATCCGCTCGGCGCGCGGGCGCATCGTGATCGCCAACGCGTACTTCTTTCCGGGCTACCGGCTCATCAAGGAGTTGCGGCGCGCGGCGCGCCGCGGCGTGGACGTGCGGCTCATCCTGCAGGGCGAGCCCGACATGCCGATCGTGAAGACGGCCGCGAGCATGCTGTACCACCACCTGCTGCACGCGGGCGTGCGCATCTACGAGTACTGCGACCGGCCGCTGCACGGCAAGGTCGCGCTGATGGACGATCGCTGGAGCACGGTGGGCTCGAGCAACCTCGATCCGCTGAGCCTGTCGCTCAATCTCGAAGCCAACGTCATCGTGCGCGACAAGGCCTTCAACGAGGTGCTGTGGCAGCGCATGGACCAGCTCATGCAGCACAGCTGCAAGCAGATCGACACGGCGGACCTCGCGAGCGAGTGGAGCGGATGGCGGCTGGTGCGCAGCTTCTTCATCTTTCACTTCTTGCGCTGGTATCCCGCGTGGCTGGACCGCCTGCCGCGCCACGCGCCGCGCCTGACGCCCGCGGAGGCAACGGATCTTGCCGAACGGCAGAAAAACGAGAAGAACAACGAGCACGCCGGCGGCGCCACGCCGACGGAAGCGGCATGAGCTCATGACCACGATGGCACTCGCTCGCCAGTCCTGGTGGCCCTGGGCCCGCAGGGTGGTCGTGTGGGGCTTCTTCGGGCTCGTCGCCTGGCTGCTGGTGAACCAGGCGCGCGCCATCGACTGGGGCGAGGTGCTCGAGGCGATCCGCGCGCTGCCCGCGACCACGCTCCTGGCGGCCGGCGCGCTGGCCGCCTGCAGTTTCGTGCTCTACAGCACCTACGACCTGCTCGGCCGGCACCTCACGCGGCACAAGCTCGGCGCCGGCACCGTGATGGGCGTGACCTTCATCAGCTACGCCTTCAACCTGAATTTCGGCTCGCTGGTCGGCGGCGTGGCCTTTCGCTACCGGCTCTATTCGCGCCTGGGCCTGGGCGGCGAGACCATCACCCGCGTGCTGGGCTTCAGCATGCTGACCAACTGGCTCGGCTATCTGGTGGTGGCCGGCGCGGCCTTCTGCTTCTGGCCGATGGCGCTGCCGCCGGAATGGAAGATCGGGAGCGGCGGCCTGCGCGTGCTCGGCGCGGTGCTGCTGGCGGTGTCGGCGGGTTACTTGGCGCTGTGCGCTTTCTCGGCGGGGCGCGTGTGGCGCGTGCGCGGCCATGCGTTCAAGACGCCGGGGCTCGCGATGGCGCTGCTGCAGCTGGCGATGTCGTGCCTGAACTGGTCGCTGATGGGCGGCGTGATCTGGCTGCTGCTGCAGGGCCAGGTCGGCTATCCGCACGTGCTCGCGGTGCTGCTGGTGGCGGCGGTGGCCGGCGTCGTCACGCATGTGCCGGCGGGGCTCGGCGTGCTGGAGGCGGTGTTCGTCGCGCTGCTGTCGTACCAGGTGCCCGAAGCCACGCTGCTGGGGGCGCTGCTGGCGTACCGGGGGCTTTATTACCTGCTGCCGCTGGCGGTTGCGCTGGGCGCCTACCTGGTCATGGAGATGCGCGCGCGCCGTCGCCGTCGTCTACCCTAGCTCTCAGAAGTGATACGTGTAGCGCAGGCGCAGGAAGGTCTCGCCCGGGTTGGGCTTCTTGATGCCGCCGTTCGAAACGTGCTGCACCCGCAGCGAGATCTCGTGCGCACCGTTGTCGCCGAAGCTGCGCCCGATGCCGAGCACCTCGGTGAACTGGAAGGCCGTGCTGAAGCTGCGGTCGGGCGTGCGGTAGACGTGGTCCATCAAGGTCGCGCCGACGCCGCCTTCGGCGAACCAGGGCGATGCGCCGTCGCCGAAGCGGTAGCGCAAGGTGTAGATCGCGCCGATCTGGACGAAATTGCGCGGGCCGTCGTCCAAGGGACGCGCATGCCAGTTGCTCACGTAGAAGTCGAGGTACGAGGAAAGCGGGCTTCCCGGTGCCCGTTCGCTGAACGACCACGGCACCGTCATGCCGACGCTGACCGAGTTGGTATCGCCTTTTTCGCCGTGCCGCGCGTGGCCACCGTCGATGTAGAAGCCACGGGTGTCGTCGCCAAAAGCGTGGGCCGCCGTGCCCAGCAAGCCCAGGAGGCCTGCGAACACGGCGGCCCGGAGGGGAGCGCAAGGATTCGATTTTTTCATGTTGTGAGCGTCCGATGCGGATTGCGAGAGAAAGCTACATATTTACTTTCCATGGCACCCGCCGGGGGCTCGGCACGTAATTTCCACATCCCAAGGTAGGACTTGTTCAACAAGAATGCAGATCAATGGTTGTTGCACTGCGGCAATCGAAACGGTCGAGGCCTATAGTGGGTTCTCCTCCCCTCACGCATCGGCCCCACATGTCATCTCTCAGTTCCACCGCCCGTCTGGCCCATCCGCTCATGCAGTGGCTCGACCTGGCCCTCAAGACCAACGAGATGCTGCTGTCCTCCGGCTCGGTGATCCGCATGCGGACCGAGCGCATCGCCAAAGCCGGCCTCACCCCCACCGCGGACGATCTCGCGGAATTCCAGCTGATGGGGCACGAGAAGCTCGCCGCGGCGAGCGAATCGGGCATCGCGATGGTCAAGCAGTGGCACAGCAGCCATTTCTCGCTGGCCAACAAGGCGCTGCAGCAATGGCTCCAGGGCACGACGGCCTTCTTCTCGATGGCCGGCAGCGTCACCCCCGCGCAGGCGGCGGCGCGCAGCGATGCCTTCGTGCAGACCGCGGCCCGCACAGCGAACGCGGCCAGCCAGCTCTCCGGCGTTGCCGTCCGCATCGCGCGCGAAGGGCTCAAGCCGATTCACGCCGCAGCCACGTCGAACGCACGGCGGCTGGCTCAACTGCAATCCTGATGGGAAAGAAGCGCGGCGCCTTCAGGCCCGCGCGGCGGGCACCAACGTCAAGAGCGTGATTTCCGAAGGCGCGCCAAAGCGCTTCGGCGGTCCCCAGTAGCCGGTGCCCCGGCTCAC
>Ga0157370_10001890_pt1 | contig 25785 bp, 20 predicted proteins | sample C35metaG_FD_113463 | JGI IMG/M metagenome (GOLD analysis project Ga0157370, IMG submission 113463) | Corn rhizosphere microbial communities from Kellogg Biological Station, Michigan, USA - C3-5 metaG | ecosystem: Host-associated > Plants > Roots > Rhizosphere > Soil | place: USA: Michigan...
CGCGCCTTCAACGCACCCCGGCTAGCGGGCTTTAGATTGCACCAAAAAAACGATGCATAAACTGATTTAGCGCAGCATTTTTGGTGCAAGTAGGCGCGCTCGAAAGACTCAAAAGAGACCTTGAGCTTTGAGGCGGCAGGCTATGTCTGGCCCTGACGGCAGACGCTAAACGATGCCAGTTGTTACAGCGGTTAACTTCCGTTAAATATCGGATCGCTCGGAGTGGTAGGAGCGCGCCGTGTACAGCTGCGGTGGTGGCAAATGCTCAAGCATTTAGTGCTTGGCGGTCTGTCGGCACTGCCCGCACGCGTTAAGAAGAGCATCGTCAACGTCGGCTTCAACGTCGATCGTGAGCACTTCCAGACAATGGCGACCCGTTACCTGTTCGCGCCTGACATGCGGCGCGGATTGGAGTTCATGCGCGAAAAGGGGCTCAATCCGCGCTCCATCCTCGACATTGGTGCCTACGAGGGAAATTGGGCGAAGATGGCTCTCTCTGTATGGCCCGACGCCCAAGTCACAATGATCGAAGCGAACCCCGAGAAAACTCCGATCCTCCGCAAAGCCCTTCCGAATGCCAAACTCATCGAGGTGCTGCTCGGACCTGACGATAAGGTCGTCCCCTATTTCGTAATGGAATCCGGCTCTTCGGTACTGGAGGAGAATAGTCCGCTTGATCGCAAGCAGATCCGCCTCAAGCAGTGCACACTGGACAGCCTGGACGTCTCTGCCGACTTCATCAAAATGGACGTGCAGGGCTACGAGCTGGAAGTCCTCAAGGGCGGTGAAAAGACGCTTTCCAAGACCCAAGCTGCGCTGATTGAATTGTCCCTGTTGGAGATCAACAAGGGTTGCCCGATATTGGACGAGGCACTGTGCTTCATGCGGGAACGTGGGTTTGTGAGCTACGACATCCTAGAACTGCACCGCCGCCCACTGGATGGAGCGATGAACCAGGTGGATATTCTCTTCGTGCCTGAAACCTCACCACTTCGCGCGGACAAACGACATTACGCCTAGCCGATCGAAAGCGTGAGCGGCCATCGCAGTTTGAAAGCCGCCGTCTTACCACCCGGCAAAGTCAGCCGTGACGTGCACGCTCGTGCTATTGTCGTTCGTCACAACAGGTTAGGCAGCGGCGCCGATAGCAATGAACTCAATTTGAAACGGTCGCGGAGGTGCTGTCGCAGTGGCTTGCATCCCTCGATGATGCGGAAATGCGTAACGAGATGGACGCCGAGGAAGCCAAGCAGAGGGACACTTAGGCGGTCGGCGGTTCAGGCGGCAATCATGACCCGACGGAGTCGATTCCAGACCGTGTTTTGGGGATTTTTACGAGAATCAAGCGCGAGGCGCTTCTAAGTCTTTGAAAAAACTGGTGGAGCTGAGTGGAATCGAACCCCTGACCTTTGCAGTGCGATTGGGTGATTTCGAGGAGCTTTTGGTCGCTTTGCGGGAGCCTTGTGCAGCCAACGCAGTATTCTGAAGCAATAATTCGGCAATTGTTGCGATACAGCGCGATACACTCGCTACCCACACGCCTTTGGGAACGAAGGAAATGTCGCTGCCAAGGCGTAAAAACCTCCAGATTCAATCTGGTTGAGATACGATCTAATCTGGTGCCTTGAGCAGTTCCACACCCGACAAGCGCGCAAACCGTCGATCGAAAGTGACGGTCCTCTCGCAGCCCGCATGCTCGCCGATAAAATGGATCAGACGGTCGACGAAGTCGCCGTGACCACTCTCCGTTGCCAATCGAAGCGCATCCTCGTTCTCGACTTGAAGGTTAGGCATTTCCAGGAGTTTGGCGAGTGCCGCGATAATCGCGCTTGGCTCAAGCCCGTAGCCTTTGCCAAGCACCCACGCGAGCTCGACGACCACAGGCGAGCTAATGTAACCAGGCCGTTCAGTCGTGAGTTTCTGGAATAAGCCAGCGGCGATCCGCGACTGCCGTAGATCGTCGCGGACAAGGTATCGGACGAGAACGTTTGTATCGAGTGCGATCAAGACTGCGAGCGCTTGAAGTGCTCGACGGCTCCCTTTCCGATCGCTTCGTCCATTTGTTCGATCGTCAGCGGCACGCCATCATATTTGAGGAAGCCGTACAACTCACGAATGTCACCAGTCTTCGATCGTATCACCATCTCGCCGGCCTTGTTTTCGATGAAATCGATCTTCGAGCCAGCGCGCAGGCGCAATTTCCTCCGAATTTCCGCCGGGATAGTCACTTGGCCTTTCGAGGTAACGGTCGCCGTAGTCATGCTCCTTACATAAGGTAAGGCGACGAGACCCGCAACACCGAACAATGAAAAACGGCCACTCCGACCTGACATGCTTGGGAGTATCGATTGGCGTCAGGGCGCGCGACGCAGCTCGTGGATAGCCAATTCTTCGGCTGGTGGAGCTGAGGGGGATCGAACCCCTGACCTTCGCAATGCCATTGCACGATTTGGAGCAGTTTCAGGCGCCTTTCTCGCACTTTGAACAGCGCAAGAAGCTTTTTCCTCCCTGCGAGCAGCGGATTTGCGATACACTTGCGATGCAGTTGCCGAGAACCCGCAATCGTTTGCTCGTGAGATCATCTGTACGTCATTGACGTATATGCCAGTGGCGCATAAATACGTGGTGTGAGCACCTTGCAGACAGTTGTTGAATTGCCGGAGTTCCTGCGGCGCGCCAAGGCAATCATGAGCGACGATGAACGCATCTCACTCGTGAACTATATCGCGGCGAACCCAGAATCCGGCGTCTCGCTTGGGGGCGGCTTGCGCAAGGTTCGCATCCCACGAGAGGGTGGCGGGAAGAGTGGAGGCTATCGAACCATTTACGTCATGGGCGGAAGAAATTTGCCCATCTTCCTGGTGACCGTGTTTGCCAAGAATGAGAAGGATAATCTGACGAAGTCTGAACAGGCTGCCGCCGTAGCGCTGAGTAAGGAACTGCTCGCAACGTATGGAGACCGACAATGAGTGCCTACAAGAGTATCATGCAGGGACTGAACGAGGCTTTGGACCATGCGAAAGGCAAGGATGTTGGCGCGCGCGTCCACAACGTGGAGGTGCCCACGGTTGACGTAGCCGCAATCCGTGCGAGCACGGGATTGTCACAAAGCGCCTTCGCACGCAGCATCGGTGTGGCGAAGGGTACGCTGCTCAATTGGGAACACGGTCGCCGTCAGCCAACAGGCCCCGCGCAAGTGCTACTCGCCATGATCGCCAAGAAGCCTTCACTCGTAGCTGAGCTGTTGCGCTGACCGATATAACCGGCGTCTCAATGAGGAGCGAACGTTAGGCGCTGGAACTGTGGTCGGAGGCAATTCTCATCCGAACACCTGCTAAGCCATTGAAAAGGCTGGTGGAGCTGAGGGGAATCGAACCCCTGACCTCTGCAGTGCGATTGCAGCGCTCTCCCATCTGAGCTACAGCCCCGCGCCTCCAGCCAGGAAGCCGGTCCTTGTGGGGATCGGACCGCTTGGGAAGCGGCTCCCTAGCCGCTTGTATCCCCCCTTGCAATCGCCCGTCCCGCGGTAGCTTCGGACCGCCGATTAGGGGTCGTTCCAGGCGCGTTGCAACCGGAACGGCGGCGAATGCCCAGACGTTTGTTTCCCAGTATCCCGGCCGGTTGCTGCCGGCCACTTTCCTGCTGGAGGACTTATATGGCTTATGATCGCAACGACACGCGGGACGTGCCGCGTGATGAACGCTCCCGATGGCCGGACGAGGGATCCAATCGCAATCGCAGCGCCTTCTCGCAGCGCGATAACCCGAGCGAGAGCTGGCGGCAGGACGACCGCGGCTTCTGGCACCGAGCGAGCGATGAGGTCGCCTCCTGGTTCGGCGACGAAGATGCCGAGCGGCGCCGCCGCCAAGACCAGCAGCGCGCCGAGCGCGAGAGCGGCTGGAGCGGCCGCGATCGAGACCGAGATTATGATCGGGGATTTGGGCGCGACCGGAATCGCGATCACGATCGCGATCGAAGCGAGGACCGACGCAACTGGTACGAAACGCGCGGCATGAATGAACGCGGCGGCTTTAGCGAACGCGATTACAATCCAAGGTGGCGCAGCGAACTGCAAGGCAACCGTGAGCGGAGCCGGGATCGTGAACGCGAATGGAATCGCGACCGAGAGCGCGGCTATCGCCCGATGGCCGGTGACTATGGTGAAGGACCCGAATCCGACCAATTCTTCGCTGCCAGCGGCTATGGCCGCAACGACTATGGGCGCGACCAGGGCTCCGCCCGTTCGGGCTATGACCGGTCGCAGACGCCTTGGGGCGAGGACCAGTATCGCCGGACCAGCTATGCGGGTTCGGGCTATTCCGGCTGGCGCGAGCGCGACTTCGATCCGAACTACAGAAGCTGGCGCGACCGCCACATGAGCGATCTCGACCAAGATTATGACGAATATCGGCGCGAGCATCAGTTGCACTTCGAAAACGACTTCGGCACCTGGCGCGAGCGCCGGTTGCGTAAGCGCGACCTGCTCGGACGAATCCGCGAGCATATGGAAGTCGCCGGCAGCGACGACCAGCACGTCGGGACCGTCGACAAGGTGGCGGGCGACCGGATCATTCTGACCAAGTCCGATCCGGACAGCGGCGGCGTCCATCATTCACTGAGCTGCGCCGAACTCGACCGGATCGAGGGTGACAAGCTAATCCTCAACTGCACGGCCGACGAGGCAAAGCAGCGCTGGCGGGACGAAAGCCGCGATCGCGCGTTGTTCGAGCGGGAAGACCAGGGCGAAATGGGCCCGCGCATGCTCGACCGGAGCTTTGAGGGCACCTATCGTTAAGATTGGCGCTCATCAGCCTTTGCAGGCTGGAGGCAGGTTGGCCCGGCCAGGCCGTCCCCTTCCTGGCCGGGCCTTTCTTGTGCGCTCTCCAAATCCTATGCGGCTTCGAGGAGGAGGACGATGATGGCCAGTGCCTGGCATCTCAAGAGCCGCCCGAGCGGCATGCCCACCAAGGACAATTTCGAGTTGAAGGAAATCGCGCTCCCGCCACTTGGCGAGGGCATGGTGCGGCTACGTAATATTTGGCTCTCGGTCGACCCATATATGCGCGGCCGGATGAACGAGGTGAAGAGCTACGTGCCGCCGTTCCAGCTCGGCGAACCGATGGAAGGCGGTGCGATCGGCGAAGTCGTCGAGAGCAACGCCGACGGGCTCAAGCCTGGCGATCTGGTCCAGCACATGGCCGGCTGGCGCGACGAAGCTGTGGTCCAGGCAAGAGCGGTCAACAAGCTGCCGCCGCTCGGCGCGTCGCCCGAGCAGTTCCTCGGAGTACTCGGGATTACTGGCGCGACCGCATATTTCGGGCTGCTCGATGCTGCGCAGGCGAAGGCCGGCGACATCGTCTTCGTGTCCGCCGCGGCAGGAGCGGTCGGCTCGGTCGCGGTCCAGATCGCGAAAGCCAAGGGCATGACCGTGATCGGCTCGGCGGGCGGGTCCGAAAAGTGCGACTTCGTACGCTCGCTCGGAGCGGACCAGGCGATCGACTATCGCGCGCAGCCGATCCTCAAAAGCCTGCCGGCCGCCGCGCCCGACGGAATCGACGTCTATTTCGACAACGTCGGCGGCGATCATCTCGATGCCGCGCTTGCACTCGCCCGGAACAATGCGCGCTTTGCGATCTGCGGGATGATCGAAGGCTATAATGCGAAGGAGCCGATGAGCTTCCGCTTCATTCAGCGGATCATCGCTGCGCGGATCACGCTCAAGGGCTTTCTGGTTTTCGATTATTTTCCCCGCATGGCCGAGTTCTACGCGCAGATGGGACCATGGGTCGCCGACGGCACCGTTAAGTCGCGTGAGACCGTCGTTGGAGGGCTCGAAAAGACGCCTGAGGCATTCCTCGGCCTGTTCAGCGGAGCGAACACCGGCAAGATGCTGGTCCGGCTTTAGAGCGACTTGCAGGCCTCGACGCTGCCCGACTGATAGCCCGTGCGCAGCGCATTCATCCGCTGTTCCGAGGTGCCGTGGGTGAAGCTGTCGGGCACTACTCGTCCCTGGGCTACGCGCTGCAGCGTATCATCGCCGATCGCTTCGGCAGCGCGCATCCCTTCCTCGATATCGCCCTGCTGCATCACCGGCTGGCCTTCGGGGGTCTTGGCGTTTGCGGCCCAGACGCCCGCATAGCAGTCCGCCTGGAGCTCGATCTTCACCTGGGTCGCATTCGACTTAGTCGTGCTCTCGCGCGCCTGAAGCTGCTCTGCTTGGCCGAGCGTGCCCATCAGGTCCTGCACGTGATGGCCGACCTCGTGCGCAATGACATAGGCCTCTGGAAAATCGCCGGGTGCGTTGAAGCGCGTCGCCAGCTCGTTGAAGAATGCGGTATCGAGATAGATCTTCTTGTCGTCCGGGCAGTAGAACGGCCCCATCGCCGACTGGGCCTCACCGCATCCTGAGGGATAATCTTCCGAATAAGCGACGAGTGTGGTTGGGGAATAGACGATGCCCTGCTTCCGAAGCAGGTTGGTCCAGACGTCCTCGGTCGACGCGAGGACCTGCAGCATGAAATGGCGTTTGTTTGGGTCGAGCCGGCTTTGGCCGGCAGGAGCGCCGACCTGCTGCGCCGTCGGTGCGACACTGCTTCCACCTCCACCGCCAAGTCCGCCCAGCGAGCTCAACAGGAAATAGCCGATCACCAGCACGGCGACTCCGCCGATACCGAACCGGCTGGCGATGAGGGGAAGCAGGCAGCCGAGACCGCCGCCAGGAAAGCCGCCGAAGCCCCCTCCACCGCTGCCGGTCACGTCTTCAAAATTACTGCTTTCGCGTTCGTCACCGAACCGCATGTGTGTCTCCCTGGCTGAGCCCCAATGCTCCGCGGCTCCAGCGGTTGCAATTCGGGGCTGAGGCGTCATTGCGAGGAAAAGAGCGATTGCACTCACCGCAATCCTCTCCCTCATGCGGGAGAGGGAGGGACCCGGCGCGAAGCTGTGGGAGGGTGCGGGTTTTTCTGTAATGACGGGAGTGAATGATGATCCTTGAGGGCAAAGTCGCTTTGGTCACCGGCTCCACCTCCGGCATCGGGCTCGCCATCGCCAGGGCGCTCTCGGCGGAGGGTTCGAAGCTGATGATCAACGGCTTCGGCGATCGGGCAGAGATCGAGCGCGAATGTGCCGAGCTCGGCGCCATTCACGATAGCGCCGACATGTCGAAACCCGCCGAGATCGAGCGAATGATGAAGCGCTGCGCCGACGAACTCGGACCGATCGACGTCCTCGTCAACAATGCCGGGATCCAGCATGTCTCGCCGGTGGACGAGTTTCCGCCGGAGAAATGGGATGCGATCATTGCGATCAATCTCTCCTCGGCGTTCCACACCACCCGGCTCGCGATTCCCGCGATGAAGCGAAGCGGTTGGGGCCGGATCATCAACACTGCGAGCGCGCACAGCCTCGTCGCATCACCCAACAAGAGCGCCTATGTCGCGGCGAAGCACGGCATCGCCGGCTTCACCAAGACCATCGCGCTCGAGGTCGCGACGAACGGGATCACGGTCAACTGCATCTCGCCGGGCTATGTCTGGACCCCGCTGGTCGAGCGCCAGATCCCCGACACGATGAAGACTCGCGGCCTCACCCGCGAGCAAGTGATGAACGACGTTCTGCTCGCCGCTCAACCGACCAAGCGGTTCGTGACGCCCGAGGAAGTCGCGGCGCTGGCCTTGTACCTGTGTCGGGACGATGCGCGGTCGATTACCGGTACCAACATCAGCATGGACGGTGGCTGGACTGCCGCCTAGGCTCCCGCCCATGCGCTCTTCGCTCCTGATTGCGGCTATTCTGGCCTGTTCGTCATGCCAGGTCATAGAGCAGCCGTCGGGGCTGATTCCGCGCTGGACGACCGCTTACAAGCAGGTGATCAGCGAAAACGACCGGCTGCGCCTGCGCGACTGGCGAAAGACATTTGAGGATGCGCTCGCCTCGGCGCGAAATGCAGGCCACTCAGAAGAGGTAGCGCGCGAAGGCGCCCTGCTCGATCCCGACGCAGCGATTGCGGGACCGACAATCCCCAACGGCATGTACCGCTGTCATGTGATCAAGCTCGGCGCCAAGGATCCGGGCAACCTCGACTTCGTCGCTTATCCGGGCTTCACGTGCCGAGTGCATGCGGAGCGCCAGCTTCAGCGATTGGGAAAATTGGGCGGTTCGCAGCGCTACCTCGGGCTGATCTTCCCGGGCGATGCGATCCGCAACGTTTTCCTTGGTACGCTGGTGCTCGGCGATGAACGGCGGGCGCTTCAATATGGCCAGGACGAGCAGCGCGACATCGCCGGCTATGTCGAGCGGATCGGCCCCAACCGATGGCGTCTGCTGATGCCTCAACCGCATTTCGAATCGAAGATGGACGTCATGGAGCTGGTCCCCTTGCCGGAGGGTGCCCGCTAGGAGTCCATCGCACGTCAGCGGCATTCATCACTTCTTTGTAAAGTTTAGCGACACCCCTGCCCCATGTCGGCTGAATTGACACTGGGCGCCCAAGGGGAAGCAGCGTGCATGCGCTGATCGGCTTCTGGAGCCATGCGCTCGCCGCGGCGCTGTTCGCCGCGCTGATGATCTGGCGCGTTGCGGACGCAGCACGCTACCCCTCGCAGCGCCTGCTCGCGAGCGCTTTTGCGCTCACCGCCTGCTGGGCGTGGCTCGGAGCAGTCGCGCCCGGCGAAGCGGTCTTCGGTTTTGCAGAAAGCGCACGCAACCTCGTCTGGGTCAGCTTGCTTTACAGCCTGTCGGCGGCGAGCAACGAAGAGCGCGAGCACGGTCTCAAGCTCGTCTATGCCGCTGTCGCAGCCGTTATCGGTTTTGAGCTCATCGGCGGCGCATTGCAGCTCCTCTCGCCAAGCGCAGCCATCGCTCGGACCGAACTCGTGCTCCGAATCACCACCGCGGCGGGAGCGCTGGTGCTTGTCCATAACGTCTATGGCCAGGCCGCGCCGGCAAGCCGCTCGCACATCCGACTGGCGATGCTCGGGCTCGCGCTGATCTGGACCTATGATCTCAATCTCTACACCGTCCTTTACCTGGGATCGGCAAGCGCCGCTCGCCTGGTCGAGTGGCGCGGCCTCGCAGTTGCGCTTGCCGCACCCTTGTTCGCGCTGTCGACCCGCAACGACGGAAGTTGGCGAATCAGGCTGTCGCGAGCGGCAACCTTCCAGTCGCTCTCGCTATTGGCGATCTGCGGTTATTTCGCGCTGATGGCGATCCTCGCCACCGCGCTCCGCGGAACCGGAGTCGACTGGTCGTCGGTCCTGATGATTGGAGCGCTGGCGGCGATGACGGTGGGGGCGATGGTGCTGCTACCGAGTGCCCGGGCCCGCGGCTGGATGAAGGTGAAGGTCGCCAAGCATCTGTTCGAGCATCGCTACGACTACCGCACCGAATGGCTGCGGTTCACCGAGACGCTCGGCCGGGCAGCGGCCGATGCGCCACCCCTCAGCGAGCGTATCGTCAAGGCGTTCGCCGACATTGTCGATGCTCCGGGGGGGCTTCTGCTGGTCGGCGACGGCGGCCGCGGAATAGTCGTCGGGGCGACCGTCAATTGGCCCGGAGCCAACCCCGGACCGGAAGCGCTGGATGACACCGCTGAGTTTTGGGCCAGCCTTGAAGAAACCGGACGAGTCGTGGAGTTCGCAGGGCTTCGCGAGGGCTGGGCGAGCGGCCCCGACAAGGCGCTCAAGGCACCGCATTGGCTGTTGGACGAAGCGACTGCTTGGTCCGGCATTCCCTTGCTTCATCAGCAGCGACTGGTCGGAATCGTCGTGCTCGCCGCGCCCGACTACCGCCGCCAGCTCGACTGGGAGGATTTCGACCTTCTTCGCACCGCAGGCCACCAGGCAGCGAGCTCGCTCGCCGAGGCGCTGAGCCAGGAGGCATTGAGTCACGCCCAGCGGTTCGAGGAGTTCAACCGCCGCTTCGCTTTCATCCTTCACGACATCAAGAATCTCGTCAGCCAATTGTCCCTCCTCGCACGCAATGCGGAGCGGCATGCCGACAATCCCGACTTTCGCACTGACATGGTTGCCACCCTCCAGTCATCGGTCGGTAAAATGAACGAGTTGCTCGCCCGCCTTGCACCGCATTCGCCCTCGCGAGTGCAGCGGCTCGAGCCGCAGCCGCTCCGGCCGATCCTCTCCGCCGCAATTGCCGCCAAGCGTCGCGACCGAGAGGTTCAGCTTTTGAGCGATGCGGGCACAACTGCGCTGGTCGATGCGGGCGCGCTCGAACAGGCCGTGGGCCACCTCCTCCAGAACGCTCTCGACGCGAGCAGCGGCGAAGCCGTGACTGTCCGCGTCAGCAGCGACGGTTCGAATGTCTTCGTTGCGATTACCGACAAGGGTGTCGGCATGGACGGCGATTTCATCCGCAACCGCTTGTTCCAGCCATTCGCCTCGACCAAGTCCGGCGGATTCGGAATCGGTGCGTTCGAGGCTCGTTCGCTCATCACCGCGATGGGCGGACGTCTCGGCGTCGACAGCCGCCCCGGCCAGGGCACAACGTTCACGATCACCCTCCCCGCTGTCGAGCCCGCCAGACAGGAACTAAGGAAACGCGCATGACCAATTCCAATGAACCCAAGGTCCTGTTGGTCGTCGAGGACGATGAGGGACTGCAGCGGCAGCTGAAATGGGCGTACGACGGCTACCATGTCATCTGCGCCCGTGACCGCGAGAGTGCCATCGAAGCGCTTCGGGCCCATGAACCTGCCGTCGTGACTCTGGACCTTGGCCTTCCGCCCGACCCGGACGGAACCGATGAAGGCTTTGCGACCTTGGCCGAAATCCTGCGGCTGAAGCCCGACACCAAGGTCATTGTCGCCACCGGGCACGGTGCTCGCGAGAGCGCAACCACGGCGGTGTCGATGGGCGCGTATGATTTCTACAAAAAGCCGGTCGACATTGACGAGCTTGGCTTCATCGTCGCTCGCGCCTTCCATCTCCACGAGATCGAAGAGGAGAATCGGCGCCTCGAGTCCGGCGCGGTAACGAGCGTGCTTGGATCGATTATCACGGCGGCGCCGGAAATGCTGAAGGTCGCCAAGACGATCGAGAGGGTCGCCTCGGCCGACGTGTCGGTGATGCTCCTCGGCGCGAGCGGGACCGGCAAGGAGCTCCTCGCCCGCGCCGTCCACGAAAAAAGCCGCCGCAAGGGTGACTTCATTGCGATCAATTGCGCTGCAATCCCCGAGAACCTCCTCGAGGCCGAGCTTTTCGGCTACGAGCGCGGCGCCTTCACGGGGGCGGTCAAATCCAACGTCGGCAAGATCGAGCTCGCACAGCGCGGCACGCTGTTTCTCGACGAAGTCGGCGACATTCCGCTGCCGCTTCAGGTGAAGTTGCTACGCTTCCTTCAGGAGCGGGTCATCGAACGGATCGGCGGGCGGCAGCCGATCGCCGTCGATACGCGCATCGTGTGCGCCACCCACCAGGACCTCGAAGCGATGACCGCCGACGGCCGCTTCCGCGAGGACCTATATTACCGGCTCGCCGAGATCGTCGTGAAGATCCCGTCGCTCGCCGAGCGTTCGGGCGATGCAGTCCTGCTGGCGCGCCACTTCGTCAATCGCTTCGGCCGCGAGCTCAACGTCAGCGCGCAGTCGCTGAGCGCCGAGGCCATCGAGGCCATCGATGCCCACGCGTGGCCGGGCAATGTCCGCGAGCTTGAAAACCGGGTCAAGCGCGCCGTGATCATGGCGGACGGTAAGAGCGTAACCGCCGGCGATCTCGACCTCCAGGCTGGGATTGTCCCGAGCGACGACGCCTTGCCGATCAACCTGCGCGCGGCGCGCGAGATCGCCGACCGAAAGGCGATCCGCCATGCGATGAGCCGGACTGAAAACAATATCTCCGGAGCGGCCAAGCTGCTCGGCATCAGCCGGCCGACGCTTTACGACTTGCTGAAGCAATATCGGCTTAGCGCCTGAAGCTGGACATTTCCGGTGCGCTCGCGCAGCCTTCGATCCATTCATCGGAGGCGCTTAGCCACGGCTTGCCGCCGGTGCGGTTCATCCGCGAGCTGATTCTGGGAGAGCCGATCCGCTAGCCAGCGCTTCGGCCAGCTCCGCGACCTCGAGCCAGCGCACTTCCGCAGCTTCGATGTCCGCGCGGCGGCGCGCAATGCGTTCCGTCAGCTCGGTGAAGAGCGCTGGATCGCGGATGTAGAGGTCGGGATCCGAAAGCGCCGCTTCATCCACCGCGAGCGCCGCCTGAAGCTGCTCGATCTCGCCCGGCAAGCGGTCATAATCACGGTGGTCCTTGTAGGTGAGTTTCTTTCCCCCTCTCCCGCTTGCGGGAGAAGATGCCGAAAACGGCTTGTCATCCAGCGAGCTTGGTTTTGGGCGCGCCGAAGCTTTTTTGTGGCCTGCGCTGAAAGACGGCTCTCCCCCAATTCCTCCCGCACGCGCGAGGGGAGCTTTGCGATGCTCCTCATATCTTTTTCGCACCCAATCTTCATAGCCGCCGGCAACCACATCGACCTTGCCCGAGCCGTCTAGGCCAAGCGTGATCGTTACCGTTCTGTCGAGAAAGTCGCGATCGTGGCTGACGATCAGCACCGTGCCGTCATAATCGGCGATCACTTCCTGCAGCAGGTCGAGAGTCTCGAGGTCGAGGTCGTTGGTGGGCTCGTCCAACACCAGCAGGTTCGCCTCCCTGGCGAACTCGCGCGCGAGCAGCAGGCGCGAGCGCTCGCCGCCTGACAGCGATCCGATCGGTGCGTCCCCAATTGCCGGATCGAACAGGAATTCCTTGAGATAGCCTTTGATGTGCTTCTTGTGTCCGCGCACCTCAATCCAGTCGCCGCCGTTCGCAAGCACGTCCTTCACTCGCCGCTGCGGCTCCATCAGCTTGCGCTGCTGGTCGATCACTATCCCCGACAGCGTCTTCGCCCGGGTCACCTTGCCGCTGTCCGGCGCGAGCTCCCCGGTCAGCAGCTTCAGCAATGTCGTCTTCCCCGCACCGTTCGGCCCGACGAGCCCGATGCGATCGCCCCGCTGCACTCGCAGCGAGAAGTCGCGGATGATCGACCGCTCGCCAAAGCTCTTGCCGACATGCTCGGCGTCGATCACCGTTTTCGACCGCACGTCATCCTTCGCGAGCGCGAGCTTCGCCGTGCCCGCCGCACCGAGCATCGCTGCCCGCTGCGCCCGCATTTCGTGGAGCTTGGCAAGCCGCCCCTGGTTGCGCCGCCGCCGGGCGGTCACTCCGCGCTGGAGCCAGTGAAGTTCGATCTTCAGCTTCGCATCGAGCTTTTCTGCGGCGCGCGCCTCCTCCTCGTAGACGCGCTCGGTCCACGCTTCGAAGCCGCCAAAACAGATCTCGGCGCGCCGCAGCTGGCCGCGGTCGAGCCACAGGCAGCTACGCGTCAACCGCGTCAGGAACGTCCGGTCATGGCTGATGACGATGAAGGCGCCGGTATAGCGCTTCAGCCATTCCTCGAGCCATTCGATCGCTCCAAGATCGAGATGGTTGGTCGGCTCGTCGAGCAGGAGCACGTCGGGATTTTGCGCCAGCGCGCGCGTGAGAGCCGCCCGCCGCCGCTCGCCGCCGCTGGCGGTGGCCGTCGGTCTGGAGAGGTCGATTCCAATCTGGTCGGCAATTGCTGCGGCTTCGTACGGCTCGGGCGCGTCTGCGCCATGGACCACCCAGTCGAACAGGGTCTCGATCCCGTCCATTTTCGGGTCCTGTTCGAGCAGCACGACATTCGTGCCGGGCACGATTGTGCGTTTCCCCTCATCGGGGTCAATCGAGCCTGCGAGGCATTTGAGCAGGGTCGTCTTGCCCGCTCCATTGCGGCCGATCAGCGCCAGCCGATCCCGCTCGCCGACGTAAAGATCGAGACTTCGAAACAGCCAGCCCTCACCCTGGATGAGTCCAAGCTCTTCGTAGGAAAGGATCGGCGCCGCCATTAGCGGCGGTTAGCCTCTCCTCTGCGCGATTTCGAGGGGGAGCTGGCGTGCGATGCGGGGCGCAAGGGGCCTCTTTCACCATGCTCCTCTCGGCGAACGCCTCTGTCGTTAGATCTTGCGCGATCCCCCCTCAAATGGATGGGGATCACCTGAACGAACCCGTTCATTGACATTCATAGGCTATTCAATGCTCCATGATAGAAGCGCTTCTAACAAAAGGCTCGGCCATGAGATTGTTGCGTATCTTACTGATCGCCGCCGCGTTTGCGGGCGGCCTGACCAGCGCTCCGGCGCTGGCCGATGGGCCGCGCGGGCGAAGCCGCCCCCCCGAGGCCACTCCAATGCCTCAAATGCGCGAACAGGAGCGCGCCTGGGAAGCGACGCGCGACGGCCGTTCCATGCCTCTCCCGCAGCTTGAGCGACGAGTCATGCCGCTGATGGGCGGCGCCGATTATCTCGGCCCCGAGCTCAACGGCGACACGTATCGCTTCAAATTCATGCAGAACGGTCACGTGATCTGGGTCGACGTTGACGGACAGGGGCGGATTATCCGCCGCTCGCACAACCGTTGACGCGGGTCCCCAATTGACATTTGACGCTCGCCCCCCAGTTGTTTCGTTGAAGCAACCTCTCGCCGCAACGCGGGTTGACGGCACGAACATGAACGGCTCCGGGGAGCAATCAATGCGCATTCTGATCGTCGAGGACGAACCCAATCTCGGGCGGCAGCTGCGCTCGACCCTCGAGGGCGCCGGCTATGCGGTCGATCTCGCGACCGACGGCGAGGACGGCCATTATCTGGGTTCGACCGAAAATTACGACGCGGTGATCCTCGACCTTGGTTTGCCGGAGATCGACGGTCTTACGGTCCTCGACCGCTGGCGGAAGGAAGGCCGGAAGATGCCGGTGCTGGTGCTGACCGCACGTGACAGCTGGTCGGACAAGGTCGCCGGGCTCGACGCAGGCGCTGACGATTACCTCGCCAAGCCGTTCCAGACCGAGGAGCTGATCGCCCGGCTGCGGGCACTGATCCGCCGCTCCGCCGGAATTGCCAGCAGCGAGCTCATCGCCGGCGACATCAGGCTCGACACGCGCTCCGGCAAGGTGACCAAGAATGGCGAGCCGGTGAAGCTCACGGCGCAGGAGTACAAGCTCCTCTCCTACCTCATGCACCACAAGGGGAAGGTGGTCAGCCGGACCGAGCTCATCGAGCATATCTATGACCAGGATTTCGACCGAGATTCGAACACGATCGAAGTGTTCGTGACGCGGATCCGAAAGAAGCTCGGAGCCGACGTGATCACCACCATCCGCGGCCTCGGTTACAGCCTGGAAGAGCCCGCCGCGTGAACGACGAATCCGCCGCACCGAGCGCGGCGGAGGCGAAGCCTGCCGCGAAGAAGGCCGATCGGCCGCGCATTGGCTCGCTCAGCCGCCGCATGATCGGCATTGCGGCCTTATGGATAGTTGCGCTGCTTCTCACCGGAGGCTTCGCCCTCGACCGGGTGCTCTCGCGGTCGATCGTCGACAGCTTCGACAACCAGATCGTGTTCCTTCTCAACTCATTGATTGCGTCATCGGAAATCGGCCCTGACGGCGAGGTGCATCAAAGCCGGTCGTTGGCGGACCAACGGTTCATCGAACCTTATTCAGGTCTTTATTTCCAAGTCACCGATCTGCCGGCTAACCACTGCCAGAAGAAAATCTACGACCCGACGATCTGTGATCCTTCACGCTCGCTGTGGGACCGTCGCCTCAAGGTGTCGGACAGCCATTCGGATATCAAACCTCACCTCTATGACAGCGAGGAGTTCGGGCCGAGGGAGCCGCTGCGCATCGCCGAGCGAGACGCGATCCTCCCCGGATCGCCGATCCGCTGGCGATTCCAGGTCGCCGAGTCGCGTGAACCCCTCAACGATGAAATCCAGCGCCTCCGCTCGACCCTCTTCTGGAGCTTCGGCGCGCTTGGCGTTGGTCTGCTCGTGCTCGCCGCGCTTCAGACCTTTTACGGGCTTTGGCCTCTGCGCAGGGTTCGAGACGAAGTCGCCGCGATCCGCTCGGGCGACGAAACCCGCATCAGCGACGAATTCCCCGCCGAGATCAAGCCGCTGACCGAAGAGATCAACCAGCTGCTCGCGCATAGCGAAGCGCAGGCTGAGGAGGCGCGGCGCCATGCGGGCAACCTCGCCCATGCGCTGAAGACTCCGCTCACGGTGATCACCAACGCGGCAACGGCCCAGGACCCTCAGCTGACGGAAACGGTTTGCCGGGAAGCGATGGTGATGCGCCGGCAGATCGACCACCATCTCGCTCGCGCGCGCGCCATCGGTCGACGCGCCGCCGCCCAGTCCCGCGCTAGCGTTTGGGACAGCCTGGAGGCGGTGCAGCGCGCCGTCGACCGGCTCTATGAGAATGTGACCGTCGACATTGCCGGCGATCACCAGGCGCAGGTCAGGGTCGAGCGGCAGGACCTCGACGAAATGCTCGGCAATCTGGTCGAGAATGCCGCCAAGTACGGCGGCGGCCGAGTGTTCGTCACGGTCGAGCCGAAGAACGGCCGCGTCGACATCCTGGTCGAGGATGATGGGCCAGGGATTCCGGCAGATCGGCGGGGCGAGCTGTTCACCCGCGGGGCGCGGCTCGACACGACCGGCAAGCCCGGCACCGGGCTTGGACTCGCGATCATCCGCGACGTGGCGGAAATTTACGGCGGGACCATCCGCCTCGAGGAAAGCGAAGACCTTGGCGGGCTCCTCGCTCGCCTGACATTGCCCTCCGGCTGAACCAGCCGCCGCTTCGTCGAACCCCATTTTGACGAATCGCATCGCGTCGGGCAGAAGGTCGAGCGCGTTTCCGGGAGGGAATTAATCTGTGAAAATCAAGGTGTTGGCTCTTGCCACGGCGAGCCTCGTTGCTTTCGCTCCGGCCGGACTTGGCGCCAAGCCCGTCTATGGCGACTGGGGCTACAGCGCGAGCGCGATGGATTCGTCGGTGAAGCCCGGCGACGACTTTTTCGATTACGTCAACGGCGCCTGGTACAAGCGGACACCGATCGCTGCCGACCGGACCTTCGTCGGCATCGACTCGGTGCTCAATGACCAGATCGACAGGGACGTACGCGACATCGTCGAGGACACCGCGAAGGACCCGGCGCAATACGGCCAGATCGGTCAGCAGATCGGCGATTTCTACGCGAGCTGGATGGACCAGCCGGCGATCGAAGCGCGCGGCCTTGCTCCAGCCAAGCCCTACCTCGACGCGATAGCCGCGGTTCACAGCCGCGACGGCCTCATCGATCTGTTCGGGACCGTCGGCTATGAATCGCCGGTCGGAATCTACATCGAATCCGACCCCAAGAATCCCTCACGCTACGCAGTCTTCGCCGGCCAGAGCGGCCTTGGCATGCCGGGACGTGACTATTACCTTCTGAAGGGCTCCAAATATGATGCATTCCGAAGCGCCTATCGCGACTATATCGCCAAGCTGCTGACTCTCGCCGGAGAGCAGGATTCGAGCGCGAAGGCGGAGCGCATCTTGGCGCTGGAGACGAAGCTCGCCAAGGCGCACTGGACTCCAGAGCGCAGCCGCGATGTCAAGGCAACCTACAATCCCAAGACTCGCGCGCAGCTCGCCAAATTCGCGCCGCAGGTCGAATGGGACCGGATCCTGAAGAAGCAGGGACTAGGCTCGGCCCGAACCGTGATCGTCAGCGAGACCAGCGCAGTCCAGGACACCGGCAAGCTGATTGCCAGCGGACCGCTTGAAACGTGGAAGGACTATCTCACCTTCCACTTCCTCAGCGACCACGCGCAGTTACTGCCGAAGGCGTTCGACGACGCGCGGTTCGATTTCTACGGCAGGACCCTGGCCGACGTGCCGACGCAGCGCGACCGCTGGAAGCGCGGGGTTGCACTCGTCGACGATGCGCTGGGCGAGGCGGTCGGACAAATCTACGTCGAGCGCCACTATCCGCCCGAAGCCGACCGCCAGGTCCACGAGCTGGTCGACGACATCCTCGCCGCACTCAAAGACAAGGTCGAGCACAACAGCTGGATGGACGCGGCGACGCGCAAGGGTGCCCTGGCCAAGCTCGCGACCTTCGATCCGCGCCTCGGCCATCCCAAAAAGTATATCGATTATTCGTCGCTGGTGGTGAAGCGCGGCGATCTGTTCGGCAACGCGATGCGCTCCGAACAGTTCGACTGGAACCTGCAGCTCAAGCGCTACCCAAAGCCGGTCGACCGCGGCCTGTGGGACATGCTGCCGCAGACCAACAACGCTTATTACGACCCGACCAAGAACCAGATCACCTTCCCGGCGGCGATCCTTCAACCGCCCTATTTCGATCCGAACGCCGATCCTGCGTCCAACTACGGCAGCATCGGCGCGACCATCGGCCACGAGATCGGCCACGGGTTCGACGATCAGGGACGTTTGTTCGATCCGATCGGTCGGCTTCGCGACTGGTGGACCGCGGCTAGCGCCAAGGCGTATAGGGTCCGTACGGCCGAACTTGTGAAGCAGTACGATAGTTACGAGCCGATCCCCGGCGTGCACATCAAGGGTCAGCTTACTCTCGGCGAGAACCTTGGCGACCTGGGCGGGCTCGAAGTCGCCTACGCAGCTTACCGACGCTACGTCGCAAAGCATGGCGAGCCGCCCGTGATCGACGGACTGACCGGCGACCAGCGCTTCTTCATCGCTTACGGCTACAGCTGGGAGACCAAGCAGCGCGAAGGCGCGCTTCGATCGCAGCTGCTGAGTAATGAGCACAGCCCCGCCAAATATCGGGTCAATGGAGTCGTCCGGAATTTCGACCCCTGGTACAAGGCCTTCAACGTACAGCCAGAGGACAAACTATATTTGCCGCCGAACCAGCGCGTTCACATCTGGGGATGAGCCGAAGCTGGCACGCTAGTCGCCCGTGACCGGCTGTTCGTCGAAACCTCTTACCAAGCTGCGGGAACTTACGGCAATCGACCATCTTCCACCGGAGGGGTGAATTTCCATGCGTTTCAAGCTGTTGACGCTCGCCGGGGCGAGCCTTCTCGCCATTTCGCTTCCAGTCTCCGCGCAAGCTGGCAAGCCGGTCTATGGCGACTGGGGCTACAATGCCTCGGCGATGGACAAGTCCATCAGGCCCGGCGACGACTTCTGGGAATATGTCAACGGCACCTGGGACAAGAACACCAAGATCGCTCCCGATCGCGCGTCGGCAGGGCCCTTTGTCACTTTGTCGGACGGCGCCGAAAAGGACGTGCGGCAGATCGTCGAGCAGCTGGCCAGCGACCCTAACCGCGACCACCTCGGCCAGCAGATCGGTGATTATTATTCGAGCTTCGTCGACCAGGACTCCATCGATGCGGCCGGTACGGCGCCGCTTAGACCCTATATTGCGCAAATCGAGGCGGTGAAGACCAGAGCGCAGCTCGTGTCGCTGTTCGTCAAGCCCGGCTTTGCGAGCCCGGTAGACGTAGATATCGCGCCCAATTTCAAGCAGCCCAACGTCTACGCCGCCTTCGCCGGCCAGGCGACGCTCGGCATGCCCAGCCGCGAATATTATCTCGAAGACAATGCCAAGATGAAGGCGCACCGCGCCGCCTATCGCGACTATATCATCACCATCGAGAAGCTCGCCGGTCTGCCGGGCGGCGAAGCGGCGGCTGACCGCATCATAGCGCTCGAGACCGAGCTGTCGAAGGTGCAGTGGCCGGCTGCCGACCGGCGCGATATCGACAAAATCTATAACCCAATGACTCCAGCGCAGCTCCGGAAGCTGGCGCCGCAATTCGAATGGAACGCGACCTTGACCAAGGCTGGGCTCGGCGCAGCGAAGACGATTATCGTCACCGAGCCTTCGGCGGTCGCAGGCGCGGGCAAGATTCTCGCCTCGACGCCGCTTTCGACCTGGAAGGAGTGGCTGGCGTTCCGCTTCGTCTCCGACCACGCCGCCGATCTTCCAAAGGCGATCGACGATGCCAACTTCGCCTTCTACTCGAAGGAGCTGAACGGCGTTCAGCAGCAGCGCGACCGTTGGAAGCGCGGGGTCGCCGCGGTCAACCGGGCGCTCGGCGAAGGCGTCGGCAAGATCTACGTGAAGACGCATTTTCCGGCCGAGTCCGAAGCGCAGATGAAGGAGCTGATCGGCAACCTCGAAGGGGCCTATCGCGAGCGCATCTCCAGCAACAAATGGATGGACGATGCGACGCGCAAGGCGGCGCTCGAAAAGCTCGCGGCGTTCGAGCCGCGAATCGGCCACCCGGTCAAATATATCGATTATTCGTCGATGAAGGTCGTCAAGGGCCAGCCGCTCGCCAACTCGATGGCAGCCGCCGATTTCGCCTGGAATCTCGAGCTCAAGCGGTTCCCCAGGCCGGTCGACCGCAGCTTGTGGGGAATGTTCCCGCAGACGATCAACGCTTATTACAACCCGCTGGCGAACCAGATCACCTTCCCTGCCGCGATCCTGCAGCCGCCCTTCTTCGATCCGAACGCCGACCCGGCTGCCAATTACGGCGCGATCGGAGCGGTGATCGGCCACGAAATGGGCCACGGCTTCGACAATGAGGGGCGCAAGTTCGATCCGAAGGGCAAGCTGCGCGACTGGTGGACTCCGCAGGCGGCCAAGGCCTTCACTGCGAAGACCGATGTGCTCGTAGCGCAATATAACCATTTCTACCCGTGGCCAGATCTGCACCTGAACGGGAAGCTGACGCTGGGCGAGAACATCGGCGACCTGTCGGGTGTCGAGGCGGCCTATGCGGCGTACCAGAAGTACATCGCCAAGCACGGCGAGCCGCCGGTAATTGACGGGCTGACCGGCGACCAGCGCTTCTTCATCTCCTGGGCGCAGGCCTGGCAGGAGAAGCAGCGCGAGGACGCCGAGCGGCAGCAGGTCATCACCAACGAGCACAGCCCCGGCAAGTATCGGGTGAACGGCGTCGTTCGGAACGTCGACGCCTGGTACAAGGCATTCAACGTGCAGCCGGGCGACAAGCTCTACCTCTCCCCGGACCAGCGCGTCCATATTTGGTAGTGCCTTCATCGCCATTGTGAGGAGCCCAGCGACCAAGCAATCCAGTCTATGCTGGATTGCTTCGCTGCACTTGCAAATGACGGCTTCTTGCCGCGGGACGAGCCACCGCTTAAGGGCCGGCGCCGTGACTGCGACCGTCCTTCCGCTGAAGACCCAGCATGCGCCGTCGCTCGATCCGCTGATCGGGCTCGTCGCGGCTGACATGAACGGCGTCAACGCCGTGATCCTCGAGCGCATGCAGAGCAGGGTCGCGCTCATCCCCGAGCTCGCCGGTCATCTGATTGCCGGCGGAGGCAAAAGGATGCGGCCGATGCTGACGCTCGGCAGCGCGGCCCTCCTCGGCTATCCCGGCACGCGGCACCACAAGCTCGCCGCCGCGGTAGAGTTCATCCACACCGCGACCCTGCTCCACGACGACGTCGTCGACGGCTCGGGCATGCGCCGCGGCAAGCGCACCGCCAACCTCATCTGGGGCAATCCGGCAAGTGTTCTGGTCGGAGATTTCCTGTTCTCCAGAGCCTTCGAGCTGATGGTCGAAGACGGCAGTCTGAAAGTCCTTCGAATTCTCAGCCACGCGTCGGCGGTGATCGCCGAGGGAGAGGTGAACCAGCTGACCGCCCAGCGCCAGATCGACACCGACGAAGACCATTATCTCGAGATCATCAGCGCCAAGACGGCGGCGCTGTTCGCCGCCGCCTGCCGAGTGTCACCGGTGGTCGCCGAAGCCAGCGAGGACTCGGAGCTTGCGCTCGAATGCTACGGCAAGAATCTCGGCATCGCATTCCAGCTGAGCGACGACGTCATCGACTATGCGTCCGACGAAGAGACGATGGGCAAGGGAGTCGGCGACGATTTCCGGGACGGGAAGATGACCCTTCCGGTGATTCTCGCTTACGCTCGGGGCAGCACTGAGGACCGCGCCTTCTGGCGAGCGGCGATCAGCGGAGAGCGCACCAGCGACGAGGAGCTTGCCCGCGCGATCCGCCTCCTTCGCCACACCGACGCACTTGCCGAGACAATCGAGCGCGCAAGGCTCTATGCCCGCCGTGCGATCGATGCGCTGGCCATGTTCCCTGCGAGCAAGGCGAAGACCGCACTGATCGAGGCCGCCGAGTTCGCTGTCGCACGCGCATACTGAGATTGCGCAGCGCAGCGCATTTGGTCCAATCGCATTGCTGAGTCGCGACGTTGCGCGAGGAGGGTTTTTCACATGCGTTTCCATTTCGCCGCCGCTGCCGGCGCGCTGCTTTCCACGTCCGCCGCGGCAGCGACGCTGCACGAATATTCTTCGCTTGCAATGAGCCCGGCGGGAGACCGGATCGCCTCGATCGAAAGCGACGCGGTCGCCGATTCGACGACTAAGCCCCACGGACGCATCGTCATCCGCTCCGCTTCCAGCGGGAAAGTCCTCTCGACGCTCGATCCATGTCGGACCTGCGACTATTCGGGTCTGACCTTCGGACCCGACGGACGTCTTGCCTTCCTCGAGCGCGACAAGAGCAATGCGAAGCTGATGCTCGCCGGTCCCGGGGCGCCCGCCACAATCGCAACGGTCGACGGCATCGCCCAGGAGCCACGTTTTTCGCCCGACGGACGACACATCGCACTGCTGGTCACCATCGGCGCCCGTAAGCAAGCAGGTGCCACCCAGGCGGGGATTCGCCAGGTCGGTGAAATCGGCGAAAGGAATGACGAGCAACGAATCGCTATTGTGCCCGTCAGCGGAGGCGTTGCGGTGCCGATCACTCCGGCCGACCGCTACATCTACGAATATGACTGGACTCCGGACAGCAGCGGGTTTGTCGTCACCTCGGCGCTCGGCAACGGCGACGACAATTGGTGGATCGCCGAGCTCGACCGGGTCGATGCGACGATAGGAGCGGTCCGGCGGATCGCGGCGCCCAACATGCAGATGAACCAGCCCCGGGTGTCGCCTGACGGGCGCACCGTCGCCTTCATCGGCGGAATCATGAGCGACTTCGGCTCGGTCGGCGGCGACGTCTACACGGTGCCGATCACCGGAGGCGAGCCGGTCGACCGGACAGCCGGCTACCGCGGCACCTTCACTTCATTATTGTGGGGCCGTTCCGGCCTGGTCGGATCGGCGCTGATCGGGGACCAAAGCGCCATCGTCCCGTTCAATGCTGCCCTTGCCCCGGCTCGGCCGCTTTGGTCACGTCCTGTCTCGATCGCTGCCGGCGAAGCAAGGATTGCCCGCTCCGACAACGGCAATTCGGTTGCTTTTGTCAGCCAGGATTTCGAGCACGCACCCGCGATCTTTGTGGGAGCAGTGACGACGCCGCGCCAGATCACGCACGAGAACGACAGTTGGGCGCCAATGGTCAACGCCCGTAGCATCAGCTGGCAGAACGGCCCCTTCACCATCCAGGGATGGCTGCTCGCCCCCCGCATGCCAGTCGCGGCCAAGGCGCCGATGGTCACCAGCGTGCATGGCGGACCCGCCGCTGCGAACACGCCGAGGTTTGTGTGGGAGGGTACGCCCGCCGACCTTGTCCACGCCGGCTATTATCTGTTCCTTCCCAACCCTCGCGGCAGCTACGGTCAGGGCGAGGCCTTCACCCGCGCGAACATCCGCGACTTCGGCGGCGGCGATCTCAAGGACATCCTTGCAGGAATCGACGCGGCCGAGCGCGTCGCGCCGATCGACGACAATCGCCTCGGTCTCATGGGCTACAGCTACGGGGGCTTCATGGCCATGTGGACCAACACCCAGACCAATCGCTTCAAGGCGATCGTCTCCGGCGGAGGTCTTTCCGACTGGCTCAGCTATTACGGCACCAATGGGATCGATCAGTGGATGATCCCCTATTTCGGCAAGTCTCTCTATGACGACCCCGACGCTTATTGGGCGGTGTCGGCGATCCGCACGATCAAGAACGCGCATACGCCGACGTTCGTCTACGCGGGCGAACTCGACATCGAAGTGCCCCCGACGCAGTCGGTCGAATATTGGCATGCCCTGCGGGCGATGAACGTCCCCGTCAGCCTGGTGATCTATCCCGGCGAGGGCCACGGGATCCGCCAGCCGGAGCATTCGCTCGATGCGCGCCGCCGCACGGTGGCCTGGTTCGATCGCTGGCTCGCAAAGAAGTAGCGCTGTCCTTTGGGGACGTTCCCTGCGTCACAGGCGCCCTGTGGCCTTTCGCTTTTAATGCTTTGACCTCGTTTGAAGTCCGGCGTCCCGCGCGCCTTGGCGCGGACGCGCGTAAGCGTGCGACTTTTGGGTCTTTTCGATGACGGCGCTTCCCATCGACGCCGTTCTCCCGGACCTGCTGGCGGCGCTGCGGGAGTGCAGGCGAGCGCTGCTGATCGCACCGCCGGGCGCGGGCAAGACGACGCGCGTCGCGCCTGCACTTCTTGGTGAGCGCTGGTGCGCGGGCCAGGTGCTGCTACTCGTGCCGCGCCGCCTTGCGGCGCGCGCCGCGGCAGAGTTCATGGCTGGCGAGCTCGGCGAAAAACCAGGCGAGACGATCGGCTACGCGACCCGGCTGGACATCAAGATCGGCAATAGCAGCCGGGTCATTGCCATGACGCACGGCGTGTTTCTCTCGAAAATCCAGAACGATCCGGAGCTTGCCGGCGTCTCGGCGGTGCTGTTCGACGAAGTTCATGAGCGCAGCCTCGACAATGACCTTTCGCTCGCCCTGTTGCTCGATGCCGCAGGTGCGCTTCGCCCGGACCTGCGGCTCGTCGCCATGTCCGCGACGATGGACGCGGAACGCTTTCAGAGGCTTCTTGGAAACCCGCCGACGCTCATTAGCGAGGGCAAGAGCTACCCGCTCGAGATTAGCTACGTCGGCCGCGACTCCTCCGTGCGGATCGAACCGCAAATGGCCTTTGCCATCCGCACTGCGCTCCGCGAGCATGATGGCTCGCTCCTCGCCTTCCTCCCCGGCGTCGCCGAGATCGCGCGGACTGCCGAGGCGCTGGGGGCGCTACCATCCGACGTCGAGCTTCACGAGCTCCACGGCGGCATAGATCCGTCGGTACAGCGAAAGGCGCTCGCAGCTCCAATGCCCGGCAAGCGCAAGCTCGTGCTTGCGACCAGCATCGCCGAGACCAGCGTCACGCTTGAAGACGTGCGTATCGTGGTCGACAGCGGCCTTGCGAGGAGGCCGCGTTACGACCGCGGCGCGGGGCTTACCCGTCTCGTCACCGAGCGTGCGAGCCGCGCCGGCGTGATCCAGCGCGCCGGCCGCGCCGCGCGGCAGGCGCCGGGAGTCGCGATCCGCTTGTGGGAGGAAGCGGCGACGGCTTCGCTCGCCGCTCATGACCCGCCCGAGATCCTCGAGGCCGACTTGTCGAGCCTGCTACTTACCTCGCTGCTCTGGGGCGAGGCCGATCCTCGCCGCCTGTCCTTTCTCGATCCGCCCCCCGCCGCAGCGCTCGACGAAGCGCGAAAGCGGCTCATCGACCTTGGGGCAATGGACGCCGAGGAACGAGTGACTCCACACGGCCGCGCGGTCGCTGCCTTGCCGCTCGAGCCGCGACTTGCGCACATGCTGGTCGATGCGAGCGAGCGCGGGTTCGAAGCGGCGGCGGCCGATGTCGCAATCCTGCTCACCGAGCGCGGACTTGGCGGCAATAATCCGGATCTGGAGGTGCGATGGAGACAATGGCTAAGCGACCGCTCGCCCCGTGCGGAGGCTGCGCGAAAGATGGCAAGGCGGCTCGCGAGAATAGTTTCCCTACCGGCGAGGGAGGAGCGAGGAGTGGACGGTGCAGCTGAGGGCTCGATGCCCGAAGCCGGGCTGCGCTCCGCACCCACCCCCCGCCCCTCTCTTGCAGGGAAAGGAGAGGACCTTGCCAAAGCCCTCGC